>OHAY01003604.1_pt1 | contig 10444 bp, 9 predicted proteins | sample 1577191 | NCBI WGS metagenome assembly OHAY01 (sample SAMEA3541504, study PRJEB24748) | human gut metagenome | biome: human gut; feature: human-associated habitat; material: faeces | place: China | collected 2012 | reverse complement strand
GCTATATTTTATTTATAAAAATTGTGAAAAGAATGACAGGGGCATTCTCACACAGCAAAACGATCATAAACGTATGCTTGAAATTTTGGGGTCTGTATAGGCAGGAAAATTCTGGGCGTATATGAAAAGAGGGCGAGGGGGCTGACTGGAAACAGAGACAGCTGCCTCGTTTTTTATAGGAGGAAATGGCGATGGGAGAGAATACGAACCGATCCGAACCTTTTTTTGATGAAGATGTTGATTTGGTAAAGCTGCAGTTTACCGATATTTTTGGACAGTGCAAAATGGTCCAGATGACGCGGAGGCAGGCGGAAAAAGCGATGAAAGAGGGGTATGCAATCAACCGGTTTGCGCTCGGCGGCTTACAGAAAGCTGGGATCGAGGGCGCGGCGGCGCCGGAGTATCTGACGGACCAGAGCGAGAGTGTGGAATTGTACTTGAAGCCGGATGCATCAACGTATCAGATTCTTCCGTGGGATTCCGGGCAGGAAAATGTAGCGCGCGTGATCTGCCAGGTCTGCAATGCGGATGGGACGCCGTCATGGACGGATTCGCGTCATATTTTACAGGAAACGGTAAAACGTGCCGAGAAGATGGGACTGGACTTTGATTTTGATTTCCAGTGTGAGTTTTATCTGTTTCACACGGATGATGATGGGAGACCGACGACGGTGACGCATGAGGTTGCCGGGTATTATGACGCGGGGCCGATCGATCTGGCAGAGGGCGTCCGCCGGGACATGGTTCTGAGCCTGGAGGAAGCAGGATTTGCGATCGAGAGCACGCATCATGGTCTGACTGCCGGACAGCACAGTTTCGTCCTTCCGGCGCGCCGGGGCATTGAGGCAGCAGATTATTTACAGACGTTCAAGGCGGCGGTCAAACGGATTGCGAAACGCCATGGTCTGCATGCGACTTTTATGCCGAAGCCAAACATGAGCGGCGACGGATCGGGGCTTCATGTGGGCATGTCGATCTCTTCCAGACGGGGCGCGGAGGCGATGGCGCAGGCGAAGCATTTTGCAGCAGGCGTGCTTAAAAATCTGAGTGATATGATGATTTTTACGAATCCGACCGTCAATTCATATAAACGTCTGGCGGCGGAGCGGAGCACGGTGTTCCAGCCGGAGTTCCCGGCGGCTGTGTGGGAAAAAGGAAGTGAAAAGGCAGTTCATGTGAAGGAAGACCGGAACGGACGTATTTCCGTGGAAGTGCAGTTCCCGGATCCGTCTGCGAATCCGTATCTGGCGCTGACGGCGATTCTGGCAGCAGGACTGGAAGGAATCGAGAAGGCGCTGGTGCTGGATGAAGAAGCGGGCGATGAGAATGCGCCGCGGTTCCCGGAGACATTGGGGATATTGCTCCAGAAGCTGGATCAGAATGAATTTGCACACCGTGTATTTGGGGAAAAGTTCTGCCGGATGTACGGCGAGGGCAAGAAAGAGGAGTGGGAACGCTTCTGTGCCTATGTGACGGATTGGGAGACAGCGGAATATCTGTATCGTTGTTAGGGGGTACGAAATCGCAGTGAGGTGAGACCACGTGGGAAACATCATAGTAGCATTTTCGAAGCCGCAGGACGGACGAAATATTAGAAATATACTCGTAAAACATGGAATACAGGTCACAGCCTCCTGCACATCGGGCGCGCAGGTTTTAGCGTTAACCGATGATTTGCGAAGCGGGATTGTGGTGAGCGGCTACCGGTTTGGTGATATGACCTGCCGGCAGCTTGCCGACCAGCTGCCGCCGGGATTTGATTTGCTTCTCATTGCTTCCCCGAGCCGGTGGAGCGGCGAAGCGATGGGAAGGATTGTCTGCCTGCCGGCGCCGTTTAAAATGGGAGATTTAGTTTCGACAGTCCGCATGATTGAGCAGTCACAGGCGGAAAAAAGACGGCGGATGCGCCGCCAGCCGCCGCAGAAGCGCAGGGAAGAGGATCAGAAAGCGATCGACACCGCAAAGGCTATTTTGATGGAGCGGAACCGGATGGCGGAGCCGGAGGCGCACAAATATCTGCAGAAATGCAGCATGGACAGCCAGGTCAGCCTTATTGAGGCGGCACAAATGGTAATCAGTCTTTACAAAATGGCGTAAGATCCTTTACAATAGGATCAAAAAGGCAGAAGGAGCAGCAAAAACGATGAAATTTACAAAAATGCAGGGACTTGGCAATGATTATGTCTATGTCAACTGTTTTGAAGAAACGGTAAACGATCCGGAGAAGCTGGCGATTGCCGTCAGTGACCGCCATTTTGGAATTGGTTCCGACGGATTGATTCTGATTACCCCATCTGAGGTGGCAGACTGCCGCATGGATATGTACAATCTGGACGGTTCCCGCGGCGCGATGTGCGGCAACGGCATCCGCTGTGTGGGAAAATATGCGTATGACCACCATATCGTGGACAAGCCGCAGATTTCTGTTGAGACATTGTCCGGGATTAAATATCTGGATATGAAGGTTGAAAATGGCAAAGTAACGGCGGTCACCGTCGATATGGGCGAGCCGGAGCAGACTTCCGAGCTTCCGGAGAAGATCGAGGTAGATGGAACGGAATACGAATTTACCGGAATTTCCATGGGAAATCCGCACGCCGTTCTGTTTATGGATGAGATTGATTCCCTAGATCTGGAGACGATTGGACCGAAATTCGAGTTCCATAAGCGTTTCCCGGATCGTACCAACACCGAGTTTGTCAAGGTTATTGACCGCACACACGTAAAAATGCGTGTCTGGGAGCGCGGATCCGGCGAAACGATGGCATGTGGAACAGGTGCCTGCGCGGTTGCCGTTGCATCTATTCTGGCAGGGCATACGGAGGATGCGGTTGAGGTCGAGCTGCTGGGCGGCTGCCTGCAGATCCGCTGGGACCGAGAGAAAAACCGCGTGTTCATGACTGGACCGGCGGTGGAAGTGTTTAGCGGGGAGTATGAGGAATAATTAAACAGGAAACTTTGGGACTTCTTTCACATATGGTAGTAGTACAACGATATGTGAGAGGAGTCTTTTCTTTTGGAAGAAAAAAAGAAAGTGATGATAGATGCCGGGCACGGCGGAACGAAAGATCCGGGAGCAGTATTTGAGGATCGGATGGAAAAGGACGATACCCTGCGTCTGGCGCTGGCAGTAGGGAGGATTCTCGAGGAAAATGGGGTGAATGCCGTCTATACGCGGACGACGGACGTCTATGACACGCCTTACCAGAAAGCAGAGATGGGGAATGAGGCGGAGGCGGACTATTTTGTTTCCCTGCACCGCAATGCGGCGAGTGAGCCGGGAAAAGGTTCGGGCGTCATGACGCTGGTGTACAAGACAGGCAGGGAATCAGAACAGCTGGCGGATTCAATCCAGAGAGAGCTGGCGCGCACCGGATATGTGGATCTCGGCGTGATCGAGCGCCCGGATTTGATTGTGCTGCGGAAAACGCAGATGCCGGCGGTTCTGGTTGAAGTCGGATTTATCGACAATCCGGAGGATAACAAGCGGTTTGACGCGCAGTTTGACGAAATTGCGGCGGCGGTTGCATCTGGGATTCTAAATGTAATCGATGACGACATGGATCGCCGTCCGGTGGAAGAGAGCGACTATTATTACCAGATCCAGACGGGGGCGTACCGCATCCGATCGCTGGCAGAGCAGCAGTTAGAAGAACTGCGCCGTATGGGATTCCCTGCATTTCTGGTGTACGATGGGACGTATTTCAAGCTTCGGGTCGGTGCGTTTAAAAATCTCGACAACGCTGTGCGGATGGAACGGGAACTGCGGAAGGCGGGATTTCCGACGGTGCTTTTGTATGAGAGGGAGGTGAAGTAGGGGAGAAAAGCTGAAAAACAGGCACTATCTGAAAATAAGAATAGAATGACTTATTTGATTGATTTTTGCTGTGCTTTTTGTAAAAATGAATGGAAAAAATCCCCTCATTATGGTATGCTGAAGATAGAAAGCAACATGCATTTTCTTGTAGATAAAGGGAGGGGTTTGGTATGTCAGAGAAGAAAAAAATTATCATCACGATTGCGAGGCAGTATGGAAGCGGCGGTGCGGATACGGGCAAAAAGTTGGCGGAAGATCTGGGGATCAGTTTTTATGATAAGAACATTCTCCGTATGAACTCAGATGAGAGCGGTATCAAAGAGAGCTATTTCCATCTGGCAGACGAGAAGGCGGGCAACCGGCTTTTATACAAGATTATCAATACATTGACACCGGAAAAGGGCGCACCGTCGTTCGGTTCCGATCTCATTTCAGCCGACAATTTGTTTCGCTTCCAGTCGGAAGTGATCCGGAAGCTGGCGGCGGAGGAATCCTGCGTCATCATCGGTCGCTGCGCGGATTACGTGCTGGATGGCACCGAGGGACTGATCCGCGTGTTCCTCTACGCGGATATTAAAGTGCGTGAGGAGCGCGTGCGTGAGCGGAATCTCTACGCGGACAAAGACGTTCTCAAAAATATCCACCGGATCGACCGGGAACGCCGCGATTATAATCGTTATTATGCAGGGCGCGACTGGGAGAAACCGGAGAATTACGATCTTTTGATCAATACGACGCAGATTGGTGTGGATGGGGCGGTTCAGTTGATTAAGGATTATTTAAAAATGAGGGGGCTTTTGTAAGGGAAAAAGAATGACTTCCACTTGCAATTCAATATAGTATCGTGTAAAATGGCACATGCAGCCGGGCGAATACGAGAGTGTTTGGACGGCTGTATGTGCTGTTTTGCTATTATTACAAGTAAGGGGAAAATATGTTATCTTTAGTAGTTAATGTATAGTAAGTTAAATAATAAATATATCCTCATAAACTCAGTAAATATAAGGATTTGTTAGGATATATCATTGTAAAGTATGTGTACCTTAAAAATTGAATATTAAATAATTATTATACAGTAGAATAACGCTTGAACATATGTTTTGTTGATGGTAAAATATAAAGTAATAAGAGGTATTTTAACATTATAGACATATCATAAATGTATTGGAGGTATTTAATACATGGAACTACATGTTATAGAACGTGAAGGAAGGGAGACAGTTGTTCTACTGGATAATGAGATGAGAATTGTAAAGCCAGTATACGACTATCTGAAATTCCAAAAACAAAAGGATAAAGCTCTCAATACCTTAAAGGCAAGTGGAAGTGATTTACGAACCTATTGGGAGTTCTTAAATGATAGTGGTTATGAGTATGACAAGGTTACTCCTAAGATGATTGTTGAGTTTATAGACTATCTAAGGGCATCAGATGATGATGTCATAGCTCTTAACAAGGAAAGTAAAAGGACTAATAAAACAATCAATCGTATTTTAAGTACAATCCATATGTTTTATCAGTTTGAAGCAGATATGCAGGAAATAGATAATCCTATCTTAATGCATGATGTAAACAGACCTTTTAATGCTTTTAAAGGCATCTTGGAACACGCAAAGTCTGATAATAAAACAAAGCAGTCAATCTTCAAGGTAAAGGAAAGTGATTATAAGATAAATCTTGTTATTGATGATGAAATGGAACTGTTTTTAAACCGTTTAGACAAGCGTAGAGACATCCTTTTATACAAGATGCTCTATCTTACAGGGGCAAGAATACAAGAGGTTTTAGACCTTGAAATAGACTCTGTACCACTTCCGGATATGTCACAGTTAGTAGGATGCTTTCAGCAGATTAAGTCTAAAGGAAAGATCAGGGATTTGTATGTTCCTATGTCACTAATCAAGGAACTTGATGATTTCATCATGGAAGAAAGAAACCTTATTGATACAGACCACAGTTACATCTTTGTATCAGAACAGAAAAGACAGCTTGGCAAACAGCTTACCTATCGTGCAGCCTATGACAAGCTTAAAAAGGTACAGAAAGAAATCGGTGTTGATTTCAACTTCCATGATTTAAGACATACCTTCTGTTCAAATCTTGTACAGTCTGGAATGGATGTAAGTGTTGTAAGAATGATTATGGGACATGAACATTTATCTACTACTCAGAAGTACACACATCTCTCTAATCCGTACATTGAGGACAGTCTTTCAAGGTATTGGAATCAGAGTACATTGATTGGAGGTGGCTCTGATGGCAGGTAGACCAGATGGTGATGTATGGAACATTGTTGATAATGATAAAGATTCACAGCACTATGGAAGAAACTTTAGACTTAATTTTTCCTATATATCAAGCGAAGAAATCAAGGATGTTGTAAAGGATTATGTTTGGCAGAATTATAGGGTTGGAAATAAGGTATTAAAGCGATTGTATGATGAGGTGCAAAATCACTTTAAATGGTTTTCAATGTTTGCAGATGCTAATAGAGTTACTTCTCTAAAGGGTTTAGATAATGTATGTGTAGATAGTTTCGTATCTTTTCTTCGTACAACTATATCTCCAAAAATAAAAAAAACTTTAGCTTACACATCACAGAAAATAGCACTTGATACATTAAAATCAGTTATTCGTTGGTGTCAACTTCACAGACCTAATGATGTGCCTGTAACAGAAATCTTTACAGGAAATGAGTATGTCGGTGTTAATCGTAAGCTAAAAATCGACTTCATTCCAGATGATGTTGTAGCACAGATAAATGAGGCTCTTAAAAAAGAAGAAAATCCATATCTAAAGTATGGCATTATCATTCTTCAATCGACAGGAATGCGTATTGGAGACCTCTTAAAACTTCGTATTGACTGCATTAAGCCACATTTGATTAGTGGTTATACAATCGAGTGGACTCAGCACAAAGGACGCAAGGATAAGGTTCCTATGCCTGTTAGAAGCGAATGTGTAGCTGCGATAGAGAAGCTTGTTGAGATTACATCAGAGCTTCGTGATGAAGCTGATGAAAAGGATAAAGATGGATATGACTACATGGAAGTAACACTTGGCAAGACCGAAAAAGGCGAGCCTATCATTCACAAAGTATTTATCAATGAACTTGTAAAAGATAGCATTGCAGAGCTGTCAGAATATACGGCAGGACTTCGTAAGGAAAGTGGATTAAAAGAGTTATTTGTTTCGCGTAGCTGTCGAGATAAGAAAATTCATATATTTACAAAAGATAATTGGAATTATTTTAAGCTTAATAAGTTTATAAAAAGACATGATATTCGAGACAACAAGGGCGCGTTATACCCACTTAAATCACATCAGTTTCGAGCAACATTTGTAAGGGAAGGATGATAAGATTGCATCTCTTAGGGAACAGGTTAAAAAGTTAGAGGATGACAAAAAGAAACTGATTGTTCAGTTAGTCGATTATGAGGAACTAAAATCCGAGAATGAACGACTGAAGAAACAGTTAGCTAAGAAATAGAGGTACGCTTATGAATGATGAACATAAAGAAAAGATTTATTATATACAGCAACAGGCAGATGAATTGAGTGCAGAAATATCAAAACTTATGAGAAAAGATGCTGACCTTTCAGAAAAACATCTTAATGAATTGATTAAGTTAGGCGTATTCATCTCAATGACCTGCCAAAAGTTATTGGATGAAGAATAATTTTAGGAAAGGGTAACGTAGTAGACAGTATTTTATGTAAAAGAAGTAATAAATGCTTATTTTACAATACTTTCATACATACGATACAGTCTGCTACTAAAAATAAAGAATGAAATATCAAAATGATATTGACAAAATGAATACGAACCGGAATTTATTTCTGATGTCGCTGCCGATCTTCGTGGAGCTGTTACTGCAGCTTTTGGTCGGAAACGTCGATCAGATGATGGTAAGCCGGGTGTCGCAGCCCTCGGTGGCGGCGATTGTCAATGCGAACCAGATCATGAACCTGGTGATTATCGTGCTGAGCATGGCATCGACGGCGGTTACCGTGATTTTGTCCCAGTATCTGGGCGCGCAGGATGAAAAAAATGCATCCCGGACCTGCATGGTCTCGCTCGTGCTGATCGGCGGCGTCAGTCTTGCGGCAACGATTCTGGTTTTTGCCGGGCACACGCCGCTTTACCGGGCGATCCATGTGCCGGAGGAGGTTTTTGCTGAGGCGTCGCTGTATCTGCTGATTGTCGGCGCATTTATTCTGGTGCAGGGACTTTATCTGACCTTCTCAGCGATGATCCGCGCATTTGCCATGGTAAAGGAAGTCATGATTATATCAGTTATCATGAATGCCATGAATATTGTGGGAAATGCGATTTTAATCAACGGTTGGTTCGGAATGCCGCAGCTTGGGGCGGTCGGGGCGGCGATCTCGACGGATATCAGTAAGTTAGTTGGTCTGGCATTGATGATCGGAATGTTTTTCAAGAGCCGCCGCGTCAAAATGGGAATGAGTTATCTGCGTCCATTTCCGGTGCAGATTTTAAAAAATCTCTGCCTGTTGGCAATTCCGACGGGGGTCGAAAGTTTTTCGTACAATCTCTCCCAGATGATGATTCTGGGAATTGTTAATTCCTTTGGCACTCTGGTTACTGTAACCAAGGGATATTGTACGATTTTTGCCAATATTGATTATGTCTATGCGATGGCGATCGCGACGGCAACCCAGATTGTGCTGGGCTACCTGATCGGAGCGCGCCGTCTGAATGATATACAGAAACGAGTGAATGCGACACTGAAGGTTGCGATTGCGGCGTGTGTCGGGATGGCGGTGCTGATGTGCCTGGGAGGCAAATACATTTTCCTGATTTTCACAGACAACCCGGAGATCATTGCGCTTGGACGGCGGATTCTGGTGATTGAGATTGTGCTGGAGATCGGGCGCGCGGTCAACATTGTTATGACCAAATGCCTGATTGCGGTCGGCGATGTTCTGACCCCGACCACGGTCGGAATCACCTTCCAGTGGGTCGTAGCTGCCGCCGGTTCCTGGCTGCTCGGCAGCAAGCTCGGCTGGGGGCTGGAAGGCGTCTGGATCGCAATGGCAGCCGATGAATGCGTGCGCGGACTCATTTACGCGGTGCATTTTAAGAAAGAACGTTGGAAGAAGAATTTTAAGGGCGTGAAGACGGAAGCAGAGTTGGGAGAGGCGTAGAAGATAAGCGAAGAAAGAAAGTGTGAGAAAAAATGAAAGAAACAGGATGGAAGAAGACAGCAGGGAATGCTTCTGATGGAAAAAGAACGGAAGGAAAGAAATCGTTTGGTCGGGGGGAGAAAACAACTGGATTTTCCAAGAATAGTGCAAAAGTGGGAGTCAATGGGGAAAAACAGGGAAAATCTGCTCGTAAAGTGTCTGGAGTTGAGGATAAATGGGGCACACATGGGAACAGGAAACGAAATGTAGGGGAAAAAGACGGTCAGAAAACGGTTCATGGTGGACAGCGTGAAAAAACAAAATGTCCGATTTACCGTGAGTGCGGTGGCTGTCAGTATCTCCATTTAACCTATGATCAGCAGTTAAAAGAAAAACAGAAGCGCATGGAAGAACTGCTGGGCGGTGTCTGTCCGGTTCGTCCGATCATTGGAATGGAAGAGCCGTATCATTACCGCAATAAAGTTCATGCGGTATTTGGATTGGATCGGAAAAATAATCCGATTTCTGGCATTTACAAAGAGGGGACACATCGGATTCTTCCGGTGGATTCCTGTCTGATTGAGGATCAGAAAGCAGACGAGATCATCGTGACGATCCGGAGTATGCTTCGTTCGTTCAAGATCCGTGTTTTTGATGAGGACACCGGATACGGTCTGCTGCGTCATGTACTGATTCGCCGCGGCTTCACAACCGGCGAGATTCTGGTCGTTTTGGTGACAGCATCCCCGGTATTCCCGTCGAAGAACAATTTCGTCAAGGCGCTTCGTGAAAAGCACCCGGAAATTACTACGATTGTCCAGAATATCAACGGCAGAAGCACCAGTATGGTACTGGGGGACAAAGAACATGTACTGTATGGAAAAGGATATATCGAAGATGTTCTCTGCGGGCTCCGTTTCCGTATTTCGTCCCGTTCCTTCTATCAGATTAACTCAGTTCAGACTGAGAAGCTGTACGGAAAAGCGATGGAACTGGCAGAACTTACAGGCAAGGAGACGGTGCTGGATGCTTATTGCGGCATCGGTACCATCGGACTTATCGCCAGCAAGCACGCAGGCAAGGTGATCGGTGTAGAGTTAAATCAGGATGCAGTGCGGGATGCAGTGCAGAATGCGAAGAAGAACGGCATCACCAATGCACAGTTCTTCTGCAATGACGCCGGACGGTTCATGTCTCATATGGCAGCCAGAGGCGAGAGTGCAGATGTGGTATTTATGGACCCGCCGAGAAGCGGAAGTACCGAGGAATTTATCGATTCGGTAGCACTTATGCAGCCGAAACGGGTGGTATACATCTCCTGCGGTCCGGATACATTGGCACGCGATTTGAAAGTATTCGCAAAGCATGGTTATCGGGCGAAAGAAGCATGGCCGGTGGATTTGTTTGGGTGGACGGGGCATGTGGAGACGGTTGTCTTGCTTTCCAAGGGTGAGGTCGACTCGAAAAAGATTCGGG
>OHAY01003597.1_pt1 | contig 10454 bp, 6 predicted proteins | sample 1577191 | NCBI WGS metagenome assembly OHAY01 (sample SAMEA3541504, study PRJEB24748) | human gut metagenome | biome: human gut; feature: human-associated habitat; material: faeces | place: China | collected 2012 | reverse complement strand
AGGAGATCTTGATCTCACTGGTGGAGATCATCTTGATGTTGATGTTGTTGTTGGAGAGTGCCTCGAACATCTTGGAGGCAACGCCGCTGTGGCTCTGCATACCGGCACCCACGATGGAGACCTTTGCGCAGGTCTCGTCGCAGGTGGCATCCTTGAACTTGCCGCTCTCCTTGAGCACCCGCATGGCGGTCTCAGCCTCGCCCTCGGCGCAGGTGAAGGAGATATCCTTCTTGCCGTCGCGGCCGGTGGACTGCAGGATGATATCCACGTTGATGTTCTTCTGGGCCAGCAGGCCAAAGATCTTGAAGCTGGTGCCCGGCTCATCGGGAACGTTCAGGATCGTGATAACGGCAACATCGGTGTCCTTTGCAACACCCTTGATCAGCATACCTTCCATGTCTTTTGTAACCTCCTTAACCACCGTACCGGGCACGGGATTCAGGCTGGACAGCACTTCCAGCTCCACATTATACTTCTTTGCCAGCTCCACGCTGCGGTTGTTCAGCACCTGCGCACCCAGAGAGGCCAGCTCCAGCATCTCGTCAAAGGTGATCTCTTCCAGCTTGCGGGTGTTGCGCACCTTGCGGGGGTCTGCGGTGTAAACGCCTTCCACATCGGTGTAGATCTGGCAGCGGTCTGCGTGCAGGGCCGCTGCAATGGCCACGGCGCTGGTATCAGAGCCGCCGCGGCCCAGGGTGGTGATATCATCCAGCTTGTTCAGGCCCTGGAAGCCTGCCACGACCACCACGCGGTTGCGCTCCAGCTCGGAGGAAATGCGCTCGGTCTCCATGCGGGTGATCCGGGCCTTGGTGTAGGCACGGTCGGTGCGGAAGCCAGCCTGCCAGCCTGTCAGGCTGGTGGCGTGGCAGCCCAGCTCGTTCAGAGCCATGGCCAGCAGCGCGATGCTGATCTCCTCACCGGCGGCCAGCAGCATATCCATCTCACGGGCCGAAGGGTTGTGGGTGATCTCAGCAGCCTTTGCGATCAGGTCGTCGGTGGTGTCGCCCTGTGCGGACACCACCACCACCACGTCATTGCCCGCCTTGTGGGTGTTGGCCACGATGCGGGCCACGTTGAAGATACGGTTCCGGTCCTTCACCGAAGAACCGCCGAACTTCTGTACGATCAACGCCATAGTTTGTCACTCTCCTCTAGTTTCTCCCAATTTATATCATTCCACAGTTGCGCCGGTATTATCTGCATCCAGCTCTAACAGTGTAAATGCTTCACATCCGTCCAGGCCTTCCAGCGTTTCCAGCCCGGCACGCAGCCCGGCATAAAAGCGCTCAGCCTCCGGGCGCTCGGCCACCGCCATCACGGTGGAACCGGCACCCGATACATACACGGCCTTTGCCCCGCACTGCTTTGCCAGCGCGAACACCTCCCGGGAACCGGGCATCAGGGGCATCCGGTAGGGCTGGTGGAGCTTATCCTCGGTGGCAATGCCCAGCAGGTCATGCCGGCCCTCACAGAAGGCGGCAGGCACCAGCGCGGCCCGGGACAGGTTATACACGGCATCCTTGTGGGCCACCTGCTTGGGCAGGGCCGCGCGGGCGGCCTCCGTCAGCAGCTTGTAGTCCGGCACGATGGCCGCAAAGCAGAGGCTCTGGTCCACATCCCGTTTGACGGAGTAGACCACGCCGTCCTCAAAGACGCTGCTGGTCAAACCACCCAGCAGGGCCGGGGCCACGTTGTCGGGGTGGCCCTCAATGGCCGTGGCCAGCGTCAGCAGCTCCTGGGTGTTGAGCACATCGCCCAGCATCCGGTTCGCGCCCAGCAGGCCCGCAATGATGCAGGCCGAGGAGGAACCAAGGCCCCGGGCCATGGGGATGGGGTTGGTCTGCACGATCTTCAGGGGCGGGATCTTCTTGCCCACCTTGTCGAACAGGCCCTTGGCCGAGCGGTACACCAGATTGCTCTCGCTGCGGGGGATGCGGGTGCCGTCCGCCGCCGAGATGTCCAGCCTGTCGCTCTCCTCAAAGGTCACGGTGTTGTACAGGGTCACGGCCAGACCCAGCGCGTCGAAGCCGGAGCCTACGTTGGCGCTGGTGGCCGGAACAGAAACTTTGATCTTCATCGTCCGTCCCCTTTTCTCATGCATCCTCGGGCAGCTTTTTCAGCACCAGCTTCACGCTGCCGCCCACGGTCTCCACCTTGCGGGCTGCCTCGGCCATGGCCTTTGCGTCGGCCTGCTCCACCAGATAGGAGCAGCCGTCAAAGTGCTCATCCACCACACGGCCCCTGCCGTAGATAGCCTCCACCACGGCGGGAGCAACGCCCGCTGCACGCACATAATATGCGGCGGGAGCCGGGTCGGTGAGCATCCCCTCCACCGGCTCCGCAGGCTGCCAGAACAGGCTGTCGTGGACCTTGGAGCCGTTCTTGAGGGCATCCACCACATCGGCCACCACGGCGCTGGCGGTGGGCAGCTTGCCCGCGCCCTTGCCGTAGAACACCACGTCGCCCAGCATATCGCCCTTGACCAGCACGGCGTTGAACACATCGTCCACACCAGCCAGCTGGTGGCTCCTGGGCACCAGACAGGGCTCCACACCGGCGGCCACACTGCCGTCGTCGCCCCGCTTCATCCACGCAATGAGCTTGATGACGCAGTTCAGCCGCTCCGCCGCAGCCACATCGGCCACGGTGATGTCCCGGATGCCCCGGGTGGGGATGTTCTGGGGGTAGATCTGGTGGCCGCAGACCAGCGAGGACAGGATGGCGATCTTGCGGCAGGCATCCCGGCCGTCCACATCGTCGCCGGGGTCTTTGGTCTCGGCGTAGCCCAGCTCCTGCGCGATCTTCAGGGCCTCGTCAAAGCCCAGGTTCTCCCGCACCATCTTGGTCAGCATGAAGTTGGTGGTGCCGTTCACGATGCCCTCCACCTCGGTGATGACGTTGGCAGCCAGGCACTGGTGCATGGGGGTGATGATGGGGGTGCCGCCGCCCACGGAGGCCTCGAACAGGAAGGCACAGTTGTGGGCCTTGGCCAGCGCCAGCAGCTCCGCGCCGTAGGTGGCCACCATCTCCTTGTTGGAGGTGCACACGCTGCGGCCGCTCTCGAGGCAGGCCTTGACATAGGGGTATGCAAAGCGGGTGCCGCCGATGGTCTCCACCACCACCCGGATCTCCGGGTCTTCCAGAATGGTATCGAAGTTCTTGATGAAGAGGTTTGCCGCCGGATGGGCGGAGAAATCCTTGGGGTCAAGGATGTACTTGACCTCCACCGGCTCACCGGCCCGGCGGGAAACACCGGCGGCGTTGCGGCACAGCACCTCGTACACGCCGCTGCCCACCGTGCCAAAGCCTAAAATCGCGATCTTTGCCATAGTTCAGCCCTCGTTCCTATTTCCTAGCTGTTCTTGGTGCCCTTACAGGTTATACCCGCAGTGCACGCCCACCACCATGCGCTGGCGGCTCAGCCGCTCCGTCAGCTCCTCAGGGGTCATCTGCATGGTATCGGTGCGGATGGTAACGGCAACCAGCGCTGCGCCGTTTTCCGGCGTGGACTGGTTGATGGTAACAATGCTTGCCCCGGCGGCGCTGATGCCCGCCAGCAGGCTTTGCAGCGCGCCTGTTTCATCCCGGAGCGTTGCCATTACGGTCACGACCTCGCGGCCATTTTCGGAATCAAAGATGCAGTCCTTATATTTATAAAAGGCACTGCGCGAAAGATCCACGCTGCGGGTGGCAGCCGAGATGCTGCGCACTTCCCCGCTTGCCAGAAGCTCCTTGGCCTTGACCACTTTCAGGAAGACCTCGGGCAGGACCTCCGCGTCCACCAGATAAAAACGGCGTTCCAACTTGTTCACCTCACAAACACAAGTGTTCTTACAGGGAATATAATAGCATCCGGCCCCCTGCATTGCAAGAGACCGGATGTTTTTTTGTCAGATTATCCAGTTTTGAAGCGTGAAGTGGCAAGCTGTCGCAACGGAATTGAAAAAGTGTGACTTTTAACCCCCCAGTCGCCTGCGGCGACAGCCCCCGCTAGTAGGGGGGCCCTTGGCATGGCGGAAAGCTCACCCTTTTTGCCAAGGCCGCCCCTATTAGGGGCGGTGGCATCCCGCAGGGATGACGGTGGGGTTTAACCCTGCAAATACCTCCGGATCTCCTTCTCCGCCTCCTGCACCTCTTCATAGAACATGCGGGCAGAGACACGGAGGGCACCATGGCCCAGAATGATGACCTGTTCCATGCCATCGGAGGTGGCCACGCGGACGCGGCGACCCTTGCCGATCTCATGGGTGACACGCTCGATGAACATATCGGCGGTCTCGGCTTCCCGGGTGTAGACCACATGGATATTGTGGTACTGCTCTATGCTGCCGGGGCTGCCCGGCACACGGTAGGCATCAAACACAAGGATGAGCACGCACTTCTTAAAGCCCTGATAGTTGCAGAGGATGTCCATCAGCCTGTGGCGGGCCGCTTCCAGGCTCTCTTTGGAGAGTGCGTTCAGCTCGTCCCATGCAAAGATGATGTTGTAGCCGTCCACCAGCAGGTATTCGGGCTGGATCTCCCACTGCTCGGCGTTGAAATCGGGGCGTTCCCGCTTCTGGGTGGGGCGGAACGCCGCCAGCGGGTCCCGCTTGATGGGCCCATAGGTCTGTTCAAAGATCTTCAGCAGCTCGGCATCCTCTTCCAGGGTGGCGCGGTAGGCGGCCATCCGGCGGGGACGGACCTGTACCGTTTCCTCGGTCTTTGCAGTCCTGCCCCAGCCGCTGTCCACATGCATGTGGCTGCGCACCTGTTCCCAGGGCACCACAAATCCGGCCCCGTGGGCGCAGAACACCGAATCCGCCGGGTTGTCGAGGTCGTGTTCCGGCTCATAGCCCGCAGCCTCGATGACCTCCGCTGCATTGTGGCAGGGACGGTAGCCGTCCAGCGTCAGGGTCAGGTGTCCCCTGCCCCGGGTGTAGCCCACCACCTCCATGGGGTAGCTGCGCATGGTGGAGGCCGGTGCCGTGCCGGTGAGCAGGGTGGTATCCCCGTCGGCTCCGGTCTCGGGTGGGTCAAAGCTACCGCCCATGTTCTGGATATCGTTCATGGCGCGGCCCACGTTGTCAGAGGGCAGCTCCAGCCGGAAGGCATACCACGGCTCCAGCAGCTGGGTCTTGTGGATCTGGTCTGCCATCATCAGGCCCTGCCGGACGGCGCGGTAGGTCGCCTGCCGGAAGTCGCCGCCCTCGGTGTGCTTGAGGTGAGCGCGGCCCGCAATGAGGGTGATCTTCACATCGGTCAGGGGGGCCCCGATGAGCACACCCAGATGCTGCTTTTCCTCAAGATGCGTCAGCACCAGCCGCTGCCAGTTCTTGTCCAGCACCTCTTCCCGGCAGTCGGCGGCAAACTGCATCCCGCTGCCCCGGGGCAGCGGCTCCAGCTTAAGGTGGACTTCCGCATAATGGCGCAGAGGCTCGTAGTGGCCCACGCCCTCCATGGCTTCGGTGATGGTCTCCTTATACAGGATGCCGCCGGGGCCGAAGCTGACCTCCAGCCCGTACCGCTCGGCCAGCAGGCTTTTCAGCACCTCCAGCTGGATCTCGCCCATCAGCTGGACATGGATCTCGCCCAGGGTCTCGTTCCAGACCACATGGAGCTGTGGCTCCTCTTCTTCCAGCCGATGGAGCTTTCCCAGCGCGGCGTGCACATCCGCGCCCTCGGGCAGCAGCACCTGATAGCTCAGCACCGGCTCCAGCACCGGCAGGTCGCTGTCCCGTTCCGCCCCCAGACCCTCGCCCGGGCGGGCTCTGGTCAGGCCGGTAACGGCGCACACCTGGCCGGGGCCGATGCACTCCGCCAGCGTAAACTTTGCGCCGGAGTAGAGCCGCAGCTGGTTGGCCTTTTCGGCCCATGGCTCCCCGTCGGCCTCTCCGGTGAGCTGGGCTTTCACCTTGAGCGCGCCGCCGGTCACCCGCAGCCAGGTCAGGCGGTTTCCCTGCTCATCCTGGCTCACCTTGAACACCTTGGCCCCGAAGGCTTCCAGCGCGGGGGCCGGGCGGGTATAGCGGTCAAGGCCCTCCACCAGCGCGTCCACCCCCTGCAGCTTCAGGGCTGAGCCAAACCAGCAGGGAAACACATGCCGCCGGGCAATGGCGGGGATGAGGTCGGTATCGGTCAGGCTTCCCCGGTCCAGCATCGTCTCCATCAGCCGCTCATCGCAGAGAGCCAACGCCTCGTCCCGGTCGGCCTGCTCTGCCCCGAAATCCACAAAGCCATCCCCCAGCCGACGGTTCAGCTGGGTCAGGAGCGCTTCCCTGCCCGGGCCGGGCAGGTCCATCTTGTTCACGAACACAAAGGTGGGGATGCGGTACCGCCGCAGCAGCCGCCAGAGTGTCTCGGTATGGCTCTGCACGCCGTCGGTGCCGCTGATGACCAGCACCGCATAATCCAGCACCTGCAGTGTTCGCTCGGTCTCCGTGGAAAAATCCACATGGCCCGGGGTGTCCAGCAGGGTAAAATCGGTATTGCCCGCCGTGAAGAGGGCCTGCTTGGAGAAAATGGTAATGCCGCGCGCCTTTTCCAGCGCATCGGTGTCCAGAAAGGCATCCTTATGGTCCACCCGGCCCAGCTTGCGGATGGTGCCGGTGCCGTAGAGCAGGGCCTCGGAAAGGGTGGTCTTGCCGCTGTCCACATGGGCCAGAATGCCGATGACCAGCTGCTTGTGCTCTTGTTCCATGCCGCGGCCTCCTTACAGCACGCTGGCGATCAGCGCAGCAGCGACCAGCGGCAGGCCCAGCACCAGATTGGAGAGCAGGCTGCAATAGGTGCGCTCCTCGGGTTCCAGCTCCTCAAAGGAGACGATCTTCTCGTCGGCATAGTCGATGATGGAGCGGGTGGAATGGATCTTTTTCTGCCGCTTGCCCATCCCCTTGAATTCCTCCAGCAGATGGTGGATGGTCACGCCATCCAGCCGCAGGTAGTCCACCCAGGCCCAGATGAGCAGCACCACGCCGCACAGAAAGCCCGGGGCCTCCCAGATGGTAAACGTGCCATCGCTGACATAGCGCTGCCACAGCAGCATCAGCACGGCCACAATGGAGGTGCGGGTCACGGTCTTATATAAAATGGGGTGGAACATGTAGCGTTTGTACATCGAGGTCAGTTTCTTCATGGTGCGCTCCTTATTGATACAGATACACTTTATTGTATCATGTTTTTGTGAAAAAAGATAGCTGTTTTGTGCGCACAGCGTGAACAGTTCCTCTCTTTTGCCTGTTCTTCACAGATATACAGTTCTTTCCATTTTATAGTAATTTTTTCCACATTCTTTTTCCATGAAAGTGTTTGTCACCGTTTTGTTTCCAATTCTATGCTGTGGCGGATTGACTTCTTTCCAGTAAAGTGCTAATATATACAGTGGTGCGACTTTTGTCTTTCCTGTGCACTTTTTGGAAAGGCAGACAGCCTCACTGCATTTAGGAAAAGGAAAAACGCGCGGCTCTGTCCGCGCAAGATCTGGGAGGATCATCCAATGAGCTTCAATTTTGATCGCCGCACCTTCCTGAAGGGTGCAGGTGCTGTGGGTGCCGCCAGCCTGCTGGCAGCCTGCGGCGAAAAGTCCAACAACACCGGCAATGGCGCTGCCGCCAGCGGTGCTGCTGCCCCCAACTCCACCGGCGCTACCCCCCTGAAGGAGTTCATCTCCTTTGAGAGCGGCAACCGTGAGCTGGAAAGCTGGAACATGCTGTACAGCCAGAGGGCTGAGGATGCCAACGTGGTCACCAACCTGTGGGACGGCCTGCTGAGCTTTGACTGCTACGGCAAGGTGGTTCCCGCCATCGCTTCCAGCTGGGAGCACAATGAGGATGCCACCGTCTGGACCTTCCACCTGCGGGACGACGTGGACTGGGTGGATTGCAACGGTGAGGTGAAGGCTCACCTGACCAGCAAGGACTTCCTGGTTGGCTTTGAATGGGTGATGAACGCCATCAAGAACGAGGCCAACAACACCTCCATGCCCAACGACACCATTGTGGGTGCTTACGAGTACTACCAGCTGACCAAGGAAGCCGGTGACGCTGCCGCTGACATGACCTATGAGGACATGCTGGCTGCCGGTGTGGGCATCGAAGCTCCGGATGATTACACTCTGGTGTTCACCTGCCCCAACGCCTGCCCCTACTTTGATACCGTTGCTGCCTACACCAGCTTCTACCCCGTGGCTCCCGCTCTGATCGAGGAGCTGGGTATCGATGGCTTCCGTGGCTGCGACAACACCACCATGTGGTACAACGGACCCTATATGGTGGAGGAGTACATCCAGGGCAACACCAAAAGCTACATCCCCAACCCCAACTACTACGATGCTGCCAACGTCAGCCGCTTTGAGCGTTTCACTGTCACCATGATCAGCGACGGTGCCATCAGCCTGCAGCTGTATCAGAACCGCGAGCTGGACGAGGTGGATCTGGGCGAGAGCAGCATCACCACCATTCAGTCCGACCCTTCCAACGAGTACAATCAGCAGCTGTGTGAGAAGCGTGCCAAGAAGTTCAGCTACTGCTTCATCTTCAACTACGACAAAATGAACACCGACGGCACCCCCGATGAGAACTGGAACAAGGCCATTGCCAACAAGGCGTTCCGTCAGTGCTTCTCCAAGGGCATGGTGCTGAACAAGTTCTTCGCCCGTTATAACCCCATCAATCCCCTGAAGTGTGAGAACGACTTCTTCACCATGAAGGGCCTGTGCTACACCTCTGATGGCACCGACTACACCAACCTGGTGGCCAAGGAGATGGGTCTGGACGGCGAGGCTTACGATGGCAAGACCATGAAGCGTCTGCGCGCCAACAACGGCGACATCACCGAGCTGAAGAAGCAGGCCATGGAAGAGCTGAGCGCCATTGGTGTCACCTTCCCTGTCCACTGCTCCTACTACGTTCTGGCCGGCTCCACCTCCGCTCTGGACCACGCCACCGTCCTGAAGCAGTGCTTCACCGACAGCTTCGGCGATGACTTCATCGTGCTGGATGTCAACACCTTCGTGTCCTCCACCATGAAGGAAGTCGTGGCTCCCAAGCTGCAGAGCTTCGTCCACATGGGCTGGGGCGCTGACTTTGGCGATCCCATCAACTTCCTGACCCAGATCATCATTCACGATGAAAACGCTTACTACAGCTGCAACATGACCAACATTGCAGGCATTGTGAACAATGGTCCCGCCAGCTACCAGACCGAGCTGGTGGCTGCCTATGAGAAGTTCACCGATCTGGTGAACGAGGCCCGTGCCATTGTTGACGACACTGATGCACGCTACGCAGCATTTGCCAAGGCCGAGGCCTACTTCCTGGACGAGAACCTGATTTTCCCCACCGTCTACGATATCACCTGGTGCCTGACTCACGTCAACGAGTACAGCAAGATCAACGCAATGTATGGTCCCTGCAACTACAAGGCTGTGAACTGGGAGACCAGTGAGGAAGCCTACACCACCGAACAGTACGATGAGTTTGCTGCCGCATACGACGCAGCCGCTCAGGCCTGATCCAGTGAACCAATAACCAATCGCAAAAGCAGAACCGGACGTTTTTGAAGCGTCCGGTTCTGTTTTTTGCTCCCTGACAGCACAAAACCCCGCCGCGCGGGAAAGCTCCCAGCACGGCGGGGTCATTGTGTTAAAATACAGGAATGCGGTTCAGCTTACAGCTGGCTTTCATATTCCTTGCGGTAGCCTTCCAGCTCACGCTGGTTGCCATACACGAAGTGGCCGTTTGCGATCTCTTCCCAGACCGGCTTATCCACGCTGTAATCGTGGATCGAGGGGTCATAGACCAGCAGCTTCTTGTGCTTTTCCAGGCTGGGGTCAGGGATGGGGACCGCGCTCAGCAGGGCTTTGGTGTAGGGATGCAGCGGATGGAGGAACAGCTCCTCCGCCTCAGCCAGCTCCACGATGCGGCCCTTGCTGATAACGGCGATACGATCCGAGATGAACCGGACCACCGACAGGTCATGTGCAATGAACAGGTAGGTCAGGCCGCGGCTCTTCTTCATCTCGTTGAGCAGGTTCAGCACCTGTGCACGGATGGAGACATCCAGTGCAGAGATGGGCTCATCGGCCACGATGAACTCCGGCTCCATGACCAGAGCACGGGCAATGCCGATACGCTGGCGCTGGCCACCCGAGAACTCGTGGGGGAAGCGGGAGGCAAACTCCGGCAGCAGGCCGACCTCATGCAGGGCGTTCATCACCTTTTCATGCAGGTCATCCTGATCCTTGTAGAGATGATGGTTCAGCAGGCCCTCGGCAATGATATACTCGACCTTGGCGCGCTCGTTCAGCGAAGCCATGGGGTCCTGGAAGATCATCTGGATCTTACGGATGACTTCCTTGTCCAGTTCCTTGGAGATCTTGCCGTTGATCTTCTGGCCCTTGAAGAAGATGTCGCCGCCGGAAGTCGGGTTGATGCGGCAGATGGCACGGCCAATGGTGGTCTTGCCGGAGCCGGACT
>OHAY01003596.1_pt1 | contig 10455 bp, 8 predicted proteins | sample 1577191 | NCBI WGS metagenome assembly OHAY01 (sample SAMEA3541504, study PRJEB24748) | human gut metagenome | biome: human gut; feature: human-associated habitat; material: faeces | place: China | collected 2012 | reverse complement strand
CTTGCATGTGTTAGGCACGCCGCCAGCGTTCATCCTGAGCCAGGATCAAACTCTCATGTTAAAATGGTGTTTGTGTCCTGCCAGTTTTATCTGGCATTGTTTACTGTTAATTCGGGTAGCTTGTCAATCTTTCGATCAACTTGCTTGTTCTTGAATTTCTCTGAAAATCTTGGAATTTTCAGGGTTGCATTACTGTTTATTTGTCAAAGATCATAACCTCTTGCTTCGCAAGAGCTCGTTCGTTCGTTGCTGTTGTTCTCAGCGGCAACTCTGATATCTTATCATAACCGCTTTCGTTTGTCAACAACTTTTTTGAAATCTTTTTTCGTCTTGGAAAACTTTGTTTTCCGTGACAGATATTTATGTTAACATATCTGTCAGACTTTGTCAACAACTTTTTTTTAAATCTTTTCAAGTTTCTTTCTAGCTGTTGTGTTGTCTCGGCGCTGCCTCAACAACGAATCTGAGTATATCACCCTGTACCCCACTTGTCAACATTATTTTGCATATTTTTCAAACAATTTTGCAAAAGCAGTAAAAAAGCCCATAATCATGGGCTTTTTTGTCATTTTGGATCTTATTGTCTTTTCTCTTTTTCTCATAATTTACAGTATATATGCCTATAAAAGTTGAATTGTATATTCATTTGATGTATTTTTGAGACGAAGATAAATGTTTTGTATCCCATTTGCCATATCTTCATTTACTTCCAGTAGCAGGACCAATCCCTGTGTCTCACCGGGAGCCATGGTTTCCACATACGTAGACATGTCATTGGGCAGCATTGTGGTCAATGCATTTCCACGTGTGCCGTCATTTACAGTAATGATGTATCTGGATGCGGTACTCAGGAAATCAACATTCTCCTCCTGGTCTGTTCCGTTGGTCAGTTCAAAGTTCAATATCAGAAGCTTTTTCCCGGTGGATGCATCCAACGCAAAATAATCCTCTGCAGATCCGTCCTCCGGATAAGAGTCTGCTATCTGGTAATCTCTGTATGTCAAGGTCACTCCCTCCGCAAGTCCGAAGAAATCCTCCAGACTGGTGGTAATATCCTCCTGTGCGGTAGGTGCCTGGGCTTCTGAAGCAGTCGATTCCGCAGGCTTCTCTTCCGTCTGTGCATTCTCCTGTCTTCCGGTTTCCTTGGCCGCGTCTTTTTCCAGTTTTGCAATGACGATTTCCGGGTCCACGAGACGGCTCCGGTGATTCGCATCATATTTTAAGAGCGTTACCGCCGCATATTCTCCGACTCTTTGTGATTCCGCTTCTGTCAGATCCGGAATTTCATTTCCGCAGGCTGTCATGCCAAGCGCCATTACACACAATAACGCTCCGCATACAATCCTCTTTTTGTTTCCTGTCATTCTTCTATCCTTCCCTGTCTGTTTTTCCATTGTTTCCTGTATTTTTCTCAAGTACGATATAAATCCCGGCAATCGCCAGTGCGATCACACCCACTGCAAAGAAAAGGACCGTTTTCTGCAATACCGGTGCTCCCCAGTAATCATATAATGCTATTTTACCACAAGTGCACAAAGAAAGCACTAGTCCATATATTCTTACCGGCTTATCTTTTTTCAAAAAGCCCAGTGTTACACTTACCAGCGCAATCAGCATGATCAGAACACTATTGATCACGGGAACATTGGTCTTAACGATCAGTGCCATATAGGTCAGAAAGATCACAATGATCAGTTCTCTGTGTTTAAACTTCTTATAGTATCTCTCCTGCAATGTCAGTACCAGATAAGCCAGTACAAACACAAACATGCACAGATAAGTAAGATAAGAGTTCCGGTACACCGGATTTGCCAGAGCGATCAACGCTCCGATCTGCCCCACCATTACAGATACATTAAATACCAGGATGTTTTTCCCGCGCATATATTTCACATTATTAAACAGCAATATACTTACAAACAGGATCCCCGCAAAAGCCGGCAGCTTTAGCATCGGCATCAAATTGGCCGCTGCAAAAAATGCCAGGGAAAAAGTAAGCAGGAGCTCCTGTATCGTTGTCCATCCATAGACCAGGAACATACTGAGGATGGTTCCCGCAAGGAGCAGGTATGCATACGGTATTTCCTTTCCGTTTGCCAGAAGTTCAATACAGTACAGTGATGTAACGATCACATCCAGTGCCCTCAGTCCGCCTTCCGCAAAACGGGTCAGTATCTTCGTCAGTAAAAGCAACGCTGTCAGGCATATGAGTATCGGCCAGTTACTTTCTATTACAGAAAAGGCACATACCGCAACAAAACTGAAAAAGTAACAGGGCAGCCATTTTTTCCACGTTCCACGTATGGCAATTCCCGCAAGAACCGCGACTACAAACGCCATTCCCGTCAGGGCGATGATTCCGATATACGCGTCGTTCTCCGCTCTTCCCCAATAATTGTTCATCGCCGTACCGGTTGTAATTCCGGCTACCAGAAGAAATGCTATATAGATTGCCAGCAAGCCGTTTTCATTCACTGCATGGCCCGCCTGTTTTTCTTTTAGTATGTAATTGCTCTGCACTACCAGGATCAGATGTGCGATCAGGAAAAAGGTTCCAAATGCAGCTGCTGTCACCCAGACCGGCATTCCCTGTGTACTGATCACACAGGATACCGTTACCGGGAAAAGGATCGTAGTGCTGACAAGTTGTATCAACTGCGAAGCCGTATGATATCTTCTTACCGGCACACAGATGCTCAGTACACTCAGTAACAGAATCAATGCCAGCACCAGCAGGCCTTCCGGCTCCGAAAGCAATGAAGAACCGAAAAGCGGATACGCACAAAGCCAGCATGCTGCGATTCCCAGCATTCTGTGTATCAGGGAATCCCTTTTTCTGCTCAGTAAAACCGTGCCCACTGTGATCACTGCAATGATCGCCGCTGCAGGAAGCATACCGAAATTATGTAGGGAAATCGTATTGATCATGGTCGACAGATATAACGCCGCTATACCGATAGCCGAAAAGATCCGGGCCAGTTTCGGAAGCTTTCTGTGGATCAGTAATTCTGCGATCAATACCACTCCCAGGGAAACTGCATATAAAGAAATACCTTTGATCCAGCCGTTCATAAAATACATACCAAGCAATACCAGTGCGGTCAGAATAAAGATTCCGCCAACCACCGACAATGCAATGGTTGCGACCAGATATTCCGCATTCTGCTTCTTCTGTGCCGGAGCCTGCGTCGCCGGTGCCTGCACCTGTTGCATGGTAAACTGCCCCACTGGCTGTGTCTGTGATTGCCCGGCTGTCTGCTGTTCTCCGGCGGCTGTCTCCTGTGGTACACTCTGCTGCGGCACAGATGACTCCGCTCCGGTTTCTCCGCCTCTGTTTGCATTGATCTGCTGTCTCTGGTACCAGAATTCCACGCTTTTATCCAGTTCTGCCTGTAGCTGTTCTACATATTCCGGCTGTCTCTGTATTCTTGGAAGTAATTGCTGTAAATACCTGGTAAATATCGGATCATTGGACTGCATCAGGTATTCTCTTGCCTGTTGTTCCAGTCTCTTTGCTCGTTCCTGTTGTGTATTGGTCTCCATCTTTTGTCCTTCCCTCATTGTAATTTCTGTGATCTTATGACACTATATACTCTCTGTATCTGTCCATATCCTGTCTATGGCAGTCCGCATGGATCAGAATACCGTCCTCCCTATACTCTCTGGAAAGTATCTGCGCCTGTTCCATCAGATAGGAAGCCACATTTCCTGCACTGTACGGGATCAGAAATACGCACTCTGCATTATCCGCATAGACTTTCTGTTCAACAGCCTCTGCCAGTTCACGGATACCGATATTCTGTCCTGCCGCCAGATACCAATTGTCCTGTCTCTTTTGCGGCAGTGGTTCCATCCCACATTTGTCTACCTTATTATACACTATGATCTGCGGAATGTCACCTGCTCCCAGTTCTTTTAAGGTATCAGCAGTTACCTGCATCTGCTGTCTGTAATTTTCATCGCTGAAATCCACCACCTGGATCAGCAGATCCGCATACTTCACCTCTTCCAGTGTAGAGCGGAAGGCTTTTACCAGTCCGTGGGGCAGCTTGTTGATAAATCCAACCGTATCCGTCAGGAAAAAGGGCTTATTATGTCCGGTATCCACACTGCGGACACTGGTCTCCAGTGTAGCAAACAGCATATCCTTTTCCATGACCGTTTTATCCGGCAATTCGCCGAACTGCTCTACCATACGGTTCAGAATTGTAGACTTTCCCGCATTGGTATATCCTACCAGAGCCACCTGCGGGATACGGGACTGCTGCCTCTTTTTCCGCTGCACCTCTCTGGTACGTCCCACATCTTCCAGTTCCTTTTTCAGTTCTGTGATACGATGCTCGATCTTACGCCTGTCCAGTTCCAGCTTTTTCTCACCGGTGCCCTTATTACTCATGCTGCCACTGGCACCGCCCTGTCTACTCAGTGCATCATACATTCCTACCAGTCTCGGCAGCATATATTGCAGTCTGGCTGTCTCCACTTGTAATTTTGCCTCTCTTGTCTGGGCCCGGATGGCAAATATATCCAGGATCAGATTAGTCCGGTCGATGATCGGCAGTTCCAGTTCATTTCCCAGATTTCTTACCTGTGAAGGTGTCAGAGAATTATCAAACACAATCTCCTGTGCCCCGCATTCTTCTGCCAGCCTGCGCACCTCTGTCACTTTTCCGGTGCCGATATATAACGCTTTATTGACATGATCCAGCCGTTGTACAATCTGACCGGCCACTTCTTTTTCCGCAGCTTCCGCCAGACTTGCCAGTTCCTCCATGGAACGCTCAAAATCCGGTTCTTCACCGACATCCACACCGACTAACAGTACCTTTACCGGTGCCTCCTGTATCTGTTCTTCCCTCATATAAAAATATATCCTTTATATTTACTATTTTGTCTCTAACTCAAACCAGAATTCCACGCCGTTGTTGTAATTGTTCACACCGAATTGCTGGTTCATGGATTCCATGATGGCCTTCACGATAGACAATCCCACACCGCTGCCTCCGTATTCTCTGGTTCTGGCCTTATCCACCTTGTAGAACTTCTCCCAGATATGGTGGATAGAGTCCTCCGGGATCGGTTTGCCTGTATTGAATACAGATACCCGTACTTTGCCGTCCTTTTGTTCCATTTTCACTTCGATGATCTTATCATCTTCACAATGATTGACCGCATTGGAGAAAAAGTTCATGAACACTTCTTCTATTTTAAATTCATCCGCCCATGCATAGATCGGCGGATACTCGTCCATCCGCACAGTAATCTCATGCTGTTTTGTCAGAATTGCCGCTGACTGGATATAATTTTTCACCAGCGCCGTAAGGTCGAACCGCTCCATGGCCACCACATCATTACCAAATTCCAGCTGGTTCAGGGTCAGAAGCTTTTTCACCATGTTGTTCATCTTCGCCGCTTCGTCCACGATGACATCACAATAGAACTGCCTGCTCTCGGGATCGTCATTGATCTCCTCCTGCAGCCCTTCCGCATAACCCTGAATCAGCGCAATGGGGGTCTTGAGTTCGTGGGATACATTGGCCAGAAATTCTTTGCGCATTTCGTCAATGGCTTCTTTTTTCTCCACGTCCCGTTGCAATTCATTGTTCGCTGTCTTCAGTTCCGAAATGGTTTTCTCCAGGGAATCGGACAACTTATTGATATTCTCTCCCAACAGATCGATCTCATTATGTGCCTTCCCCTGATATTTTGCCTCAAAATCCAGCTGTACCATCCGTTCCGAAATATTATTCAGTTCCAGGATCGGCTTGGTCACACTCCGGGAGACGAACCAGATAATAATACCACCCGCCATTGCTCCCAGACATCCTGCAAGGGCATAGAAGCGGTTGGCGATCTTTGCACTCTCCTGAATACTGGAAAGAGGTGTCTGCATAATAAAAGAAATGCCGGTATTCAGTCTTCCGTAGATTTCCAGATATTCCTTGTCCTCCTGTCCGGTTCTCTTGATCACATAATCATCGCCGTTCTCGATCACCCTCTGGTCATTGAAAGGTATGCTGAGTCCAAATACATAACCGATCAGGCGGTTTTCCAGTCTCTCACCGCCGTTGATGGACACATATTTCATATTGGAATTCACATCCATAACGCATACCGTCATGTTGTAGCTTCTGCACACATCATCCAGTTCTCTGGCAAATTCTTCCGTGTCATAGCTGTCGCTCTCCGCTGCCTGCTTGATGGTTCCGTAAGCATCATGAATAACATCCAGTTTGCTCTGCATATAGACTTTTCCCAGAAATAAATAGTTGATCATCAGGCACAGCAGGATCGTACCGATCATCAGGCCGATAAAGATCCAGGCAAACTGTCCCCTGATAGAATGTACTTTTCTCTTTTGTTCTTTATTCCGCTGTTTCATCCATCTTGTACCCCATGCCCCATATGGTCTTTATGAGATTGCCTTCCTCGCCCAGTTTGCTGCGCAGTTTTTTCACATGTGTGTCTATGGTACGGGCATCCCCAAAATAATCATAGTTCCACACATTGTTCAGGATCTTTTCTCTGGACAGGGCAATGCCTTTATTTTCCATAAAATAGGTCAGGAGTTCAAATTCCTTGTAACTTAGATCCACATCTTTTCCATCAATGATCACGCGGTGTGCCGCCTTATCCACGGTAATGCCGCCGCAGGTCAGAGCCTCTTCCTGTCCCAGCTGATTTGTTCTGCGCAGGATTGCTTCCACTCGGGCCACCAGAATCTTGGGACTGAAGGGCTTGGAAATATACTCGTCCACTCCCAGCTGAAATCCCTGCAGTTCGTCTCTCTCATCTCCGCGGGCTGTCAGCATGATGATCGGTACTTTGGAGTTCACCCGGATCTCCCGGCACACCTGCCAGCCGTCCATCTTCGGCATCATCACATCCAGAATGATCAGTGCAATATCTTTTTCTTTATAAAAAATATCCAGTGCCTCCTCACCGTCACCGGCTTGCAGCACATCAAAATTGCTCTTTACCAGGAAATCCCGGACCAGCTTACGCATTCTGCTCTCATCATCTACTACCAGTACTTTCAGTCTGTCCATACACCCTCACCTTCCTATCTTGAGATAGTAACTATTCAGTCCCATTCGCAAAATCGCCTCTTCGAGGCTTTCCTGAATACTTACACTATAGCGTGTAAATATGTCAATTTTGTGAAACTTCGGTCTCTATATGTAATTCTCTTTCCTTTTCCCGTACCGTCTGCTCCCTCTGGGTCAGTTCCTGCTCCCAGGTGGCATATTTGTTCTGCAGATTTCTTTCATAATTCAGGACATTGGGCTGATCGGAATTCAGCGTGATGATAAACATTGCAATAATTGCAATGACCATCACAATATTCATAATAAGAGACAGCCGGAACGTCGTATTTTTATTTTCTTCCGGTGCCGGTTTGATTCTTCTTCTGGCAGGAGCCGTTTTTTCCCTGGTGTCCGCAAAGTTCGTCCACAGAGGGATAGGCGGAATCTCTTCTCCCAACAGATCCTGCTCTGCTTTCAGTTCTCCCTGCAATTCCCTGAGGTATTCCAAACCTACCGGAGTGCGGAACACCCTGTCATCCAATGCTTTTTTATAAATAACCAGTACGGACTCCAGATTTGTCCGATCGATCCGCTTATCCAGATAAGCAATCTTCTGTCTCTCCTGCTCTGCCAGTCTGGCATCTTTCTCTGAATAGAATGCAAATCCGGACACTACATGATCCGTCCGGTTTTGCTGCTCCTGTTCTTTCTGTACATCCATTACTGGTTTTCCTCCGCGCTTCCTGCTGCAGCATTCTGCAATAAAATATGTTCTCCCTGTACCAGCGGGTAATGGACAGGACTATCACTGTCCAGATTCTCCCGGTACATATCTACTGCAGTAATCTGATGATTTTCATAGGTCGTATAATAGTAAATTCCTCTGTCTGCATTGCAGCAGGAAGTGTAGATAGTGATCTCATACTCCCCTTTGTCCAGCTGACAGCATCCTCTGGTCTGATCCACGCTCCCCAGAATATGGAAAAACTGGCTGACGCTCTCCGACTCAGACAATCCGGACAGGGAATTCATCTTCGTGAATGCCACCCGTACAAAACGGGATGCAGAAGACAGATCCCCGGGCAGTCCCATGGCTCCCATGCCTCTGCTGTACGGCTTCAGCTTCAGATCTGCGGAAAAACGGTTTGTCGGTGATTCGGAAGACAGGGACATATAATCGTTCAAACGAAACATCTGGATTGGAAACGGGGGATTGTTCGTCAATACTCCCACCGGGTTGTCATAGATATTCAGTCCCTCCTGCACAGACTCGATCGTAATGGCCTCTTCCTTGTCTGCCAGAATCCAGTGCAGTGGAGAAACCGGATATTTTTCATTAAAGGGCGTATCCACCAGATTGATATGGGATAACAATACTCTGGCTTCCTGCACATTGGCACACTGCCCCAGAATCCAGGGGATGAACTCAAACTGGGCGATGTTGTCCTTACCTGTCTGCACTTTGCTGTATACTGCATTTCCCGGGAAATTCAGTCCCGCCATGCCGAGTCCTTTCTCATTCACTGCATCATAGTACAAAGGATAATCCCCTGCCATATGAGCAATGCCGATCATGGCATAATGCTCCGTCAGGGCATTCTGATGCCGTAGCGGAAAAGGATAATTGCGTGGTGTTACCGTTACCTCTTCCCCATAGTTAAATTCATAATCAAAAGTTCTGCCGAAATAAAAATCCTGTGATCTATAAGTTGCCGCTGTACACATAACATATACTCCTTTATTCTGATTCAAATAGATATAGAAACTAGTCTTAGTCTATAGCATTTGCAGAATGTTTGCAAGTATACGAAAACTGTTGACGCAAATATGCCATTGCGATAACATAAAGACCCAAAAAGAGTACTACTGTACAGCAACCCTGGTTAGTCCGATCCGGGAAAGTTAATATCTATCGCAGCAAACCATATTCTTATCTTTACTAAGCAAATAATAAGGAGCTTCGAGGCTGTTATCAGTATCTCGAAGGTCCTTTTCTGCTATATCTAATTCACTTGCCGATTAAGGATTACACCGCTTACAGGGCATATATCCCATATTGATGATATCTTCTCTGTTGCCGGTATATATCTCTTTGTTTTTCTCCTTCATCTGATCCACGCTGGAGCAGGACGGATAGTGGAATTTCATGGTGTTGGTATTCAGCACATAGGTAGTTTCCTGTGATTCCTGTGGCACTGACGGTTCCGGTGTGATCTGCACCGTAGTGTCTGTCTGGGGTTGTTGTGTCGGTGTTTCTATCACAATGGGTGCTGCCGCTTCCTGGGATGCCGCGTTGCTCTCTGCCCAGTTATCCCCGGTAGCATAATCAATACCGATCCCCGGCTGCACATTGTAGGCATATACACAGAATTGGATTCCCTCTCCGACATCTTCCACAGAATAGGCTTCCATGAGGACACCGTCTGCCAGCAGGTTATCCCCGTCAAATATGGGAGTGACACGGTACAGGACATGATTCCCTGTATTTTTGATATAATCGCAGACTTTCGTCTCAAAGGGAAGCATTCCCTGTGTATTCAGATATCTGGTTCCGGTGATCAGGTTCTGCGGGTTGGCGTTTTCCGCTGCCAGCATGTAAGCGATCAGGTGGCAGCGATTGTATAGGTATTTTCCGTCCACGTTATCGTATTTCACCAGATGCCAGCCGGTAGGCTTCACAGCTCCGATCTCCCCTCTCGGTTCTGTCGGCATCAGATCCTGTCCCACGTTGGCATATGCCACGCCACAGCGCCCCAGGCTGTCCAGCTCGCTGTATGTCTCGAAGGACTGTGTAGTCAGATCTGCTTCTGTGAAATAAGGTTTGTTGCCATTGACTTCTGTATAAGGTGTGCCGGAGTATGCCGGAATCTCCCGGAGGGAAAATGCTGACGTGCCCTCTCCTGTCGGAACGTCTGTTGCAGATGTAACCTGCTGCGATTCTTGTGTATCCGAAGCGTTTTCCTGTGACTGTCCGGATTCGGGTTCCGATGCTGCAGTCTCCGATGCTTCCAGCAATTCGTAGGGGATCGTCGCCGGCTGCTCTATCGTATAGGTATTATCCTGCGGCGTGATGGTGCTTTCCGCACAGCCGGTAAATGTCAATAGCAGTACCAGCCATAATGACAATTGTGTTATCAAACGTTTCTGAGATCTGTTGTGTTTCATTTTCATAGCTTGTCAATTCCTCCCTTGTAAAACTCTTTGGAAATTATACCACATTTTTCTTCATCCGACCCGTGAATTATACTGAGTTTTGTTGACTTTTTCAGCAGATTTGGGTATATTACAGTCAAAAGAGATAGCCTTCCCTGAAGATCGTTCCGGATATTTGGTTGAGGCAACATGAAATGCAATCGAGTAGGAGGCGGTGATTAACCGCCGTCCTCTCACACCACCGTGCGTACCGTTCGGTACACGGCGGTTTCAA
>OHAY01003584.1_pt1 | contig 10504 bp, 8 predicted proteins | sample 1577191 | NCBI WGS metagenome assembly OHAY01 (sample SAMEA3541504, study PRJEB24748) | human gut metagenome | biome: human gut; feature: human-associated habitat; material: faeces | place: China | collected 2012 | reverse complement strand
CAGTGCTGGGTCTGGAGGGCTATCGGGACATCACGGCACAGATGAAGGCTCATGACATTCAGCTCCCCATCGTCGCCATTGGAGGAATTCTGCACCAGGATATTCCTGCCATCATGCAGACTGGCGTGACAGGAATAGCGGTAAGCGGTGCTATCCTGAATGCGGAGAATCCTGTAGAAGAGATGAGACTCTTTATCTCGGCTACGGACAATGACATGTAATTACAAACTAATACAACTTATAAATGAAGACAAAAATCAAGTTTGACTATCCTTCCTCAGAGAAGGTTTATCTCAAGGGAAAACTCTACCCCGACCTCAGAGTGGGCATGCGTAAGGTGCGCCTTACTCCAACGGTTACTTTCGAGGGCGATGTGCGCCACGAGGAACCCAATGCCCCTGTCTATATCTATGATACGAGTGGTTGCTATAGCGACCCCAATGTGGAAATAGATCTGAACAAAGGCTTGCCCCGTTTGCGTCAGTCATGGATAGAGAACCGCAAGGAGGGTGAGACTCAGATGTATTTCGCCAAGAAAGGTATCATCACAGAGGAGATGGAATACGTGGCTATCCGCGAGAATATGAACTGCGAGGAGCTGGGCATCAAGACTCACATCACTCCAGAGTTCGTGTGCAAGGAGATTGCCGAGGGAAGAGCCGTTATTCCTGCCAACAAGAAGCACCCTGAGTCGGAACCTATGATTATAGGAACCAACTTCCTGGTTAAGATCAATACCAATATAGGCAACTCTGCCACAACTTCCGGAATCGAGGAAGAGGTGGAGAAAGCCGTGTGGAGTTGCAAGTGGGGTGGCGACACGCTGATGGATCTTTCTACGGGCAATGATATTCATGAGACCCGAGAGTGGATATTGCGCAACTGTCCTGTGCCAGTAGGTACGGTGCCTATGTATCAGGCTTTCGAGAAAGTGGACGGCAAGGCAGAAGACCTGACATGGGAAGTGTTCCGCGACACCCTTATCGAACAGTGTGAGCAGGGAGTGGACTATTTCACCATCCACTGCGGCATCCGTCTGAAGAATATCCACTTGGCGGATACTCGTCTTACAGGTATCGTGAGCCGGGGCGGAAGCATCATCTCGAAATGGTGTAAGGTGCATCAGAAGGAAAGTTTCCTCTACGAGCACTTTGATGATATCTGTGATATCTGCGCCAAGTACGATGTTGCCATCTCGTTGGGCGATGGCTTGCGTCCTGGTTCAACCTACGATGCCAATGATGCAGCCCAGTTTGCCGAACTCGACACGATGGGCGAGCTGGTGGAGCGTGCCTGGGCAAAGAATGTACAGGCGTTTATCGAGGGGCCGGGGCATGTGCCTATGCACAAGATCAAGGAGAACATGGAGCGACAGATAGAGAAATGTCACGGAGCACCTTTCTATACATTGGGCCCTCTTGTAACCGATATAGCTCCCGCCTATGACCACATCACCTCTGCCATAGGTGCTTCGATGATAGGCTGGTATGGTACAGCCATGCTCTGCTATGTTACTCCGAAGGAGCACCTTGCCTTGCCAGAGAAGGAAGATGTTCGCACAGGTGTGGTAACCTACAAGATAGCTGCCCATGCTGCCGATTTGGCTAAGGGACATCCAGGAGCCTCTGTACGTGACAACGCGCTGAGCAAGGCCCGTTATGACTTCAGATGGAAAGACCAGTTCAACCTCTCGCTCGACCCAGAGCGTGCGCTGGAGTTCTACAAGACGAGCAACAGTGTAGATGCCAATTACTGCACCATGTGCGGTCCCAACTTCTGTGCTGCCCGCATCAGTCATTCATTGAAGAGCTGCGAGGAACGTAAAGGAGAATAAACGCACACTCTGTAATGCAACAGAGAGCAATGAGAATTTAGAATCAACTTATTTCAAAAAATAAAAAACTTTTAAAAAAAATGATTGAAACACAAGTATCCAAAGGTATTATCAGTACCTATTTTGACAAACTTCAGCGTAATCTCGACCTCGATGTAGCCATTGTTGGCGGAGGTCCTTCTGGTATTGTTGCTGCTTATTATCTGGCTAAGGCAGGATTGAAGGTAGCTCAGTTTGACCGCAAACTCTCTCCTGGTGGCGGCATGTGGGGCGGTGCCATGATGTTCAACCAGATTGTCATTCAGGAAGAGGCTATGCACATCGTAAAGGACTTCGATATCAACTACGAGACTTTCGAGGATGGTCTTTACACTATCGACTCTGTGGAGAGTACCTCTTCGCTGCTTTATCATGCAGTACATGCTGGTGCAACTATTTTCAACTGCTACTCGGTAGAGGACGTCATCTTCAAGAATGATGTGGTAAGTGGTGTGGTTGTCAACTGGACTCCAGTGCTTCGTGAAGGCTTGCACGTAGATCCTCTCAACATCATGTCGAAGTATGTTATCGACGGAACGGGTCACGACAGCGAGATGTGCAAGGTTGTTGCCCGCAAGAACGGAATCAAGTTGGATACTGCTACGGGTGGTGTTATCGGTGAGCGTTCACTGGATGTGATAGAAGGCGAGCGCATGGTAGTAGAGGGAACCCGTGAGGTTTATCCAGGTCTTTATGTATGCGGTATGGCCTCTTCTGCTGTTGCCGGCACTCCACGCATGGGACCTATCTTCGGTGGTATGTTGCTTTCTGGTAAGAAGGTGGCTGATGCTATCATCGCTAAGTTGAAGAAGTAATTTCTGTTCTGGATGAAATGGATCGTGATAACCTCTCCTGACTTCCTGTCGGGAGAGGCTCTTTTTATTGACAGACTTTTCTGTCATGGTCTGGATGTGCTTCATCTGCGTAAGCCGGGGGCTTCGTATGAGGACTGCCGGCATTTGCTGAGCGAGGTTCCTTGCCGTTGGCACAACAGGATTGTGGTGCATGAACATTTCTCTTTGGCCGCAGAGTACTCTCTTCTTGGCATTCATCTCAACCGTCGTTGCCCCGATGTCCCGGAGGGTTTTTGTGGGCATGTGTCTTGTTCCTGTCATTGCCTCGACGAGGTTGTGGCAGCAAAGCCACATTGCGATTATGTCTTTCTGAGTCCCATCTTTGACAGTATCTCCAAGCAGGGATATTCGGCTTCCTTTACCGACAACGACTTGCAGCAGGCTCATGTTGCCGGTACAATCGACCATAAGGTTGTGGCGTTGGGAGGCATTACTTCTTCGCATATTCCGCAAATCAAAGCCTGGGGATTTGGCGGTGCCGCCTTCTTGGGTGATGTGTGGAGCAGAATGAATGATGCCGGAGTAGATGAATATCTCGACACTTTGCGCTTGCTCCTCTGATGGTTTTCAGACGATGCCGTCAACCAGCGACTTTGTATTGCCAACCTTCGTCTCTTGTACAGACTTATTCAGTGATAGAAAGTTCAAAGAAGTATTCTTCAAAATAACCGGATACGCAACAAAAACGTGGCATTGTGAAAGAAAAATACGAAAATATGTTTCTCTTTAAAATATTATTCGTAATTTTGCAAGCAAATTATCAAAAACAAGAGAAAGCTTATGGAAAAGATTCAAATGACAACTCCCTTGGTGGAGATGGACGGTGACGAGATGACTCGCATCCTGTGGAAGATGATTAAGGACGAACTGATATTGCCTTTCGTCGACCTCAAGACTGAGTATTATGACTTGGGCTTGCCCTATCGTGATCAGACCAACGATCAGGTGACCATCGACTCTGCTGAGGCTGCCAAGAAATATGGTGTGGCAGTAAAGTGTGCCACGATTACTCCTAATGCCCAGCGTATGGATGAATACAAGCTGCACAAAATGTGGAAAAGTCCTAACGGAACCATCCGAAGCATCATGGACGGAACTGTATTTCGTGCACCTATCACCATTCCAAGCATCCACCCATGTGTGAAGAACTGGGAGAAGCCTATCACCATTGCCCGTCATGCTTATGGTGATGTATACAAGAGTGTGGAGATTCGTGCCGATGAGCCAGGAGTGGCTAAACTCGTGTTCGAGGGCAAGAGTGGAAAGAAGCAAGAGGTGGAAATCCACAACTTTGATGGTGCTGGTGTTATTCAGGGCATGCACAACACGGACAAGAGTATCCGCAGCTTCGCGCATAGCTGTTTCAAGTTTGCTATCGACACCAAGCAGGATCTTTGGTTTGCCACCAAGGACACCATCTCCAAGACCTATGACGCACAGTTCCGTAAGATTTTCGAGGAGGTGTACGAGAGTGACTATAAAGAGAAGTTTGCCGAGTTGGGCATAGAGTATTTCTATACTTTGATAGACGATGCTGTGGCTCGTGTTATCCGCAGTAAGGGAGGCTTTATCTGGGCTTGTAAGAACTATGATGGCGACGTGATGAGCGATATGCTCAGCACAGCTTTCGGTTCGTTGGCTATGATGACTTCCGTTTTGGTTTCGCCCGATGGCAAGTACGAGTACGAGGCAGCTCATGGTACCGTGACACGCCACTACTATCGTTATCTGAAGGGTGAGGACACATCCACCAACCCAATGGCAACCATCTTCGCCTGGAGTGGAGCGCTGAGAAAGCGTGGTGAGCTGGATGGCAACAAAGCTCTTCAGCAATTTGGCGATCAGCTTGAGGCAGCCTGCTTCGATACACTGAATGACGGAATAGCCACCAAGGACCTTGTCAACCTGATGGAAGGTGTAGAGGCCAAGGCAGTCAATTCTGCTGGCTTTATTGCTGCCATTCGTGAGCGCCTTGAGAAGCGCCTGGCATAATCATGATAGAATAAGAATATAAATAGTAGCTCCTAAAGAGGTAGTGCTTACATTGGCAAAGTAAGTACTACCTCTTTTTATAGGACAATAAAAAAGTGAGACTTGCCTCACGGCAAATCTCACTTTCGCTTTGTCCTTGCGGACTCTGCAAGTTATTCTAGGAAAATTATAACTGTCTATTTATCCCCTCTCTTGAGGATGTGTAAGTAATTCTGAGTATAGTTTGAAAAAATCAAAACTCAGGAGCTTGCTGATATGGAACAGCAGTCCTGTATCTATTGTGGCTCTTTCGTACACCTTATATATATTGGTACGATGGCAACCAAGTTGCTCTGCGAGCCAAACTGAAGTTTTGCCTTGTTTTTTGAGTTCCTGTTTTATTCGTTCGCCAATGACCAAGGCGTTAATACCATATTTTGCCATTTTCTGAAATAATTAAGTGTATATTGTATTATCGATTGCAAAATTAAGAATAAGGAATTAATCAAAGAAATTTTTTAGTAGCTAATTTAGCAACATTGTGCTAAAAAAAAATAAAATCTGGCGGTTTGTTCTTTTTTATTACCCATTTTTATACATTTAGTCTCCTTTTCTTCTTTTTCTTCTCTTTTTTATTTTTAAAGGGTCTGTTTTACTTTCTTATTGTTGGTCTTTGGTGTGCTCAGTAGGACAAGCAGTTAGAGTAAATGTTTTTTAGCCTATCAGGGCGAACGCATTTTGATGCGTCCGCCCTGCTAACTTAAAACATGATTTTCTGTAGTACTAAAAACAAATGGACAAAGAATTAAAAGCATCTGCAGGTGCATTCTTGCACGCTATTTATATACTCCACTTCTCTATTTGCGAAGGTTGAGGTACTTACAGCTCAAAAGCGCCAGTAAAGACTTTTGGATGTTTTTGGAGGTACTTAGTAGTTGTATTAGGGGGTAAAAACATTAAATAAGTTAAAAAATACCCGTAAAACTCAATTTTTCCACCTAAAAAAGAGCTTTGTATTGCTTTTTTTTGTAATTTTGCAGGCAGATAATGGAATGGTTGCGAAACCATTGATAAGAATTTTGAGAATTCATATAGATGTAAGTTGTATTAGTAAAAGGTGGTTTTGAGTTTTTTTCGCTCGGCCTTTCTTTTGGGTTAGATTAGTAAAGAGTCAGAGTGAATCCGTAAAACCAGTACCACGTATTTTTTTATATACTCTTACATGGGATGCATTTCGCTGGCGATGTGTGTTCTTTGCTATGTTATTCTCTTCTCGTTTTTTGAATAAAATTAAGTGTTTAGCAATTAGAAAGTGTTTTGAGAACTATATATATGGGGGAACTGGCCAGGGATGGTAGGTTTCCCCTTTTGCTTTTTGGTAAAATGACACAGAATTGTAATCAAATGTAACGCATGTTACAAAATAAAAGTTGTAACTTTGCCCCCGTAATATTAAATGTTTCGATTATGGACGAAAAAGACAGCAGAATATTAGTAGTCGACGACGAGCAGGATCTCTGTGAAATCCTGAAGTTCAATCTTGAGACTGAAGGTTATCAGGTAGAGACCGCCAATTCGGCAGAAGAGGCTTTGGAGAAAGACATTGCGTCTTACAATCTCTTGCTCCTCGATGTGATGATGGGAGGAATGAGCGGTTTTCAGCTTGCCAAGCAACTGAAGAACAGTGAGGTGACGGCCCATATTCCTATTATCTTCCTTACAGCTCGTGATACGGAAAACGACACGGTGACAGGCTTCAACCTGGGTGCCGATGATTATATCTCCAAACCATTCTCTATCCGTGAGGTAATGGTTAGGGTGCGTGCCGTGTTGCGCCGTACAGCCAGCAGGTTGGAAGGAGCAGAGGAACCGGCAGTCATCAGTTATCAGGGCCTGTTGCTCAATCTCGACAAAAAGTCGGTGAGTGTGGACGGAGAGGACGTGCCATTCACCAAGACTGAGTTTGAGTTGCTTCGTCTGTTGTTGGAGGAGCGCGGAAGAGTCTTCTCGCGTCAGGAACTCATCGACCGCGTATGGCCCAAGGATGTGTTGGTTCTCGACCGTACGGTGGATGTCAACATCACACGTATGCGCAAGAAGATAGGCAAGTTTGCCAAGTGTATCGTTACCCGTTTGGGATTCGGTTATTATTTCGACGCATAATATAATAAGGTGGAGATATGTATGAATTTAAAGAAAAAAAGTCGAAGCTTGGGCGTCGGCTCTATTTCGTGGTGTTGGCTGTGTTCTTGGTGTTCGCAGTCAGCTTTATCATCTTTCAGCAGGCTCGCGAGAAGCAGTTCAAGATAAGCACGCTCACGTTGAAGTTGAGCAACTACAATGCCCTTTTAGAGGAAGATTTGTCGTTGGCTCACGACAAGGGAATCATTCTGAGCGACAGCAGCGGAAAGGCAGTAGATGTGGCACGCGACAAGCTGAATGTTTTTATAAGAGAACACGAGAGTAAGGACTTGCGTATTACTCTGATACGCCCTAATGGCAAGGTGGTGTACGACAACATGCGAAACGACTTCGATCATTTCTCCAATCACATCAACCGAAAGGAGATACAGGAAGCTTTGAGGACAGGACTGGGCTCGAGTGTGGAACGACAGTCGAAGACCCTGAAGCATGATTACTTCTATGTGGCCACTTATTTTCCTGCCGATTCCATTATTATCCGAAGTGCTTTGCCTTATAACAACGATCTCTCCAAGTCGTTGAAGGCCGACCAGCATTACATCTGGTTTGCCATCTTTGCTATCATACTCCTTACCGTTGTGCTTTATCGGTTTATGCATCGCTTGGGAAAGAATGTGGCCAAGTTGCGCATCTTCGCCTATAAAGCCGACCATAATGAGAGTCTTGAGATAGAAGACCTGGCGACTTTCCCCAATGATGAGCTGGGCGAGATTGCCGAGCGTATCATCAAGATGTACAAGCGAATACAGACCACGCGCAAGGAACAGGATATTCTGAAACGGCAGCTTACCCAGAACATTGCCCACGAGTTGAAGACACCAGTGGCAAGCATACAGGGCTATTTGGAGACTATTATCGACAATCCCCGTATCAGCGAAGAAATGAAGCAGCAGTTCTTGCAGCGCTGTTATGCCCAGAGTGAAAGACTCACTTCGCTCTTGCGTGATATTTCCACACTCAACCGTTTGGACGATGGTTCCGACATGATAGATTTCGAGGCGGTAGACATCACTCAGTTGGCCAGCGACATCATGAGAGAAACCGCCCTTGAGCGCGAGGAGCGCAAGATGAGTTTTCATAACCTGTTGCCCGAGCGCATCGTGGTGAAGGGAAACCGAAGTCTGCTTTACAGCATCTTCCGCAACCTTACCGATAATGCCATAGCCTATGCAGGTGAAGAAACAACCATCACCCTGGAAGGCAAAGAGGTAGGAAATAAGTGGCATTTCATTTTCCGAGACAACGGACAGGGAGTGCCTCTGGAGCATTTGGCTCGCATCTTTGAGCGTTTCTATCGTGTGGACAAGGGGCGCAGCCGTAAGATGGGAGGTACAGGGCTGGGACTTGCCATCGTGAAAAACTCGGTATTGCTGCATGGAGGAACCATTCGGGCAGCCAATCTGCCCGAAGGAGGATTGAAGTTCGAGTTTACCATCAAGAAGTAATGCTAAAAACAGAAAAAGTCGCAAGGAGATTTGTCTTTGCGACTTTTTTCTTGTATCTTTGCATTACAATAAATAAATGCAAGAAATGAATCCATTTTCAAAGATGATTGCGGCCACTCTTGCTTTGAGCGAGAAGGCTGTCGAAAATACATTAGAGTTGCTTGAGGAAGGTTGTACTATTCCCTTCATTTCCCGCTACCGTAAGGAGAAAACCGGCAACATGGACGAGGTGAAGATAGAGGCGGTGGCTCAGGTCAACGAGAAATATAAGGAGATGGCGAAGCGCAAGGAAACCATTCTGAAGACCATCGGCGAGCAAGGCAAACTTTCGGCAGAGTTGCAGCAGCGCATCGACAACTGTTGGGACGCCACAGAGCTGGAAGACATCTATCTGCCTTTTAAACCCAAGCGTCGTACTCGTGCACAGGTGGCTCGCGAACAGGGGCTTGAACCGTTGGCACAGCTCCTCCTGCTTCAGCGCGAACGTAATCCCGAGCAGGCTGCCCGCAAGTTCGTGGGTGACAAGGTGAGCGATGTAGAGGCTGCGCTCCAGGGAGCTAAGGACATTATAGCCGAGACGGTAAGCGAGAATGAGCAGAGCCGCAACCAGATACGAGGTGAGTTCCGTCGTGGCGCCATCATTACTTCCAAGGTGGTGGCAAAGAAGAAAGACGAGGAAGATGCCCAGCGCTTCTCCGATTATTTCGACTTCTCGGAACCATTGAAACGTTGTTCTTCCCATCGTTTGTTGGCCATGCGTCGTGGAGAGGCGGCAGGTTTCCTGCGTGTCAGCATATCTGCAGATGAAGAAACTTGCATCACCAAACTGAAACGTCATTATGTTCATGGCTTTGGCGAGTGCCAGGCTCTGGTAGGCGAGGCTGTGGATGATGCTTTCAAGCGCTTGTTGAAACCCAGTATCGAGACTGAGTTTGCAGCTCAGAGCAAGCAGAAGGCCGATGAGGAGGCAATCGTTGTCTTTGCAGAGAACCTGCGCCAGTTGCTCTTGGCAGCACCTCTTGGACAGAAGCGTGTCATGGCTGTCGACCCAGGCTTTGCCAATGGATGCAAGACTGCGTGTCTTGACGCCCAGGGCAATCTTGTGCATCATGAGATCGTTTATCCGCATCCTCCCCGCAGCAAGCGCATGGAGGCCACTGCTGCCATGAAGCGCATGGTGCGCCAGTATCAGGTTGAGGCCATGGCGGTAGGCAACGGAACGGCAAGCAGGGAAACCAGTGAGTGGCTGAGCGAGATAGATTTTGAGCATCCGGTAGATGTCTATGTGGTAAGCGAGGATGGAGCCTCTATCTATTCAGCCTCTAAGATTGCCCGCGAGGAGTTTCCTGATGAGGATGTGACGGTGCGTGGAGCGGTTTCTATCGGCAGAAGACTGATGGACCCTTTGGCTGAGTTGGTGAAGATCGATCCAAAGAGCATCGGAGTGGGGCAGTATCAGCATGATCTCAAACAGGCCGAGCTGGAGAACGCGCTCTCCGGCGTGGTGGAACCGATATTCGGCGTTCTCGTCGTCCTGGCCGCGCCGCTTCTCCAGCCTGTCATGCCTCTGCTGCTGAGTTTCGCCGCAGGCGCAATGCTGTATGTCGTTGTGGAAGAACTAATCCCCGAAGCTCATCTCGGAGATCACTCAAATACCGGAACGCTGAGTGTCATGGCCGGCTTTTTACTCATGATGCTCCTCGATGTTGCCCTCGGCTGAATCGCCGGCGAGAAAGCTGTCCGGCGTCAGGCGGTAAACATCATGCACCATTTCCTTCCCGGCTACATGCTTGACAAAGCTCTCACCGGTCGGCTGCATCCCAATGCGCCGGGCCACTGCGCTCGACCGTACATTTTCAGGCCGGATGTCGGCCCAAAGATCGGGAATTCCAAGAACATCAAAAGCGTGACGTGCAAGCGCACGGGCTGCCTCGGTGGCATACCCTTTGCCCCAATACGTCTCGTCAAAGATCCATCCGAGCTCCCACACAGGGCGTCCCGCCATCTCTCCCCGCATAAGGGCAGCCTGTCCCACACAGACGCCGTCCTCGCGGCGGACGGCAAGAAAATAGCCTGCCCCGTCACGCGCATACCGATCCATGTTTCGTTCGATCCATTCCTTGACCTGTTCTTCGGTGAAAGCATATTCCCACGCGTAC
>OHAY01003581.1_pt1 | contig 10511 bp, 6 predicted proteins | sample 1577191 | NCBI WGS metagenome assembly OHAY01 (sample SAMEA3541504, study PRJEB24748) | human gut metagenome | biome: human gut; feature: human-associated habitat; material: faeces | place: China | collected 2012 | reverse complement strand
ATTCGTCTATCGCCCTTGCCGCCTGCGTATGGCCTGTTCCGATGGAGGCTGTTACGATCAATATTTTCTTTCGTTTCATTATTCTTACCTCGTGATTAGCTTACACTCCGTATTATAGCATACTATCCTCTTTTCGGGCAGAAAAAAAATACTTCGGAACGGTTCCCGAAGTATTTTATATGATACTCAGCAAATTACTGGTTGATCAAGTCTTTCAGCTGTTTGCCGGCTTTGAATGCCGGAGTTTTGGACGCTTCAATTTTGATGATCGTGTTGTTCTGCGGGTTGCGGCCTTCACGTTCTTTGCGGTGACGTACTTCAAACGTACCGAAGCCGATAACCTGTACTTTTTCTTCTTTTGCCAAGGATTCAGCAATCGTATCGAAAAGAGCTTTTACTGCTTTTTCTGCATCCTTTTTCGTTAATTCTGCTTTCTGAGCAACACTTGCAATCAATTCTGTTTTGTTCATAACAGATCCTCCTTTGAATTTGTCACTTATGTATTTCGCCAGAAATATAAACATTCCTCTTTCAGCAACGCTTTTCGGCCGCTTTCGCTTCATTCCAAAATTGATCCAACTCCGCTAGCGTGAAGCTGTCCCAGGTCTTTCCTGAAGCGGTTACGCGCGCTTCTACATGGGAGAAGCGGCGGCGAAACTTGATATTGGCTTTATGAAGCGCAGTTTCCGGCTCAATCCGCAACCATCTCAGCCAGTTTACAATCGCAAACAGCAGATCTCCACCCTCTTCTTCCATATGCACGGCATCCTTTTCCTGAACGGCGTCTGTTATTTCCTGCCATTCTTCAAAGACTTTCTCCTGAACCTCTTTTGCGTTCTGCCAGTCAAAGCCGACCTTTGCCGCTTTTTCCTGAAGCTTGAGAGCCTGCAGCAGAGATGGAAGCCCTTTGGAAACACCGTCCAAGACGCATTTTCGCTGGCCTTTTTTCTCTTGTTGCTTTAACGTATCCCAGTTTACCATAATCTCCGCCGTGTTTTCAAGTGTTATTTTCCCAAATACATGGGGATGGCGGCGAACCATCTTATCGCAGATATCCTGAATGACGTCCTGAACGGTAAAATATCCCGCTTCTTCCGCCAGGCGGCTGTGGAAAATGATCTGCAGCAGGATATCTCCCAGTTCTTCTCTCAGGTTATCGATATCCTGCGTGTCGATGGCTTCGAGCATTTCATAGACTTCTTCCAGCAAATAGCGGCGAAGGGTGCTGTGGGTCTGCAGTTTATCCCAGGGACAGCCGTGCTCGCTCCGCAGTTCTGCCACGACGTCCGCCAGCGGAGAGAGGGAAAATTCTTCCGCTTTTTCCGGCGTTTTTCCCAGCATGACCACGCTCGTCAGATGATCGATTTCATCAATCCGATCCAGTTCATATAATTGGATACGCCGGATCTTTTCGTCCGGCAGGCTCAAATGGTATACCAGCAGCGCTTCATGTTCATCGCCGTACCGATCCATCAGCGCCAGTTTGACCTGCGACGCAACGGCTTTGCTGTATACCTGGGTTACGATCAGCGGCGACGAAATCTCCAGCGGCAGGGTGTCAGCGTCTTTGCTGTCGATGATCTGCACGCCCTGCACCGGATCTAAGCCGACGGCTGTATAAAGGACTTCCAAAAAGCTCATTCCCGACAGGATCGTTACTTGCCGTCCGCTTTCTTTTCCTTTTTCCCGCAGCAGCACTACGGTCCGTTCCGCCACCAAAGGGCTTCCGGGCACGACGTATACTACGTCCTCCGTTTTGCTGCACTGCCAGATATATTCGACGATTGCATTATATATTTCTTCAAAGGTGCGGCCTTCTTCATACATGGCGTCGCAATGTTCGTACGGTATCTGTTCTTCGTCCAGCCAGGCAGTAGTCGGGTGAACGGCCGTCCTCAAGATCACGCGTTTTCCCGCATGCAGCAGCGCGGCTGTTTCCGTCGTGATCAGTCCCGGTTCTCCCGGCCCCAGACCCGCTATATAGATAGTTCCCATGATTGTTCTCCTTTATTTTTGTATTTTCCGTATCCATTTTGCCGCGGTGTTCCCTGCTTTCGGCAGTTTTTCCGCGTCCTGCGGCGTGATCAGTCTGCCGCCGATCAGGCCGGCTGCGTAGAGAATAACCGCCGCTCCGATCGCGGTCAGCAGCGATCCGGTATTTTGTCCGGTAATCTGATATAAACCGGTATATATCCCCCAGGCCGCTGCTCCCATGGTCAGCGACAGGCCGCCCAGTTTGACGATTTCTTTTTTTCGCAGGCAGTAGCCGCTGTATTTCTTTAAAAAGTACATATTCAGCGCTGCTGCCAGTCCCAGATCGATATTCGTCGCCCAGGCAGCGCCTTGAATGCCGATATCGTATATGGCGGTAAAATGCCAGCTCAGCGCGATTTTTACGATTGCGCTTGCGATCATATTCAGCAGAGGGATCGTCGTATGGCCCATGCCCTGCAAAATAGCGGCGCTTACCTGCTGCAGGCCCAGCAGCCATATTCCCCATGCCATGATGCCGATCGCAGCTCCCGCATGGGGCGTTGCATACAGCATCTGCGAGATCGGCACGCCCAGCACGGCGATTCCTACGGCCATCGGCATGGTCAGCACGTTCATAATCCGCATGGCGGCGTTGCTGTCTCTATACAGCGCCGGATAGTTCTTTTCCGCAAAGGCTTTCGATACGGCAGGGACGATAGCCGCCGCCAGCGCCGCCGTTACGATTGCGGGCAAATTGACGAGAGACGTCGCCATTCCCGTCAAATAACCGAATAACGCCGTCGATTCTTCTATGGTATACCCTGCCGCAAGCAGCCGGTTCGGCACGATGACCAAATCAATGCTTGCCACTGCGGGCATCATGATATTTGCCATCGATACGGGGATCATCAGCAGGAGCAGCCGTTTTGCAATCCGCCCGGCGCTGTCCGGCACCGCCGCTGGCGCTTCCCCGCCTACTTCTATTCCCAGACTTTTTTTGTAATACCGATAACAGATCAGCAGGGAAAGCAGGCCGGCCGCCGTTCCCGGCACTGCGCCGAACGCCGCTCCCGCAGCGGCATATTCCAATCCCCAGGGCAGGAAAAACCACGCCAGTCCTATCATGGACAGGACTCGGAAAAACTGATCCGCTATCTGGGAAATGGCAGTAGGCAGCATGAGCTGATAGCCTTGAAAGTATCCGCGGAAACAGCCCATGAGTATTCCAAAGAACAGCGCCGGCGCCAGTACGATCAGCCCCAAATACGCCCGTTCATCGCGCACCCAGCCCCATTCGAGCAGCTGGGAAGCCAGGACATAGAAAAGAACTGCCGTGCCCAGCCCTACTGCGGTAAATACTTTCAGGGATACGTGAAAGATTTTTCTCGCTCCCGCCCAGTCTGATACGGCCCGCTTTTCCGCTATCAGGATAGAAATGGCAATCGGTATGCCTGCCGCGATGAACGACAATGCCAAAATATACACCGGATATGCTAATTGATACAGTCCGATGCCTTCGCCGCCCAGCATACGGGACAGAATAATCCGATTGACAGCGCCGATAATTTTTACAATAATCCCGGCAATCGTCAGAATCATTGCGCCTTTTAAAAAGATATGTTTACTCACCGGCTCCCTCCTTTGCGCTCGTTTTCTTTTCCAGTTCCGCAAGCAGTCCGTCTAAAAAGGACAGGATATCTTTCCGATCGTCGATCTGCACCCTAAGTTCCAACGGTTTTACGGGCAGAAAACGAATTCGTTTCCAATAGTACGGCGATACTTCTTCCATCGCCCAGTCTGCCATCGGTTTGCTGTCGTGCCATTTCACGTCCAGCTGTCCCTGTTTAGGAACGACCGATACAATGCCCAGCAGGCTGGCCCGCAGCCGCAGCTGCGCCGCTTTGAGCAGCTGTTCCACAGGCTGAGTCGGCGTGCCGAAGCGATCGACCATTTCATCAGCAAGTTCGCTCCATTCGTCCAGCGTTTTTAAGGCTGCCAGCCGGCGGTACATTTCTATTTTCTGCGTCATATCCGAGATATAGGTTTCATCGATAAACGCATCCACATGAATTTCCAGCACGGTATCCGGCGGGGGAGGCGTATATTCGCTGCCGTCTTTCAGCCGGCGTATCGCGTCCTCCAGCATTTGACAGTACATGGCAAACCCGATATTGGCGATATTGCCGTGCTGTTCCCGCCCCAGGAGATTCCCGGCGCCGCGGATTTCCAAGTCCCGCATGGCAATTTTAAATCCGGAACCCAGTTCGGTGAATTCCCGAATGGCCTGCAATCGTTTTTCCGCTACTTCTGTCAGCGATTTGTCCGGCCGATAGAATAAATATGCATAAGCCAGACGATGGCTCCGCCCTACGCGTCCTCTCATCTGGTACAGCTGCGACAGCCCGAGCTGGTCCGCGTCGTAAATCAGAATCGTATTGGCATTGGGCACGTCCAGTCCGTTTTCTATCAAGCTCGTACAAAGCAGTATATCATATTTCCCTTCGTAGAAATCCATCATGATCTGTTCCAAGAGAGCGCCGTGCATCTGCCCGTGCGCGACTGCGATTCTTGCATCAGGCAGCATGGCCTGCAGCGATTCGGCCATCTTGTCGATCGATGCGACGCGGTTATAGATGAAATACACCTGCCCGCCGCGGCGCAATTCCCGCAGTATGGCGTCTTTTGCTGTTCCCGGCGCATATTCCGTCACATAGGTCTGCACAGGGAACCGGTCTTGCGGCGGCGTGTCAATCACGCTCATTTCCCGCACGCCTACCAGCGACATATGCAGCGTTCTTGGGATCGGCGTTGCACTCAGCGTAAGCACGTCAATGTCGGCGGCCCATTCTTTCCATTTTTCTTTTTGCGCCACGCCGAACCGCTGTTCTTCATCGACTACCAGCAGTCCCAGATCTTTGAATTTTACTTTTTTATTGAGCAGGCTGTGCGTGCCGATCAGCACATCGCAGGTTCCCTGCGCCAGCCGTTCCAATATCTCTTTCTTTTCGCCTGCCGATCGGAACCGATTCAATACATCGCAGCGAACGCCGAAATTATAGAATCGATTGGTAAACGTTTTATAGTGCTGCTGCGCCAATACGGTTGTCGGCACGAGCACGGCGACTTGTTTTCCGTCCATTACCGCTTTAAAGACCGCCCGAATCGCCACTTCTGTTTTTCCAAATCCTACACCGCCGCATCCCAGCCGATCCATCGGGTGCGGCTGTTCCATGCTTTCTTTGATTTCCGCCACGGCTTTGAGCTGATCCGGCGTTTCTTCATAGGGAAAATCGTCTTCAAATTCCCGCTGCCACGGTGTGTCCGGCTGAAAGGCATGGCCTTTTACGATCTCCCGGTTCGCGTAGATCTGCACCAGCGATTCTGCCAAATCATCGATGGATTTTTTTGCTTTTGATTTCGTCCGGGTCCATTCCGCACCGCCCATTTTATGCAGTCTCGGCGTGTCCCCTTCGTTGCCGATATATTTTTGCAGCACGTTTAACTGATCGCTCGGCACATACAAAACATCTTTGCCGGCATATTGGATTTCCAAATAATCTTTATGGATACCAAAGGATTCGATCGTCTTTATCCCGCAGTATTTTCCTATGCCGTGGACGTCATGCACCACATAGTCGCCGATTTCCAAGTCGGTAAAATACTGGATCTCTTCGCCTTTTTTGGCTTTCTTCCGCAGTTTTCGCTTCTGGTTTCCATAAATATTCAGCGCCGAAACTACCGCTAATTTTGCCTGAGGAAATTCAAAGCCTTCCTGAACGTTTCCGTCCCATAAAAATACCTGGGAACCGGCCAATTCCTGCGCATTGTCTTGGAAAGGAATCTTTTCTTTTTCCAGCCAGGCCGCCAGCGCTTCCCGCTTTCCCTCGTCGGCTACTGCCAGCAGCACTGCATAGCCGCGGACGAGCCAGTCCCTAATCTCTTCTTCCAAGATCTGGAACTGTTTTTGAAATCCCGCTACAGGGCGCGCGGAAACAGTGAGCCATTCCCGTACGGAAAGATACGGCGTTTTTTGGCTCAGCAGCGAGAGTACCAGCTGTTTTTTTCCGGCTCCGCTGTCGCTGAGGAAACGCCAATCTCCTGCCATGCGGCGATGGTCTTCCGTTTCTTTTAAATAGGCTTTCAGCTGATCCTGCGCCCGGACCGGTTCGTCCCAAATCACGATGTCCGCTTCATTTCCGTAAGAAAGTATCGTCGTCGTTCCTTCCCCGGGCAGACGCATGGGCAAGATGGCAATATGTTCGGCATTTTCCTGTGAACGCTGGGTATCGGCGTCAAAGAATCGAATGCTGTCTATTTCATCGCCAAAAAACTCAATCCGAACGGGGTGTTCATAGTTAACCGCATAAATATCCACGATATCGCCGCGGACAGCGAAATGTCCCCGCCGTTCTACTTTTTCAGACCGTTCATACCCATCTTTGACCAGCCGTTCCAATAATCCGGAACGGGGCCATTCTTCTCCCAACGACAGTGTGCATACCGCCTGGCGCACCATTTCCGGCATCCATACGTACTGCGCCGCAGTTTCCGGCGTCAGCAGCACAGTGCACGATTCCCGCTGCAGCAGACGGCCCAAAAGCTCCATCAGCGCCGCTTGTCCGTCCATGCTTTGAGCGGCGGCATGGAGCACCGCTTTATCCACCATCGGCGGTTCATATACCGGACGTTCCGGACAAAAGACTGCCAGATCCTGATACCAGGAAGCGGCCTGTTCTCTGCCGGAAGCAACGATAAATACCGGACCTTCGTGTTCCCCTATGGCGCCTGCCGTGAGCAGCGTCTTTTGGGAACCGGCTACGCCGTAGATCCCATGTATCCCTTTTTTCTCATACAGCTGCAAACAGTCCTGCAATATCGGGTCCTGCTGCAGCCAAGTATAGATTTTCTTTTCCATATCAACACCAAAGAGGGCTTTAGCATCGCCAAAGCCCTGGATACTCCTTTATAAATTCTTGTCTTATTATAGCACAGACCGTTCATTTTCTCTACTGTACATTGTCGCAGCAGCCATATCGGGCCAGCGTGCCGGCGCGGGCAATCACTTTAGTGAAGGAAGACGGGATCTCATCAGCTTTCAGCTGTTTTCCCAGCGCCCGTCCCAAAATGACGCCTTTATTCCCATACATCCAGGCAAAATAATAGATGAGCAGGTCGTCTTCCCGCCGGTCGGAGATGCCCTGCAGCCGCCGCGGCGGATATTTCTTGTGATGAATCTCCAGTTTCCGCACCGCTTTCTGCATCATTTCTGTATTCGTCTTTGCCGCGCCGCCTACCGCCATATTGAATACCGTGTCCAATACTTTCCGCCGTTTCTTCCGCAGCAGCGTTTCTACCACGTCCATTTCAAAGCAAATATAATCGGTGTAGAAAATCTCGCCGCCTTTCCGCGCTTCTTTTACGTCGGCGTCATATAACGCGACCGTCGGTATATTAAACGATTCGAGCAGTTTTTTTATTTTGCTGATCGAGCTTTCTCCGCGGGCATTGATCAGACAGATCCCCAGATAGTCGAAATGAATGCCCAGTGTTTTCCCTAAATAGCGGAAACAGCCGTATTCCGATTCGCCTTCTACAATGATTACGCTTCTTGCATAGAACGCTTCTTTGATTTCAGGGAAATGCATGATCAAATGTTTTTCCAATTCTTCCGGGAAATGGAAGGTGCTGCCGCAAGCGGCTTTAACTTTGTGCGCCATGTTCCGATAGAGCCGGATAATATGCCGGTAGTCATCGACCAGCGCATCCGTCGAATGCGTTACGATAAAAAGCTGCCCCTGTACGCCGTCGATGTGGAATAAGTTTTTCAGCAGCCGGCAAAAGTCCTCGTCTTCATTATTTAGTATCCGTTTATAATAATCCAGGATCGACCGCTGCATATACGGGTGCGAATGCACTTCCGGTTCGTCAATACTGATCATGAGCGGCAAATATCGTTTTCCGCTTTTGGCCGTGATCAGCAGCTGCTCAAACGGAACGGCTTTGCTGTAATACATCTTATAGATCTGGAGCAGTATTTTTAATATAACATTGGCAATGACCTGAATATTATCGACCGTACTTTGGCTTGACGGCGTCATCAGCTGAAACAAATGCCCCATATTTGCGTAGTAGGAAGGTTCAAACTGTCCATGATCCTGATAGTACGTGATCAATTCTTTAGCCAGTTTATCTATCCGATCATCGCCGGCTTCATTCCATTTGCGGAGCCGTTCTTCCAGCCGGCTGTAAATCCGGGAAGAGATATAATACTCTTCCGGCTGAATCGCAGAATACGAAATATAGCGGCTGATGCGGATAATATTCAGCGGCAATTCTTCACCTGTCCGAATATTGTAGATCCGCGGCACCACTTCATCGACCCGCTGTTCAAAACGGATCGCATACCGCCCTTTTTCTTTCACGGCTTCCGGCAGGCAGGCGCACGTATCGCCCTCTTCTTCAAATAAGTTGATATGAGCCTCTATTATAATCGGCTTATCCGGATTATTATAATCCCGCTCGGAAAATCCCCGGCCTTCCGTCAGCTGTCCCAGCAATCCTAAAAAACTGCTTTTCCCTACGGAATTTTCTCCGACAATATAGTTGACGTCTTCATGAAAGTGGAGCTCTATATCCTCAAAAATCTGATAGTTTTGAATTCTCATATATTCTAAATACATAGCCAGTCCTCCCTGAACAGCATATATATACTATATTCGACATAAATGACAAAACTCTTGCTATTCCAATAATTTTTCCTGAAAAAGAGAATAAAGTGCAATAAACAAGAATCCGCATGCCCCGCTTCACGCGATAAAAGATTGAACATATCGGTCTATGAAAACTGATCTGCTGCTCAGCAGTGCAGAGACAACATCCTGACAAGGTTCCGATATGCATATTCCTGCACCGCCTCCGAATCCCTGCCCCAATTCATTTTTGCTTGGCTCAGCATCCTATTCACAACCTACACTTACGCGGCCATCACGGCAGAATACTTCCTTCTCCGTCTTCTTTCACCTAAATTCTGCTCTCCCTTTCACTCCGCTCAAAACGTATATGGGGTAAAGAGCTGCCGATTTCTCTTTCCTGCCTGCCTCTGCACTAAAAACAGTCTAAAAAAATGCTCTGCTTTGTATAGCAAAACCTTCGAACCTGCCTGATATTTCTATTGCATTAATTCAGAAGCATAACAGAGGTCAGCGTGCGCATAATAAAGCGCCCCATTTGTTATTCCGGCTCCGATCCTTCCTAACGAATGAGGCGCTTATGCAGCATACTGTCTTTTATTTTTCTTCCAAAAAGTTTTTTATTTCCGGCTGCCGCACCAAGTCTTTCCATTCTTCTTCCGTCGGCAGTTTCACTTTATCCCGCTCTACGTTTACCAGACACAAAAATCCCAGCGCTTCTCCTTTATTGGCTCGAAATTGATGAAACATCTGCGGCGGTATTACGATCACATCCCCCACAGACGTGTCTTTTACTTCTTTTCCCAGTAATACTTGTCCCTTTCCCCGAAAGATCATAACCAGATGAACATGCTCATGATGCTCCAGCGTCGAATATCCTCCGGGCTGTACTTCAAAATAGCGGAATTGGCAGGGAATATCCGCCAGCCCATCAAATAGAATCTGGCGGGTCACATCTTTAAATGGACTGTTGTCCTGCTTATATACCAGTTTTTCCACACCTTCCCAGGTGTAGGTCTCTTTATCAAATCGTTTCAACATGGCATTCACTTCCTAGTCTTATTTATTTTATTATACACAACTTTCCTTCTTTCCCGCAAATCGCCAACGCCAACGCCAACGCCAACGCCAACGCCAACGCCAACGCCAACGCCAACGCCAAGCGATTATATCGACCTCTGCGGTGTGTGTCAATTTCCTTTCAAACTTTTTCGCAATATCCAAGAATCGTCTCCCTGCGCCATCCTTACACCCGCATTCCTTGCCACGTTATCTTTTTTACACCATTTCCCCTTCTTCATTCCCCATCGAAAACCATAACACTGACAGCACAATAACGTTGACAGCACAATAACGTTCGAGACCTTTCCTTAAACGCACCCCTTCTTTTTCTGCGCTCTCACTCCCTGCACCGCACACTTTCATTGAGCAGAAAAAATCTGCCTTTCCCTTCTCTTACTCCCATGACGCCTACACTCTCATCAAACAGAAGCAATCTGCCTCTTCTTATCCTCTGCTCCATGATGCCCAGACTTTCATCAAGCAGAAAAACATCCCCATACTTCATCATCTTATTAACTGCTATATCTCCCTAGAGAAAATTTTCCTTCCCCATCTTCTTGTATTATCAACTTTTCTGCCATAGAGCAAAAACTTCCACACATTAACTTCTTTTCTCTTTATCAAACAGAAAAAACGCCCCTTTTCTTTTACGCCTCCCCAATGTCTCACTCCTTATCAACTCCACTACATCTCCCTAGCGAAAATCCCTATCTTAGCTCCTACTTTCTTCAATAAACAATCCCACTCCAATGCCCCATGCCGGGCAGCCAATACTCCTGCACAGCT
>OHAY01003579.1_pt1 | contig 10522 bp, 10 predicted proteins | sample 1577191 | NCBI WGS metagenome assembly OHAY01 (sample SAMEA3541504, study PRJEB24748) | human gut metagenome | biome: human gut; feature: human-associated habitat; material: faeces | place: China | collected 2012 | reverse complement strand
TGCTAGTGCAAGTATATTTACATCTTTTCGAAGAAACAGAACAAATAAAAGCATTGAGTTTTTTGGAATTACTTGTTATAATGTGAAAAGATGCAGATAACAAGAAAGCGAGGGACTGGCATGCAGAAAAAATGGTTGCGTTTTTTAGCAGTAGGTATGATGGCCGTATCGTTGGTGGTAAGCGGCTGCGGCGGCGAGAAAGAAAAGGTGCTGCGGGTCGGTTCGGAAACGACATATCCTCCCTTTGAATTTTCTGAAGGAGAGAAATACGTGGGCTTTGATGTGGAGCTGACCGAAGCGTTGGCAAAACAGATGGGCTATAAATGGGAATTTCGGAGCATGGGATTTGACGCCTTGATACCGGCGCTGCAGAGCAATCAGATCGATGTAGCGGCAGCGGCAATGGACGCGACGCCGGAACGGGCGAAACAGGTTGACTTTACCAAGGTGTATTTTGACGATACGGGATATGTCGTGCTGGTGCGCAAAGAGGAAACGGCGATAAAAGGCTTGGACGATTTAACCGGCAAAACAATCGGGGTGCAGGTAGGAACGAAGCCGGTTGAGATAGCCAGCGCGGTTTCAGACGCAGAGGTGCGGCAGTTTGACGCCAATACTCAGTCCTTCCTGGAACTGACGCACGGTAATATCGATGCGGTGATCATCGATAAAGCGGTGGGTATGTATTACCTGAATCAGGGAGCGGGCAAAGATCTTAAAATGGTCGGCGACGCCGTTGATAAAGCCGAGATGGTCATGGCCGTGAAAAAGGGAAATACCCAGCTGCAAAGCGATCTGAACAAAGCGCTCGATGAGCTCAAAGCAAACGGCGAATACCAGAAGATTTATGAAAAATGGTTTGGCAAAAAAGAATAAGAAACCGCAGTATCTCCCGGCCGGGAACCATCTTCCGGCAAGGGAGATATTTTTTATTTTTTCTTTCGGAAAGCGGCGACGGAAAATACGGAGTTTATTCGTTAATTTGTTAGCCAAAACGAATAATACATGGTATGATAAGGAAAGCTAAATAAAGAAATTTAATGTCATTTCTCAAAAATATCAAATCAGGAGTTTGTATGAAAGAAGCTATGTTTTCCTATCCCGTGCAGCTGCGGGTAAAAGGGCGGCGGTGTGCGGTAGTTGGCGCAGGTTCGGTGGCATATCGGAAAGCCAAAGGATTGGCCGCGCAGGGGGCGGACGTGACGGTGATTGCGCCGGAATGCTGTCCCGATGTACAGGCGCTCATCTGCCGGCAGCAGGTAAAATGGATTGCGGACCGGTATCGGCCGGAATATATTGACGGTGCGTTCCTGGTATTTGCCGCAACGGACAGCGATGCAGTCAATCGGCAGGTGGTAGAGGACGCGCCGGGACTCGTTTCTTCCGCAACGGCGCCGGAGACGGGAGATTTTTCCCTGCCGGCGGTCTGCCGCAAGGGGCCGGTGGCCTTTACCGTATCGGCCGGCGGCCATGCCGGCTATGCGCGATTGTTAAAATCGTGGCTGATGAAGCGGTTTCCGGAAGAAGCGGCGGCATTTGGCGCCTATCTTCTGGACGTGCGGCAGCGGCTGCTGGAGACTAAGAGCACGCCTAAGGAGCGGACCGCATTTTGGCGGAACGTACTAAACGATGAATTGATGGATTTGTTGGAACGGCACAGAATAGAAGAAGCGAGGGAGCAAATAGAACATGCAGTTGACTGTTTTAGGACTGAATCATCGAACCGCTCCCGTTGAAGTGCGGGAACGTTTTAATTTTTCGGCAGAGCGGGTAAACAGTATCATACGCCGCCTGCATGGATACGATCATATTGCGGAAGCGGTGTTGGTATCGACCTGCAACCGAACCGAATTATATATGGTGCTGGAAGATCGGGAAAAAGCGATCGGGTTTATTAAGTACCTGCTCCGGCACTTGGCCGGCGACGCGTACCGGCCGGAATATTTTTACAATTTGTCGGGAGTAAACTGCGTGCGCCATTTGTTTCGGGTGGCTTCCAGCCTGGATTCGCTGGTAGTCGGAGAAGGGCAGATTTTAAGTCAGATCAAAAACGCCTATCATATAGCCCGCAAAAACGGCATGACACGAACGATGATGAATACTCTGTTCAACCGGGCGATCGCCGTGGGAAAGCGGGTGCGGACAGAAACGCGGATCGCGTATAACAGCGTGTCGGTCTCTTCGGCGGCCGTAGATCTGGCAATGGAAAAACTGGGCGATCTGTCGGACGCGCGGATTTTGATTTTAGGGGCCGGCCATATGAGCGAGCTGACAGCCCGGCACTTGCTGGATAAAGGCGCCAGAACGATATTTGTCAGCAATCGGACGTATGACAACGCGGTGCTGCTGGCGGAAAAGTTTAACGGCAAAGCCATCGATTATCAAACGCTGTTCAGCGAAGGGGTGCAGGCGGATATTATCATTACGTCTACCGGCGCGCCGCATTATGTGCTGACTGCGGAAAATATAGGGCCGATGGTTCGGGAGCGGACGAAACCGCTGATCCTGATCGATATTGCGGTGCCGCGGGACGTGGATCCGCTGCTGGGAGAAATGCCCAACGTCGTATTATACAATATAGATGACCTGGAAGGGGTCGTGGAAACGAACCGTATCCTGCGGGACAAAGAAGCGCAGGAAGCAGAAGGAATGATCGAAGAAGAAATCGCGTCGCTGAAAGAGCGGCTGCGGTATTTTACGATGCGGCCGGTCATGGTGCAGCTGCATGACAAAATGAATTTCCTGCGGGAACGGGTGCTGAAAAAAGCGCTGGCAAAAATGCCGGACCTGACGGAACGGGAAACACGGATTATCACGCTCATGACCGAGCGGCTGGAACATAAATTTCTCCGGGAACCCATGAAAATGATGAATCAGGTAGCCGGTACGGAACAGGAAGAAGCGTACCGCACGCTGATTTGCGATCTATTTCAGCTGGGCGCAGCGGGAGAGGAGTTTGGCGATGAGAAAAAGTTTGAAGATTGGGACTAGACAAAGCCTGCTGGCATTATGGCAGAGCACCTATATCCAGTCGCGCCTGCGGGAACAGTACCCGGACTGCGCGGTGGAATTGAAAAAAATCGTAACCAAAGGCGATCGGATACTGGACGTGCCGCTGGCAAAAATCGGCGGCAAAGGGCTGTTTACCAAAGAGATTGAAACGGAACTGCTGGACGGGACGATCGATTTGGCGGTACATAGCCTGAAAGACATGCCGACCGTCCTTCCGGAAGGCCTGTGCCTGACGGTTATTACCGAGCGGGCGGACAGCGGCGACGCTTTTGTCAGCAACCGGTACGAACGGTTTGCCGATCTGCCGCAGAACGCAGTGGTCGGCACATCCAGCCTGCGCCGGAAAGGGCAGCTGCTGGCAGCGCGGCCGGATCTTACGATCGTCGATCTGCGGGGCAATGTAGATACGCGGCTGCGGAAACTGGACGAAGGGCAGATGGACGCGGTCATTCTGGCGGCGGCAGGCTTGCAGCGGCTGGGATACGGCGAACGGATTCGGGAGATACTGCCGGTTTCGCTGTGCATACCGGCAGTCGGCCAGGGAGCGCTGGCGATAGAATGCCGGGAAGACCGGCACGACATAAGAGAGATGCTGGCATTTTTAAACGATGAACCGACTCGGCAGGCAACAGACGGGGAGCGGGCGTTCCTGCGGCTTATCGAAGGAGGCTGCCAGGTGCCGATCGGCGTAAGAGGCGTAGTGGAAAACGGTCAGGTTTCTTTGACCGCCGTCATCGGTTCGGTAGACGGGAGCCGCCTGATCCGCGACGAGATCAGCGGACCTGCCGCAGAAGCAGAACAGCTGGGAGAAGTCTTGGGGAACCGAATGCTGGCTGCCGGCGGACGGGAAATACTAGCAGAGATCATGGAGGAAACAAAATGAGTGTACATAAAACGGAACACGGTATCGTATATCTGATCGGCGCAGGACCGGGAGATCCGGGCCTGCTGGGATTAAAAGCAAAAGAATGTCTGGAACAAGCCGATGCTGTCGTGTATGACCGCCTGGCAGATCCGCGCATCATCGCCTATGCGAATAAAGACGCGGAAATGATTTATGTAGGAAAAGCCAGCGCCAATCACACCATGCGTCAGGAAGATATCAATCAGCTTCTCGTGCGGCTGGCGCTGGAAGGGAAGACGGTTGCCCGGTTAAAAGGCGGCGATCCCTTTGTCTTTGGCCGCGGCGGCGAAGAAGCGATGGAACTGCGCAGACATGGAATCCGATTTGAATTTATCCCCGGCGTTACCTCGGCAATTGCCGTAGCGGAATATGCGGGGATACCGGTCACGCATCGCCGCGTAGCCACTTCGTTTGCCGTAGTTACCGGCCATGAAGATCCGGAAAAAGAAAAATCCGGCATTCATTGGCAGGGACTGGCGACCTCGGTGGATACGCTCGTCTTTCTCATGGGCGTAGAAAATATCGAGCGCATCAGCCAAAAACTGATTGAAAACGGCCGCAGCGCCGACTGCCCGGCAGCAGTGATCCGCTGGGGAACGCGGCCGAACCAGGAAACGCTGATTACCACCGTAGGAACGGCAGCGGACGATGTGCGCCGCCATGGATTGAAACCGCCGGCCATTTTTCTGGTAGGCGAGGTAGTCAAACTCCGGGGCGAACTGCGGTGGTTTGATAATAAACCGCTGTTTGGCAAAACGATCGTCGTCACCCGCGCGCGGGCGCAGGCCAGCAAACTGACAAAGCAGTTGGAAGCGCTGGGCGCACAGGTGATCGAAGCCCCGGCAATCGAGATAGAAAACGTACCGGCAGAGGAGCCGGCTATTGCCGCAGCAATAAGCGCGCTGGACTCATATCAGTGGCTGCTGTTTACCAGTGCAAACGGCGTATCGGCATTTTTTGACGATATGAAAGCCCATGGCAAAGACAGCCGGTCGCTGGCAGGAATCCGTATTGCCGCCATCGGTTCGGCAACGGCTGCGGCGCTGAAAGGACAGGGGATCGTGGCGGACGTGGTGCCTAAAACGTATGTAGCGGAAGATCTGGCGGAAGCGATCAGACCGTTTCTGCAAGCGGGCGATCGAGTTTTATTGGCGCGGGCAAAAGAAGCCAGAAACGTATTGCCGGAAACGCTGCGTGCTGCCGGCGCTGTCGTTGACGTGCTGACCGTATATGAAACGAAACCGGCGGCAAACGGGCAGGAAGATTTGCTCGAACGGCTGGAAAGCGGTAAAATTGATATGGTAACGTTTACCAGCTCTTCTACCGTCAAGAATTTCCTTGCGCTGATAGGAGACAAAAAAGACGCCCTTTCCGGCATCGCAGCGGCGGCAATTGGCCCAATCACAGCCGATACCTGCCAAACACTGTGGAAAACGCCGGATGTACAGGCAAAAGAATACACGGTAGAAGGCCTTGCCGCTGCCGTAGAGGAATATTATAAGGAGTGATACATATGGGATATCCGATTTATCGGCCTCGCCGCATGCGGGCCAGTGAAAATCTCCGCGCCATGGTGCGGGAAACGGCGGTTTCTGCAAAAGATTTGATATATCCGCTTTTTGTGGTGCCCGGAGAAAATATAAAACATGAAATCGAGTCGCTGCCGGGAAATTACCACTGGTCGCTGGACCGCATTATGGAAGCGGTCGATGAAGTCGTGGAACTGGGGATTCCTGCCGTTATTTTATTCGGTATCCCGTCTTATAAAGACGCCGTCGGCAGCAGCGCCTGGGATCAGAACGAACCGGTGCAGCAGGCGGCAGTAAAAATAAAAGAAAAATATCCGGAGCTGGTCATCGTAACCGACGTTTGTCTCTGCGAATATACCGATCATGGCCACTGCGGCGTGCTGGAACACGGCTGCACAGTCAACAACGACGAAACCCTGCCGCTGCTGGCTAAAGTTGCCGTATCCCACGCGCAGGCCGGCGCGGATATCATCGCTCCGTCCAACATGATGGACGGCTATGTCAAAGCCATTCGGGAAGCGCTGGATGAAGCGGGCTTTTCTCATATCCCGATCATGGCGTATTCCGCTAAATTTGCCTCTGCCTATTATGGGCCGTTCCGGGCGGCAGCCGATTCTGCTCCGTCCCACGGCGACCGCAAAGGATACCAGATGGATCCTGCCAACAGCGACGAAGCGCTGCGGGAAGTAGAGCTCGATATCGAAGAAGGGGCGGATATCGTCATGGTAAAACCGGCGCTGGCGTTCCTCGATATCGTTCAGCGCGTTCATGAAACCTATAACATGCCGCTTTGCGTGTACAATGTAAGCGGCGAATTTGCCATGGTAAAAGCGGCGGCGGAAAAAGGCTGGATCGACGAAAAACGGATCGTAATGGAAACCATGCTCGGATTCAAACGGGCCGGCGCCAAAATGATCATTACCTACCATGCGCTCGATGTGGCCAGATGGCTGAAAGAAGAATAGGAGGAACTATGGAACACACGCGTTCGATACAGGCATTTGAAGAAGCCCGGCAATACATGCCCGGCGGCGTAAGCAGCCCGGTTCGGTCGTTTCGGAGCGTCGGCGGCGTACCGCCGTTTATCCGGGGCGGCAAAGGAAGCCGGATTTATGATATTGACGGCAACGAATACATCGACTATGTACTTTCTTACGGCCCGCTGCTCATGGGGCATGTCCCCGGCTGCGTGACCGAAGCGATCAAAGAAGCAGCGGATCAGGGCACATCGTACGGCGCGCCGACCCTTAGAGAAACGGAATTGGCAAAACTCGTCTGCCGCCTCGTGCCGTCCATGGAAATGGTGCGGATGGTAAACAGCGGCACGGAAGCGACTATGAGCGCCCTGCGTCTGGCCCGCGCCTATACGGGACGGGAAAAAATCGTCAAATTCATCGGCTGCTATCACGGCCATCACGACAGCCTGCTGGTAAAAGCCGGCAGCGGCGCGGCGACATTTGGCGTGCCGGACAGCCCCGGCGTACCGAAAGGCGTTGCGGCGGATACGATTACCGTTCCGTTCAATGACCGAGCCGCGCTGGAAGCGGTATTTGCCAAAGAAGGCGAAGCGATTGCAGCGGTTATTTTAGAGCCGACGCCGGGCAATATGGGACTGGTGCTTCCGGAAGAAGGCTATTTGGAACTTGTAACCGATCTGACGCACCGCCATGGCGGTCTGGTGATTTTTGACGAAGTGATGAGCGGTTTCCGCAGCGCCCAGGGCGGCAGCCAGGCAGTATACGGCATTGATCCGGATATCACTTGTCTGGGCAAAGTGATCGGCGGCGGTCTGCCGGTAGCGGCATACGGCGGCAAACGGCGCATCATGGAGCTGGTAGCTCCGGCAGGGCCGATGTATCAGGCCGGTACGCTGAGCGGGAATCCTTTGGCTATGGCAGCCGGCATTGCGGCGCTGACCTATATGGAAGAAAACGGCGTTTGCCAAAAACTGGAAGAAAAAACGGAAAAACTGGTTATGGGGCTGGCAGAAGCGGCGGAAGCGGGTGTGCCGGTACAATGCCATTACCTGGGGTCCATGTTTACCGTATTTTTCAGCAATGAAGAAGTAACCGATTACGAGTCGGCAGCAGCCAGCGATATGGAAGCGTTCAAAGTATATTTCCATACGATGCTGGAAGAAGGCATTTACCTGCCGCCGTCTCAGTTCGAAACCAACTTCCTTTCGTTGGCGCACAGCGATGAAGATATAGAAAAAACGATACAGGCGGCAAAAAAAGCGTTTGCAAAAATTGCCGAGATGCGGGCATAGAAGAGCCGGGCGGCAGCCCGGTTTTTTCTTTACGGCTCCGGCGTTTTTTGTTAGCATAGATACCGGACTGTAAAAAAGGAGCCTGCGATGAAACGAATACTGCAAGACTATATACGAAAAGAACCGGTCCTTTGGACGGCGGTCTCGCTGGCAGCCCTGTCGGCGGTATGGATACCGCCCAGCCCTGCCTATCTCCGTTATATCGACGGCCGCGTGCTGGGGCTGCTGTTTTGCCTGATGGCGGTAGTACGGGCGCTGGGGCACGTCCGATTTTTCCTGTGGCTGGGAGAGAAACTGGCGGCAGGCGCTTCATCGCGCCGGTCTCTGCGCTTTGTGCTGGTTTCCCTGGCATTTTTCTCCAGCATGTTCATTACAAACGACGTGGCGCTGATCACCTTCGTTCCGTTTACCATAGAACTGCTTCATCGGATCGGCGCGCAGGACGAGATCATTCCCGTTGTGGTATGGGAAACGACGGCGGCTAACCTGGGGAGCATGCTCACGCCCGTCGGCAATCCGCAGAATCTGTATCTGTACCAGATAAGCGGCATGGCTGCCGGCGAATTTCTCTGCCTGATGCTGCCTTTTACCCTGCTGTCCTTTATCCTGCTCGGCGGACTGGCGCTCTGGAAAAAGGATAAACCGCTGACCCGTTCCTGGGAAGATACGGCAAAAATCACGGATAAACGAAAAGCCGCCTGTTTCGGTCTGCTGTTTTTCCTCTGCCTGCTGGTAGTGGGAAGGCTGCTGCCGGAAAAGGAAACCCTCGTTTTCACTGCGGCGGCAATCGGTCTGCTGGACAAAAAGGCGGTAAAAGAAGTGGATTATATCCTGCTGGCCACGTTTACGGCTCTGTTTATTTTTATTGGGAATCTCAGCGCTTCGCCGGCGGTGCGGCACGGATTGGAAGCTTTGCTGGCAGGCCGGGAGCTTTGGATTTCGATTCTGCTCAGCCAGATTATCAGCAACGTACCGGCGGCCATGCTGCTGGCAGGGTTTACGGATCGGATACCGGCGCTGATTATCGGCACGAATATCGGCGGGCTGGGCACGCTGATCGCGTCTATGGCCAGCCTGATTTCCTATCGGTTTTACGGACAAACGCTGCATGCGGATAAGAAGCGGTATCTGCTGGCGTTTACCTGGATCAATCTTGCGCTGCTGGCGATACTGAGCCTGGGCGCGTGGGTAAGCGAACGCCTGCCTATATGGTTGACACCGGTGTAAGATAAAAATAGAATAGAAATAAGAGGATAGGGGGGAGATCGTGTGAGAGGATTAAAAACATTACTGCTTATCATCGCTTGTTTATATATGATGTTTATCGTCTATAAAGAAGGGCTGACGCCGATGAACGGAGCCATATTAGGACTGATTTATTTTGCGATGGCGATGAATATCTGGCAGGCCAGCCGGCTGCGGAAAAAATGGAAAGCCAAAGAAGCGGTGGAAGAAGAACGGCGGCAGCGCCGGGAAGCCTTGAAAGCCCGCCGGCAGGCCAACCGGGAAAAAGAAGCGGCGGCTATACTGCAGACGAAAGAAAAAAACAAGAAAAAGAAATAAGAATGTCTTTGCTGACAAGCGTTCGGCGCATCAGCTGCCGCATCGGAAAAGCCGCCTATACGGCGGCAGACTGTAAAGACAAATAAAAAAAACGCCTCATAGGAGGCGTTTTTCTTTGGTTTATTTTACATATTTTTAATGGCTTCTTCCGGAGTTTTCGGCATATCCGTTGGTTCAGAGCCAAACCATTTCTTATAGATTTCTGCGTATTCTCCGTTCTTTCTCATTTCGTCCAGCGCTTTGTTCAGCTGATCCATGAGTTTCTGATTTTCTTTTTTCGTGGAGAAGGCGTAGTATGCTTTATGCACGTTGGCGGCAGGAATGATCTTCATATCTTCGTTAGCCAGTTTAGCGGCGAAATATTCGGCTACCGGTTTATCCGTTACCACGGCTTCCGAGCCGCCGGCTTTCAATTCCATGAGCGCGTCGGTATTCGTATCGAACTGTTTGAGAACCGCGCCGTATTTTTCCGCGTACTCTGCGGCGATCGTAGCAGCCTGCACCGCTACCTGACGGCCGGTCAGATCGTCGGACGAATTGATCGTCGCATTGTCTTTTCTGGTGATGATAACGAGCTGGGATTCATAATACGGGGAACTGAACAGCACTTTTTCCATCCGTTCCGCTTTGATCGTCATGCCCGAAGCCGCCACATCGACGTCGCCGCTCATGAGCGCAGGAATCAGGCCGCTGAACTGAATGTTGCGGAACTCGATATCCCGGCCGATATGTTTGGCAGCCGCTTTGATCATATCGATTTCAAATCCCTGATAGTCGCTGTTGGAATCGTTTTTAAATTCAAAAGGAACATACGTGGCGTTCGTAGCTACCCGCAGCGGCTGTTTAGTGTCCTGCGAGGAAGACGGCGTACTGCTGCCGCAGCCAGCCAGCGCGCCGGCAATCAGCAGTGCAGAAAACGTAAGAGCAAGATATTTTTTCCAAGATTTCATGACATCGTCTCCTTTGAATTGTTTTTTGATTAGAAGAAAAGAACCGAATTTTAATCTGGCGTTAATTATACGCCGTTAAAAGGCAAAAATCAATAAAAAAACGGTCCGTCTGCATAAAAATTTAATTATGCTGGATATAAAACAAAGTATACAGGATATTGTAGAGTTACAATACATATGTTACAAAAAGAATAAAAAGAGAAGACACCCTTTTTGTGATATGATTAAGTCACCAACACTCATCCACACAGAAAAGAGGTCTTCTCTATGACTAGCATAACACAAGAAGGGAAAT
>OHAY01003572.1_pt1 | contig 10551 bp, 9 predicted proteins | sample 1577191 | NCBI WGS metagenome assembly OHAY01 (sample SAMEA3541504, study PRJEB24748) | human gut metagenome | biome: human gut; feature: human-associated habitat; material: faeces | place: China | collected 2012 | reverse complement strand
GCTCAGGTACTTAAAAAAAATATTTTATAATAGTGTTGCGGAATTAAGGTTTAATTCTTATATTCCTCAAATTATAGAATGTTTTCGTAACAATATTTCCCAACTCAGCCGATAATTTACAAACTGGTAAGCACAGGATTCTCCAAATAATTAAAAAGCCGATGCACTTCACTTGGCTTATGCGGGTCAAGCATTTGTGGGCGTGCAAGATCAAGTGAAGTAATTGCTTGCATATCATTTTTAGAAAGTTCGAAGTCCCAGATTCCTAAATTCTCTTTCATGCGACTGCGATGAACAGATTTCGGAATGACACTTACGCCTCTTTGTACATTCCAACGAAGAATGACTTGTGCTACCGTCTTATCGTGTTCTTTCGCTATTTTTCTCAATATATGATTCGTAAACATTCCATTCATCCCCTCGGCAAAAGGAGCCCAAGCCTGCGGTATAATACCATATCCATGTAAAATATCAAGCTCCTCTTCTCTTTGATAAAAAGGATGCAACTCCAATTGGTCCACCATCGGTTTAATCTCAGCCATATAACAAAGATCTATAATACGGTCACTCTGAAAATTACTTACACCAATAGCACGAATACGCCCTTCTTTATATAGTTCTTCCATAGCCCGCCATGCACCATAATAGTCTCCAAAAGGCATATGGATGAGATATAAATCAAGATAATCAACACCTAAATTATTAAGTGTCCGTTGAAAAGCCGTTTTTGTCTGTACATATCCCATTTCATTGATAAAAGCTTTTGAGGTAATAAAAAAATCTTCACGAGGTAATCCCGATTTACGGATTGCTCCTCCTACAGCAGTTTCATTATTATAAGAAGATGCGGTATCTATAAGGCGATAGCCAGTCTCAATAGCCTCCAATACAACAGATTCACATACATCATTAGATACTTGAAATACCCCAAAACCCTCCTGTGGCATTTCTATTCCGTTATACAATTTAAGAGTTTGCATATTTATCATATTTTCTTTTCATACAAAAGTAGTGGTATACTATGCAAATTCATGTAACAATAATACGGAGATTTGTAATGATTTTACAGATTATGATTTAAATAACGAATACGTAATAAATCATTCAGCAGGTTTCCCAGCTTCATATTAATGACGCTTGCATCCTGTCTTTTTTGGATAAGTCCATTTTTGAATTGGTTCTCAGAATCAATGAGATAACGTGTTAAAATGTAACATGTTTCTCCTTTATGGCACAACGCGATTCTGATTTTGTGCTTCCCATTCTTAAGAACTTTTGCTTTGATAATTGTAAGTTTTAATGTGGCCATAATAGATTAAATAAAAAAGGATAAGTTTTCGGACATGTAAAATCACTCAAAAGTGAGGTGATTTTCCTTTTTTTTAATCTATAAACGAAGAATAGGGTAGAAATAAAAAGAGTAAATTAATTTGTAAAATATTGATTATCTACAACTTAATCTACTCTTCCGTTTGGTACACCCTCAGGGATTCGAACCCTGGACCCACTGATTAAGAGTCAGTTGCTCTACCAACTGAGCTAAGAGTGCATCACTATTTTCATTTGCGAGTGCAAAGGTATATTTTTTACACGAAACAGCCAAACGTTTTCGCAGTTTATTTTACAATATTTTTTCAATTCTTTTCTGAATGGCTGGTTATTAGTCACATAAAAAAGGTCGGCACTGAAGATTTTTCATGCCGACCTTTCGTTTTATAGATGAATATGAGATTTATTTCTCAAATTAGAAGCGGTAACCTACGCCGATAGTAAAGGTCATATTCTTAGGATCATCTCCACCATCTACTGGACTAATGAATCCATTCTGTCCTGTCAAATTAATCAAATAACGATCACTTAATTCAAGACCGATACCATATTGAATACCTAAATCAAAACGCTTCCAATCTCCTTCATCACTTTTAAATAATTTTAAATCGAAATTGTCATCTTTAGCCTTACCTCCTAAACCAAATGCCAAATAAGGACCAGCATTGATAACAAATTTTGTATTATCACTAATATTGAATTTATAAGCAGCCAAAATAGGAATATCCAAATAAATCGGTCTTGCTTTGAAACCATCATATTTGTACCCCTTAGAAGAAATCATCAATCCAGATTGCAATGACCAGCTTTCGCTGAAACCATAGTCCATACCTACTCCCAAATTAAATCCTGGCAATGCTTTTGCATCATCCAATTTAGTCATGTTACTAAAGTTCATGCCGAACTTAGCATCCCATTTTACTTGAGAAAAACCTGCCAATGCAAACATTCCCAATACAGCGGTCATTAAAAACTTTTTCATAATTCTCTTTTTTTAGTTTTAGGTTCCGTTCCCTTGAACCGTTCTGTTTTATTCCGGAAGCAGAGGAACCGCTTTCTCTTATAATAAGTAGAAAAGCCTGCTTTCGTTTGTGGTTGTTCACAAATGTATAAAACTATCTCAAATTATCAAAACTTTACAAAACATGAAAAAGCGTAAAAGAGTGATATTTTAGGTTATCATGTCTAAAAACGGGATTATCCGTCCATTTTTGGGTACCAAAACGCCTTTGCGTTCTGAATCAAACGTAAGGGCGTTTTGAAAGAGTGCTTAAAGCTCCTGAAGAATGTCATAAAATCAGGATTAGAATCCCATATTTTTGCACTTCCCACTGACTTTCTGAATATCCAGGCGGATAATCTCCGTGCGGTGGAAAGACTTGTTGGCATACTCGATGCCCCGCATCTTATGCTCTGGACAATATTTAGAGATCAACAGCGAAAGGGCAGACATCCGCTCTGCTTCGTGCAGGCTGTGATGTGCCGTACATTGCAGTACGATGCTTTCATATCCCGTAGTAAACTTGTCGGGAATGACCTTACTGCGACCTGTGACACAGAAAGACACGTTAGGACAGGCATCAATGCAGCGCAATTTACGTCCCACCGGCGCACAATGAATATAAATGGAGTTGCCACGGTCCCACACATAGTTGATTGGAATACCGTATGCACCGTCTCCCTCTTCAGTCCGCATGGACAGGATACCGAATTCGCCTTCCTTTAATATCTCAAATGCACGTGCTTCATCGAGCAGGCGGTCCTGTCGGCGTACGTCTTGGTTCGTATATTCCATAATAACAATTCTTTATTGGTTGGCCAGTTCATAGATTTCACGGGTAGCCTGTGCATTCAGACGGACATAATTCCCTACGTATTCACCCTTGTTTTCATGCAGTTTCTTTACCAATAAATCGATATCAGGATGTTCGATGCCCAGTTCCTTGAAGGTGACAGGCATACCGATGGCATGGAAGAAGGATTTCAGACGGGTTACACCTTCCAGCGCCATGGCTTTCTTGTCGTCCGATTCGGGCACGTCCCACACCTGATGAGCATACTGTGCTACCTTACCCACGTTATGGCTGGCCATGTAGGTTAACCAGGCAGGGAAAATAACGGCTAATCCGGCTCCGTGCGTCACATCGTACACGGCACTCACTTCGTGTTCCATAAAGTGAGAAGCCCAGTCCTCTACGGCTCCCACGCCGCAGGTACCGTTGTGTGCGATGGTACCGGCCCACATCAGGTTGGCACGGGCTCCGTAATTTTCCGGCTCCTTCATTACCCGAAGGGCTTCCGTGATAATGGCCTTGAGTGTTCCCTCACACATACGGTCGGGCACCTCCTGATCTTCTGTATTGGTGAAATAGCGTTCCATGATGTGTGCCATCATGTCGGTCACCCCGCAAGCTGTTTGCCAGGCGGGGAGGGTATAGGTCAGTTCCGGGTTCATCACAGCAAACGTAGGACGCAACAACCCGTGCGTGCGGACACTCAGTTTCTTCAGTCCGTCCAGTTTCGTGATGACCGTATTACCAGAGCCTTCACTTCCAGCCGCAGGAATAGTCAGGACAACACCCAGTGGAATGGCTTTTTCAGGCACTACCTTATTCATATAGAAATCCCAGAAATCGCCTTCGTAAGGGATACCCATTGCAATGGCTTTGGCTGTATCGATAACCGAACCGCCTCCCACCGGAAGCAGAAAGTCGATTCCTTCGCGACGTCCCAGCTCGATACCTTCGTACACTTTCGGGTCGGTGGGATTGGGCTGAATGCCTCCCAGTTCCACATGAGCAATGCCTGCTTCGTCGAGGTATTTTTTTACTTTATCGAGTAGTCCGCTGCGCACTACGGAACCTCCTCCATATACAATCATCACTTTCGTACCTTTATATTTCTTCACCAGCTCGGCAGTCTGGCTCTCTGTTCCTTTTCCGAATACGAATTCGGTAGGACTGTAAAAAGCGAAGTTATTCATATCTATTATAAATTATAGGGTTTACATGTAGTACGACAAAGTTACGGAATTTCTTTGTATCTTTGCACATCAATAAAAAAATTGAACCTATGAAATCAGATATTGAAATAGCTCGCAGTATCGAGCTGACAAAAATCAAGCAGATTGCCCGCGAGTATGGTATTCCCGTAGAAGAAATCTCTAACTACGGACGCTACATTGCTAAAGTTCCCGAAACATTGATCGATGAAGAAAAGGTGAAAAAGAGTAACCTGATTCTGGTAACGGCCATCACACCGACCAAAGCCGGTATCGGAAAGACTACCGTATCTATCGGTCTGGCGCTGGGACTGAACAAAATCGGAAAGAAAGCCTTCTGTGCCTTGCGCGAACCATCACTTGGTCCTTGCTTCGGTATGAAGGGTGGAGCTGCCGGAGGTGGCTATGCACAGGTGCTTCCGATGGACAAAATCAACCTGCACTTTACAGGTGACTTCCACGCCATCACTTCGGCCCACAACATGATTACGGCCTTGCTCGATAACTATATGTACCAGAACAAGGACAATGGCTTTGCCATGAAAGAAGTACTTTGGAACCGTGTGCTCGACGTGAACGACCGTGGCTTGCGCTACATCGTGACCGGACTGGGTGGAAAGACCAACGGTATCACTCGTGAATCGGGATTCGACATCACACCGGCATCGGAAATCATGGCTATTCTCTGTCTGGCAAAAGATGAAGACGATTTGCGTCGCCGCATCGAAAACATTCTGTTAGGATTTACCATCGACAACAAGCCTTTCACAGTGAAAGACTTAGGAGTAGCCGGAGCGATTACGGTATTGCTGAAAGATGCCTTGTCGCCTAACCTGGTACAGACTACGGAACATACACCGGCCTTCGTGCACGGTGGTCCGTTTGCCAACATCGCACACGGATGTAACTCGGTACTGGCTACCAAACTGGCGATGACCTTCGGTGACTATGTAGTGACAGAAGCCGGATTCGGTTTTGACCTCGGTGCGGAGAAATTTTTCGACATCAAGTGTGTAAAAGCCGGGTTAAAACCCAGTGCAGTCGTTATGGTGGCCACCGTTCGGGCATTGAAATACCACGGAGGAGCCAAGCTGGATCAATTAAAAGAACCGAACCTAGAAGCTTTGAAGAAAGGTGTTGCCAATCTCGAAAAGCAGGTCGAGAACATGAAAAAATTCAACATCTGTCCCGTTGTAGCCATCAATAAATTTGTTACGGATACCGATGAAGAGATTGCATTCCTTGCCGATAAATGTAAAGAACTTGAGGTACCCATGGAAGTAGCCGAGGTATGGGCAAAAGGCGGTGAAGGTGCGGAAAACCTAGCACGTCTGGTTTCCAAAGTAGCAGAACAATGTACTTGTAGCATGAAGCCATTGTACGACTGGGAATGGAGCGTTGAAAAGAAAATTGAAACCATTGCTAAAGAATTATACGGTGCAGCCGCTATTGACTACACGGCAGAGGCTAAATCCGACTTGAAGAAAGTGATGGACTTAGGATTGGATAAACTCCCGGTCTGTATCGCCAAAACACAGAAATCATTGTCGGACAACCCGAAATTACTTGGCCGTCCGAAAGATTTCGTGGTAACGGTACGCCAAATCGAAATTGCATCCGGAGCCGGATTTATCATCCCGATCACGGGTAGCATCATGAGAATGCCCGGTTTACCGGATATTCCCGCTGCCGAAAAAATTGACATAGATAACAACGGTAAGATCACCGGATTATTCTAAATAAATTTAAACTGACGTGTCAGGAAAGTTCCTCCTGACACGTCTCATTTTCGTTCTAAGCCATGGATACCATTGATATTGTCAAGTTTCCCCCGTATGCAAGTAACGAAACGCTACAAGTGTTAAGCTATCACCTAGACCGGGAGTGTAATCGTATCACCTTGAAGGAAATAAACTGGCCGGATACCTATCCTTATCGCCCGGACATCCATTTCCGGATTGCTTATAACGAACAGCACATTTTCTTGAAATTTGATGTGCATGAAAATGAATTCCGAGCCACGGAAATCACGGATTGCGGACACGTGTGGGAAGATTCCTGCGTGGAACTTTTCATCCAATTGGAAGATGGGGATGGCTACTACAATATTGAAATCAATGCGATCGGTACAATCTTATGCGCTTACGGTAAGGGTAGAGAGAATCGCAGCCTAATGCCAATACAAATAAGTACCACCATTCTCAGGGATTCTACCATAAAATTCAACAACGAGAATCAGAATGAAGCATTTTATCAATGGTCACTGATTATCAGATTCCCTCATACAGCTTTTTTCAAACACACTTTTATTCCCACTTCCGGAACCACGATCAAGGGAAATATTCATAAATGCGGGAACAAACTTCCCCACCCTCACTTCGTCACTTGGAACCCGATTCCAACGGAAAAACCGGATTTCCATCGACCGGAATTCTTCGGAACACTTATTTTTAAATAACTACCATGAAAACAGGATTATTCATACTGATAGCTGGAATTTTCTGCGTGTTGCTGAATGACTCACTCCTATTTTTACAGATCAGACGTCATTTCAAGCGAAAAATATACTCGTATTTATTTTGGCTACACTCCTTGTTTTTCGTGGCATGTATCGTGTGGTATCACCTGTTTATTCCAACTCTAAAAGGTCCGGAAGCCTATTTCTGGGTAGAAAAATGCATCTCTATTATCTTGCTGTTCTATACCCCCAAGACTTTGTATATCATTGTAAATGTTTTCTCTATCTTATTGAGGAAGGCTAAATGCATTCCAGCTGCCAAAATCGTGAACAGACTGGCTCTAGGTATAGCTCTAGCCTCCTTTATTGTTATATTGAACGGGATCACGTGGTACAGGTACAACTACAAAATTGAGCGGGAAACCGTGTGTATCAAAACTCTACCCGACGCTTTCAACGATTTTCGTATCGTACAACTAACTGATTTACACTTGGGAAGTTACGGGGAACACTATCCCGGAATTACGAAACTCGTGGATGAAGTAAACCGGTTAAATCCCGACTTGATCGTGTTTACCGGAGACATGGTAAATAGTTTTGCCTCGGAAATGGACCCGTGGATCGAAACCTTAAAAAAATTAAAAGCCAAATACGGCAAATATGCCACAACCGGGAACCATGATTATGGCACTTACGTAAAGTGGTCTTCAAAAGCAGACCAAGAGAATAACCTGAAACAGTTTTTCAAGAATATGGAACGGGCTGATTTCACGATGCTGAATAACACAAATGTCCCGCTTGTCATTGCGAATGATACGCTTTATTTGGCCGGGGTTGAAAACTGGGGACTTCCACCCTTTCCCTGTTTTGGTAAATTAGCTCAAGCATTGGAAGGAACGGACGGTTATCCAGTCATTCTCCTTTCTCACGACCCGTCTCACTGGCGACAAGAGGTACTAAATTATCCCGTGGACCTCATGCTGGCAGGTCACACGCACGCCATGCAACTGGGAATCAACATCGGCAGTTTCCGGTGGAGCCCGGCAGTATACATCTACCCGGAGTATAACGGACTATATACAGCAAACGGACAACAATTGTACGTCTCCCGAGGAGTTGGTTATCTGGGATTCGCCGGACGTATCGGCCAAAGACCGGAAATCACCTTAATCAAGTTAACCAACGATTGTAAATAATGAAATCTTCCCGGAAAAATTCTTTCAGTACTAGATTGACGATCTATATATTATCCGTTTGCACGGTCATATTTCTAGTCATCTTTATCATCTTGTATGTATTGCCGAGAATATCACAATACAAAAATGTCACGATGTACTCGGAACTAATCGCTGAACAGGCAGAAAATCAAATTAAAGAACAAGGCAGGGTGATTGAAAGAATTAATTCCATGCTGAAACTCGAACCGATAAAAAACCTGCTTATTGCCGGAGATCGTAACACGTTCAAGTCCATCTTGAAAAACACTCCCGAAATATGTGGTTGCGCCTTGGAATATGAACCGGGATATAAAAATCATGATGTGTTTGTTTACCGCCATAAGGATTCCATTCATTTCAAGAAATTGTCACATGGTAGTATTCATTTTTCCACGGAACGTTTGGACAAAGACGCCCATGCTCAAAAAAAAACTTATTGGAGCAACTACTATTACAGTTTTTCCTATATCAAGCAACGGGTTTTCTCCCGTTTCGAGCCGATGTATGATTCGAAGAATCAATTCGTGGGGTATCTACGACTGGATATTTTCTTAGAAGAATTCACGGATTTTGTCAATCACCTGTCTCTCTATAAAACAGGTTATGCCTATCTGATGAACCGGAATGGTATTTTGATTGCCCACCCGAATCAAGAAATCCGGATGTTCAGTGATATTCGTAAATATGCGGAAACTAAAAATATTGATTATGAGAAAATCCTCAAAAGAGCCACGAAAGAAGAAAGCGGATCGGGTGAAATATCCATTGATCATGTTCGTTTCTTCGTGTATTTCAAACATATGCCTCACACGAAATGGGTATTGGTTGTTATCTGTCCGCATCACGAAGTGTTTGATTCTATCGCCCGTATTAACGATCTGGTCCTAATCTGTTGCATCTCTTGCTTGATTCTTCTCTTTTGGGTGGTTATCCGGGTGATCAAGCGTTTATTCTACCCGTTGAAACAATTCTCAACAGTCACACGCATAATTGCTGATGGTAATTTCAATGAACCGATACCCATGATTGGGAATAAAGACGAGATTCAGGAACTACGGGAATCATTTGTCTATATGCAAAAAAGGATCGTTGAATCGATCGAGAATCTTAGGATCAGCACGATCGAAAAAGAGAAAATAGAAAGTGAAATGCGTGTGGCTCAACGCATTCAAGAAAGATTCCTTCCCTCAATTCCCCGAATCTCGAAATTCCATTTCTCCCTGTATGCCCGTCTGGAACAATCCAAGGCTGTCGGTGGAGATATGTACAGTTATTTTGTGAAAAGGAACTGCCTCTATTTTATCGTGGGTGACGTGAGAGGGAAAGGTATTCCGGCCGCTTTGTACATGGCCTCGGTTGCCACCCTCTTTAATTATATCGCTCCCCGGAAACGTACTTCCTCGGACATCTGTAATACTATTAATAATTACATGAGTGACAACGTGGAAGACGATATGTTCATCACCATGTTCGTCGGTATTCTCGATTTAAAGAACGGGATGCTATCTTATGCTAACGCGGGCCATCCTTTCCCAATTCTATGTACACGGGAAGGGAAAGAGGTGAAATTCCTTGAAGATTCATTGGGTATTCCAATCGGTGTCATGCGCACCATGTATAAAGAAAGCCGCTATCAAATGGAACGTGGCGATATGCTCTTCCTATACACGGACGGGTTGACCGAGGCCCAGAATTCTGAACGCCATTTTTACGGGAAGGAACGGGTGAAAAAGGTTATCGAATCCAACCCTTGTGACACCCCGCAACAACTGGTTCATATCGTCTTAGATGATCTGAAAGAATATACCGGGAATAGCCATGAAGAGGCGGACGATCTGACTTTGTTTGCAGTGCAATATTTATAAAAGGGATAGGGATAAAAGTCGTTTACCAAACCCCCTCCCCTTTTGATTCATTTTTTAAAATCCAGATCAACAACTTGTAAATAAGCTTTCAATAACTCTCCATCTTGGGGATTGGTGTTAGGTCCTATCGGCTTTTTTGTTTTCAGATCATAGATGTATGCCCCGTTATTCGTCACCACTGCCGCCGCATTCGTAAAAGAATAAAAAGCAAAAGGTTTGGCCGTCGGGTTCAACAGATTCTTGCTGTAATGGAATGCCTCGGCGTTCATTCCCAACTGGGCAAACAATGTTGCCACCATATCGGTCTGAGATCCCAATGTATTGACCACGGAATCCTGCACGTTCATCGCTCCTCCCGTGAAGATCATCGGAATTCGATAAGCCTCCGGCAAATGAGGTTGTAAATTCCCCACGTGACGGGTTCCATGATCGGCTACCAGCACGAATAAGGTATTATCCCAAAGCCCCGATTTCTTACACTTTTCAAAAAATTCTCCCAGACATTGATCCGTGTACGCAATCGCATTCTTCAACTTGGAACCGCTATCATCTCCCGGAATCTTTGTCTCCATAGGAACGATAAAGGGTTCATGACTACTCATAGTAAACGCCATATACATGAACGGTACTTGGGTAATTCGTAAATCTTCGTAAAGACGATCAAGCATATACCCGTCATGT
>OHAY01003567.1_pt1 | contig 10565 bp, 9 predicted proteins | sample 1577191 | NCBI WGS metagenome assembly OHAY01 (sample SAMEA3541504, study PRJEB24748) | human gut metagenome | biome: human gut; feature: human-associated habitat; material: faeces | place: China | collected 2012 | reverse complement strand
CCTGAAATATTTTTGAATCTTGCCTGGTCCGTGTGGATACCATCCAGAGGAAGACGCAGATTGTGAGGGCCACAAGGCCCACAAGGGCGAGCAGGATGTATACGATAACCGTCAGAATGGCAAAAATCGTTTCCATAGGGTTGCCTCCATGTCCAATCTTAGCAGAGAACGGCTCCACGTCAAAGAGGGCACAAGGGTGCGGGCGGGGAAGGCGTAAGGGGGAAGGTTCCGGACATGCAGCCGACGGGATGGGGGACGGCCCGCCATACTGCGGCGTGCCCCAACATCCTTGACTTTAGCGTGTTCAGAGCTATTGTGGAGACAGAGGAAAAGGCGTTTCCTATCACTTCATTACGGAGGCATCATCTATGGAAGTGAAGAAGATTCTCTGTGCGGTGGACTTGGAAGACACAATTGCCCCTTCCGTTGAATATGCGAAGATGATGGCGTCCATGACCGGGGCCTCCATTTTGGTTGCCTATGTCATCCCGGCTCACACGCCGTATGAGGATGTGTATCTTTCCGTCAACAACCAGCCGAATGAAGTGAACAATCCCAACGAAACCATCCAGAAGTCCATGAACGCCCTCTTGGCGGAACAGTTCGCCGGGATGGATGCCACGGGCGTCATTCTTGTGGGGCGGCCTTCCGAAGAGCTGGTAAAGCTGGCTGAAGAGAAGGGAGCCAACCTCATCGTCATGGGCACGCACGGGCGGGCGGGGTTTGACCGCCTGCTGTTCGGGTCCGTCGCCCATGAAGTGGTGCGGGCAGCGCCATGCCCGGTGATGACCGTCCGGCCCCTCATGCCGAAGAAGTAAGCGATAAGGGTGCCCTTCCGATTGGGGAAGGGCGCTTTTTTTACGCTCTGAGCCCATCCGGTCAATCGTTCTCCCCGGAAGGAGGCGCCTCCCGGCGCCTTGCCTGGGCGCTTCCGGAAAGGCGGGCTTTTTCCTGCTGCTTCAGTTTACGGTTTTCCGCGAATTGATTGACGATCATGGCGACGATGACCAGTGAGTACATGTACGCGATCAAGGCCACGAGGATGGTGGCGTTCTTGGCGACCCATGTATGGGGCGTGATGTCGCCGTAGCCGATGGTCAGGATGGTCACGTAGCTGAAATAGAACAGATCACGGAAACCCTGCCCGCCGGGCGTGAGCCCGGAAAACGAGCCCGGTTGGTGGAACTCCACGGCGACGAAGATGAAAAAACCGCAGTAGCCGATGAGGAGCAGGCCGCACAGCGCCGCGAGCACGCTTTCCCGGTCCACCAGCGGGGCCGTGTAGATCTGCCGGAAGAGTTCGAGCGTCACCCACCCAAAGAACACGACATAGGCGAATACAAGATACTCTCGCAGATTCAGGGGCGTGAAGCTGTCCAGCAGGCGCCCGACGATGAGCAGGCCGCCGAGGAAGAGCAACAGGGTCAAGAGGTATCCCTTCCGCCGGATATCGAAGAGGGTGATCCCCGCGATGAGCTGGATCGGCAGGTAGATAGTCTGCGCGATGCCGTCGTAGATGTCTTCGGGGAAGAAAATGTTGACGACGATCGTGCACAGGAGTGAAGCGAAGAGGAGGTCGAAACGGTATTTGTAGGCTTCCGATCGGATGTGGTGCGGATGCTCGGGCATGGGCGGCGATCCCTCGTTGGAGGATTGAGCGGGTGTGCTTCCGTTCTTAGGAGAAAAATGCGCGGCGGTATAGGGGGATATCCGGAGATCCGCCGTGAAAATGAAGCAGGTATAAAAGAGGTTGCGGCGCGGCCTGATTTGAACGTGATGAAAAGGGGAAGGGAGGCGTCCATAACCCCAGGGGCATGGCGGCGTTCCTCCGGTGGCCGGAAGCGCGGGGCGGCGGAAAAGTTGAAAAGTATGGCGGGAACATTTGCGAAATGCCGACTGGGCAGGTATGCTCCCACTGCGTCTGAGCGCGCCGGGGAGAGGCGCTTTCCTTGGCGCTGTGGGGATGTGATACGGGCGGTTCCGGGGGAGATCCGCCAGACAACGGAGGGGAATGGTGAGAGCGGTCCGCACCTTTCGGGGGAGAAACGTCTACGTTTTGTGCCTCCTTGGCATTTTTGCGCTTTCGGTTCTGGTCGCGCTCTCCTTCCTGGAGTTCAGGAGCGAAAACCGGGAACGTATCCAGGCCGTCAACAACGCCTATCTTGAAGAGATTGCCCGCCAGTCCAATCTCCGCATTTCCATCAGGATGAATGCCGCCATTGCCTATACGGCCATGTTCGCGGAGCTTTTTTCATCGGTTGAGCGCCTGGCCGGGCCGGATGCCGCGGCTTTGCTGCAAAACATGGCGGGCTATTACGACTTCCACGATGTCCGCGTGTTCACGCCCGATGGGAAAGGCCGCGATTTGGAAGGTTCCGTCCGCGTGGAGCCCGGCGAGCCGTGGTTCCAGGACGTGCTGCGCGGCAATCACGACGTGCGTTTCATCCGTAACGGGCATGGCCCGGACAATCTGCTCTTTTATTCGCCCATCATCAGGGACGGGGAGATCGTCGGCGCGGTAGCCGGCGTGTATGATATGGCCATCCTCTCCCGGATCATGGATATGAGCTACTTCCACGAGCGCGGCTACAGCAATATCCTGACGTCCAGCGGCGAGTCGGTCACGACCTCGCGCCACACGTCGAACATCATCGGCGGCAGTGAAAACGGGCTGGAAGCGTTTGAAGCCAACGCCGTAATGCTGGACGGCTATACCTTTGAAGGGCACAGGACGATGCTCCGTGACGGGACGTCGGGTTTCATCCGGTTCTCCGTGGGCGGATACGGGCGCACGGCCTATATCACGCCGCTGGGCATCAACGATTGGCGCCTTGTGACCATCGTGCCCGACGCCGTCACCGAGGACATCTGCGATCCGATCAACCGGGGCGCGTTGTCGTTCTCCATCAAACTTTTCCTTGCTTTTGTGATGAGCGCCATGCTTATCAGTTTCATCATCTTCCGTACCCGGCGGGAGGTGGAGGGCGTGAATCAGGAAAGGGACTCGATGGCCGACATTTCACCGGGCGGCATCGTAAAGTGTACGCGCGATGATTTCCGGATGCTCTATATCAACCAGGGATGCCTGGAGCTTGCGGGCTATTCGCGTGAAGAGCTGGAAGACAGGTTCCAGAACGTGTTTCTTGGGGTCGTGTACCCTGAAGACCGGGATCGGCTTACCGCTCTGATGCGGGAATGCGGTTCGGAGCCGCTGCAATGCGAATACCGCATCGTGACGCGTTCCGGCGAAGTGCGGTGGATTCTGCACCGTATGCGCCTTGCGGTGGAACAGCGCGGCGAGGCGTGCCTCTATTGCAGCATGACCGACATCACGGACGCCAAGGAAGCGGAGTTGAAGCTCCGCATGAGCAACGAGCGTTTCCTGATAGCCATTTCCCATACCGACGACATGCTGTTTGAATATGTATACGCCACGGGGCGGATCATGCGCATAGCCGGGAAGGGGGCCTCTCTGACGGAAGCGTCGCTGCACGAAGCGATGGATGAGATCGGCATGGACGAAGAGAGCAGGAAGGCCATGGAGGGCGTCCTGGAGACATTGCGGTCCGGGGAAGCCTCGGCCTCCGTGGTGATGCGCTCCGGAAACGGCTGCAGCCGATGGTTCCGCGTCACGCTGACCAATCTTTTCGATGACGAGGGCCGCCCATACTCCGCGCTCGGCACGCAGGAAGACATTACCGAACTGAAGGAAGCCGAGCTCCGTTTTGCCCGTGAGGAGCGGTACCGGGAGGCCATGCTGTCCAAGACGATAGCGTCTTATACCGTAAACCTGACGCGGGACAGGCTGCTGTCCCGGTACGCGGATGGTGAAGAGCTGGGCGTGGAAGAGCCGGACGCGTCAGCCGCCGCACGGTTCCGCAAGGCTGTGGAGGTGTCCGTACACCCCGAAGATCAGCAGGGCGTCCTGCGTTTCTATGCCACGGAATCCCTGTTGCAGCTGTACGCGGCGGGGCAGGGGGAAACGTCGCTGGAATACCGCACGCTGCGCGGCGACACCTTCATCTGGGTGTCCGCCTCCATTAACCTGTTGAAAGATCCGGCCTCCGGGGATCTGCTGGCTTTTGGTTACCTGACGGACATCACGGAACGGCGGCAGCGCGAGGCTGAATTGGTCTATAAGTCCGAGCGGGACTTCCTGACGAAGCTGTATAACCGGTCCGCTGTGGAAAAACGGTTTTCCGAGTATGCTGCTTCGGCCTCTGGGGACGGATTGCTTGCCTTCTTCAGCATAGATTTGGACGGGTTCAAGAATGTCAACGATACGCTGGGGCATCTTGAGGGCGACACGCTGCTGCAATTGGTCGCACGTGAGCTGGAGTCGTGTTTCCGTGTGGACGACATTGTGGGCCGCTTGGGCGGGGATGAGTTCATTGCGCTCATGTATGGCGTCTCAACCCGGGAAATCATTGAGCGCAAGGCTGAGGAGCTGTGTGCGCGCATTCGGTCCATCCGCATGGCGCACCCCCGTTACAGCGGGGTTTCGGTAAGCATCGGCGTGGCCATTGCCCCGGAACACGGGGATTCGTTCGAAGAGCTGTATGCCAAGGCTGATGTCGCCTTGTACCACGCGAAGCAGGGCGGGCGGGATCGCTTCGTCATATACGGCGGGGAATAAGGCCCGGATTCCGCAAAGAAGGCGGGCACGGGCTGTTGACAGGAGTGCCGTGAGCATGGAAAATCGGTTGTCTGATGGGTGCCGCCGTCCGAGGGCTGGCGGGCCGAATGATTTGTATTGCCGGGAGACAGGATGTTGACGCTGGAAGAGATTCGTGCACATTTTCGACGGCATGACCCCGTGTCCTCCTCGTTGGGGATTGAGGTGCTGGACGTGGGAAGGGAGTACAGCCTTGTCGAGATGCCGCCGCATGGATGCCAGCTCAACGGCATGGGAGCGGTGCACGACGGAGCCGTTTTCGTTCTGGCGGATGTGGCGTTTGCGGCGCTTTCCAATGCGAACGGCCTGTACTGCACGAATGCCCAGACCTCCATTTCGTTTGTGCGTTCCGGCCGCGTGGGGCCCCTGCGTGGGGAAGCGCGCGTGCTCCGTTCGGGGAAGCTGCTTTCCACATACGAGGTCCGGGTAACCGATGCCGAAGGGGGCCTTGTGGCCGTGGCGACCATAACAGGCTATGGCGTCGGCGCGCGGCTTCCTCTGGGGGATGCATAGCGTTTGCGGGTTCCGCATCGGGTGTTTCCGTTGCGGGGTGTACTCAAAGAAGGAGGAGGGTGCCGTGTCTGTCGCCGCCATGTGGTTTATTCTGGGCATAATCTTGCTGGCCGTGGAGCTGGTGTCTCCCGTGTTCGTGCTGTTTTTTTTCGGCCTTGGCGCGTGGGCGGCGGGGGTGACGGCGCTGTTCGTGGACGATCTGGCCATTGAAGTGGTCGTCTTCGGAGCCTCGTCCGTTGTGTTTCTCCTTTCGCTGCGTCGGTTGTTTGTCCGCAGCTTTCGAGGAAAGACGCAGATTTCATCGGATGCCGCGTCGGTGGGGCTGCCGAATCTGCACGCCGGGAAAATGGGGACGGTAACCCGGCCCATTCCGGTAAACGGGGTAGGGGAGATTTCGGTGGGCGGCAGTTTTTGGCGCGCGGTGTCCCCGGAAGCGCAGCCGGAGGGGGCGCAGGTGCGTGTCTTGGGGCATATCCCCGATGACGAACTGACGCTTGAAGTGGTTTCCGGTGGGGAAAACTCCCGGAATCCTGCGTAGCTATTCAAACATGGAGAGCATAATATGCTTGATTTGATCGGTTCTTCGTTGACGGTTTTCGTTTTCTTGGCATTGCTGGTTATTTTCGTCCTGTTCAAGACGGCGCTTGTCGTGCCGAACCAGCAGGCGGTGGTGGTCGAGCGGCTCGGCAAGTTCCACGCCGTTCTGTTCGCGGGCTTCCATATCCTCATCCCCTTCATTGACGCCGTGGCCTACCGCCGCTCCCTGAAAGAAGACGTTCTGGACGTGCCCAAACAGACCTGCATCACGAAAGACAACGTGAGCGTGGATATCGACGGCGTGCTTTACCTTCAGGTGGTGAACCCAGAGAAATCCGCCTACGGCATCAGCGATTACATGTTCGGTTCCGTGCAGCTTGCCCAGACGGCTTTGCGTTCCGCCATCGGCAAGCTGGAATTGGACAGGACTTTTGAGGAGCGCAGCACCATCAATCAGGAAGTCATCTCCGCGCTGGACGCCGCCACCGCGCCGTGGGGCATCAAGGTGCTGCGGTACGAGATCCGTGACATCACGCCGCCTTCCGGGGTCATGCAGGCGATGGAAAAGCAGATGCGCGCCGAACGTGAAAAGCGCGCGCTCATCGCGCAGTCCGAGGGCGAGATGCAGGCCCGGATCAATATGGCGGAAGGCGCTAAGGCCGCCGCCATCGCCGAATCCGAAGGCAAGTTGCAGGCGATGAAAAATCAGGCCGAAGGCGACGCCGTACTGATCCGGGCGGTTGCGCAGGCCACCGCCGACGGCCTTGCCACCGTCGCCGACCAGATGGAAAAGCCGGGCGGTACGCAGGCGGCGAATCTGCGCGTTGCGGAAAACTATCTGGAACAGTTCGGCAAGCTCGCCAAGGAGGGCAACACCATGATCCTGCCCACGGATCTGGCGAACATTTCCGGGCTCGTCAGCAGCCTCACTTCGGTGATCAAGCAAGCCAAGGCGTAAGAAAGAAATCACGAACAGGGCGGCTTCGGCCGCCTTTTTTGTTGTCTCCACGGGGGGCGGCGCGTAGGTGCGGGCGAGGCTTCGCGGGGCTCACCGGGCCTGCATGATGAAGCCGTGAGTCTGGAACGGCGGTATTGTTTTGATTATAGCCCTTTATACTAAAAGGTTTTTTCCGTGCCCCATGCTACGGTCCTTCCATACCAAAGCATTGGAGGCTTATTATGCAGAATAAATGGCATGAACACTCCGTTGGCAACATCGTGGTGAATTTCCCTCTGTCTTCCGCCATATTCCGTGCTGCGGGCATCGACTACTGTTGCGGCGGTGGGCGTCTGCTCGGCGAAGTCATCAAGGAACAGCGCCTTGTCGACAGCAATATTTATAAAGCGCTGGATGAGCTTGCCGCCCGTACGGAAAAGCCCGCTGAGCCTTTCTCCGAAATGAGCGCCGAACGGCTCGTGGAGTTTATCCTGACGAAGCACCACAGCTATCTGTGGGGAGCGCTTCCGGAAGCGCATGAACTGATTGTGAACGTGCTCAAGGCCCGCGGAAGGCGCCATCCCGAGCTGTACGACGTGTATAAACTGTTTGGCCAGTTGTCGCATGAGATGGAACCGCACCTGATCCGTGAAGAAACGGAACTCTTCCCGGCCATCGCCAACAGTGAGGCGAAGGAACACTGCCAAGCTCTGGTGCATATCCTGGAAGAGGAGCACGAAGCCGCGGGGACTCTGCTCAAAAAGCTCCGCCATGCCACAAACGACTACAGCGTCCCCTGCGACGGATGCGATACCTTCCGAGAACTGTACAAGAAACTTACTGAAATCGAAGAAGATACCTTGCAGCACTACCATCTTGAAAACAACATCCTCTTCAAGAAAATTCTTGCGTAGTCCGTTGGAATCGTAAGAGGTTTACTCCTGTGGCGGACAGTCCGCCCGTCCGGCGTCTTCGCCGTGACTCAGAGGATGGCGTCTCCAGTTACGGGGTGGCGCTGAACCGAAGTCGGGCGGGAAAACGGAAGGAAGAGTGGTTTTTGCTGAAATTTCTTCCGAAAGGGCGTTTTTTCGCTTGCCAGCTCTGAATGTTTTGGGTATACCTCCCTTCCATGCCGAAGTGGTGGAATTGGTAGACACGCTAGGTTCAGGGTCTAGTGAAGGTTCCTTCATGGGAGTTCGAGTCTCCCCTTCGGCACCAACAGAAAGTCCAAAATGGTCCGTAGAAGGCCGAAATCACTAAGAAAAACGTGGTTTCGGCCTTCTCTTTTTGTCCAGTAAAAACCAAGTACCCACGTGGACACCCACAAAAATCGTTGGTAGATTCGCAGGTACCAATACCACAACGCCATTTCGGCACGGCGAAATACCAGCATGCTAAAAATTTTCTTTGAATTCAAATGGATGGAGGTAGATTTTTCTGGTTTTCGCCGCACACTTCCGGACTGTTTTGGAGGATACCAACATGAAACTTTCCGATGCCGCTGTGCGGAACGCCAAGGCCAACGGCAAGGTGCAAAAGCTTTCTGACGGCGGCGGTTTATACCTGCATGTGACGGCGACAGGCAGCAAATTATGGAGAATGGCCTACAGATTTGAGGGCAAGCAGAAGCTGTTGAGCTTTGGCGCCTATCCGGCGGTTTCCCTGAAAGACGCCCGCCATCGGCGCGATGACGCCAAGGAATTGCTTGCCAAAGGGATTGATCCCGGCGAGGAAAAAAAGCAGGCCAGAGAAGAAAAACTCGCCAAAGAGCGGGAAGAACGGGACACCTTTGAATTTGTGGCACGGGAGTGGTTCGCCAAGTACGAACCGACGCTTTCCGAAAAGCACGCCAAAAAATTGCGCCGTTATCTGGAAAATACGATTTTCCCGGCAATTGGCGGAAAACCTGTCACCCAGCTTGAGCCTGCCGACTTTTTGCAGCTCGTTCAGCCCTCGGAGCGTCTCGGCCATCACGAAACAGCTCACAAGCTCATGCGCCTGTGCGGACAGGTGACACGCTATGCCCGCATCACAGGCCGCGTGAAATACGATGTGGCCGCAGGATTGACCGAAGCGTTGACGCCGGTGCAGACAACGCATTTCGCCGCCGTCACCCTGCCGGACGACATCGGCCAGCTCTTGCGGGATATTGACGCCTATGTCGGCTACACTTCTGTGGTCTATTGCCTGAAAATCTTGCCCTACGTTTTCACTCGCCCCTCGGAATTACGGCTGGCGCACTGGAGTGAGTTTGACTGCAAAAGCGCCATCTGGATCATCCCGGCTTCGCGCATGAAGATGCGGCGCGAGCATGTGGTGCCGCTGTCAAAACAGGTGCTGGCATTGCTGAAAGAGCTTCATGCCTATACCGGCAATGGCGAACTGCTGTTCCCCAGCGCCCGCGCGATCACCACTCCCATCAGCGATGCCGCGCCGTTGGCCGCGTTGCGGCGCATGGGCTACGGCAAGGAAACCATGACCCTGCACGGCTTCCGGGCAATGGCCAGCACCCGCCTCAACGAGCTTGGCTTTCGAGCGGATGTTATTGAAGCGCAGCTTGCGCACAAGGAGCCGGACACCGTTCGCCTTGCCTACAATCGCGCGGAATATATGGAGGAACGTTGGCAGCTTATGCAGAAATGGGCTAATTATCTCGACGAGTTACGTTCCACCAAACAATAATCATGGAGGCAACCATGACCGATACTATTCATTCCGTGAAATCGCCTCAATCCCCGGAACAGGATACGTTCATCACTATTGGCAAAGTATCTGAAGATGAACAGATTACTATTGCTGATACTGGCTGGAATGAAGAAACCAGAGAACGCATGAGACAAGCCGGTTATGACGATATGGACATGATCCGGGCGTGGTATAGCTGAAAAAATACCCCTTTGCTCAAGCAGGCGGCACGAATATTTGCATCGACATTCCCATGCGATGCCCTCACAAAATCCGCGCCGCCTGTTTTCATATTGTCCGAACTCGGCGTTTGAGCTACGCTTTCCTCCATGTTGGACCAGCAAAAAATATCCCTCGGCAGGGTACGGCAGGCATACCGGCTGACCTCGAACGAAGTCGAAACCGTCATTCAGGCAATGTGGCCTCATGCCGTTTTTCCTGCGGAATTATGGCGCAGAGCGCATGAAGCGTACTGGAAAGACTTCGCTGACAGCAATCAGACCGTCTATAACATAGAAAGTCCTGCTTTACCGCAACCCTGTCTGTCAGACAAACGGATCCACACCTATTTGTTTGGGTGTGACATCATGGATTTTTTTAAAAAACTTTCATGGAATATTCATGCCAATGCCTTGGAACTGGGGCTCAAGTACATTCTGGAAGAAACCTATGATGAAATTGACAACGTATTTCCTGAGGAACGAGAGTTTTTGTTCCATACTCTGAAAAATCTTAAAACAGAAGATTTCTTTGACCAATACTCGCCAGACTCTCCCCTGTTTGAAGAATCAATGTTCACGATACCAGCATCAAGCTACCATTTCATCTCGCATATTTTTGTTGACACCATTCTTGTCAATCGCGATGACACCATCAGATTTCTCCGTAATTATCCCTTGCACAAAGAAGTGAAGGGAATCACCCGTGCGCTTGTGAAATCCATTCTCGAAGCCATGCCCCCTGAAAGTCCCAAAGTACAGACAGAACAGCCAGCCGTGGAAGAAGCGGAAGACGGCAGACTTGTTTTCAGGATTCCATCTACTGTCTGGCGAGGAAAGCCGGATCATGCCGTCTATGACGCCATGAAAGACACCTATCCCCTCTCCGTAATTGCCTATGTACTGTTTTACTGGTGCAGTGCCGACAAGCCCGAAACAGGACACAAAACCCAGATGGGCAGAAAAACGCAGCTTGGCCGCCTGTTCACGGAAAAAGAAT
>OHAY01003562.1_pt1 | contig 10575 bp, 12 predicted proteins | sample 1577191 | NCBI WGS metagenome assembly OHAY01 (sample SAMEA3541504, study PRJEB24748) | human gut metagenome | biome: human gut; feature: human-associated habitat; material: faeces | place: China | collected 2012 | reverse complement strand
AATTTCAAAAATCATGATAAAATATTTTCAGAAAATCCAGAAAGGAGCTGATCCAAATGGGCGGAAAAATTTTGCGAACTCGTACGGATGAATTAATTGAACAAGGTTATCTCAAAGGACTTGAGCTTTCCACTAATCAAGGCGTTGAGAAAGAACGAACCCGAATGATCCAGACATATATGAGTAACAAAAATCTCTCTTTCGATCAGACATACGATTTTTTGAGGGATTTATTGGACTTCCCGGAAGAAGAAAGAGACTTCTATCGCAAAAAATTCGAGGACGCGAAAAAATAATTTTCGCGTCCTCTTCTTCTATCTACCATGGATTCGCAATATACGATTCTAACAGCATCTTCTGTCGATCCGGCCCGTGGTTTAGCCAGGCTGAAACTGCCCGCAGCGAGTCGCTGCGGCTCATTCCGCTTGTGCGGAACTCGTCGTATTTGTCCTGGGCGATTCTCCGGCGGATGTCGTGAAAGCTATGCTCCTCTAATCCCAGCTTTCTCTCCGTCCGTAAGAGATATTTATTGATCGAGCCATCTTTTGGGAACCGGATCCGATCCCCGTCTATCAGTTTCCGGCAGCTCTCCGATTCCAGAATATTCCGGATTTCCGGTGTGATCATCCTCTCACACCATTTTCCATTTTTACTCTTGATCCGCAGCTTCTCCTGCTCGATCCGGATGCCATAGGCCAGGTCACCGACCCGGACCCCAATGAGTGCTTCCAGGCGGATCGCAACGCTTGATCCGGACGGATGCTCCCGAGCATATTCCAAAATCTTACCCAAATCTTCCCGGCTCATAACCGATTCCGCCCCGCGGCTGTCCGATTTCTTCCGGATAGCGATCACCGGCTCCACCTGCAGATCTATTCCGATCAGCCGACCGATCTTTTTCAGTTCGCTTGCGTATTCGTTAATCGTGTTCTGGCTGCATGTTGTCGCCTTTAATTCCAGATATTTTTCAACATGCTCCGGCCGTAGCTCCTCTCTCTTTCGAATCCCCTCCTGTCTCAGATCGTCCTTCATCGTCCCCACAAAATCATGAATCCGATCCAACAACTGGTTCCGGCTGGCGTATGAATAGATCTTTTTTTCCATCAGATCCGCGCCCTGCATTTTGGCGGATCGCTTGTCCATGCCCTCCCGGAACGCTCCAAAAACCGCAGATCTCATCTGTTGTTCCAGATTTGCCTTTCCTCTCCTTGCCATCTGTATTCTTTCCTTTCTGTCCCTAGGCCGGGGACGTACCTGTTTCCCCAAAGTCCCGGGAAAATCCTGTCAAAAATCCCGAAAGTCCCCATTTTTCCTACATTTTCCGTGGTGTGCCCCATTGACGGCGCGTCCTTATGTCCGCCCCGTCAATGGGGACACGGGTACGCGATGAATTTTCTGTCCAATTCCTGTGATCCATCACTTCCCCAGTGAGATCAACGTTGCTGCCCAGGACTTCATCTGATCACTGGTCGCAGCCTTAGCACGAAACGTACATTCCCTGTACCTGTTTGTGCGACTTAGTTTCAGCCAAAGATTCACCCAATCCCTGACGAAACACAACAAGATGTGTCTTTCATAGATTTCTGTTCTACATATTGTCTTTCATGTACTTCCTCTTTCTCCTTTCGTGATTAATTGATTGTGCAAATACAGAATGACAAAACCGGAAAAAAACAAAATAAAGAAGAGGTATCCGTAAAGATACCTCTTCTCTTCTTACTTAATGATGATGATTACTTTCTGAATGATGTGTCCTACTGGTTGTAGTCTCCCAAAATCTCGAATGATCAATAGGAGTATACCTCGGTGATCCGGCCGACAGCTGCGGCTCTTCATTTACTCGAGTGGGTTTCTGCACATCTTCCGTCTGCGTGCTAGTTGTCGTTGTCGATGTTGTAGCACTATTTCCTGTAGCAGCCGTCTTTCCACAAGCGATAAAAGCAAACACCGCAGTACACGCAAATACCGAAAGGAATATTTTTTTCATTTTTTCACCCTTTACTCCTTTTATTTACCCTCACATTTATAAAATTTATGTGTTTCCGTCTCCTTACTGGTAGATGAATAACCACAATTGGAGCAATTTTTCCGGGTCACTGTCTTGTAAACTCTATAGCGATCATAACCGCTCTTGCCATGTTTACAAGCAAACAGTTCATCATGCTCATATCCTGTACTTTCCGTCGTACTACAAGCCTGCACACCACATTTCGGACACGGTCCAATGGGGATTCTTGCCACTGCTGCCATTGTCGGAACACTGCTCATTACCATCAAAACACCTGTCAATAATAACGTTGTCACTCGTTTCTTCATACGCTTGTTCTCCTTTCTTTGATCTACACGAACCATATGATAATTTTATTCTATAAGTGCCGCCTATATTTGTCAAACCATTTTAGTTTTTACATACTATTTTCTCTTTTCTTTAGCAAAAGCAAAATATTTTCTGATATTTGCAAAATAAAAAACTTCTGTGACGATACCATATTCATATCAATCACAAAAGTTTCATTCATTTTTGATCTGCAGCACAGATGCACGTTCTCCCGGCGGCAGGCAGCACCTTGCGCCACATCCACTCACACCCGGGCGATCTCCCATATCCTGCATCCTATACGCCCTATTTAGGTATTTCCAGCCATTCCAGCAACATAGCCCTACTTTTCTCCGCCATCGTCCCCCTCATCCAGATAACGCTCTCGTAGACGGGCGAGGAACCGTTGGTACATCTCATCCAGCTCCTCATCGGTCAGCGGGGGAACCTCTACATCCTCCTGCAGCCGTTTTTCAATCTCCTCGTAATCATCGACCGCACAGAGGAACTCCAGAAACACCTCCCCCAGACTCGCCCCCTCATAGCCAAATTCCTCCGGTTCCTCCTCAATATTCAGCAGTTCCCCAAAGTAACCCTCAGAATCCCGGAACACAGACCCCCAATAGCCGTCCCAAAAAAAGAAACGAAAGAGAACACAAGAATGATCACCAACAGACCCCATAGAACACCCTCCAACAACAAACGAGCCATGGCAATGCCTTTACCATATACATATAGGCGAAATTTGGCACTTTTTGCACTTTTTGCACTTTTGGCACTTTTTTTTCTTAGTCTACACCCATGTTGGAAATGCTGCAACTCGCTTGTTATATATGTATGTTTAAATATTTTTTATCTATATTTTTCGCAAAACCCCCATTTTTGTGTACATATAAGGGACATCGCCCTTTTTTGCCCCCAAAAATACAGAAATTTCGTGCTTTTCCTTGCCTTTTTCCACTCCACGCAATATAATTTGTTTATATCATCACTAAAAAAACACAAAACAGAATAAAAAAATAGAGCCGGCGTCCCCACGCCGACTCCTTTGACAAATCTACTTGTTGAACTTGTTGAACTTGATGAACTTGATTAACTTGTTGTTAACGCTTCATCACTTAACCACAACGCCACAAGATCTGTCTTATGCTCAGATAATATTATAAGCGCCTTCCCCAGCGCCTGTCAAGTGGGTTTGTCCTTTCTGTTCGCTACAGGAGGGCTTTTTTTTGCATACATTAACCCCTGACAACGCCCTGCGCAAAGGAAACGGCGTTCTACTACCATACGATCGCACAGATCGTACTAAAATACTAAATATGCTCTATGCCAACACGCACGGATGCGGCTACATGAAGTTCATGAGTACATCCGACGCTGTGCATAGATTCTATAATCCGCAGTCTCTCTGCGATCCGCTGCGCCTGCAGCAGATCCTTAACGCACGCTACGGCCAGAACAACCTCTATCTGTCTATCGCAACATACAAGACTAAGGAAAACGCCCGTGAGGCCAATATTAAGGCTGTCTGCGCCCTTGCTATTGATGTCGATTACCGGACATCTAAGGAACAGGATCAGCACGATTATCCTACCTCTATTGCCGTAAAACAGGTGGCTAAGGCGGTCTTACATGCCGGAGTCCCTACCCCAACCTACATAGAGGCCTCCCGGAACATCCGTCTTGTGTACGTTCTGGATCAGCCATTTCAGGTTCCACGCGGTCAAAAGGGAATCAACTGCAGAACATTCCTCAAACGAATCACAGAGGAGATTACCAAAAAGCTGAATGCTGCATCTGCAGATCTGGCCTTTGACTTCTGTGCATCCCCGCAGAAGCTCACCAGCTACGTCCGCCTCCCTGGCTCCATCAACAGCCGCGTAGAGGGTTACGTATCCGGCGGCACGTTCCATCCTACCCTAGAAGAGCGTTATCCTGTCTCTATTGCCTTGAACACAGAGAAATTATGGGACATCCATGCCCTCGCGGACTATATTCTTCCGCCGCTGTTTGACGGCTATGAGGAGTGGAAAGCCCGTAAAGAAGAGGATCGAAAAGCCCGCGCCGGAAAGAAAATTGTTCCAAAGCCGGAGCTGATCCGATCAACTGCAGACCTGGCCCGGGCGAGAATACGGGATCTTGAAACGCTGCAGAAACGCGGCTATGATATTGGTTATCGTGAGCAGATGTGCTATTTCTTCTGGATCTTCTGCCGCCAGTCCGGCCTGGACGCGGAGAAAACGAGTGCTGCAGTCTTTAACTTCAACCGCAACTTCGCGCATCCGCTGCCTGATCACCGCGTAATGTCCGAGTGTAAGCCCGCGCCGCTGCCGGGAAACCGCCCAGGATGGCTCAGAAAGTTCAAGGATGAAACCATCCGCGCCAATCTGGGCCTCGGGAATGCCGATCCTGACCTTTTTAACCGATCAAGACAGGATTCCGAACCATCAAATCCGGAAAATCCCTTAAAACAGGTTAAGGACTACATAGCGCAAGGCCTAAAACTACAGGAGATTGCTGATAAAACTGGTTTAAGCCTTAGAACCGTAAAACGGATCAGTGCAAAACTTCGTACTGATCAGGAAACTCCGGAAGAAATTGTGAAATCCCTGAAAGAAGAGGGCCTTAAACTGCAGGAAATCGCTGACAAAACCGGATTGAGCCTTAGAACTGTAAAACAGATCAGCTCAAATCTGCGTAACGATCAGGAAGATCCGGAAAAAATTGTAGCAGCCTTAAAAAAAGAGGGGCTTAAACTATCCGAAATCGCCGCAAAAACAGGATTATGCCTTAGAACCGTAAAGCAAATTAGCTCAAATCTGCGATCAGAGCAGGAGAGTCCGGAGGAAATTATCAAAATGCTGATCAACGAGGGCCTTAAACTCGCCGAAATCGCCGATAGAACTGGCCTAAGCATCAATGTAGTGAAAAAATACAGCGCTAAGATCAAAAAGCTGCAGAAGGAGGCACAAAAAAATGGATGATACCCAAAAGACACAAGATCCAGAGGAGCTTTTAACCGTAAAACAGTTCGCAGAGGAGCTTAATCTTACCCCTCAAGCGATTTACAAACAGTTAAACACCCGGTTGTCACCCTATTTAGTCGAGAAGAATGGCGTGAAAATGCTAAAACGGCAAGCTATCCTTGATATTTTCCCTGATCACACCGAAAAAAGTGAAAAAGCCGAAGAAAATGCTTCTCAGGAGGCTTTCAACCAGCTTTCCAACAGTTACCAACAGTTGTTAAACGTATTGCAAACCGAGTTGAAGCAGAAAGATGATCAGATCAAATCACTGCAGTTGCTATTATCTCAGCAGCAACAACTGCTTGCTCAACAGCAGCAGATCAATCTGCTCTCTCAGAAACAGCCAGATCCCCCTGCAGATGCTCCAGTGCATAATGCTGCAGATCCCGCGCCGGTAACCCCAGACGAACCAAAAAAGAGCTTCTGGAAACGTCTTTTTGACCTTTAAAAAGGGGAGGTGTTATTCCTCCCCTTACAACTCGAACTGCTCAATAATCTCTTCCGCACTTATCACTCCCAGTAAGGCCTTGACTGTTTCTTCTTCCATCTTTGCGTCCTCAAGTGAAAGACCTGTCTTTTCTGCTATCACTTCCGCCGAATCGCCTTTTAAAGCCAGTCTTTTCGCTTCTTTTGCTTGCCGCATGTAATTTTCATATCCCCAACGAAAAAACTCATCATTAGCCAGTCTTTCACGCAGAAGCTCCTCTTCCATGCGTGACCATTCCTGATTCATCGTGTCAAGCAGACCTATTAATTCCTCAACCCCATCCGGAATATACTCACCTTTATATTTTTCAAGTGCGCTCAAAACACCTACGACTTCTTCATGCGATTCAAAAGTAATACTGGTATTCCATTTTTTCATGCTCTATCAGCCTCCTATCGCCTTAATGAACGATTCAACTTGATCCTTGTTTCTGCAGATCTTCGATGATTTTTCGGGAAATATAGTTTTCCATGCTTCTCACTCCTTAGACTGCAGCTTTTCCTCCAGTATCTCGATTTTCGCCTGCAGCTTCGCGTTCTCGCGTTCCAACTGCAGCATTTTCACGTTCAACTCTCTTTCTTTCTCCGCTACTTTACTCACAACTTCCAGTTCAGCATCTTTCTGCGCATCCGAAATTTTACGCTCCGTATCCCTCTGCAGATCTTTCATTTCTGCAGCATGGTCTTTCTTCTGCTCTTCGATCGTAAGCTGCAGCGTCCGGATCTGCTCTTGTGATTCCTTTTCTTTCTGCTCAAGGGCATCATATCCCTCACTTTTCGCTTCTGCCGTTGCCAATTTTTCCGCCAATGTTCCGATCGTTCGGTCTTTTTCGGCTACGAGCTGGCTTGCAGACTCCGCTTTCTCCGTGGCTGCAGCCGCTTCTTTCATGGATTGTGCTGCAGTTTCTGCCGCGCCGGCAGCCATCTTCTCTGCAGTATCTTTTTCTTCCTTTAGGTGTGCTATCTGTCCCTGCAGATCCTGAATCGTCTTATCCTTGCTCTCCAATGATGCCGAAAACTGCTCTTTTACGCGCTCTTCCGCGTCATTATTGATTGCAAGACTGTTCGTATAGGCGCTCAAGATCGCCTTAACGTGCATTTCATATTCCTCAATCTCTGTTGCCCGGCTCGGCACCGCCTCTTTTGCGCGATCCAGCTCCAATACCTGCATCATGTGGTCAAATCCCTGTGCCTGGTTCATTCCGGCCGCCGCGCAGAACTCCCGAAACTTATCCGCTGTGTCCTGGTCAACGCGAAAATTGGTCTGTTTGACTTCTCCCATTCTCTTTTCCTCGCTTTCGTGGTTATTTTGTTGTTATATCACCAAAATAGCACTCCTCGACGCTCCTGTCAAGTTGTTGTTATACATGTGTTATACATTGTTATTGTTATGTATAACGCTTATTTTCTTAGGGCATCGCCGACCCTCATAGCGCACTATATTCGCCGAATTTCCCATATTTCGTCCATTTTGGTGCACATCGCGGTTATCTCCGTCAAAAAGTGTCAAAAAAACATATCGGCAAATAGTTTTTTGCAAAAGTGTCAAATTCTCACAAATTAAGGCTGTTTTTCGTGACATCTAGTTTTTTTGACAGTATAATATAAGTGGCAGGATAACTTGAGTTTTTTTGACACAATGAAGGAGGGATAGGATAGATAAGATGGGAACGATATACTACTACATGCGCATCTCCACGGAAGAAGAACGCGGAAAACAGAAGTATTCCCGGCAAGAACAGGCCATTAAGAGTTACTGCAGGAGCAACCAGATCGAATATGATGAGCAGGACTGCTACAAAGACGATTGTTCCGGCAAATCCTTTGATCGTCCGCGCTGGAAGAAGCTGATCAGCCGCCTGCAGGCCGGGGACACGATCATCATGAAGGATATTTCAAGATTTACGCGCGCGGACGCGGAAGAAAGCTATCAGGTGTACATGGATCTGCTAAACAGCGGGATTTCCCTCATCTTCCTCGATAACCCGACCGTGAGCAGCGATTACATCAAGAAAATGATGGGAATAGCAGAGGAACAGAGCATTGTTACCAGAACTGCCCTGCAGGGAACCATTAAGCTGCTGCTGATCGTCGAGCTGGATCGCGTCGAAACGGAACGTAAAACCATCGTTAAGAGAATCAAAGATGGAATCCAGGCAAGTCCAAAGCAATCCGGCAGGCCTAAAGGCCAAATTGAGAAATTGAGTGATGATTTGCAAACTGACATAAAGCTCTACCTTTCCGATCGGAGCATTAAGCAAGTGGATCTCATGCGGAAACATCAGATTTCCAGAAACACGCTCAAGAAATACATCCAGTTAATGCAGCAAGCAAATTGAAAAATCAAAATTAAGGAGAACAAAAAATGGCAAGAAAAGATTTTCACATCTACACAAACGACCCGGACGTAATTTCCAAAATTGATAATTTTGAAGCGTACGGTTTCACCAACCGCAACGCTTTCATCATCGAGGCCGTTCGATCTTACGGCATGATCGCAACGCCGGAGCCAACGTTAAGAACTCTCATTACGGAATCTGTCGTGCAGGGACTCCTTAACGTTTTAAATATCGATCCTGATGCAGAACCAACTTCCGATCCGGAAGAAAATAAAATTCTCGATTACGCATCGCCCGATAATATTGATCTCCGCTAAAAGGAATTACGTACACTACATAGGGTCTTAGGGGGGAACCCCCTAACAAGTGGTGCAAAATGTATACATTTTGCGTATCTTGCTAATATAATTACGCTTTATACGGGTTTATGTACATTATTTGTACACAACAGGAAACCCCAGTGTTTATGCGGGATTTCCGGAAAACGCCCAAAATCGACGTAATCTGCAGTTTTTTTGTTCTCCGATCTGCAGATTTCCTAATGTACATTATTTGTACACGGCGTTTTTTCGATCTTTCCATTTTGATTTTCCGCATTTTTCATTTTTCAATTTTTGCAAAAATCCCAAAATCCATTTTTTCAATTTTCCAAAATTGGATTTTTCAAATTTTCGATTTTCCATTTTTTCAAATTTCAAAAATCATGATAAAATATTTTCAGAACTATAAATGAGCAAATATCGAATTTTGCACAAACTTATCCCACAAACTTAAAAGCTTCTTCGAATGAGGCGCTGCTTTTTATGAGGCGGTACAGGTTTGCAAACTGTTCCTGCTTTAGCTGCTGCTTCAAGGATGCGTATCCCTCTTCGAATGTGCAGTAGTTTCCAGAATGCATACAGCACAAATAGTGGACCAACGACATGATCAGCCAATACCTTTGGATTCCCTGACGGGATCGGATTTGATAACTATCCAGCGCAAGTTTACTTTTGCTCTGCCGGAAAAATAATTCAATCGGCCACCGTTTCGTATAGGTGTCCAGGATCTCCTGCGTGGATAACTCTGCATTTGTAGAGAGAAATACACGCAATGCTTTGGGATTCCCAAATCCATCCTTCGGATAGCTGAGGATCACCGCTGCATTTGGAATGCCATTCAACTCCCCTTCATAGCGGTATACATAGAATTCACGGCTGCCAACGGTCACGAGGCTGACATCCGGGTCTGTTTTCCGCAAATGAAGGGCAAATGCACTGGCTTTTTGACGGATCCCGCATGGATAAAGGATTCGGTTGGTCTTTAATGCCCCAACCGTATAGAATCCTTTCCGAATAAAACGGTCCATCACTTTTGCAGTAGTATACCAGCTGTCACAAAGAAAGTAGGAAATGACCGGCGCAGCGGGAAGTTCTTCCGCGATCTCCTGTACAATCTGGATCTTTGATCTTGATTTATCGTACAGGATGACTGCATAATTCAGGGTAATCCCGTTGCAGGAAAGCATAACGGAGACAACCTGATGCCCATAATCCTGACAGCCTTTTAAATGTGATTGATGAAAATACGCAGCTTCGATTGGATGAACCGCCTGTGACGAAGGCCGGGTATGTGAAGCAATCGTATCATCCACAATACAGTAAATCGGTTGTCCGGAACGCTGTGCTTCCCTATAAATGGCTTGGAGGATGCTGCTTTTTAAAACATCCTGCAATGCATCGTCCTTCCATTTTCCGTGATTCAGGAAATAAGCGGTCGTTGTCCTGTGGCAATGGCTGACTTCTTGGAAATCAACTGTTTTTCCCCGGTATCCCCGGAGAAAAACAGACAGGATGATGGTCAATAAGTGGTTCAGATACACATCGGATAAAAATAATCCGAGATTTAATGCTTTCAGGTAATTGTAAATATGTTTGGAATGATGTATACTGTTTGCAACGGACACCCCCTTGTTTGAGTGAGTATGTTGTTTGTTGGTACTTCAATTATACATCCTTCTACAGAGGGTGTCTTTCTTTTGTGCAATATTTTGGATTTGCTCATTTATAGTTATGTATATGATGTGAATACTGATAAAATTATTCAGGTGTCTTTCGAAACATATAATTTTTTGGAAAACAATATTTGGGATGAAAAAGCGGAAAGAGAAATAGAAAAGCTAATAAATGAAGGATATTTGAAAAGAACGCGGGTAGAAGAGGTAAAACATTTTGCTACGGACTTTTTAGAATCTTATTTAGAAAATAGAATGAATCAGTTAGTTTTGCAAGTGACACAAAAATGTAATTTGCGTTGCAGTTATTGTGTTTATTCTGGTGATTACAAAAATAGAAATCATAGTCAAAAAGAAATGAGCTGGGAAACTGCAAAAGAAGCAGTAGATTATTTGTATGGGCATTCGATGTCT
>OHAY01003560.1_pt1 | contig 10583 bp, 9 predicted proteins | sample 1577191 | NCBI WGS metagenome assembly OHAY01 (sample SAMEA3541504, study PRJEB24748) | human gut metagenome | biome: human gut; feature: human-associated habitat; material: faeces | place: China | collected 2012 | reverse complement strand
GTTTCCGCACAGAGCAATCACGCACCAAACGCCAAGCGCATCGCAAAGCACCTTTACTGACTTTGCGATTCCCTCACAGACGCCCACACCCTGTCCGAGAGGACCTATGATCTCATGGGAATACGGCTTTTTCAGCTTATCGTAGTGCACGTTTTCGCAGATAAAGTCATGGACGTATTTTTCTTTCTCCCACTCGGAGAGATTCTGCGCCGCGCGCGCCAGTTTTTCCACCCGCGCCTTCATCGCCTTCTGGTGCTCTCTGATCTTGCCTTTTTCAAAGAGGTATTCCGGCAGGAACACAAGGTTCGCCGACTCCGGATAATACCGGTACTTGTAGCCGGTCGCCCAGAAAATCTCCGGATGATCCAGCCGCAGCAGGAAAAATACCTGATAGAGATCCTCCGCCTCAAGGCGCGGCATCGGAATGGCATCCTCCAACGCCAATAGTCCCTGCAGCATCGCATGATATGCCGCCTGCTTTGTTTTGTCCATTTTGCTGTAATAATATGCTTCCATCGTTGTCTCCGTGTAGTTATATGAGCTGGACTATGATCTGGATTTCCTGTCGGATTCCGGAATCAGCCTTCCTGTCCGGCGAGCGCCTGACTTCTCCGGTGCACTCTCCGTCTCACAAAGTAAAAACAGATTACCTGCAGGACAATCGTGATAATCCACGACGCTGGATAAGATATAAACAGAATCGCCAGTGATCTGTGGTATGGAAAAATGCCAAAAATCCACACCACTCTCGTACCAACCGTTCCGATGACCGACAACACCATCGGCACCGCGGAATATCCCATGCCGCGCAGCGCCCCCGGGAACAAATCCATCCAGCCGCAAAGAAAATAGGTGATCGTCGTGTATGCAAGGATCTCCATACCGCACGCAATTACCTCGGCATCCTCCGTGTAGATCTGTAAAATTTCCGGTCCGAACCCATAGCAGATGCATCCCAAAACCACAGCGACCACGACCGATAAGATCATGCAGTCTGCCAGCACACGATCCATGCGCTTTAATTTCCCAACGCCGTAATTCTGGCTGGTAAAACTCATGCACGCCTGTGTGATGGAGTTCACCGACACGTACAGAAAACCGAGCAGATTGTTTGCCGCCGTGTAACCTGCCATCGCCGTCGATCCGAATGAATTCACCGAAGACTGCAGAAGCACATTGGAAAAGTTAATGACCGTGCTCTGGATTCCCGCCGGAACGCCGACCGAAAAGATCTGCTTCAAGTAGTACCCTTTCATGCCAAGCTCGGAAAAACGCAGCCGGTAACTGCTCTCCGACCGGCAGAGGCACCGCAACACCAGCACACAGGAAATCATCTGCGACCGTGGCGATCGCCACACCGGCAACACCGAGCTTAAACACAATGACCAGCACCATATTCAAGCACGCGTTGATAACTCCCGCAATCATCAAAAACAGCAGCGGACGCTTCGTGTCCCCGACGGCGCGCAGGATCGCCGCGCCATAATTGTAGAGCATGAAAAACGGCATTCCCAGAAAATAAATCCGCATATAAAGTGCCGACAGCCCGATGACGTCGTCCGGTGTCCCCATCAGCGCCAGCGCTCCCCTGGAAAAAACAAGTCCCACCAGCGCCATGACAATTCCACTGACCAGTGCCAGGGTTATCGCGGTATGTACGGTCTCAGACACCTCTTTCTCACGCCCCGCCGCATAGAAACGCGCCGTCAGTACATTTGCCCCCAGCGAAATTCCGATAAACAGATTCGTGAACACGTTGATGAGCGCACTGGTCGATCCCACCGCTGCCAGCGCCTGGCTGCCGGAAAACCTGCCCACCACGATAATATCTACCGCATTGAACATCAGCTGCAAAATGCCCGATAGCATGAGCGGCAGCGAGAAGGAAATCAATTTGTCCATAATCGTTCCGTTGCACATATCGATCTCATATTTATTCTTTTTTGCCGTTGTCCGTTCCACCTCTGTCACCTCTCCTGTTCTGTGTCTTATTTGTTTCAGCCACTGCCCGTTCTATCTTTTCTTAAATCCAGTTAAAGTCTCCGCCGGTAATTGCAAGTCTTAAGAGCGCATCCATTTTCGCCACTTCCTCCTCGCCCTCGATTTTCTGCAGAAGCACTGCCGTATCAGTCACATCCGCAAGCGTTTCATCCGGCCCGATCTCATAATCAATCTCCGCAGCACAATCCGGACAGTGAATCCGCGTCATCGTCTGCAAAGACAGGAACCGATTCCCGCACTTTTTACATTCATAATATCCGCACTGCTTTGTGCCATCCGGTACATAATACATGGTAAAACCTCCTTTTGCCTGTCACTATCTACCCCATTTTAGCATGATGGCTTTTAAAACACAAATGCAGGGTATGTCTTGAATCAAGACATACCCTGCAGGGGAGAGTCGGAAGATGGCGGTAAATGACGGAGCAATGGTCTATCCTTACCAAATTGATTTTATTTGAATTACAATTTCTTCTCCACCTTCTCCAATTCATCTAACAATGCTGGTCTCCTTGGATATCTCTGCTTCAATTCCTCAATTAGAGATTTAGCAGTATCATTCCCCTTCCATTTTATAAGCTGTGCAATATTCTTCGTTATCTTTTTATATTCTCGTCTATCCTTTGCCTGAGCACAACTTTCACTTATTTCCTTATAACATAACTCATATACCTGCTCCGGATAATCCTTTACCAAATATTTTCCATAATAAAACAAATCATACGGATTCTCCATTACATCATCAAGCAATCTCTTCTTTTCATTTTCAGAAATAAGTACACTACGATAGCAAACAGTTCGCTTGCTATTCTTTAATTCATCTAATAAGCTTTCGTAATTATCATTCCATGCACCGTGCTCTTTATTAATCTGTTTCAAAACATCCCAGAACTTCTCATTTCCCATTAATAGCAGTTTTTTTGCCTGTGCGATTTGCTTTTCCGTGTTGTTTGCTGTCTTGTATATGTCATATAGCATGTTATTCCAATCTTCCGGATTACTGCTACGATAATGCCATGTCTCTTCTTCGTTTGCTTTCTCTAAACAAAGTTTCTCTGCTTCATCATAATTCTTGTCTTCCATAGCATCCCTAATAGCTATAATACGGAGTTCATTTATCGAAGTATTCTGATATAGTTCCTTCTGTGTATTCTTTTTGCCATATAAATGTCTATGTAAAAGATATCTTACAATCAAATCTTCTTTTTTCGTATATTCCGGGAAATAATCCTCCCGTGAAATTTCCAAAAGGGTATCCAAAACCTTTTCAAGCTTCTTTGCACTCTTTTCGTCGCATAGGCAAATTCCACATTTCAGCAAGTCATAACGCCAGTCAGTCCAACCATCAAATACACTCTTTTTTGCCTCTTTTATAATTAATGTAAGTGCTTGATCACGCATTTGTTTGTCCTGTTTTTTGATTTCTTTTGTGCATTGATCTATCAGTTCGTATGTACACATGATAACATCTGTAAGCATTCCCGAACTACTATCCGCATGAGATGCTAACTTAACACCGGCTATCAAAATGTATGTAGTCGCCTCAAGTGCAACCAAATAAGCACGCATTTCTAAAGTCTCAGCACACATATCAAGACAGTCATGCATATCCATACAAATATTATCACAGCTGCTCCAACCAATGTATCCCCGATGGGTGTTACATTTAATTGATGCAGTGATTGTGTTTTTCACTATCGATATAATATCTTCTGTGGGTATCATAGCAGCCCCTTTCTTTTATTCAACAATATCAATCTTATGTCTTTCACACCATTGCCTTGCTATTTTTTCATAAGCTTCATCACGATATTGGTACCACTGTTTCTCCAGATTCAAATCATACAATTTATCCTTAAATCTTCTAAAAGCGCCTCTTCCCTGGATTGCCCCTGCCAATACATTCTGATTCTTTCCCTCCGGAAGCTCGTATATAAACTCTTCCATTATTCGATACTCGTTGATATCGTATTGTCTCGGTAACGGTATATAATCCTCAACAAATCCCTCTTTGATATCTTCAAAAAGTTCCGGATTGTCCTCACCATCCACCATTCCATCAAACAACATCAGAACTTTTTCGTTTTGGGTATCATAATAATATTCTGTTTCCATACCGGCAAATTCCATTGCCTCAATTATGTCTTCTAATTTTAATTTTACTTTCATCTTTTATCCTTTTCCGACTTCTTTATTTCCACTTTCAATAATTTTGCTGCAATATAACTATTTATTTCTTTATTTGTATCGAAGTAATCTGCATTCTTGTTCTTGCAAATTCGGACCTTATCTCATTTTCTTCAAAATCTTGAGGAATATCATAGTTCAGATTCGGCATTACTATAATAAACTCCCTGAATTCTCTGATGCAGCTTTAATCCAACTTCCAAAATTACACATGCTCTACTGAGACATTCTATATAATTTTCCTGCCAATCTGATAATCTCTCAAAAGGATTTCTAATTCTCATTACTTATTATTTTCTTTGTCTATGATTTTGCATTCAATTATATATCAATTAAATTAAGCTTATTATTTATAACACATTCTACATCTTCCTGATTCATCAACCACCTAGAAACATCCTCTATCTTCTTAGTTTCAAACCCCGTAAGATACTTTATCTCACTTAGAGTCAGCCCTTTCTGAATAAGTTTTGAAACGCCCTTTAATGCAAGTGTTGTTGTATTTATGTTATTAACTTCTTCTAATTTTTCTTGTATCGTAGCCAGTGCCGAACTGGAGGTAATCTTCTTTCCCTTTGTATTCAAAAAGAAATATTCTCTATTAGGATATCTATGTACCATATTATATTGTCTAATATCAGATACCATTGACTTATCCACACTTAGATGGATTACACTATCTTTATTTCTAATTGTAATAATTCCATCAATATCATTTACATCAGCCTTTTTTAAGTTTACTAATAAGTTTAGTTTAAATCCATATTTTAAGAGAAGGTTGCATAATATCTTCTGACCGAATTTATAAAAATCACTCTTTTTTAAATTATTACAAATTTTTATTATCTCAATTTCAATCTTATCATCTATCGGACAATATATTTCTTGCTTTAATTTTGTATTGAGACATTTTTCAATATCTTCAATCATTTCATTGTTCCTACATCCACCTTCAAGTGCACTACATTCTATCCCACCCATCTTTTTTATATAGTTTTTATAGAACAAATTGATTGCAGACAAAAATCTATTAACTGCCTCTTTTCTATGTGCCTTTGCACTAGAATTATAATATAACACACATGCGCGCACTATATCCTGCCTTAATAATTTGTTATTAAACAAATCCTTAAGATCACAATCTCCATATATATCACAGTAATTTAAAAAAGCTTGATAACATTGCCAATAATTTTCTCCCTTACCACTAACCTTCAGACTTTCAAAATGTGTTTTTAATGCTATAGATAGAAATTGATTCATTTTATCTTCTCCAATCGATAAATCATATAAATTCATTAATCATTTTTAGTCTCAACTCAGTCTCATAACCTCACCTTAAAAATGAGACTAAGTTGAGACTGACTTGAGACTAAGTTTTTCCAACACGCTAAAAGTCCCGATTTTATCACGTTTTTAGATTTTTCTTTAGTCTCATAAAGTGTCAAAATTTATGAGACTTTGTTGAGACTAACTTGAGACTGTCTCATTACAAGGTCCATGTTGAAGTCTTTTTATCGTAAACAGCACCTGTTACTTTCTTAATTTTCGCATAATCTCTAAACACTGTTGATCTTGATATATCCAATTCTGCCATTACCTGTTCAACTGACAAATGCAGGTTCTCGCAAATCATATTATAAATTTTCTGTTCTCTTTCAGATAATGTTTTCTGTTCTGTTGCTTCATCTGCAGCTATTCTGTTTAATGGTATATTAATTCTAAATACATCATCTTCAATCAACTCTGGCTTACCACCATCTGAATACATCGGTGTATACTTGTAAAGATTTCTTACTCCCGAACCAATAGTATCTGTTCTACCAATATTAGCAAAAAATTGCTGAATTAAAGGATTCTTTGGATAAGGAGTAAACTCATCACTCATAATATTTCCATGGCGTCTAGGAATACACCAATTTTCTGTTCTCAGCCAATCCTTTTCGATAATCACCTTTGCTGGATATGCACTTGAATAATCCCTATGCACAAGTATATTACCAATAACCTCTCTTGAAATAATACCTCTAATACTCGTGCTAATATTGTTGATTAAGCAAAATTTATCTGATGTATGCTTTGCAACAAATTCCATTAAAAGATCATATGCCTCAATTAAATTAGTTGTTACCTGCAATCTATCATCATATCTATCTAGATTCTCAACCCTATATAATGCATCGGTAATATATCCAGGACAACAAGACCTTATCACATCATCTTTGCCAAACAATAACACACCTGCAAGATTATATCCTTGAATACCTGATGAAAAATCTTTTTCCCATAATCCGGCACTCTTCAATATTTCCTCATCCGACATTTTCAACCAAGGATGATCCGGATTTTTGCTCTTTGCAAGATTTCTTACTTTATCCATCAAATCCATTCGTAGATTTTCCATTGTAACATATGGGAATATCTTGTGCTCCGCATATGTGTTGCTTTTTCTGTTATACATATTCTGTAGCTGAATCGAAGAGTCCGTAATATCCATATCCCCATCTTCATTTCTGTCATAGATCCTGTTTGCACACTTTTCTACAGTAGATGTTGGCGGAACATACACCCATAACAGCGTCATTCCTTCATATACAATATCTTCTAGTGAAAGATATAATGTTGGTGACATCTTATCCGGGTTATTTAGCTGATTCACAAAATTCTTCTTCATATCCTTAACTATATTCGGATTAATACCTATTGGGATACCATCATCCTCTACACCCATGATAATATACCCACCATATCTGTTAGAAAAAGAGCATACTGTTTCATACACATCTTCCTGAATACCATACTGACAGGTTTTGTACTCTACTGTTATTTTTTCATCTTTTGAAAGCAATTCTTTCATAAAATCACTTGTCATTCTATCGCCTCCAATTTTCATTTAATGTACCACTTCTCAGATATCTGAGCATTATCACTATCTGTCCTCGGCTCAGCCTGAGCGAACTTTGTTAATGTTGGCAAATTTATTGCACTTCCAAAAACTAACGCATGCCCAGTCTGCAAGTATGTCAATCTATCAATCATATTCTGATTAATATATGGGACCATCTTGGAAATATACTGCAAGTCATCGGGATTTTGCACGCGGTGGATTATAAAATTACTGCATTGTGATACAACTGTTTTCGACAATTCACTCGGGCGTTGCGACGAAATTCCCAATAACATTCCATACTTTCTTCCTTCTTTTGCAATTCGTTCAAATATATTGTACCCAACAGCCCCATAACTCATTTCATTTCTAACAAATCTATGGGCCTCCTCAATAAGAAAATTAATGGGCATGTCAGCTTTGTTTGCACGTCGTTTCAAATAATCCAAAAGTAATTTTGCGAGAACTTTTGTAACAACTTCGGCAGAAGCATCATCTAAAGAACTAATATCAACATCTACAATCTGATTCTGTCCAAGCATATTATCAACATATTCGTCCACACTTATATATTGCGTTTTAGAAAGTATTTTTCCTTGTATTCCCTCTTGTATAGTTTGTAATCTTGTTAATAATGTTGCTGTGTATTCCTGCATCCTTTGAGAACTAATACTCCCTTCATATAACGTTGCAAATTCAACTGCTTGACAAAATTCATCTAATCTATAAGGAACCATCATTCCCATAACTGTCTCCTGAATAATATCTGCTTTCAAATATGCTGTTAGGTATTTAATTACCTTTTCCTCATTTGACATTGAACCATAGCTAATTTCAATTCCTTTCCTTAAAGTCATACCCTGAATATCTGTATCCATACCAATCTCGTTGGTTCCAAAATGAGATATAATCGCTTTAAGTTTATCTGCCTTGGATGGAGATGTATCTGAACTATTAATAATCCCCAACAATGTAGATGCTAATATATGATTTTTTAGCTCATTATTATTTTCACCATTGCTATAAAAAATCTTAGCGATGTCAATTGCTCTCTTCAATACAGGTATCTGCGTTTTCTCAGAAGCATGCAAAAGAATCGCCCAATCATCTGCCGAAAGGGCCCATACAGGAATTTCAAATTTTTTATCATTATTATCATCTGCTATCATTAACGAATGGCTAATTTGAGGATTTATCTCATTCAACCTCGAAAACGCCTTGTTGTATTCTCCATTAGAATCAATGATTACAAATTTTGCTCCTTTTGCAGAATAATTATCCTTTGCAAATATATTTTGTAAAATACGTGCAACTGTGTTAGATTTTCCTGCTCCTGTATTACCAAAAACTGCAAAATGAAATCCAAAAAACTTATCAATATTAATCTTAACATCATAATCAGAAAAAATAACTGATTTTCCTATTGGCAATAATATCGCCCTTGTTTCTCCATTTTCTCCAACAACCGCCTCTTCCATTCCCACTTCAAGCATTGTCATTAGGTCTCTCTCAGAAATAAAATGAATTTCAGAAAAGATTAATGGCATTTTTGAAACCCCAAAATAAAACTTATTATCTATTATTTCTCCAATTAAATTAAGATAAACCTGTCTTTTACTATTCGGTTTGTTCATTTCATTTGTATTTGATAGTTGTGTTTTTTCATCAACACCTATAATTTCCGCAATTATGGTTCTACCAATTTCATATATCGAAACATATGCCCCCATTTCACCTACAAAATAAATTCCATCCATAGTATTTATGTAATTACCAAGATCATCATAAACATCGGCAATAATACCTCGAATTCCTATAGATGTTATCTTTCCAATTGTTCGACTATTCATGTACTTCACCTTCAAATGCTTTTATTATTTTTGTAACAGTTGGTAAATCAATTTGTTCCTTTATATCTTCTTGAACATCAGGCATAGCCTTTTCCACAAAATTCTTAAAATAGTGAATTTTATCTTCTGAATTAATTACAATTATACGCGAATCATCCATTTCAATTAATCTGTTAATTGCATCACTTTTTCCAAATACGACTAGTTTAAATGTCGGTATCGCAAGCGAATTTAATATTAATCTATTAATGTGATCATCAGAAAAACTATATCCCAATGTAATCAAAACACTGTTTTTTCGTAGCAAAGCCGTCTCCATTGCTCTAAACAAATCTGAATATGGGGTCATTAATGTTGTTCGATCTTTAAGTGGCGTAGGATAAATCATCACTGTATCCTTATCTGCAATGTGATTATAGTCGACTTCTCTTATTTGGTTATCCTTTTTTACCCATGTAATTGAACCATGTAGCTTATATAAATTATAAAAATTCGGGACTCGCTCCCATACATCTTTAGATAAATTCATATCTTCTACATACGCATATTTATAGCTTGCCGGATTGAATACTCTATTGTATGTTCCTATAAAACCATTATTATATGGAAATGCTAACATATCTAACGCCTGCTCATTATATATATCATAATTTGTTGTAAAAATATTGACCGGTGTTTTCCTACCTCTCGAAACTGTTTTCATATAAAAATTATGATAGAAATCAAGAACCTCTTTTCCATGCAATCCAGCTATAATTTGCTCTCTTATGTATTGTTGAACAATCAACATTTTACCTTCTATATCCGAATCAATTTCACTGACTTGATTAGCCACCAAAATTGCTCCCATAGTTTCAAGCATCTTTTCCAAATTTCCATCAAAAATTTTTTCGACAGGTTGTCCTGCAATTTCAAAATTAGGATATTTTGCAAAAAAACCACTATATAAACTTGCCATACCCGGAATGCCTAGTTCAGTACCATCAACTATGTTACTAGAACATCCTGCTCCTACTAAAAAGTTCAAATTATCTAGTTGGAGAAATTGAGCCATCTCATTCTTAATAAAATAATCGTCAACTTTTGTTTCCTTATTACCTTTAAAATATGATATATTTTTACTTGTCTCCACTTTAATTCCTCATTTCTTTGTAATTTAATTTATATCAATAGTTACTACTTATCCACTTCCGTAAAGAAGTATTCCAATGTATCCACAAACATATCCGCATCAAACAATTCTTTTATCTGCCTTCTGTCCATCCACGCAACTTGCGCCACTTCATCTGTTGTAGCATTACTCAAATCAACCTCTCCATCATACTCGAACAACCAAACATCTACAATTTTATTAACTACTTTACCGAACTCTATTTTCTTTATCTCAGACAAAATAACCTGTCCTTTTTCCGGTAATAAATCGACCCCTACTTCTTCTTTTACTTCTCTAAGCGCACCTTGCAAACTTTCTTCCCCTTTTACCACTGAACCACCTACACATTCCCACATCAAAGGATATGTCGGTCTGTTTGCGGAACGCTGCGAGATAAGGTACTGTCCCTTAGAATTACGAATCCATACATGCACCACCAGATGATATCCATCTATCGGTAACTGTTCTCCTCTGATATGGTCTTTTCCCAGAAGCTCTCGGTTCT
>OHAY01003556.1_pt1 | contig 10585 bp, 10 predicted proteins | sample 1577191 | NCBI WGS metagenome assembly OHAY01 (sample SAMEA3541504, study PRJEB24748) | human gut metagenome | biome: human gut; feature: human-associated habitat; material: faeces | place: China | collected 2012 | reverse complement strand
TAAAATGGAGAGAAATTTCTCATTTTAACTTGTACTAAATCTTGACATAGGACCAGGTGGTTTCATCATCAAGAATTATTTGTTAAGGTTTCCCGGTGCTTTGGTCGGTGCGTGGGGAACCTTATTTTTTTACTTAAATAGTTCTTTTAAGTACTCTTTGTACTCTTTCACTAATTCATCTCTTTGAATTTTAGTAAATACATTTACAAAACCCGGGTATTTTTCCCCGTGGCTTTTTTCGTACTCTTTTTTGTAGTCCTTACAAAATTCTACGATAAATTTGTGATAATCTTTTGCGGCCGAATTTTTTAGCAAGTTAATGTCAGACTTCTTAGAATTAGCGATATTGCTTATTCTTTTATACTCTGCCAATAACTCCGCTTCTGTCTGTTCGATATACTCCGCCGCCGCATTATCAAATGCGCTTGCAAGTGTCGAATCTTGAATATACATTGTTTCCGTCTCCTTTCTGCAGACTAGGTTATATAACCTTGTATGTATATATTACCATGTTTTGCGCATGATTGCAATATGCAAAGTTATATAACTTGAAATATTTTTAATATGATTGTATAATAATTGCATCGTGCAGAATGGAGGTATAAAATGGCTATCGGAAAAGATAAAACACAAGTACTTTTAACCTTAACCAAAGAAGATAAAGCAGAATTGCAGCGAATCGCCGACAATGAAAACCGCTCATTTACCAATCTGATAAATACAATTATTAAAAACTATCTTAAATCACAGAGAGAGGACTAACACCCGGCAGAGTAACAACCGGGTGTTTTTCTTTGCCCTTTCTACGCTCTGTATTGCCTTTTTAAGGCTTTCAATATGCTTTAGTGTATAAAGTTGCCATTAAAAGCATTAAAATGGCAATATAAGGTTCTTACACACTCACAGCGGTATATTAGTATCTGCTCCCCACTGCCTTAAAAGCACTTGCCCCCGCGGATCCGTATTTTATTTGTGCGTTGTCCTGTGCTTCCTGCCACATTATCTTTATTTCTTCGTCAATAGTTGCTTTCCACACGGTACGCATTAAACAATTTTTGACAGCTCCGCCCTGTCTCGCCGCTGCTTTTACTTTCTTTCTGCTTTCTGTGTCGTTCACATCTAACACAATGCCGGATGATCTAAGTGTTCTACGTTCAAAGGAGCGTAATACCGGGGCCTGAAAATCATCATCGGTTAAATAAGCCGGGTTAATCTCTAACCGTTCGTGCAGCCTCTGGAAGTGGTTCCCAGATATAAGCGTCTCGCCGTTTACATCACTCTTTGCAATATCTATAGCGGCCGCCTGATTGTCTTTGTATATCTGTATAAAGCTAAGTAAATAGCCCTCTTCATCATCGAACAAAGTCAAATAGTAGTTCGGATCTGGCATCTTAAAACGCTCTTTGAGAATTGCGGCGGCGTTGGTGTTGTCCCTTGTCAATCGTGACAATAATTTCATCGCCCAGTAATGGCCGGCGCACTTATCAAGCAATACACCTATTTCATACTCGCTAAAATCTCCGCCGGTTGCCTCTGCTACGTTCTTGATCTCCTCGAAAGTGGTATCATGTGCGCCCTCTGATACTGAATTTTCGACCGCTGCGCGTGCATTCGCAAAAGCTGACGTGATCGAATCTCGTGCCGTGTCTCTAACCATCTGCATAGCTGCCGCCGTTGCCGCTCTGACTTTGTTCTCCTGCTCGTTCTTGTGTTCTTCCGTGTAAATTGTCTGTGATCTTATTTCGGCGATCTGCTCCGCCTGTGCCTTTGCTGCCTGGTTGATTGCAATAATAAAATCTTTCGTTGTTTTCTCTAATGATCTGCTTAACATAATTTTTCCTCTCTTTTTTTAAATGTTAACATTTGCGCTGAAACTGGCTCCTTTCACATCCCCTAAAATATCCTCGTCGTCTGATTCTGTGTCACTTTCCACAAAATCCGGTAAAGATTTTATAATTTTTTCTTTATCCGGTAAGTCGTCCGTGCCCTTGCTACCCGGTATAATTTCCATAACTTCCCTATATCCGTAGTTATTTTTCTGGTTCCATATGATGTATGGATATGGTGCCGCACCTGCAAAGCCTATTTCTGTTATAATTGCATTTATTGCCGCCTTTGCACGCGCAACAATTCTCCCCGCTTCGCTGTGTTCGTCTTGTTCCCATTGCCATAGAGTGGTACGAGACACGCCAACGAATACGCTTAATAATTCCACCGTTGGGCGGCGGTCGTTCTCTTCGCAGTATTTAAACATCAACCCGATGCGCTCTTTTATTTCCTCCGGGTCGCACTTCTTGCATGGTGGCAGCTCCATAAGCTCATCGAACCGTTTTATATATTCCCCTATCTTTGGAATCTGTGACAGTTTCGCCGCCGGGTAGTTGCTGTTTGGGTTTCCTTTCGCCATCCTTTACGCCTCCTCTCTGCTGTAGTGTTATTTTATCCGGGAACCTTAACGCCTCCGCCATGGTTCCCAGTCAAAACCGTTATTCCTTGTTTTCCTTTCTTAGAGCCTGCAGTTGTCCGTATTCATTTCTAAACAAAATAGAATTGTATGGGTTATCCTTGTTTTTCCATCTTCCGACGAGTATTTTTCCATCATCAAAATACTTTACAGATATAAACGAAACAAGATCACACTCTAAGAATATAAACTCTGTACAATCATCCTCAGCAATTACAGAAATAACACGGCTAAGAAAAACAAGGTCGTCTATTTCTTCTCTACTTGCTACTTTTCTGTATTTAATCTTCTGATCGGGTCCGGTCCATCCGGCTTTCCATTTCTGCATATTATTCACTTTGTGCCCTCCTCTCGTTAAATGCTATAAATCTGTGACCAACAAACGCTCTTTGTATTTGTCGCAATGCAATAATCAATCAATTTAACAACTTGGTTTGTACTTCGTTCATTAACACGCCCTGCATAGTCCTTTGAATGACTTTCTATAGCCTGTCCAACTTTATCAACAGCATAATAGTTTTTAAATGCGTCCCCTCTGGTGTACTTGTACGTTACCCATCTGTTAAAGGCTTTTTTCAGTTCTTCCGGAAATCCTCGCTTTTCTGAAACATCATTAGCCGCAGACAATGCCTCTGTTTCTGTAAGTGTTGGATCGTCAGACTTCTTTATGTCTGACAATCCCACTAATTTATTAGTGGGATAATATATACTGTTTCTTTCATTCTTACTTTCTTGTTTAAAAACATTCTTGTTTGTCGTCGCTTTTTGGCTTTTGGTCTGTCGGTTGTCTGTCGGTTGTCTGTCATTCTTTCCGTCATTTTGTCCGTCACTTTTTTGGTACAATCCCCAATTAAGTATTGAAATAAGGGAGTTTTTATTGCTTGTTTGTCTGTCAATCTGTCCGTCATTCTGAAAGTCGTTTAGAACTCTCCTAACCTTGCTTTCGTTCAACTTTAGTTTGTCAGATATGGAGATACAACCCGTTATTAGCTGTCCCGGTTGTAATACAATCCTCTTACCCTTAAATATTGCCTGTTTCTCTGCGTGCGTAGCATTCAGTAACAAGTACGCCCAGACCGCGAAATGAGCGGAGTCTTTCATAACAATCGGATTGTCAAGCGTCTTTCTGTGTAACTTTATCCACCCTTCCAAGCGTCCTCCTTTCTAGTAATGGACTCTAACCGTTACATTTTACAATGTGTAACACTGAGTAATGCAACCGTTACAATTCATTAACATTCTCAATATATTCTTCAATTCTTTTTCGCTTGTATAAGCACCTCCGCCCCACTCTGATCTCTGCGTCTGCCTGTCTGGCAATTTTTAACGCCGTACCTCTTCCGCATTGCAAAGCATCCTGCAAGCCCTGGACATCAAGCAATATTGCATCCCCTGCATTAGTCCGATTAAATTGTGTTACGTTTGCCATGTGTTTTTCTCCTTTTCTTTTGGCTTTTGATGAGGTGTGCACACTGTATTAAAAAAATCTTTCTGTGTGCTTTCCTCCGTATGATGTATATACGCATCAGTTGACTACACACGGAGAATAACACGACCAAAACGAAAAAGATATTGACTAAATAAACAAGGATTTTCCCCATAAAATCAACATTGTTTAGTCCGTTAAACATTGCAGTTCGTTCTTTGTATAGCGGACTAAACATTGCTTTTTCTGTAATCGGTGCAAACACTTGAAAACGCAGTTCGTTTATATTTTGTTGTGAAATATCACTATTGCAACAATAAAATTTTATGTTGGTTGGAAAGAAAAACCGTTTCGGCTCTTCTGTTCGCGTACTGCGTCCGTTATCGTCCGGCCTCCGATTTCTACAATCGTCTGCTCGTTTTTGTCTGCCTGCCGCTTTGCCTGTGTTTCCACGTTCTGAATTGCCGGAACTATAACAGACTCTGCTATCTCCCTAAATGCTGCCGTTAGTGGGTTATCTGTCACGATTGCAGCTTGTACGGCTCCGCTTATGCTGTTATGTGTGTACCGCTGCACACTTATATCACGGTTGAAATCTTCTCCATAATTTACCCGGTAATCTTTTAATGCTGCATCATTGATTGATAATCTCGGATTTATAGAAACATTGTCAAAAGGTGCAAGCCATCCAGAAACAGCCTTTTTAGTGCTTTCTCCGGCTGCATTGATACCCTTGTTAAATCCCTGAACCGTATACAATCCGAATTGTTCAAACACTTTAGAGGGACTGTTTATATCAAGTTTTTCCTTGAACCAGTCGGAGACCTTGCCCGCCCATGATTTCACGGCATTTTCACAATCTTTATAAAAACTGTTTATACCGTCACGAAATCCATGAATGACATTTTTCGCAAATCCCTGAAAAGCCGACACACTCGCCGTATCTGAAAACCACGTTTTCACATTAGAGGCCCATGTTGTAATACTGCTTTTACAATCGCTATAGGATGTAGAAATTTTCCCTTTAAATCCACTTATGATATTACTTGCAAAGGTTGAAAACTTCGTGCTATTGATAGAACCGTGTGAGCTGCTTGTAAAATAGTCCCTCACATCTGCCGCCCACGCCGAAATATTACCCCTAACGGTTGTATAGGTGCTTCCGATTTTCTCCCGGAACCCAGAAACAACCTTGTCTGCATAACTCGCCCAGGTGGTAGAGTTTACAGCACCGTGAGAACTGCCGGAAAAATAATCTTTTACATCAGAAGCCCACGCCGAAATTTTATCCCTTGTGGAGGTGTAAGCATTGCCGATTTTATCTCTAAAACCGCCTATGATATTTTGCCCGTATGTTTCCCATGTAGATTTACATATTTTCCCGAATGATGTACCAGAAAACCAATCTTTGATTTTACCAGCCCATTCTAAAACTTTGGCTTGACAATCTGAGAATTTACCGGAAATACCAGATATTAACCCCTCGACAATATAGCCTCCCATTGTCTGCATTTCCTTTGATGGGCTGTGTATTCCAAATGCGTCCTTGAATCCATCAATAAAAGGCTGAAACAGATTGTTTTTTATCCATGTACCGCAATTTTTTAGTGCGTTTGTTATCCCGTTCCATAACCCGGCGATAATGTCCCCGCCTGCATCCTCGATGTAAATATTGAAATAGTCGGACAAATTGCCCCAGGATTTTTTTAACATATCCCAGATACTGCCGACAAAATCAATCGCACCTTTTACAGCAGATCCGAGAAGTTTTCCCAAGCTCTTAGAAACACCGGACCAGTCAAAACCTGTGAAAAAATCCTTGATAGCATCAACGATATACTGAGGAACTGCCGCCCAGTCTGTGCCAGAAACAGCACCATATAAAGAATCACACAAGGCTTTTATTGCTTTTGATAAGGCTGAACCAATCGAACCCCAGGAAAGATTTTTAAAAAATCCACCGATTGCCGAAACAATCCCTTTTCCCAATGCCTCGAAATCCGTTTTCTTTACAAATCCATTAAATGTATCAAATAATCCTGTTACAGCTTTTCCAATAGCTGCGCCGCCTTTGCTCCACTTAATTCCTTTTATTGCCGTTGTTGTGGCGGTTCCTATACTCTCCCCTAAATTTGTAAAGTCAAAAGTTGACACAAAATCATAAAGCAGATCAATAATAGAATTGAACCCATTACACACCAAAGAGCCAACCGCCGGCCAGTCTATCACATTTACGGCGGAATTTAAGCCGGTTGCAAGTGATCGCCCTAGCATTCCCCAGTCTATTGTTGTTAAAAGAGTATTTGCAAATGTCAGGGCGGTATTGATACCCTCGCCAATAGTAGAACCTACCAGAGACCAATCTAACGCCCCTACAAAGCCGTTTATAAATGTTCCTATACTCTGCGCTATCTTCTTTGATGTTTCTTTGATTTTCGCCCAGTCTATGCCCTCTAGTGCTGCATTGATCTTTTCCGCCACCATCGCGCCAATTTCTGAAAAATCCGCCTTTTCCCATGCGTCTTTTATCATCTGTGCGAGATTTGCGAACTTGTCCCCGACGTTCTCCGTCTCGAAAGAGTCCGCCGGATTAGTTGCACCAGATCCGCCGCTGTTATCGCTGTTGTTGTCCTGTAATATATTTAATTCATCAATTCCGGCTGTAGCCGTTGCAAGTTTCTTTGTGCTCGATGTTGCTTTGTCCAAACTTGCAGCATAATTTCCTACAACCTTTTTTGCATGAGTAAATGTTGACTTTCCTGTTAATGCAGCGAAAAATTGACCGATGGCATTTGTTGCCTCTGTCAGCTTTGATATAAAAGCATTGATGATAGGCGTTACAGCATTTATAAGCGGCTCAAATGCTGCAATTAGGCTATTTCCAAGCTGTTTCAATCCAGACTGCATGGCGGAAATATTTTTATTGAACTCTGTACCTTTTGCCGCCGAATACTGCGCCAGTGTGTCAAAGCCCTGTTTCATAGTGTTCAGCAATGCAGTAATTGCCCGACGCAACACCATAAACGTAAATAACCGCGTTACGCTGCCTATTTTCTTCCCCAATCCGCTAAAGGTAGTCCCCAGTTTTGGAATTTGAGACTTCAACCCTCTTAATGCTCCGGCGACTTTCTTACACGCTGAAACAATCCCGGAGCCGATAGCTGCCACTTTTGAAAAAGCACCTTTTACAGTTCCACCAATGCTAGAAAGTACCGTTTTGAGGCGGCTTGTCTGCTCCGTTGCACCGGTCAAAGAACTTTTATATTTCTGCATCTGTGCCGATGCTTCCGCCAGATCCTGCGCTGCTCTTTCGTATGCAGTAGAGTCAAACGCCTTTGCGCCGCTCTCCATCTGTTTCATGGTGTACTTTGCCTGGTTCATGCCGTCTATGAGGTCCTGCATATCTGCGTTGAACTTCTCCGCACCAGATCCAAGCGAGATTTTTTCACGAATGCCAGAAAATGCCGTCTTTAACTGTTCGGCTATGCCTTTTAGTGCCTGCATCTTTCCGCCCATTTTCTGGACATTCTCCGCCGCTTCTGTCTCGGTCTGTGCTGTCTCCGCAAATGACTGTTTTATATTATTCGCCGCATATGTCGCCACGCTTTCGACTTTTTCCACATCCTCAACAGATCCGATTTTGGATTTTATAACGTTTTCGTCTGTTGTGCCGTAGTTCTGCAGATTCTCCGCCCAGTTTGGTTTTTCCCAGAAATTTAGCGGCTTTTGTGCGTTTACTTTATCCATAGCCGCGTATAACTGATCTAAAGTATTGCACACGTCCGCAATATCATATTGTAAATTCCTATACTGTTTTGAGTTCTCGTTAATCCCTGATACGGTTTTGAGCTTATTCTCTTTGTTTAATAATGTATCAAGCCGAGCCTCTGCCTGTGCAATCTGCTTTCTTAGTGCTTCCGTATTTCCTGATATTTTGATACCAGAAAACGCCGTCTGCAGTTTCTTCTGAAAATCTTCGAAGCTTTCCATTTCCTGTTTTAATTTCTTTGTATTTATGCCGTTCAGAGCCGTTTTTAAGGCTCTTAGGCTCTCTATTGTCTTATCTATCCCCTTATCTGCTTTTTCTGTTGTTGCCTCGATTTCAAGGGTAATAGCATCTACTTTTTCGGCCACGACTAACACCGTCCTTTCATTTTCCGGCATTAAAAAAGAGCCGGGATTTTCTCTCGGCTCTGCGCGGCTCTAATTGATTAGATGGTTATTTCCTAGATCCTACGATAACGGCAACACATAAAAAAGCCGTAACGCATACGATTGTTGTACAAATAACAGCGATCATTTTTCTTTGCTCCTTTCCTCATAACCTGTTTTATATGCTTTTCTTATTGAATCTACAAGCCAGTCCTGAAACTCTCCCGGCGTGTTGTATCCATCCACAACAATTTTTTCAAGTTCTGCCAGTCTGTTATTTTGTGTCTCTGCATCAGAATAACCGGCATTATAAGCAACGGTTATAATTTCCGTAACTACTCCGGCATCCTCCAATTTTTTCACAGTTGGCAATGTGCAACCGTACATTTTCCCATATACGGCGATTTTATGCTTCACTTTTCCCATCCCTACACCTCCACAATCTCACTAGGGCTGCAATTAAGGCACACAGCTATTTTATTTATGGTTTTTATTGTTGGCTCCCTCTGTCCTCTTAAAATAGCCGTTATTGTGCAATTACGAACGCCGCACCCCTTGGCAAGCTGTTCTTGCGTCAAATCTTTCGCACACATTAGATCAATAATCTTTGCTTTGTTAGCTTTCATCGTGATACCTCCATAAACAAAAAAAAGCCGGATGATATACACCCGGCTCATGGCTCTTTGCTTTATATGACTATATTTTATATAATTTATACATCATTATCAATAATTTATCGTCAACACCGATATTTTACCTTGAAAAAAATACGCCCACGTGTTATATTGAACATAGAAAAAGGGAAAGCCAGAGAAGCGGCTACCCTCAACAGTGATTTACCTAATTACTTAGGCCGTCAACTATTCGCAGTAGTTGGCGGCTATTTTCGTTTATCCTTGAAAATCTTATAGCAAAGACCAACAAGGGCAACAATGAATATACAAAACTGAATCAAATCAGAATATGTAACCATTGGCAACGCCCTCCTTTCTTTCGTCTGGAGGGTTAGCCCCTCCGATAAAGAGGGCAAGCCGCCCGGCTCTCTGGTTTCCCATGTATTTATATTATCATCTTACTGTAAGGCTTTCAATCAAATTCTGACCGGATCGCCTTTTTTATTTTTGGAAAATTTACGGGGGTGAGTTGGCGGCGGCTCGCCCGGAAATACACCCCCCACCCAGGGCCTCCGCTCCGTTCGCCCGGTTCTTTCTGTGCGGCTGCCATCTACAGCCGGGACGCACACCAGAATCACACAAAATCATGCTTTATTTTATATTTTGTCACAAGATTGTCACAAAAAGCATATAAAAAAGCCTCGGAGTGCTGATTTTACTAGCATTCCAAGGCTTTACATATCAAGTATTTTTTCTTGACACCTTGTAATTTATTTTTAAATCATGGTTCTTACGATCTTTGGCTTATATCCGGCCTTTTCCAGCGCCTTGATAATCTGCTTCTTGTGATCGGTACCAAAACACTCCAATGTAATCCGAAGTTCAACTGCGGCATTCCGGTTCGTGGAAACAAACTGATTGTGTTCGAGTTTGATGACATTTCCCTGCTCTTTTGCCAGTGTCTCGGAAACTTTCGCCAATTCTCCCGGCTTATCCGGAAGCAATACCGAAACGGTAAAGATACGGTCACGGAAAATCAGTCCCTGCTGTACCACAGAGGACATCGTAATCACATCCATGTTTCCACCGCTTAAGATGGATACCACACGCTTGTCCTTGACATTTAAATGCTTTAATGCAGCTACTGTAAGCAGTCCGGAATTTTCTACAATCATCTTGTGGTTTTCCACCATATCCAGAAAGCTTACGATCAGTTCATCATCCGTTACCGTGATAATGTCATCCAGATTTTTCTGGATATATGGGAAAATTTGGCTTCCCGGTGTCTTTACGGCAGTACCGTCGGCGATTGTATTTACTGTCGGAAGCGTTGTCACTTTTCCGGCTGCAAATGAAGCCTGCATACAGTTTGCACCAGCCGGCTCCACACCGATCACCTTAATCTTTGGATTAAGCAGCTTTGCAAGTGTGGATACACCGGTTGCCAGTCCGCCTCCCCCAATCGGGACAAGAATGTACTCTACCAGCGGAAGTTCCTTAAAGATCTCCATTGCAATGGTTCCCTGACCGGTTGCCACTGCCAGATCATCGAACGGATGAATAAAGGTATATCCTTTTTTTTCTGCCAGCTCCAGTGCATGTGCACATGCCTCATCATATACATCTCCGTACAACACAACTTCCGCACCGTAACTCTTGGTACGATTCACCTTGATCAGAGGCGTGGTGGTTGGCATTACAATTACCGCCTTACAGCCGTAGCACTTTGCGGCATATGCCACTCCCTGCGCATGGTTTCCGGCAGATGCTGTAATCAGTCCTCTCTGACGTTCTTCCTCTGAGAGCGTGCTGATTTTATAATAAGCACCTCTTACTTTGTATGCACCGGTAAACTGCATATTCTCCGGCTTTAAATATACTTTATTGCCTGTCTGGTTGCTGAAATATTCGCTGAATATAAGGTTAGTT
>OHAY01003553.1_pt1 | contig 10590 bp, 8 predicted proteins | sample 1577191 | NCBI WGS metagenome assembly OHAY01 (sample SAMEA3541504, study PRJEB24748) | human gut metagenome | biome: human gut; feature: human-associated habitat; material: faeces | place: China | collected 2012 | reverse complement strand
CTGCACGGTTGTAAATGACTTCTGCGGCAGTCTGTCCGTGGATGGCATAATGAATTTTATTCTGGACTTTTTTGAAGAACTGGACGGAGATTTCTGCTTTTGGGTCGTAGTCAATGCTGGTTGCATAGATTTCCAGAACCTGTCGATAAAACACTTTTTCGGAAGCACGGATGTCACGGATGCGTTCTAACAGCTCTTTGAAATATCCACCGCCGCCCAGATTTTTCAGGCGTTCGTCATCCAGCGCAAATCCCTTGCGCATATATTCCTTCAGGATGCCAGTTGCCCAGATACGGAACTGTGTGCCTCGTTTGGATTTGACACGATAACCAACAGAAATAATGACGTCAAGATTGTAGAATTCGACCTGATAGGTCTTTCCGTCTGCGGCAGTTGTTGCAAATTTTGCAACAACTGAATCTCGTTCAAGCTCACCCTCTGCAAAAATGTTTTTGATGTGACGGGAAATTGTGGATTTGTCACGTTGGAACAACTCAGCCATCTGGTCAATGGAAAGCCAGACGGTGTCACCGTCAAAGGTAGTATCAATTTTGGTCAGGCCATCTTCTGTGGTGTAAATGAGGATGGAATTTTTAGGAGAGGCATCTGGACGATTCATTTTAAGCACCTCGTTCCGTGTATGTAATACAGTGGAAGGGGAGACCTTACCACTGTGTTGGGACAAATATTACAAGAATATTATATCATGCTGCAAGAGCGGTATCAACAGCATCTTGTTGATTTTTGTTGTTGGTTGAGGATACTGCGTTGTCTATTTCCAAGACCGATGCGTACTTCTCAATCAAATCGGCTAGAAAGCTTGCAAATGCGCTCCATTCATCGAGTGTGGGCGTAGAGCATTCCGAATGGGTAGGATTGTTTTCTGTACGATGGCAATTATTCAATAGGCAACTACATTTCCTTGTAGCAGAACTTAGGACGTCCTGCAGATTCCTTCAGAAATGTTTCTGATCTATCCGATTAAAATTTTTAAGCGTTCCAGCTTTTCCTGTGCGTTCTCCTTCCGGAAGCTGACCCCAATGCAGGAAATCGGGTTTGGGCGAAGCCCAACAAGTGTTTTGAAGCTGGATTTGTAAAATCGGATTCAAAAATTGCAAGTTGGTACTAACTCGCCCTACTTGCTGCGGTTGCAAACTCGAAAATTTTTGTGTAGAAAAATAACCGTCCGCTTCAAGTTGAACTTGAAAGCAGACGGTCCTGATTGCAAAATGATTTTCAAATTTGAAAAGCACCTTGAGAGGCTTCATAGCACCCGCAAGCAATGCAGACGTATATACATCTGCGAACTTGTCGGGGCGAGGCCCCTCCATCTGCTGTCGCAGACCGTTCTGTCGCTTAAAAGCCCCACTGGGGCTTTCATTGCTGCGCTGCGCTCCGCAAACGCGAATTTTGCTCTGCAAAATGCTTGTTGGGAAATCCCAAACCCTTGAACTGCATCCGTTGGATGCAGGATTAGCGTCTCCAAATGAGAAAGTATATGGTTCTAACACATTGTCAGCCATTGATAAACAACTTTTTCCAGTCAAAAAAGAAAATAGCGATGATTAAAGATGAACATTGCAGAAAAATGTGATACAATAGAAAATGAAAATCCAAACAACAGGAGGAATCCCCTCGTGGCCAACAACGTGAACGTCAAAAAACTGGAAGCTGACCTGTGGGAGTCGGCAGATCTGCTGCGTGCAGGCTCTAAACTCACCTCGAACCAATACTGTATGCCGGTACTGGGACTGATTTTTCTGCGGTATGCGTACAGCCGCTTCAAACTGGTGGAGCAGGAGATCCTGAAAGACCGTCCCGTGCGCGGCGGTCGGGTGCTGCCGGTGGAGCAAAGCGACTTTACCGAAAAGAGTGCACTGTTTCTGCCCAAGGAGGCGCAGTACAATTACTTAGTCAATTTGCCCGCCAACATCCCGGAGCAGGGGCTGACCGGCATTGAGGGCAATCCTCTGAACAGTCTGGGCGAAGTGGTGAACAACGCCATGGAACTGGTGGAACAGCAGAGCGAGCAGCTGCAGGGCGTTCTGCCGAAGGACTACACCATCTTCTCAGATGAACTGCTGGGGGAACTGCTGCGTATCTTCAACAATGATGCGTTGGACGATGTGGGCGGCGATGTGATCGGCCGTATCTACGAATATTTTCTGAATAAGTTTGCCAAGAACGTGGCACAGGATGACGGCGTGTTCTTTACGCCGAAATCGCTGGTGAAGATGATCGTCAATGTGCTGGAGCCTGCCCACGGTGTTCTGCTGGACCCGGCTTGCGGCAGCGGCGGTATGTTTGTGCAGACCGGCGACTTTGTAAACCATGCGGGCATGATCGCCAACAACACCATGACCTTCTACGGACAGGAAAAGGTGGAGTACAACGCCAAACTCTGCCTGATGAACATGGCCGTGCATGGCCTGACCGGCGTGATCAAGTCCGGCGATGAAGCCAATACCTTTTATCATGATGCCCACAACCTGAACGGCTGTTGCGACTATGTGATGGCAAATCCACCGTTTAACGTGGATAAGGTCAAGTCGGAGTCGGCGCAGAGTGCCGGGCGGTTGCCCTTTGGCCTGCCCGGTGTGAACAAGGCCAAGGAGATCGGCAACGCAAACTATCTGTGGGTGTCCTATTTCTACTCCTACCTGAACGAGCATGGCCGTGCGGGTTTTGTGATGGCGTCCTCGGCTACCGACAGTCAGGGCAAAGACAAGGACATCCGTGAAAAGCTCATCCAGACCGGCCATGTGGACGTGATGATGAGCGTGGGCAACAACTTCTTCTACACCAAAAGTTTGCCCTGTTCGCTGTGGTTTCTGGATAAGGGCAAACCGGAACATCTGCTGGACACCGTATTGTTCATCGACGCCCGCAACTATTATACCGTGGTGGACCGTACTCAGAACGAGTGGAGTGACTGGCAGCTGAAGAACCTCAACGCCATTGTCTGGCTCTATCGCGGCGAGGTGGACAAGTACAAGGGGCTTTTGGCGGAGTATCAGGCAGAGCTGGCAGACGACCGCCCCTTTGCAGAGATTCAGGCCGCACTGGAACAAAACGTGCAGGCCAAGCGGGAAGAAGCCAAAGCCGCTGTGGAGGCAGCACCCCGCAAAGAGCGCAAGACCACGCAGGAAAAGTTCGACAAGGAGCTGGAAGCCCTCAGCGAGAAGCTGACCGTTGCCAAGGAGGCCGTCTGGCTCACCGAAAAGTTTGGCGAGGGCGTTTATCAGGACATTCCCGGTCTGTGCAAGGTGGCCAGCCGCGACACCATCCTCAACGAGAAAGGCGCATCCCTGACGCCCGGTGCCTATGTGGGCGTTGCACCCGTGGAGGATGACGGCGTGGATTTTGCCCAGCGGATGAAGGAAATCCACAAGGAGCTGCTGGAATTGCAGGCAGAGTCCAACCGCCTGATGGAAACCATCTCGAAGAATCTGGAGGAGATGGGGGTATGATTTTAAGTGATGTGTGTGAATTTATTGTGGATTGTCCGCATTCGACTGCACCAGATGAAGGGGAGGGCTATCCCTTAATTCGTACCCCTAATGTTGGAAAGGGAAGACTCGATTTGAACGGTGTGCATCGGGTGAGTGAATCTGTGTATAAACAGCGGATTCAAAGAGGTGCTCCACGAGCTAATGATTTGATTTTTGCACGAGAAGCCCCAGCAGGAAATGTTGCACTCGTACAGGAAAATCAGACTGTGTGTTTGGGTCAAAGAACTGTTTTGATTCGACCGAACGTACAAAAGGTGAATCCGCAATATTTGGTGTATTATTTGCTCTCGCCGGAGCCACAGTATGAACTTTTGGGAACAGCAAATGGTGCAACGGTTGCGCATGTTAATCTTCCGGCGATTCGGAACCTGAAAATTGAACTGCCAGAAAAATCTGTTCAGGATAAAATAGGTACAATATTGGTGACCTACGATGACCTGATTGAAAACAACCAGAGACAGATCAAATTGCTGGAAGAAGCGGCCCAGCGACTTTATAAAGAGTGGTTTGTGGATTTGCGCTTTCCGGGGTATGAAAACACGAAAATTGTGGATGGCGTGCCGGAGGGGTGGCAGTGGTGCAAAGTGAGAGACGTTGCGGACATAAATAGTAGTGCTTTGCCGAAAAATTATAAAGAGGATTTTATTGATTATGTGGATTTGGGCTCGGTTCGATGTGGCCATATAGAGACAAGAACTCGGTATAATTTGAATGAAGCACCGGGAAGAGCAAAACGTTGTGCAAAAGATGGGGATATTATATGGGGGATGGTTCGGCCGAACCTGAAAGCATATGCGCTTGTTACAAATCCTAAAGAAACCGATGTGTTTTCAACTGGCTTTGCGGTACTGTCGGCGAAAAAAGTTCCGTATAGCTATCTTTATTGTGCGGTCACCCAAGAAGAATTTGTTGGGTATTTGGTGAACGCAACAAATGGTGCGGCTTATCCAGCGGTCAAACCGATTCATTTTGAGGAAGCTGATATTTTGAAGCCAGATGATAAAATACTAGAGCAATTTCATGGTGTAGCTGATTCGATTTTTGGAAAGATAGAAGCATTAGAAAATCAAAACCATAATTTAAGTGAGGCAAGAGATTTACTTTTGCCGAAGTTGATGAGAGGAGAAGTGGAGGTGTGATTATGGATATGCCAAAAGAATTTTATGATATGGTGTGTGCTGACATTAAAAGACTAGACAATGTTCGAAATTTAAGTACAGAAGAGTTATTTGAACTACATCGTCAGATTGATGCAAGGTATCAAGCTTGCATCAACAAGTGGTGTGATGGTTTGTGGTGCTCTACAAATGATGGAACACATATTGCTTATGGACATTTGGCCCAGAATCCTCAAAAGTATGTGTTATCTAATTTGAAGATGATGAAGGCAAAATTGGAAACATATAAGTACCAGATGAATGCGGTACAGTTGCCCAAGCCGGAAGTTTCCAATTCTCAGGTCGTCAATGTGACCAACAGCGTGAATGTGAACGTTACATTTGAGCAGGTGCGCAAAGAAGTAGAAGAAATGACTTCACTCACGAATGAACAGACACAGGAAGTGCTGGATAAAATTTCTGAGATTGAAGAAGTGGTAAAGTCCAAAGACAGCAAAAAGTCAAAATGGGAAAAAGTAAAGCCTGTTTTGGCATGGATGGCTGATAAGAGCTGTGACGTGGGGATTGCGTTATTGCCGCTGTTGTTAAAAATAGGACAACAATAAAATAGTTTGAACTTTGATGAAAGGGGTGTTCATAATATGTCAAATCCGCTTAATAAGTATTGTTCCGAAGCAAATGATCTTAAGGACGTAAAAGATGTGATGAATAAAATTCAAAAACTTCGTGCTCAAATGAAGAATCCGACCAGAGATGGAATGATCGAAGCGTTGCGAGATGCAAAAATGAGTGCGCTGATGGAAATTTCGGCCTTGGAAATGGCGCAGGGTGCGACAAGTTGGGCACCTTTTTCAGCAGCATCAGATAGCCAGCTATACGCACTCCTAGGACAGTATGAACAAGGATTAAAATTGCATTGTATTGCTAAAATAGGCGAAAAAGCGTTTGATGAGCAAATGAATGAAATACAAGAGAAAACGGGAAAGAGAGATTCTTTTGGTATATGAAAGCGGCTAACGAAACTGTTGAATGAAAAATGGAGGGTATGATCTATGCCAGAGTGGATAACATGGGTATTTGATGGAATTGGTTCGACAATTTTCTCTTTAATCGCAGGAGCCTTGATTGGTGGAGCGGTTGGATATAAGATAGGCGTACATAAAAACGTTAAACAGAAACAGACTGGCGGAGACAATGTTAAACAGCGACAGGAGTTTACACTGGAAAATGAAGATGTTTCCAAAGATGGAGGAAAGATAAAAAACAATTTTCAACAAAGCCAAAAAGCCGGTAATAATGCAGAGCAGGTGCAGATTGGAGGTATAAAACGTGGACGTTAACAAGCATACACAGCAAGCGGGCGATAATAGTCAGCAGATGCAGGCAAATAACATTACGATTATAAACAACAATGGCTTGACAGAAGAACAAGTTAATGAGCGGGTAAAAAAGGTAGTCAATGAATTGATACCTGTTGCGATAAAAGAGTACACTGAAGAAGCAAGGGAAACAGCAAATGAAAGAATTGCAAAATTGGAAAATTTCATTCTTCCCCGAATTAGCCAGGTTGATGGAATGGTGGAATCGTTTGCTGATCCTGCATTTCAAAGACTATTGGTAAAAGCAGAACAAGAAGCAGCTGTAAGCGAAAGAGATGCGGATTATGAACTTCTGACGGAACTGTTGGTTTGTCATGTTCAAAAGGGAGATGATAGAAAGAACCGGGCAGGAATTATCAAGGCAACAGAAATAGTAGATATGGTAGATAATGATGCTTTGTGTGGATTGACCATAATAAATACGTTGGAGTCAATAAAACCTGCGTGGGGAAATGTTTCGGAGGGACTAGCTATTCTAAATCGACTTTATAAAAAACTGGAGTATATGGATTTGCCCGTGGGGATAGAATGGCTAGAACATTTGGATGCTTTAGGAGCGATAAGGCTGTCGAGTGGAGTAACTACTTTGAAAAAATTTTCAGAGTATTACCCCGGAGTGCTAACCGGGTATGCATGTGTTGGAATAAAGAAAGGGTCAGAGGAACATAAAAAGGCGGTCGAATTGCTTTCTACTGTAAATATTGGTCTGAGTGGGTTGGTAGATAACTATTTTTTGGATGGATATGTCCGTCTAGAAATTGTGAATAAAAATCATATTGATAGCTTGAAAATTGCAGATTCGGAGGGGGTGCATAATATTCGACCAGATGAAAAGAAAATATTTGATGATATTTGGAATATGTATGAGAAAAACAGTGCATTACAAAATAAAGTGTCGAGGGCTTTTATAGATGAATGGGATTCGTTTGAATCACTAAAGAAAATACATCAGTGGTGGGATAAAATCCCTACTGCGTTCTCTATTACGCAGATTGGAAGAATATTGGCGCACACAAATGCAAAGCGTTGTGATCCATCTTTGCCGGATTTACTGTAAGGAGGAATAGAAAATGAGCCGCGAATACTCCGAAAATGTCCTTGTTCAGAACAGCGCAGGCAACCTGCTGCAAAATGTTCTGGGCTGGGAGGTTGTGCTGGCTTACAACTCCGAAAAGCTGGGGCCGGACGGGACGTTGGGCCGCACCGGCTATGGGGAAGTGTTGCTGACCCGGTATTTTCGGCAGGCGCTTTTGCGGCTGAACCCGTGGCTTACCCCGAACCAGCTGGACGAGGTGCAAAAGAAATTCACGGCGCACGTTTCCACTGCATCCCTGATGCAGATCAACGAGGAAAAGTATTTTCTGCTGCGGGATGGCATCCCGGTAACGGTCAAGCGGCCGGATGGCCGCACCGAAATCCGCAGCGCGGCGGTGATCGACTTCAAAAACCCGGAAAACAACCACTTCCTCGCCGTAAAAGAAATGAAGATCCACTCGCAGCTGTACCGCTGCCGGACAGACATTGTGGGCTTTGTCAATGGCATTCCGCTGCTGTTTATCGAGCTGAAAAAGCCTACCGTGGATGTGCAGAACGCCTACATAGACAATTACCGAAATTATCTCGATACCATTCCGCAGCTGTTCTATTACAATGCCTTCCTTATGCTGTCCAATGGATTGGAAGCCAAGGTGGGCACGCTTGGCAGCAAGTACGAGTTCTTCCACGAGTGGAAGCGTCTGAAGGAAAGCGATGCAGGCAGAGTGGAGCTGGAAACCATGCTGCGGGGCATCTGCGAGAAAAAGACCTTCCTCGATCTGCTGGAAAACTTCATCCTTTACGACCATTCCGGTGGGCGCACCACCAAGATTCTGGCCCGCAACCACCAGTACCTCGGCGTCAACGAGGCCGTCAGTGCTTACGAGAACCGCAAGCTGAAAGACGGCAGGCTGGGTGTGTTCTGGCACACGCAGGGGTCTGGCAAGAGTTATTCGATGGTCTTTCTGGCGCAGAAGATCCGGCGCAAGTTTGCAGGCTCGCCCACCATTGTGGTGCTGACCGACCGTGACGAGCTGAACCGGCAGATCAGCGATACCTTTGAAAACTGCGGTCTGCTGGGCAAAACCAAGGCTTCGCAGTTCATTGCATCCAGCGGTGCAGACCTTGTAAAAAAGCTGCAGGGCAACCCCAGCTTTGTGTTTACCCTGATCCAGAAGTTCAACCTGCCCAAGGAGCCGCCCATCTACCCGGATCACGACATTCTGATTTTGTCGGATAAAGCCCACCGCAGCCAGTACGGCATTTTTGCAGACAACATGATGCACCTGCTGCCCACGGCGTCCCGCATCGGCTTTACCGGTACACCGCTGCTGGCGGATGACCATATCACCGAGCGCACCTTTGGCGGGTATCTGTCGGTGTATGATTTCAAGCGGGCAGTGGAGGACGGCGCAACGGTGCCGCTGTATTATGAAAACCGTGCGGATAAGATCGCCCAGTTGGACAAGCCGGAGATCACCGGGCGGATCCTGGATGCCATTGAAGCTGCCGACCTTGATCCTTCGCAGGAGGAAAAGCTGGAACGCGAGTTTGCAAAGGAGATCCATATTCTCACCGCAGATGAACGGCTGCGCTCCATTGCAAAGGATTTTGTGGAGCATTACTCTGACCTTTGGACCAGCGGTAAGGCGATGTTTGTCTGCCTGAATAAGGTCACCTGTGTGCGGATGTACAACTATGTGCAGGAATGCTGGCAGGCAAAGATCAGGGAGCTGGAAGCCCGGCAGGGCACAGCGACCCAGCAGGAAGCACAGGAGCTTGCCCGCAAACTGGCATGGATGAAAGAAACCGAAATGGCAGTGGTGATCAGTCAGGAGCAGAACGAGGTGCAGACCTTCAAAAAGTGGGGGCTGGATATTCTGCCGCACCGTGCCAAAATGGAAAAGCGGGAGCTGGATAAAGAATTCAAGGACAGCAGGAATCCGTTCCGGGTGGTGTTCGTCTGTGCCATGTGGCTGACGGGCTTTGATGTAAAGTGTCTGTCCTGTCTGTATCTGGACAAGCCGTTGAAAGCCCATACCCTGATGCAGACTATTGCTCGTGCAAACCGTGTTTCGGAGGGCAAGAGCAACGGCCTAATCGTGGACTATATTGGTATCGTAAAGGCGCTGCGCAAGGCTCTGGCAGAACACGGGTTCCGGCTGCAGGAACTGGTGGACGCACAGGACTTTGAAAAGATGAACCTTGTACAGGATGCAGTCAACGCGATGTGCGAGACGTTGGAAACCAAGAAAACCTTCCAGACCTATGCGTCTGAACTGGCGCGGCTGTTCCGCTACGCAGACCGTGACGATGTGGACGATACCGTGCGCGCCCGGAAAAACGCAATTCTCGCCATCTACGAGGGCTTGCAGCAGAAGAGGAAACACGCGGACAATACCGACCTGATGGTGCAGATCAACGGCATCGTCAACGAGTACATTCATGTGGAAAAGCCGGATCGGGAGGCTGTACCTTCCCGGCAGTTTGACATCAGCAAAATTGACTTTGACCTGTTGAGCCGGGAATTCGCCCACACCCGGCGGAAGAACCTTTTGCTGCGCGATCTGGATGAACTGGTGAATCAGCAATTGGCGAAAATGCTGTTTGCAAACCCGCACCGCATGGATTATTATGACCGCTATCAGGAGATCATAGATGCCTATAATGCAGAGCAGAACCGGGCAACCATTGAGAAAACCTTCATGGATCTGATGGAACTTGCAAATTCACTGGACACGGAGCAGCAGCGCTACGTGCGTGAGGGCTTTTCTAGCGATGAGGAGCTTTCGGTGTATGATTTGCTGTTTTCGGAGAACCTCACGAAGCAGGAAATTGAAACGATCAAGAAGGTGTCTGTGGACTTGCTGACAAAAATCAAACAGCAGATCGCCAAACTCGACCATTGGACGGACAAGCAGGAAACTAAGGCGATTGTGGATAACCTGATTCGCAATACCCTTTGGCAAGAACTTCCCAATAGCTATGATGTAAGCGATATCCAGACCTACCAGAAGAAAATCTACGAGTATGTATATATGCGCTACCCGGAAGTAGCATAACGCAAAAATCACCCCAGAGAGAACGCACAAGAGGCTATTCTCTCTGGGGTGATTGCGTATCAAATCATCTGAAAATGCTTCAAAGCTTCCACAATCGCATCCTCTTTTTCTTTCGGACACTTGGGCTGTTTGGCATTTTCAGATTTGGGCTTATTATAATTCTCTCGCTCAATAATGCCGTACTTCTGCTTCACCTGTGCGATATAGAGGTTGGAAACCCTCAACTGATGGTGTTCCCACACATAATCCCGAATCTCGTTGTAAGTCGCCTTGCTTTCCGCAGCAGTCACATCCAGTTCCTCCATGCTGACGTCCACTTCAATGTGCCGCTCGACATGGAGTTTGGTCAAAAGGAGAACGGCTTCGACTGTTGTTTCAGTTTCCAAGGGAAGTTCTTTCACTTCCTCGCCATCAATAGGCACAGGGAAATTGAATACAATCTTCTTTATCCAGCTTCCGTCTTTTCTCTTTTCCGGGAACATCT
>OHAY01003539.1_pt1 | contig 10621 bp, 7 predicted proteins | sample 1577191 | NCBI WGS metagenome assembly OHAY01 (sample SAMEA3541504, study PRJEB24748) | human gut metagenome | biome: human gut; feature: human-associated habitat; material: faeces | place: China | collected 2012 | reverse complement strand
ATTGTATCGTGCCCCGGACGGAGATTGTAGCCTGTGATACGTCTGCTACGATAGAGGAATTGCGTTCTAAGTTTATCGAGACAGGACTTTCGAAGATATTGGTGTATAACGAGAATATTGACGATATTATCGGGTATATCCATTCTTCCGAGCTTTTCAAGAATCCGGAGGATTGGACCCAGCATATCCGTAGCGTATCGATCGTTCCGGAGACGATGGCGGCGAATAAACTGATGAAACTGCTGATGCAAGAGAAGAAGAGCTTGGCTGTTGTCGTGGATGAGTTTGGCGGTACGTCGGGTATCGTGACACTTGAGGATTTGGTGGAGGAGATTTTCGGAGAGATTGAGGACGAGCACGATATGAAGTCGCATGTGGCTAAAAAAGTATCGGACAATGAGTATTTGCTGTCGGGTAGAATGGAGATTGATACCTTGAACGAAATGTTCGGGTTGGATCTTCCGGAGTCGGATGATTATGTCACCATCGCCGGTTTTATCTTGCACTTCTATCAAAAATTCCCGAAATTGAACGAGACTGTCCAGATCGATAAATATTCGTTTAAGATAATCAAAGTAACGGCTACGAAGATCGAACTTGTACGTATGAAAGTAGGGATTTGATAAAAAAAAGGATTATATGCTGTGGAATTTCCTTTTTTTCATATCTTTGTGCCCTTAAAATGTGAAATAATAAACTTTAAAAAATAATAAAGATAAATGGCTACGCTGGAAAAAATTAGAAGCAAAGCAGGACTGCTGGTACTCGTGGTGGGTTTGGCATTGTTCGCTTTTATCATTGGAGACTTTTTGAACTCAGGTTCAACCTATTTTAGACAAACACAGGAGCGTGTTGGTGAAATTAACGGTGAGGTAATTAGTATTCATGATTATCAGGCTCGTGTAGATGAAATGACCGAAATGTATAAAATGCAGACGGGATCTACAAGTCTACCTGAAGAGTATTTGACTCAGATCCGTCAGAGTGTGTTTGATGCCATGGTGCAAGACATTGTCTTAGGTGAAGAAACTGAGAAAATCGGAATGGAAGTATCTCCTGAAGAGTTATTTGATATGGTTCAAGGTGAAAATATTTCTCCTATGATTCAGCAAATGCAAATGTTTGTCAATCCACAGACTGGTGCATTTGATAGAAATGCATTATTAAATTTCTTGAAGACGATTGACAACGATAATATTGCAAGTATGTCGGCTGAACAGCAGGATCAATTGATCAAAGCTCGTAATTTCTGGTTGTTCTGGGAAAAGAATATCAAGCGTCAGCGTTTGGAACAGAAGTTTACTACTTTATTGGCAAAGGCTGTTTCTGCGAATAAGTTGGATGCAAAAGAATCATTTGATGAAAATGCCAAGAATGCTAACATTGTATATGCAATGCAATCTTATTCATCTATACCTGATTCAACCATTGAAGTAAGCAAGAGTGAAATTGAAAAGCTGTACAATCAGCGTAAAGATCTGTATAAGCAGAAAGAAACAAAGGTTATTAAGTATTTGTCTGTAGACATTCGTCCTAGCCAGGAAGATTATAACAATGCTCAACAAGATATCGAATCTTTGAAATCTGAATTTACAACAAGTCAGAACGTAGCAGACATTGTTAATGAAAATTCAGAAGTGCCTTATATGGATGTTTTCTTTACTGACAAGGCTTTTGATCCTGAATTGAAGCAGTTTGCCACTACGGCAGAAGTTGGTGCAGTATATGGACCGGTATTTGAAAACGATAAATACAGAATGTTTAAACTTGTAGCCAAGACTACAGCTCCTGACTCTGTAAAAGTAAGCCATATTATGTTGGCAGGTCAAACAGAAGAAAGAACAAAAGTGTTGGCTGATAGTTTGATGAATGAAATCAAAGGTGGAGCAGATTTCGCTGAATTAGCTAAGAAGTTCTCTGTTGATCAGGCAGCTGAGAATGGAGGAGAATTAGGTTGGTTTACTGAAGCAACTGCTTTGAGAGGTGTCAATGAGGAATTCAAAAATGCTATCTTCTCAACTCCGGTAAATCAAGTATCAGTTGTAAAATCAATGTATGGAACCCATTTGGTGAAAGTAACAGAGAAGACAGCTGATGTTGCTAAGTATAAAGTTGCTGATATCGATATGACGGTATCTCCAAGTTCTAAGACTTATAGCAATATTTATAATGAATTGAATCAGTTTATTTCTAAGAACCGGGATATTGCAAAATTGGATACAGCCGCTAAATCAGCTGGATACAATGTAATTTCTAATGTTTCTATTACTCCGGATAATCAAGTATTAGGTTCAATTAAGAGTTCTCGACCTGTCATTCGTTGGGCTTTCCAGAATGAAAATGGAAGTGTTTCTGAAATTTTTGAATGCGATGACAAGTTCGTGATAGCTGCTATCGAAAAAAGTATTCCGAAGGGTTATACTCCGATTGAAGTTGTAGCACCTTCCTTGAAAGCAGAATTGGCCGCTCAAAAGAAAGGGGATAAGATCGTTGCTGATTTGACAGCTAAGAATTTGACTTCTTTGGATGCTTATGCACAGGCAATGAATACTTCTGTTGACAGTGTTAAGTTCGTATCTTTTGGAACACGTCGTATTTCCGGAATCGGTGTTGAACCGAATATGAATGCAGCTGTATCTTTAGCTAAAGTAGATCAATTGAGTGCACCTGTAAAAGGAAATAATGGTGTATATGTGTTTAAAGTAATAGCTGAAAATACAGACAGCAAAGAATATAATGAAGCAGATGTAGTTCGTTCATTGGATGCTACAAATGCTTATCGGTTCTCTTATCAGGCAATCCAGTCTTTGGTGAATAAAGCCGATGTAGAAGATAACCGTATCCGTTTTTATTAATTAAAGGAAGTATTGTAGGGCCTTTATAGGCTTAAAGATATAAGGTCATCTTGGGGTTATCCAAGGTGGCCTTTTGTCGTTTATAGCGAATATGGTCTGTTTGTGATTCTTAGTGTGCGGAAAAAGGTTAATGATATACGTAGATATAAAAAATGAAACCTTAGAGAATTGATGATAAAACTCATTGGAATTGATTGTAAAAGTAACGAGATTCATTTTAGAGGTATGATAGAATCTTACTTGGTGTTTTTCTCCCTTTAGCTTGAGGTTAACCTTACGCCTTATGTTTTATAACTTGTTTGTAAGTTTTCAGTAGTAAAAAGCTTCTTTTCTTTCTTATATTTCGTGATGCTTGTTGAATTATAAGCTAAAATGTAATCTTTGATGATAAATTATAACTATCAATATGTAAGTATATGTATCTTATATATGCAATATTCTCTTTTGATATGATTAATAAAGATTAAATAAGTGGTTTAATCTATCATTTTGTCAATTATTATTTGGTGATAAGGAAAAACGTATGCATCTTTGCAGTGTCAAAATAAAACAACCTATAAAACAAAAGTAAGATATGAAAACTCAATCTTTTTCAAAAAGCATTATTACATTAGCATTAACATTCGCCTGTGGTTTGGTTGCAAATGCAGCTTCTCCTCGAAATTATTTATATGACACAAAGGAAGAAAATGGTTTGATTACTTCTAAAACTATTTTTTTGCAAGCTGATAATGGAATGTTGGATAAACAAGTCAAATATGAATTTGTCTATAATGAAGCCGGTAAAGTGGCTGTAAAGAAAGCTTACCGCTGGAGTGAAAACGAAGGGAAATGGCTTCCGTTCTATCAGACAAATTATACATACGACGATAAAAAGCAAAATATTGAATCAACTTATGGCATGTGGAATAAAAAGACTAAACAGTTTGATTTGAATAAACAGACGATGAATATTCCAGCCTCAAGTTATAATGAGATATTTTCTTAAATGAAGCAATTTACTATTTATTAGAAGCGATGATTATTTCATCGCTTTTTTTATGTTTATTTCTACGGGTAAACTTGAAATTATTATTATTTTCGCATCAGTTGAATTTAATATTTATCCTATGAAAAAGTATGGTTGTTTTGTGGCTGTTTTACTATTGCTAGGTTCAACGTCGTGTGTTACGAAGAAAAAGTATCTATTAGCAGAAAATGGTCGGTTAGAAGCTTTACAGCGTGAAGAGACACTGAAAAAGCAATTGGTAGATTGTCGGGATGAAAACGATCAGTTGTCTGCCAGATTAACGCAATTGATGCGAGATACGGCAGATATGCGTCGGAATATCCGCAGTTATCGGGAGATGTTGAATACGAATCTGGGCGAACAGGATAAACTAAATGAGTTGTTGACAAAGAAAATGCAAGAGTTGGATGATCGTGAACGTACGATCAATCAGTTGCAAGACTTGATCAATGCTCAGAATGAAAAGGTTCAGAATATCTTGAAAAGCGTAAAAGATGCCTTGATGGGCTTTAGTAGTGATGAATTGAGTGTGCGAGAGGAAAATGGGAAAATATATGTGGCCATGTCAGACAAATTATTGTTCCAGTCAGGAAGTGCTACCGTTGATAAGCGAGGCAAGGAAGCTTTAGCTAAACTGGCAGAGGTCTTGAATAAACAGAAAGATGTTGACGTGAATATAGAAGGACATACCGATACGAAACCAATTCATACAGCTCGCTTTGCTGATAATTGGGATTTAAGCGTGATCCGTGCCACCTCTGTAGTCCGGATCTTAACGAAAGAATATGGAGTAAGTCCGATGCAAATTGTTCCTTCAGGAAGAGGAGAATACTTGCCAGTAGCAGATAACGAGACAACAGAAGGGCGCAGTAAAAATCGCCGAACAGAAATTATAATTGCTCCTAAATTAGATGAATTACTCAAAATCTTGAATTGAGTCATCGGGTAGCTTTAGAATTTCTAAAAGCGATCAAATGCAAAAGTGGTAACCTTTAGAGCCTCTAAAAGCAGTCAAATGTAAAAGTGGGCGTCTTTAGAATCTCTAAAGGTTGTCGAATGTAGAGGCGATGGCTTTTAGAGCTTCTAAAAGTCATCAAATGTGAAAGAGGAAGCTTTTAGAGGTTCTAAAGGCAATCGGAACGGGAAATGAAGGCTTTTAGAGGTTCTAAAGAACGGGAAAAGGAGAAAGGACGGTCTCCGGAGATTCTGGAGGCACATGTAAAACACAATAAAAGGCTTGGACCATGAAGGAAGTGAAAGTTTTTAAAGGCACATTATGTAGCTTGTACACGAATGCAGTTCACGCGGCTTTCATGCAGCGTATCTACGATGAGTTGATATCGTTGCTGGATCGCAAGGAGAAATTGCACATTTCGGACGCGTTGATGGAAGAATTCAACGAGTTGATCGGGAAGGAAACGGACTTGACTAAAGAGGCGAGACGCTTGCTGAATACCGCTACGCGCGGGAATACGGACCAAGAGCGCGACGACATCTTGGTGTATCTGTTGCAGGAGATAAAGAATGCCGCCCGTTCGCCGATTGCTGCTAAAAAGGCTGCCGGCGAAGCATTGACTCCGTTGGCCGAGGCCTATACGGGGATTCAAGGTGAGGCGAATGATGCGGAAACGCTTTCGATCCGCGGTTTGATTTTGGATTTACAGAAATCGGAGAATGCTTCGCACGTCACAGCCTTGGGACTGGACGAAGTGGTGACGAAGCTTGAGGAAGTAAATAACCGCTACGACCGCGAACGGAAAGAACTTTCGTCGAGGACACTGGCGAATAAGAAAGAAAACTCGCTTGCGATCCGTCCGAAAACGGATGCGGTGTTGAAGCGTATCTTGGATTTGATTTATGCCAGCGAGGTGCTGGCCGTTGAAGAAGAGACAGGCGACCAAGTTTTTGTCGAGTCGGTGATAGATAGCATCAATGTGATCATCGACGAATACCGGGCAAGTTACAACAAGAGCCAGGCGCAGAAAAAGTCGGGTAAACCGGAATCCGGAAATCCGTAAGGCGGGAGGCGGTCACTGGGGGAGCATGCCTCTCCCCCGGTGGCGACACGCTAAAACCGGAACTTCATTTTATGAAATAGCATCTTGGGTAGGCATCTGTCAACCGTAATGACGATCCTGAGCGTTGGATATTTAATCGTTCGAACACTAACTTTGTTGAATCAGTTGTGTATTCAAGCATAGAAGCATACTTCTCTTCGGGAATAGAGTCTAAAGAATTTATTCCAGCCTTTGAGAGTTGGAGGTTCAGCAGCTGAGAGTAACTTATGCTTAATACTAATTTGTCTTGTATATAAATGTATAGGCTGTCATGAATGGAATGAAAGTAATTCCCCTCATTCTTGTATGGGCTTATAAAATAGGCTTGATGATAAGAAGAAATATCGGTTGGTTCATCACTTTCTATCGAAATAAACTGGATTTTACTTGATGAACCATCCTCTGAATGATCTCGCCCTTCCTGAGAATATGTCTCAATATCTTGTATTGAAATACCGGGTAGGTATGATATTCCCATTATAACAATAACGGCTGTCCAGGCAATAGTATAATAATGGAAAGCTCTCTTGATAAAGAAAGATAGGGATAATAAAGTCAATAGCAAGACAACTACTACCAGATAAACACGAGGTATGGTAAATCCATACTGAGAAATGCGGTAATAAATACCAATCCAGCAAAGTATCAGGGTCGGTAATGCGATCAGACTTGCATGCCGATAAAACCAATCATAATATCGTTGGCGCAGAAATGGCTGGCAACCTTTCAGCAAGAACAGTAACCCGACAAATCCGGTAACCAGATAAGCTATCTGTCCTTTGGGCAAATTCATGGTAAGTCCTATCCGGATTATATACAAATATAAGATACCACTATAAATCAGTAAAGCCGGAGACAGGATGAAGTTTAGTAGGAAAGACAAGAAAGAACTGAAAGTCTCTTTGGTTTCTTCTTTCATGGAATTGAACTGAAGAAAAAACAAGGGTGCCAACAATCCGTAGGAGAAAGCTTGCGTATATTGGATTATCTGTTCGGACGATCCTTGCCAGATATCAAATATATAGCGGATAGAAAACAAAATCGATAACAAGACACTCCAGGTAACGGATGATAGAAAGACCGTAATGGCAATGAGTTTGATATAGTTTAATAACGAGTATATGAAGCCTGAGTTCTCTTTCTTATTGAAGGATAGAATATAAAGGAGTTGTATCGCTCCAAATGTGAAAATATAACGCAAAGAGATGTTTTCGTTTACCCAGTAAAATGGTATCAGTAATAAAGGACTGATGTAATATAGTATCTTTAACCAGCCTGAAGTTTTGTGATGCAACATGCAGGTGACCAAGAATACCATCGGACTGTATCTCAATATGGTTTGGATAAACTCTCCTCCGTAATTTTCCTGACTACTCCATAGTATGAAAAAAACACATGCCAGACATGCTTCTATCGGATTGTGAACAATGATCAGTCTTAATCCTTGTATAAATTGTTGGATCTTGTTATGCTCTTTCATTGGTTGATAGCTTTATAAATGGCTTTACCCCATAATTCTCCCAAATCTTTGGCTCCTTCTTTGGTCGGATGTAAGAAGAATATGCCGGCATTACCGTCTTCGTGTTGAAATTTATCATCGTTCTCTTTAAAGAAGTCAAATCCTTCTGTGTCTCCCAAGAATACTTGTCCCGGGTTTGTCTGAGAATAGGATTCAACCAGTTTCTGGATTTCCGGATAATAAGATTGGAGGCGGAGTAATCCCTCTTTCAAATACATGGCGCCATTATAGGTATTCGGACTATACCAGATAGGACGGTTCAGCACAACTTTGCATCCGGGATAAAGTTCGAGCAGCTTATTGATGATAGTAGCCATGTTTTGATAGTATTGTTCAGGTGAAACCGGGCAGCCATGTGTACCTTTGATGGCGCTGTCGTTTGTACCCAACATGATAGAGAAGACCATTGTTGCCCAATCTTCGTCTTTGAACTGATCGGCAGCCTGTTGCATTTGGGTAAACAGGGTTTGGGTTTCAGGTAGGTAATCAACCGTTGTACAACCGCTAACACCTTGGTTGGAGTATTTTACCTCGCCAATACCCGGTTGTTTCCCTAAATATAGTGCTGTATAAACAGGAGGAGCATTGTGAGTCGGATCGGATAAACCGGCTCCATATGTAATACTGTTACCGATGAATATAATATTCAAATGTCTTTTTTCTAAGGCTTGCATACGACCGCTGCAAAGAAGCAAAGCGAACAGACATAGTAATTTTAGATAGTTTTTCCTTTTCATAAGCTTCTCAACTTATTAATTGATTTTGACATACAAAGAAACATATTATTTTTTAAATCGCAAAAATGCCCGTATCTTTGTACGATATATTGGAATATAAATTATATGAACAGACGCTTTAGCTACCAGAAAACGAGACAGGCGGGAAAAGCTCCGCGTGGAAGAAATGTTACGATAGAACAAGAAACGACGTTACTCCCTTTCTTGTTTGATTTATTGAAAGAACAGAGCCGCTCATCGGTGAAGGCTTTGTTAGGACACGGTCAGATATTGGTCAACCAGAACGTGACTACGCAATTTGATACTCCGTTAAAACCGGGTGATGTCGTGACAATCAGTTATGAGCGAGGAAAAGTTGCTTTTAATAATCAGTTGTTGAATATTGTGTATGAAGATGATTTTGTAATTGTCATCAATAAGAAAGAAGGCTTGCTTTCTGTTTCAACAGCCAAGGTTCGTGAGCGTACGGCATATCACATTCTAAGTGATTATTTGAAGAAGAGTGATCCTCGAAATAAGATATTTGTCTTGCACCGCTTGGATCGGGAAACATCCGGACTGATGATGTTTGCAAAGACACGTGCCGTACAGGAAAAGATGCAGGCTAACTGGAACGAGATGATTACCGAACGGACGTATGTGGCAGTCGTGGAAGGATGTCCGGAAAAAGATTCGGATCTGTTGACGACAAACTTGCAGGAGAATGCTGAAGCTCGGGTTTATGTCGTTGCCGAAGGCGGTAAGGAAGCCATCACGCGTTATCAGGTGTTACGTACGAATGATAAATATACGTTGCTGGAGTTGAATCTGGAAACCGGACGTAAGAATCAGATCCGTGCGCAAATGGAATATATTGGACATCCGATTGCGGGTGATTATAAATATGGAGCGGAAACAGATCCGACAGGACGTTTGATGCTTCATGCTCAGCGTTTGTATTTTATACATCCGGAAACAGGCGAAGAAATGCGTTTTGATACACGTATCCCGGATTCATTCAAATCGTTAACAAGTAAAAACTGGTAAATACATATTATTTATGAAGAAATTTTTGTGTTTGTGGCTGCTGACTTTAGTTGCCTGTTTAGGACAAGCTCAGATTTTGACGCCTGTCAAGTGGAAAATTAAATTAGACGATTCGGAATCAGTCGAGAAGACATTGACCTTCACGGCTACCATCGATAATGGCTGGCATTTGTATGATATGAATTTGCCTGAAGGTGGTCCGGTTTCAACGTCTTTTGCATTCGAAACCCTTGAAGGTGCCAAATTAATTGGTAATCCGGTGGCTTCGAAAGAAGCGACAACCGTATTTGATGAACAGTTCAATATGAATTTACGGTGGTTTGCCAAGAATGTTTCGTTCACACAAAAGATAGAAGTGACAGATCCGAAAGGATTGAAATTGGAAGGTTATGTGGAGTTCATGGCTTGTAATGACGAGAACTGTCTGCCTCCTGAGAAGGAAGAGTTTTCTTTCGACAAGAAAAATATAGATGTAGAGAAGACTTTGGCAGCCTTGGCTGCTAAAGGCGAAACTCAGCCTGAAGAACCATTAGTTGCAGATACTTCTGAGGAAACAGCAGAACAAGCTCCGGTAGCGGACGAGAATAAGCCTGTTGCTCCAACCAAGACTGCGAATAAGACAACAACAGTTGGAAATACGGATTTGTGGGAACCGGTGATTGATGAACTGAAAGCTTTTGGAGATGCAACAATTACAGCGGCTGATACCAGCTGGTTGTTTATTTTCTTTGCCGGATTCTTAGGCGGTTTGGTTGCTTTGTTGACTCCTTGTGTCTGGCCGATGATTCCGATGACGGTAAGTTTCTTCTTGAAACGGACAAAAGACCGGAAGAAAGCTATTCGGGATGCCATGACGTATGGTGTTTCTATTATTGTGATTTATCTGGTAATGGGGTTGTTGATTACAGGTTTGTTCGGAGCTAGTGCCTTGAATGATTTGTCGACGAATGCCATCTTCAATATTATTTTCTTCCTGTTGCTGGTTTTGTTTGCGGTTTCTTTCTTTGGAGCTTTCGAACTGGTATTGCCGGCATCATGGACTAATAAGTTGGATAGTAAGGCAGATTCTACAACAGGTATTATCAGTATCTTCTTCATGTCGTTTACCTTGGTACTGGTTTCCTTCTCTTGTACAGGTCCGATTATCGGTACGCTATTGGTACAGGCGGCTTCTATGGGTACAGCTATCGGACCGGCTATCGGAATGTTCGGTTTTGCTTTGGCCTTATCTATTCCGTTTAGTCTGTTTGCCATCTTCCCGAATATGTTGCAGAGTATGCCGAAATCAGGTGGTTGGTTAAACTCTGTCAAGGTAGTCTTAGGCTTCTTGGAGTTGGCTTTGGCATTGAAGTTCTTGTCGGTGGCCGATTTGGCTTATGGCTGGAGACTGCTTGATCGTGAAACTTTCCTTGCTTTAT
>OHAY01003537.1_pt1 | contig 10633 bp, 9 predicted proteins | sample 1577191 | NCBI WGS metagenome assembly OHAY01 (sample SAMEA3541504, study PRJEB24748) | human gut metagenome | biome: human gut; feature: human-associated habitat; material: faeces | place: China | collected 2012 | reverse complement strand
CCGATAAATACGGGTTCCATCGGCATTAAAACCAACACGAAATGTCCTATAAGCCCCGAAACACTTGGGTGGGATAATCCTCCAATCGAATATTCCAATAGAAAAAGAGGCTGTAGAAATAATCGCACATTTCTACAGCCTCTTTTTCTATTGGGAGGGCAAATTTACAGCTCGTTGAAGAGCGGCGAATAATTCATGAAGAGCGTGCAGATGATGATGGTCGTCGCGCAGGTCAGGATGGAAAGGCGGATGCCGTACTTGATCTGCAGCGATGGATTCAAACCGTAGCCGACTGGAATCGCTCTTGTGGAAACGGGGAGAATGTATGCGCAGTTGGCGGCAACGATGGTCCCCAGGATATACGGGATGGGGTTGACGCCCATGACGCCCGTGATGCCGGTCACGACAGGGATGGAAATCGAAGCGGCGGCCGTGTTGCTCGAAAGTTCGGAGAGGAAGCAGGCGAAGGTACAGGAAATAGCCATGGTCATGAGTCCTGGCGGAAGCTGGAAGCCTACGATGATGACAGCGAGGCGGTCGATGGCGCCCGTTTCAATGACGAGACGGCCCAAAGCAAGACCACTTGCGAAGAGGAAAATCATGCCCCACATGGCGTGGCTTTCTGCGTACTGCCAGTCGAGCATCGTCTTGCCATTTTCATCATGCAGGAAGAACATCAGCATGCCGATGACGAGGAAGACGTAAGCAGGCTTCATGGCAGGAAGGAATGAAGCGAAGAGCGGACGGATGAAGGCGAGGGCGGTCGCTAATATAAAGAGGTAAAGGCCGATCTTCTCGCCCCTTCTCATGGTGCCGAACTTGCTGTACATTTCACGGAAGTAGGCGCGCGTCCCCGGAAGGTCCTTGGCCGGAGCCGGGATGAGCCAGAGGAAGATGAGGTTCAGGAGGAAGACGATCGCAAGGAGCGGAAGGAAACGGATGACCCAGTCATAGTACATGAATTCATGGCCGGTCAGCTTTTCGATGTAGGAAACGGCGACAAGGTTCGCAGAGGATCCGATCGGCGAGCCGAAACCGCCGATACCGCTTCCCCATCCGATGGCAAGCAGGATCGGGAGCGCCATGCGGCTTTCCGTCACGTCATCCTCGCCGACCGAGCGCAGCATGGCGACGGCAATCGGACAGAAGATAGCGGCCACGACGACGTTTGGAAGGAAAATGGAAAGGACGGTCGATGCGAGGAACCAGACGAAAATCTGGTTTTTCATCGAAGTCCCGCTGAAGCAGAGCGCTTTGACCGACACGCGCTTGTCGAGGCCCGTCGTCGTCCATGTCAGACAGATGAGATCGGATCCCAAGAGCATGACGGCGATTTCCGAAAAGTACTGGCTGATGACGTGGGAATTCGGGATCAGGTTGAAGAAGGCATTGACGACAATCGGCACGAAGGCTGTGACGTAAATAGATACAGGCCTGATGATCCACCAGAGCGCCATCCAGACGGCCGTTGCGATGGCGAACGAGGCCGCGGGCGTGAACGTGCCCCAAAGAAGAAAAGCCGACAAGAAGAATGATGCCGGACCGATGAGAATTTTCCATACCTTTGCCAAAATGCATACCGCCTCACATGCGCCCGGAGACCGGGCCTTCCGAGTTCCGTTATTTTTTCTTTATCTGTCTTTAATTATAATAAGGCGCATAACCATTTAAAAACTGTTAATTCTTGTTTATAATACAAGTATATAGTTGTAACAAGAGGGCTTATGAATTTTCTATCCATGAAATACTTCGTCGTGCTGGCCGAAGAAGGGAGCTTCACGAAAGCAGCGGAAAAGCTCCACGTGACGCAGCAGACACTTTCCGCGCATGTGGCAGGGCTTGAGAAGGAATCAGGCGCCAAACTCTTCATCCGCCATGTGCCGCTTGAGCTGACGGACGCAGGCCGCGTCTTCTACCGCTATGCCAGGATCATCCGCAGAAATGAAATGGCGCTTGAAAGAGAGCTGACCGATGCGGCCGGCATGGGGAGGGGGACGCTTCGGATCGGCGTTGCTCCTTCAAGAGGGCAGGTCGTCCTTACGCCCGTCATTGAATCCTTCCGGAAATCCTGTCCGGGCATCCGCATCCGCCTTGTCGAAATGGCAAATGACATGCTCTGGACAGCACTGGCAAGAGATGAGATTGACCTCGTCCTCGCCCGTGCGCCGGAAGCGCTTCCCGGCATCGCATGTATTCCCTTTGCCGAAGAGGATTCCGTCCTCTACCTCTCCGATGATCTGGCGGAGGCGCTCTGGGGAGAGAAGAAGGGAGAAATCCTCTCTTCCCTTTCTGAAAGAAACAGGGAGCTTCCTGAATCCTTTGCCGAATGTCCCTTCCTCTTGAACAGCGAGAGCGACATCACGGGGGCTCTTGCACGCCGCCTTTTCGGGGACGCCGCTATCGATCCCGTCATTGCTGTCGAGTCGGAAAGCATGGGCACGATGCTGAAGCTCTGCGTGGACGGGGCCGGCGCTTACTTCTGCCCCGAAAGTCTGGCGGAGAAGCTCCTTCCGAGAAGCGCGCAAAAAAAACTCCACCGCATCACCTTCGAGGACGGGAAGTACGAGATTTCCTTCGGGTACCAGAAAAGTGCTGAACGGTGGAGTATGATCGGTCGTTTCATAGAAGAGGCTTTCAAAAGCCGCGGGAAGAAGTTTCCCTTAGCGAAGCCATAAGTTGGCGGCGGCATGCGCTGCCTGCTCGTGCGTGATGTAGCCTTCCTGCGCCATGAGCGTCAGGACGACGGTCATACGCTCGGTGCCGGCCTTGGGGTGATCGATGGGATCATAGGCAGAAGGCGCCTGCGGAAGTCCTGCAAGCATGGCGCACTGGGAAAGGTCGAGCTCCTTCGGCTCCTTGCCAAAGTACGTGTGGCTGGCTTCCCTGAGGCCGTATGCCCCGTGACCGAAGTAAATGGTATTGAGGTAGAGCTCAAGGATTTCCTGCTTCGTGTAGTAGCGGTCAAGCTGGACGGCAAGGGCGAGCTCTTCAATCTTGCGGCTCATTGTGCGCTCCGGCGAGAGGAAAATGTTCTTGACCGTCTGCTGGTCGATCGTGCTGCCGCCTTCGAGCGTTTCGCCTGCCATGTAGTTCGTCACCATCGCGCGGGCGACGCCGATCGGATCCATGGCGCCATGGTCATAGAAGCGGCGGTCTTCGGTCGCAACGACACCGTCGATGAGGTACTGCGGGATGTCCTTGAATGGAACGAAGTTCTCGCGGTGGACGCGGGATTCGAGTGCTTCCTTGAAATTCGTGAGGTCGTGGTATTCCTGGCGGAGCGTCTGGATGTCCTGCTCCTTGGCGACCGTTGCATTCGGTGCGTCCTTGGATTTATTGACTGTGACCTTGCCGGAATCCGTCGTTCCTGTCACGCCGGATGCGAAGGTGGAAACCATGTCCGTCACCTCGCCGTAGAGGGAGTCATCCTTCTTGGCGGATGAAGGCGCAGAAGAAGCCGCTTTGGGCGCGCTTCCTGTAAGACTGGCCGGAATGTACTTCTCGATGCCGCTTCCCTGAGAGAAACCCCAGTAGACGGCGCAGGCCAGAACGATAAGCATGAAAAGTCGTTTCATTGTATTCCTTCCCTGAAAACGGGATATTTCCCGTAGATATTCTGTTCTTTATTGTATCATAGGAAAAGAAAAGGGAAAAATGGGAAGAAATGGCCCCTGATGATTTTAAAAGGCTTTTTCCTGCCAATCGAAGGATAAAAAGGGAAATATCTTTCCTGATGCCTTTCCAAAGTCTCTGAGTGCGGTATTTCTTAAAATATGGTATAATAATTACACAAGCTGTATATCAGAAAAATATAGGATATCTGTTGGCAGTGGTGCATCATTATAGGCCGCTGCGTTTTTATGTGAAGGAGAGTTGTATGGCTGAAGACATTCATGAAATTCAGGACCGGCACGCCGAAGAGAACGGCAAGAGCGATTACGGCGCCAAGGATATACGAGTACTGGAAGGACTGGAAGCGGTTCGCATGCGTCCTGGCATGTACATCGGCTCCACATCGGCACGCGGCCTGCATCATCTGGTCTACGAAGTCGTCGACAACAGTATTGATGAAGCGCTGGCAGGCTACTGCACGCACATCGAAGTCGTCCTGAATGACGACGGCAGCTGCACCGTTACCGATAACGGCCGCGGCATCCCGACTGGCATGCACGAAACAGGAAAGCCCGCCATGGAAGTCGTACTGACAGTCCTCCACGCAGGCGGCAAATTCGGCGGCGACGGCTACCCGATTTCCGGCGGCCTGCACGGCGTCGGTATTTCTGTCGTCAACGCTTTGTCCGAATGGATGAAGGTCGTCGTCAAGAGAGAGGGCGAGTTCCATGAAATAAAACTGTCCCGCGGGATTGTGACCCAGCCGATGAAGACCTATGGCAAGACAGATGAAACAGGCACAAGCGTCACCTTCAAGCCGGACGCTGAAATCTTCAAGGAAGGCGTCGACTTCGACTATGACACACTGAAGGTCCGCATGAGAGAGCTGGCCTTCCTGAACAAGGGCCTCGTCATTACTCTGGAAGACCACAGAGACGGCGCTGTCAGAAGCGAACAGTTCCACTATGCCGGCGGCATCGCCGAATTCGTCCAGTTCCTGAACGAAGGCAAGGACCTCGTCGATCCATCCGTTATTGCATTTGAAGGCGAAAAGGACAAGGTCATTGTCGACATTGCCATGCAGTACCAGACCGGGTACACGGAAAACATGTACACCTTCGTTAACGACATCAATACCGTCGAAGGCGGCATGCACCTGGCAGGCTTTAGAGCTGCGCTCACCCGTGTCATCAATGATTATGCTAGAAAGAACAATTTCCTGAAGCCGAACGAAGACAACCTGTCCGGCGACGACGTCAGAGAAGGTTTGACCTGCGTCATTTCCGTCAAGGTTCCGAACCCGCAGTTCGAAGGCCAGACGAAGACGAAGCTGGGCAATCTTGAAGTCAAGGGCATCGTCGACAACATTGTTTCCGAAGGCTTGAAGACATACCTGGAAGAACATCCGCAGGAAGCACGCGCTGTCATTGAAAAGGGCATCACCGCATCCCGCGCCAGGGAAGCAGCCAAGAGAGCAAGAGAACTCACCCGCAGAAAGAATGCGCTTGAAGTATCCAGCCTCCCGGGCAAGCTGGCCGACTGCACGGAAAAAGATCCGCGCTTCCTTGAAATCTACATCGTCGAAGGTGACTCCGCAGGCGGATCTGCCAAGCAGGCGCGCGATCGCGAATATCAGGCGATCATGCCACTGAAAGGTAAGATCCTTAACACCTGGGAAGTTTCTTCCGACGAAGTGCTGGCCTCGCAGGAAGTGCATGATATTTCGGTAGCGATCGGTATCGATCCTGACAGCGACGATCTGAGCCAGCTTCGTTATGGCAAAATCTGTATCCTCGCGGATGCGGACTCTGATGGTCTGCACATTGCCACGCTGCTCTGCGCTTTGTTCGTAAAACACTTCCGCGCGTTGGTGAAACACGGTCACGTTTACGTCGCACTGCCACCGCTCTACCGTATTGATCTCGGGAAAGAGGTTTATTACGCGCTGACGGAAGAAGAGAAAGAGGGCGTACTTGAGCAATTAAAACGCAAGAAAGGCAAGCCGAACGTCCAGCGTTTTAAAGGTCTGGGGGAAATGAACCCGATGCAATTGCGTGAAACCACGCTTGATCCGAACACTCGCCGTCTGGTGCAGTTGACTATCGATGATGAAGACGATCAGCGTACTGACGCGATGATGGATATGCTGCTGGCGAAGAAACGCTCGGAAGATCGCCGCAACTGGTTGCAAGAGAAAGGCGACATGGCGGAGATTGAGGTTTAAAGGAAAGAACATTGCCCGGTCAGGATGGCCGGGCAAACAAGGCAGGTTTAAATCCCAGGTTGCAGGATGCGGATATTCATCTCCAGCACGTCGCCTTTTACGGCTTCGCTGTACGCCTTCATGTGCGGGGTTTGCAGATGCGCTTCAAGATGCGCGATGCTTTCCCACTGCTCAATCATCACGATAGAATCCGGTGCCATAGACTGGAAACTCACGCCAGCTGCGCAATCCACCATTGGCGCATAGCCGTGGCAACCTTCTTCTTTCAGTACGGTTGGAACGATTTTAGCAAACTGATCCAATACCGCCTGACGGTGATGTTGACCAGGACGAGTACGGATTTCTGCGATTACGGTAAGCATGGTTAACTCCTTCTAAAGCCTGAGCTCTAGTTAACCAAAAATTTCCACAAGATGCTTGCGATATTCTTCAGTATAGCGGGGAACATCAGGCATTTTTATCACGTCATTAGCGATAAATGTCGGCAGCGGTTCCATGCCAAGGAATTGGTTTGCTTTATGGAACGGCAGATACACACCGTCGACGCCAACGCCGTGGAAGAATTGATCTTTTTCGGTGAAGGCTTCCATTGGTGCGTTCCAGGTCAGAGAAAGCATATATTTTTTGCCCTGTACCAGGCCGCCGGAACCGTATTTTTTTGACGGATCTTTGCGGGTACGGCCATCGCTGGCATACAGCGTTCCATGACCTTCGGTGAATACATCATCAATATATTTTTTCACTGTCCACGGCGCGCCCATCCACCAGCCTGGCATCTGCCAGATCACCACATCAGCCCAGAGAAAGTTTTGTACTTCCGCTTTGACATCGTAGTCGCTGTCGGCGCGAACGATGCGGACATCATGCCCGAGGTCGCGCAGTGTGCCATCCGCGACTTCGGTCAGGGTGTCGTTCAGTTGACCATTGGAGTGGGCGAATTTTTTCGCGCCGTTGATAATCAGGATGTTGCTCATTTTTTAACCTCAAGGTGAGACGTTTGCCGACTATAGTACGTCACAGAGCGGTACGGTGAAATTAGCAAAATGTGCAAAGTCTTTTGCGAATTTAGCAAAAGTCTGATCTTGCTCTGACTCACCGATGCAGGATAAATATTTTCTGAAAATGACAATACTGATAGCCATTCCTCATAATTCTTACTCGCACCGGAATAATTTACACGTTTGGTTCGGTTTTTTTTGGGATTGAAAATATGGCTTTGAATAAGTAAAAGATGAAAATATCAACGTGTCATGTTGATAATTATAAATGGATTTTTATGAGCGTACTGATATATGTTAAAGCATAAAATTCAAACAATATTTGAAGCTCTGTTATACATAATGCTTACTTATTGGTTAATAGATGCTTTTTTTGCTTTCAATAAGTATGACTGGATGCTTGAGTCGGGAGACAATATTTGCAGTATACCTTCCGTTTCAGGCGAAGATCGTATATTGCAAGCAATGATTGCAGCATTTTTTCTTCTTACGCCACTTATTATTCTTATCTTAAGAAAACTCTTTATGCGGGAAATGTTCGAGTTTTGGGTATATGTATTTTCGCTCGGTATTTGTCTGGTTTGTGGTTGGTGGCTTTTTTGGGGACGGTTTATATTTTGCTATTAGTAAAATCTATGAGAGTCGTTTTAACGGCTCTCATAGACAGAGAAGTTACCAGCTTACCTTCGCCTCAAATCCACCTTGTTCCGCATTCCCAAACTCAACATTCATGCCATGCAATTTGGCGATTCGCTGGACAATCGATAGCCCAAGTCCACTGCCGGTAGCGGTTTGTCCGGGGGGGCGATAGAAGCGTTCGCCAATTCGCGCCAGAGCCTCTGGCGTCACACCGGGGCCGTTATCCCTCACGATGAAATTATCAGCATTCAGCGTGACGTCTATCACGCTGCCCTGTGGACTGTAGCGCACGGCGTTATCCAGCAAATTTCGCACCAACAAACTTAGCAATAGCGGTTGTCCGGTGCGTTTGATGCCGTGGGCATTGAGTGTCAGTCGCACGTCAATTTTCGCCTGCTGCGCCGTGTGGTAAATATCCATCACCGACGATTGCAGGAGATCTTCAAGCGGGATCTCCGCGACGTCCTGAAGGTTATCCAGTGAGTCCAGCCGCGATAGAGTGAGCAGTTGATCAACCAGACGAGTAGCGCGATCGATCCCGTAATGTAATTGAAGCAGCGCTTTTTTCCGCGCTTGCGGATCATCGTCAGAAAGCTGCGCAACTTCGGTTTGCACTTTCAGCGCCGTTAACGGGCTACGTAGTTCGTGAGCTGCGTCGGAGGTAAAGCGTCGTTCACGAACCATCATCGCATGTGTGCGGGCGAACAGTTGATTTAGCGACTCAACCAACGGACGCACTTCGCTGGGTACGCCAGTCGCGTTTAGTGGTTTTTCCGAGTCAGGGTCACGCATACGTAGTGCCAGCGCCAGTTTGTTCAGCGGCGCGAGTTCACGACCCAGTAGTACCATCATGATGATTAACATAATCGGCAGTGCGACCAGCCACGGGATCAATTGCCCGGCAACAATCGCCAGCGCCATGTCTTCACGGTATTCCCATTCCTGACCAACAACGATGCGATATTTGCCATCAGGTGAGGTCATCCAGACAAAACGCCATTGATCTTTATCGCCCACCAGTTGCCCGTCAGCAAAACCTTCCCGTTGATAGCTATAAGGAATATCTTCTCCGTTATCGCCATCGTTAAGGACCATTCTGCCGTCGTGGGTAAAGATGGCAAAGGTCAGCGCATCGTCATCAACATGACCGTGTTTTAATTTATTTGGCGTCTGTGCCATGCGATCCGCCGCGTTGATTTCGTTGAGATCGAGCGTACTTAACCGCTTGGCAAACAGCATCAGTTGGGTGTCGAACAATTCATCGACGTTATCCGTTGTTTGTTTCCAGGCGACAAAGCTGGAAAGCAGCCAGGTCACCGAGGCCAGAATTAAAAAGATTAGCGTCAGCCTGACGCGCAGACTAAGACGTTGGGTAAATTTCATTTCTCACCTAATGTGTAGCCAATACCATGCACGGTACGAATAAAATCACTACCGAGTTTGCGTCGCAGATGATGCACATGCACTTCAACGGCATTACTGGTGACCTCTTCGTCCCAGGTATACAGTTTCTCTTCAATCAGTTTGCGCGGCAGTACCCGACCAGCGTTACGCATCAGTAATTCCAGCAGGGCAAATTCTTTTGGTTTCAGTGTTAAGGGTTCGCCAGCCAGCGTGGCGATACGTTTGCCGGGGTCGAGCATGACGTTACCGTGGCGCAGCTCGTTGCTGGCCTGGCCGTTGGTTCGGCGCATCAGAGCTTCCAGCCTGGCGGCGACTTCTATCAACGCAAAAGGTTTACACAGATAATCGTCAGCTCCCAGACGCAGCCCTTCTACACGTTCCGCCAGCGCATCGCGCGCGGTCAGGATCAGTACCGGCTCACGCTGACCTTTTTCTCGCCATTCGCGCAAAATATCGCGACCATCCATGCCTGGTAAGGTTAAATCCAGGATCACCGCATCATAAGGCGCGCTATAAAGCGCCTCTTTTCCCTGACGACCTTGTGTAAACCAGTCGACGCTAAAACCCATTTTACTAAGGCCCGTTTTGATGCCGTCGCCAATCAGCATGTCATCTTCTATCAGTAAAATTCGCATTTTTTCATCCCTGCGATAACCGTATTTGCTGCCAGTAAACCGTGTTGTAACGCGCTCTGTACAGCACTAAATTTTATTTTTTTCCCTTAAGAAGTTGTTAAGGACTATCTTGTTAAATGCTCGGAAACAGACATTAAAGGGAGTAATAAACATGAAAAAATTCGCAGCAGTAATCGCAGTAATGGCCCTGTGCAGCGCACCGGTGATGGCAGCAGAGCAGGGCGGTTTTTCTGGCCCATCGGCAACGCAAAGTCAGGCCGGAGGATTCCAGGGGCCGAACGGCAGCGTAACGACCGTAGAAAGCGCAAAATCCCTGCGTGACGACACCTGGGTAACCCTGCGCGGCAATATCGTTGAACGCATCTCTGACGATCTCTACGTGTTTAAAGATGCCAGCGGTACTATCAATGTTGATATCGACCACAAACGCTGGAACGGTGTGACGGTGACGCCGAAAGATACGGTTGAGATTCAGGGTGAAGTCGATAAAGACTGGAATTCTGTTGAAATTGACGTCAAACAGATCCGCAAAGTAAATCCGTAATTGTTACCGCTCCCGGGACGCGTTCCCGGGAATAATTTCGCAGGGAGGCAAAATGACAAACCTGACACTGGATGTAAACATTATCGATTTCCCATCAATCCCTGTGGCGATGTTGCCGCACCGCTGTAGCCCTGAGTTGCTCAACTACAGTGTGGCGAAATTTATCATGTGGCGTAAAGAGACGGGGCTTTCTCCTGTTAACCAAAGCCAGACTTTTGGCGTCGCCTGGGACGACCCTGCCACCACCGCACCGGAAGCGTTTCGCTTTGATATCTGCGGCAGCGTTAGCGAACCGATTCCCGATAATCGTTATGGTGTGAGCAATGGTGAACTTACCGGTGGACGTTATGCCGTGGCCCGCCACGTTGGCGAGCTGGACGATATTTCACACACGATATGGGGCATTATTCGCCACTGGCTGCCTGCAAGCGGCGAGAAAATGCGTAAAGCACCGATTCTGTTTCACTACACCAATCTTGCCGAAGGGGTGACAGAGCAGCGACTGGAAACGGATGTTTATGTGCCGTTGGCGTTCTGGATGTCCTTGAACTCCTGGGTCAGGCTGGTGGGGATGGTG
>OHAY01003531.1_pt1 | contig 10652 bp, 9 predicted proteins | sample 1577191 | NCBI WGS metagenome assembly OHAY01 (sample SAMEA3541504, study PRJEB24748) | human gut metagenome | biome: human gut; feature: human-associated habitat; material: faeces | place: China | collected 2012 | reverse complement strand
AGGTCTACGAGGGCATGGTCATCGGCTACACCGCTTCCGGCGAGGATGTGGATGTGAACGTCTGCAAGACCAAGCACCTGACCAATACCCGTGCTTCCGGCTCCGATGACGCTCTGCGCCTGATCCCCGTCAGCAAGCTGAGCCTGGAGGGCTGCCTGGAGTTCCTGGCACAGGATGAGCTGCTGGAGGTCACCCCTGAGAATCTGCGCATCCGCAAGCAGATCCTGAACCACGACCAGCGCATGAAGGCAAAGAGCAAGCTGAAGTAAGCTGCTTTCCTTCCCGATCAACATAAAAAACGGCATCGCAAACCAATCGGTCTGCGATGCCGTTTTGCGTTTCGCTCTTTATTCAGCGCTGTATGCGCTGCCCATAGTCCAGGAGTTGGAAGCCGAATACTTTGCGTGGTTGCGCAGGTAGGTAACCCAGGCTCCATAGCCGTTTCCGGCCGAGAAGTGGACTCCATCCGGAGCCGCCAGCATCTCTTTCAAATTCCCGTTCTCATCGGCAAAGGTCTCCCACAGGTCAAGGTAGACACAGCCCTTGTCTGCGGCCAGCTTTGCCAGCTGCTCGTTCACAGAGCGCAGGACATCGGACGCAAGACCGGGCTTTTCCGCAGCGGCCTGGGGCCGCACCGGCGGGATGGACTGGACATAGATGACGCAGCCGGGCAGGGCCTGCCTGAGCTGATCCAACATCTGGCCATAGTAGGCCAGAAAGCGGTCTGCCGCCCCCAGCGTGGTCAGCGTGTTGGTGCCCAGCAGGATATAGAGCTTTTTCGGCTGGGCCGCTGTCAGCACATCCATTGCCACCTCTGAGCCGCGCACGCTGCTCTTGACCGCGCTGCGGTTCACGATGGCATCGGGGCCCACACCGGTATAGCCGCAGATGAGCGCCCCGCCCAGGTTGATGCTGTAATCGGAAAAGCCCACGGTCAGGCTGTCGCCCAGCAGGGCCGCATCCGAAAAGTAACTCAGATCCACCTGCCCACAGCTGGGCTGACGGATCACGCTGCTGTCATACGCCTTGACCTGATAGGCCCCCGCTGCCTGCCGGGCGGGGCCGAACTGTTCCAGCGTGACAGCCGACGCATCGGCGGCTCCACTGCCTTCCCCTGCCGTACCGCCGGCGCTGTCTGCCGCGGAGGCTCCCGTATCTCCCTGCATGGGCAGCGGAGCCAGGATATTGGCCGCTGTGCCCGCCGCCGGGCTTTGCTGGACAGCCTCGCTCTGCTTTTCGCCATTTTCCAGAATGGCCGTGACGGCCAGCGACAGCAGCAGGATCGCTGCAATGACCCCCGCCAGCCGCAGGCCGGTGCCTGCCTTGCTGCGCCGTCTCCGGCCATGGGTGGAATGATATTCGTGTGAGATTCCCATTCTCTTTCCCGCCTTTCCCTGTTTTCTTTTCTCTATCATTACGGTCAGTATCCCCGAAAAATTGCAAAGTTTGCATTCTGCACTCCGACCGACCCTGTGTTTTTGTAGGATACGCCAAATATTGTATCATAATTTTTTTGCACGTGCAACCAATCAGGTCTTGCATACAACAGAGAAATAGTTTACAATAGTATTGTTGCAGGAATTGCACAGTTTTCATTGAATCAGATGCACATCCTGCATTCTTTTTGTACGACTTGCGGCGCGCATCCGCATCCACATTCTCCTTCCCCGGGCAGTGCAGGGCTCTGGGAGGACACAGGGGGACTGACCGCGCGCTTTGCAGGACGTGAACTGTTGTTCTTTTGGATAAGGAGGACGTATGTCAAAAAATGTCATCATCGGCCAGAGCGGCGGCCCTACCGCCGTTATCAATTCCAGCCTGGCAGGCGTATACAAAGCTGCCTGCAGTCTGGGAGCCGATAAAGTCTACGGAATGAAGTACGGCATCGAGGGCCTTTTAAAGGAAGAGATGCTGGAACTGAACGTTCTGCTGGATGACCGCATGAGCATTGAGCTGCTCAAGCGCACCCCGTCCAGCTATCTGGGCAGCTGCCGCTACAAGCTGCCGGACCCGGACGTGGACTCTACCCCGTTCATCAAGCTGTTCACCCTGTTTGACAAGTACGATATCTGTGCGCTGTTCTACATCGGCGGCAACGACTCGATGGACACCATTGCAAAGCTCTCCCGTTACGGTGCCCAGGTGGGCAGCAGCGTCCGGTTCATCGGTGTGCCCAAGACCATCGACAACGACCTTTGCCTGACTGACCACACCCCCGGCTACGGTTCTGCCGCCAAGTACATTGCCACCATCCTGAAGGAGGTCATCCGTGACTCCTCCGTTTACAACATCCGCAGCGTGACGGTGGCCGAGATCATGGGCCGCCACGCGGGCTGGCTGGCCGGTGCGGCTTGTCTGGCCGGCGGCGATGACTGCGAAGGCCCCGATCTCATCCTGCTGCCCGAAGTTCCCTTTGACCCGGACAGGTTCCTGACCCGGGTGGACGAGCTGCAGCGGGTCAAGCCCAATGTCATCATTGCAGCCAGCGAGGGTGTTAAGACTGCAGACGGCACCTATCTGTGCGATCTGGTCTCCACCGCCGGGCAGCTGGATGCCTTTGGCCACAAGGCCATCCTCAGCGGCACCAGCCGGTACCTTTCCGATCTCATCCACGACAACCTGAACTGCAAGAGCCGTGCCATTGAGTTCTCGACTCTGCAGCGCTGCGCCAGCCATCTGGCCAGCCGCACCGATGTGAACGAGGCCTATGCCGTGGGCGGCGCTGCTGCTTCCGCTGCCTTTGCGGGCGAGACCGGGCGGATGATCTCGCTCAAGCGTATTTCCGATTACCCCTACCAGTGCATCACCGAGTCGGTGGATGTCCAGCAGGTGGCAAACCTGGAGAAAAAGGTGCCGCTGGACTGGATCACCCCGGACGGAATGCAGGTGACGGCGGCATTTGAGGAGTATGCCCGTCCGCTCATCCTGGACGAAGTGACACCGGTCTATGTCAACGGCACCCCGCGCCATATCTGCCTGTAAGTTTCATTTGCGCGCTTCCTCCCCCCCCCCCTTGTGGTCTGTTTTCGTGCTCCTGCACGATAATATAAAAGCCGAAACAGAAGAAAAGGAGAAATCATCATGGGTAAAAATGCAATCGTTGGTCAGTCTGGCGGCCCTACCTCCGTCATCAATGCAAGTCTGGCAGGCGTATTCGAGAGCTGCAAGAGCCGCGGCGCTGAGATTGTTTACGGCATGTGCAACGGCGTTGCCGGTCTGCTGGAGGAGCGCGTGGTGGATCTTTCCACCGTGCTGACCGACGACCTGGATATCGAGCTGCTCAAGCGCACCCCGTCCAGCTTCCTGGGCAGCTGCCGCTATAAGCTGCCCGATTGGCACGATGACGAGACCGTTTACAAGAAGCTGTTCGCCATCCTGGAAAAGCTGAACATTGGCTACTTCTTCTACATTGGCGGCAACGACTCCATGGATACCATCGGCAAGCTGGCTGAATACGGCAACCGCATCCAGAGCGACATCCGCTTCATGGGCGTTCCCAAGACCATCGATAACGACCTGATGGTGACCGACCACACCCCCGGCTACGGCTCTGCGGCAAAGTACATCGGTGTGGTGATGAAGGAGATCATCCGCGATGCCACCGTTTACGGCACCAATTATGTCACCGTGGTCGAGATCATGGGCCGCAACGCCGGCTGGCTGACCGCTGCTGCCTCTCTGGCCAAGAGCGATGACTGCGAGGGCGTGGATATGATCTGCCTGCCCGAAGTCCCCTTCAACGTGGAGCACTTCATTGAGAAGGTCCGCGCCATGCAGGAGAAGAAGCCAAGCATCGTGATCGCTGTTTCCGAGGGTGTCAAGCTCGAGGACGGTCGTTATGTCTGTGAGCTGGCCGATGATGTGCACGCAGTGGACGCTTTCGGCCACAAGGCACTGACTGGTACCGCACGCTATCTGGCGAATGTGGTCGCCCGCAATCTGGATACCAAGACCCGCTGTATCGAGCTGTCTACCCTGCAGCGCTGCGCTGGTCACCTGACCAGCCGCACCGATATCACCGAGGCTTACCAGGTGGGCGGCGCTGCTGCCAAGGCTGCCTTTGAGGGTGTCACCGGTCAGATGGTCGCCCTGAAGCGCATCTCCAACAGCCCCTATCAGTACATCACCGAGCTGCACCCCATCAGTGAAGTTGCAAACCTCGAGAAGAAGGTTCCCCTGAGCTGGATGAACGAGAATCACACCCAGATGACCGAGGAATTCCTCGAGTATGCCCGCCCGCTGATCCAGGCTGAGCTGACTCCGCTGTACATTGCAGGTCTGCCCCACCACATCTACATGAAAAAGTAATTTCTCCTTTGAATCCTTCTAAGGCATAGCAAAACTCCCGCCCGGCTCCGGACGGGAGTTTTTTGCCGTATGGCTTATGAATTACTGTTTGCCCAGCTGCCAGAACGCCACGGCGCTGGCGGCGGCAACGTTCAGGGAATCGACCCCGTGGGACATGGGGATCTTGACTGTGTAATCGCAGGAAGCGATGGTGGTATGGGAAAGGCCGTCTCCCTCCGTGCCCAGCACAATGGCAAGCTTCGGCTCCCGGGCAAGAGCTCCGTCATCGATGCTGACCGAACGGTCACTCAAGGCCATGGCAGCCGTCTTGAAGCCCAGGGCATTCAGCTGAGCAAGCCCCTTTTCGGGCCAATCAGCAGGCGTTTCGCCGATCTGCGCCCAGGGTACCTGAAACACCGTGCCCATACTCACGCGCACGGCCCGGCGGCAGAGCGGGTCACAGCAGGAGGGGTTGATAAGAACAGCGTCCATGTTCAGCGCTGCCGCGCTGCGGAAGATGGCACCCACGTTGGTGGAATCCACAATGCCCTCCAGCACGGCCACCCGCCGGGCGTTCCGGCAGAGCTCCTCCACGGTGCGGGACTTCGGACGTTGGAAGGCACAGAGTACGCCCCGGGTCAGCTCGTAGCCTGTCAGTGCAGCCAGCAGCTCCCGGTCAGCAGTATAAATGGGTGCATCCCCGCAGCGGGTCAGGATCTCCGCCGCTGGGCCGGTGATCTGCCTGCGCTCCATCAGCAGGGAGACCGGCACAAAGCCTGCATCCAGTGCCCGGGAGATCACCTTGGGGCTCTCGGCAATGAAGATGCCTTTTTCGGGTTCCAGCCGACTGCGCAGCTGGTTCTGCGTCAGGCGGGCGTAGGGGTCCAGCTCCGGCGCGTGAAAATCCGTGATCTCAATGATATTGGGCATGGGGAGATTCTCCTTTTTCTGTATGAATGGTCTTATTGTAGCACAACCCGGATGCAATTGCAAAATACATGGCAGGCATATTCGTTTTACATAGTCAAAACCGCCAAAAATCACCTTTTGTTTTTGACAAATCCGTCAACCCGCGCTATAGTATAGGGGTAAAAAAACAGAGGGGGAATTTGCATGAATTCCAAGAAAAAGCGCCGCGGCCAGATGTCGGAAGCCTTCTGCACGGCAATGTTCCTTTCACTGTCCGGCGGCCTGCAGGACGTATACACCTATCTGTTCCGGGGCAAGGTGTTCGCCAATGCCCAGACCGGCAACATCGTGCTGATGGCTGTCCATGCCTTTGCCGGGGAGTGGGGGCAGGTGCTGCATTATCTTGTGCCCCTGTGCTTCTTTGCGCTGGGCGTGTTCGCGGCAGAGCTGATGCACCAGAAGCTGCAGAATCTGCAGCGGCTCCACTGGCGGCAGCTGGTGGTGCTATGTGAGATCGTGATGCTGTTCGTGGTGGGCTTTTTCCCGCAGGAGTGGAATCTTATGGCCAATGCGCTGGTCTCGTTTGCCTGTGCGATGCAGGTGCAGACCTTCCGCAAGGTGAACGGTTATGCCTTTGCCAGCACCATGTGCATCGGCAACATGCGCAGCGGCATGGACTCCCTCTGCAGCTGGGTGCTCAACCGCAATCCTGCCGCCCTGAAAAAATCCCTTTATTACTGGGGCATCATCCTCCTGTTTGCGCTGGGCGCGGGCCTGGGCAGCCTGGCGCTGGACCTTTGCGGCGCAAAGGCCATCTGGCTCTCCTGCCTGCTGCTGGCCGTCAGCTTCTGCCTGATGTTCCTGAAAGAAGATGTGGAAGAGATCAAAGAAGATCTCGAAGCACTGGAAGCAAAACATTAAATCAAGGAGTTTCCCTCAGTTTCACGCTGTTTACCGCCATGCCAAAGGCTCCCCTAGTAGGAGAGCTGGCGAGCGCCAGCGAGACTGAGGGTTTATTTTTTCCGAATCTATCCAACACTTCCCCGGTCTCCTTCGTCTTACAGGCAGAACGACGCAATGAAAGGAGGAAGCCCCATGTGGGAGCTGCTGTACGAGACCTTCTGGGACAGGCTGGAGCACTTCTGTTTCAATCTCTGCCGGGACGAGGCCCGGGCAGAGGATCTGACCCAGGAAGTCTTTCTGCGGGCACTGCAGAACCGGACCCTTATCAACAGCTTTACGGAACGGCAGTGCAAGGCCTGGCTGTTTACCACTGCACGGAATCTCTACTGCGACCAGCTCCGCCGGACGGCAAAGGAGGAGCAGCTGCTCAGCACCTTTTTCCCGGAAGAGGACAGTGCTGAACCGGATTCCGCACTGGACACAGTGGAAGCCGCCAGTCTGCTGGCTCTGCTCACCCCGGAAGAGCGGCGGCTGTTCACCCTGCGCTATACAGCGGGCTACAATGCCAGCGAGATCGGTCAGCTGCTCAGTCTCCCGCCCGGCACGGTCCGCAGCCGCCTTGCCCAGATACGCCATCGCCTCAAAACTGAACTTACGGAGGAATAAATGATGAAAAAGAACCTGAATGTGGACGCTATGATCCTGGACCTGCGCAATGTGCAGGAGGATTTTCTTGACCGCTATGAGCAGATCAAGCTGGACTGCATGATCGCGCTGACCTCACCCCGGGTGCAGACGCTCCTGAGCCAGCACAACATTTCTCTGGATTCGATGCTCTGCAAAAATGTCCCGGAGGAGGTCTCGGTGGGTGTGGTCAATGGCAAGGTCACGCTGAGCTCTGCCAGCCAGACCGCCGCCGGGCAGGTACTGGTGGTCAACGGTAAGCTGATGATCACACCGGATGCTGCGGAGGTTTTACAGAAGTACGCCTGCATTCTGGTCAACGGTATGATCTACTGCCCGCAGTGCCTCTCGGCAGTGGTATCCGCCCGCTGCATCCTGAACGGAAAGCTGGCGGTCTACCCCGATGATGCAGTGCTCCTGCCGGGAAGCTCCATCAAGCTAGACAACACCTTCCTGCTGCGGGCACAAAGCCGCCTGTACTGGAATGAACATCGCTTCCTGGCGGTTGACCCCAGGCTCGACACTGCCGCACTGGCCGCCAAGGGCTGCAGCTTTTCCGCTCCAAAGGCCATCCTGTGCGCAAGCCTTGCGCCCGTTCTGGCCCCGCTCTTCCCGGATTCCACCGAGCTGATCATCGTGCCGGACGGCACCGCCGTGGTGGAGGACGACCTGGAGCTGACCGCCTCTTCCCTGCGCCGGTATGGCACCCGTCTCTATGTGCTGGGTGATGCTGTTATCCCCGCAGAGAGCGCAGACCTGCTGGCTCAGATCGAATTCCTGCATGTTACCGGTGAAGTAGAGCTGCCTGATGCTCTGGAAGCGGCCTTCTTTGCCATCCCTGAGCTGGAATGCGGCAAAGTAGTCCACGAGGACGCTCTGCCCAAGCAGACCCGCGCCAAAGCAAAGGATGAGGAGCCCGATCCGGATACCGTGACCCTCAGCGGCATCCAGCTGACCCTGTAATCCGCACCGTTCCTCCCTGCCCCGCTCTTTCCGGCAAAAGCTTTCTGCTGGAAGGAGCGGGACTTTTGTTGATTTTTTATTGCACCCGCTCCTCTGATATGATATACTGTTTTTGTATTGTGTAATTCCCCGGGCACACTTCCGCTGTGGAACCCGCTGCCCGGGCAGGATATGGGAACCGAAATCAGGAAGAGGAGCAACGAATGAAAAAAGGATTTGACAACGACAAATACCTGCAGATGCAGTCGGAGCACATCCGGGAGCGGATCGCGCAGTTCGACAACAAGCTGTATCTGGAATTCGGCGGCAAGCTGTTCGATGACTACCACGCCTCCCGCGTGCTGCCCGGCTTCCAGCCCGATTCCAAGCTGCAGATGCTGCTGCAGCTGAAGGATCAGGCCGAGGTCGTTATCGTCATCAACGCTGAGGACATCGTCAGCAGCAAGGTGCGCGGTGACTATGGCATCACTTATGATCTGGACGTTCTGCGTCTCATCGACGCATTCCAGGAGCGCGGCCTGTTTGTGGGCAGCGTATGCGTGACCATGTACACCGCTGCCCCCGAGGTGGAAGCCTTTGAGAAGCGGCTGAACAGCCTGGGCATCCGCACCTTCCGGCACTATAAGATCCCCGGCTACCCCAACGACGTTGCCCGCATCGTGAGCGACGAGGGCTATGGCCGCAACGAGTACATTGAGACCCAGCGCCCGCTGGTGGTCATCACGGCTCCCGGCCCCGGCAGCGGCAAAATGGCCACCTGCCTGTCCCAGCTGTACCACGAATACAAGCGGGGCGTGAAGGCCGGTTATGCCAAGTTTGAGACCTTCCCCATCTGGAACATCCCCCTGAAGCACCCGGTCAACCTGGCTTACGAGGCTGCCACCGCCGACCTGAACGATGTGAACATGATCGACCCGTTCCATCTGGAGGCCTACGGCAAGACCGCGGTCAACTACAACCGCGACATTGAGATCTTCCCCGTGGTCAACGCCATGTTTGAGCTGATCGCAGGCAAGAGCCCCTACCACTCTCCCACCGACATGGGCGTGAACATGGCCGGCAACTGCATTGTGGACGACGCGGCCTGCTGCGAGGCTTCCCGCAACGAGATCGTCCGCCGCTACTTCAAGGCCCTGTGCGACCTCAAGAACGGCGCACAGATCCAGAGCGAGGTCTACAAGCTGGAGCTGCTGATGAATCAGGCCGGACTGACCCAGGGCAGCCGCCCGGTGGAGCAGGCCGCCCATGCAGTCTCTGAAAAGACCGGCGGTGCCCCCGCTGCCGCCATTGAGCTGCCGGACGGCACCGTTGTTACCGGCAAGACCGGCCCCCTGCTGGGTGCCGCTTCCTCCGCTCTGCTCAACGCGCTGAAAAAGCTGGCCGGCATCGACCAGGAGCTTGACCTCGTTTCTGCCGCCGCCATCGAGCCCATCCAGACCCTCAAGACCAACTATCTGGGCAGCAAGAATCCCCGCCTGCACACCGACGAGATTCTGATTGCCCTGTCCAGCTCGGCCGCGCAGAATCCCACTGCAGCAGCCGCCCTCAAGCAGCTCTCCCACCTGAAGGGCTGCGATATGCACTCCACCGTCATCCTGTCCAGCGTGGATATGGATACCGTGAAGAAGCTGGGCATGTATCTGACCTGCGAGCCCACCTATGAGGAAGCAGACCGGATGTACCACAAGAAGTAAAAAATAATGACCCTCTCTGTCATTGCTTTGCGCTGCCGTCTTTCCCCAAGGGCTAGGCGGCCGTATCTGCGCGACGGAGAGGGTCATTTTTATTTCCGGGTCTGTTCCCAGTAGGCTCCCATGCTCTGGCCGGGCTGGTCGGTGACATCATCGTTCAGATAGTCTGCAAGGCCAAAGGCTTCCGGCTTCCAGCTGCGGGCGGCTTCCACAGTGGGGTATTCCACCTCGGCGTACCAGAACGCAGTGGGCTGGCCCTCATCCACATGGTTCACCTCCAGCACAAGGCCATCGGGCAGGGCGTAGCTTCTGCGGATCTTCCCGATCAGAGGCTTACCGATGATCTTTGTTTCCAGTTCATCAAACAGTTTCTTGTCGATGGGGCGCTCGATCTCCTCCCGTGCAAGCCCGCTTCCGGACTTGAAGCAGAGGATATAGGCCGTCTCGCCGCCTTTGAGCGCCTCCTCCCGGATGCGCACGGTGGGTCGCACGCTGATATATCCCTGCCGCATGGCAAACTCTTCCTTGAGCGGCAGAGCCGGGAAGTTTTCACCCTCCGGCCAGCCGTTCACCATCCATTTGCGTTCGATCTCCATGACGTTTTCCTCGTTTCTGTGTTTTTGTATTTATTCTAGCACGTTTTTATGTTAGAATAAATATCAGTATGAAATTTTAGCATCCTCACCCTCTCAGTCAATGCCTGACGGCATTGCCAGCTCCCCAAAAGGGGGAGCCAAGAGCCGCTCTGTATTCAAGCTTGATGAGACTGAATCGAAAATCGCCAAAGGCTCTCCCTTTGGGAGAGCTGGCGAGCGGAGCGAGACTGAGAGGGCGAGCCAGTTATAACAGGAGCAACTATGAAATCTTCTCGCAATTACCCCGTTTACACCGTCAACAAACACGCCGAGGGCCTGCTGGTGGGCGGCCACCCCTGGGTGTACGAAAACGACATCCTGGGTTCCCCGGAAGCAGAGCCTGAAAACGGCACGCTGGTCGATGTGGTCAGTACAAAGGGGGCCTATCTCGGCACCGGTTTTCTCTCGCTGAAAAGCAAGATCCGGGTGCGGCTCATCTCCCGCAATGCCAACGACACCTTTGATGCCGCTTTCTGGAAGCGCCGGGTCGAATACGCCTGGGCCTACCGCAAGACCGTGCTGGAACCCGCCGACCTGACCGCCTGCCGTGTCATCTTTGGCGAAGCTGACCAGTTCCCGG
>OHAY01003529.1_pt1 | contig 10658 bp, 10 predicted proteins | sample 1577191 | NCBI WGS metagenome assembly OHAY01 (sample SAMEA3541504, study PRJEB24748) | human gut metagenome | biome: human gut; feature: human-associated habitat; material: faeces | place: China | collected 2012 | reverse complement strand
CCAGGCTGTTATACAACTTGAAGTATTTTAGCCTTGGTACCTTTACTGAAAGCAGGCTTGATTGAAACCCAGGGAATTATTATAGATGCGAAATCTGGAACAACGGGTGCAGGACGGGGTTTGAAGCTGGGTAGTCTCTATTGCTCTGTGAATGAAAATTTTCACGCTTATGGTGTTGCTGGTCACAGGCATACTCCTGAGATCGAGCAGGTTTATAGTGAATATGCCGGAAAAGATGTTGTGATTCAATTTACACCGCATTTGTTGCCTGTTGATCGTGGTATTTTAGCGACTTGCTATGCCTCTCTTAAAAATGACGTCAGCGAAGCTCAGGTTCAGGAAGCTTTTGCAGAAATGTATGCTGATGAGTATTTTATTCGTTTGCGCGGTCAGGGTGCTTGCCCGGAAATAAAAAATGTCAGAGCATCTAATTATGTGGATATTGGCTGGCAGATTGATAAGCGTACTGGACGTATCATCGTTATGAGTGTGCTGGACAATTTAGTGAAGGGTGCGGCAGGTCAGGCTGTGCAGAATATGAATGTGATGTTTGGGATACCGGAAAATACTGGTTTGACTCAATTACCTATCTATCCATGAGGAGGCGTAAAGAATGAAGAAAATTGATGGCTGGGTAACAGCGCCTCAGGGTTTTCTTGCTGCCGGGGTTAAAGCCGGTATTAAAGCTAGTGGCAATCATGATGTGGCTGTTATTTACAGTACAGTTCCGGCAGCTACCGGTGCTGTATTTACTCAAAACAAAATGTGTGCGGCTCCTGTTTTAGTAAGCAGAGAAGTTGCACAAGAGGCTGTGGCTCAGGCTATTATAGTCAACAGCGGTTGTGCGAATGCCTGTACAGGTGAACAGGGCTTACTTGATGCCAGAGAAATGCAGGCTTTTGCAGCTGATTTACTTGGTATTGAACCGCAGAATGTTTATGTTTGCAGTACTGGTGTTATAGGTCATTTTTTGCCTATGGATAAAATAAAAAATGGTTTAGCCGATGCTGTCGATGTTATGGATGAAAACGAAGGTGAAAGCTGTGCTATGGCAATTCAGACAACTGATACGTTTATTAAGCGTGCTGCTTATGAATTTGAGGTTGGAGGGAAGACTTCAAGGATTGCTGGAATTGCTAAAGGTGCAGGGATGATCCATCCTAACATGGCGACAATGCTCACCTTTTTAACTACTGATGCGGCAATCGCTCCAGATGTTTTAAAAAGAGCTGTTAAGGCTGCTGCTGATAAATCTTTTAATATGGTAGTCGTTGATGGAGATACCAGTACCAATGACAGTATGATCGTACTGGCCAACGGACTGGCTGAAAATGAAATTATATTTTCAGAGGAACATCCAGATTATCCGGCTTTTTTTGAAGCTTTGGTAACTTGTGCACAGGATCTCGCTAAGTTGATTGCCAGAGACGGTGAAGGAGCTACAAAATTTTTGGAAGTTAATGTTGTTGGTGCGTCTACATGGAAAGATGCCAAAGCAGCGGCTATGGCAATTGCCAAATCGCCACTTGTTAAAACTGCTTTTTTTGGCGAAGACCCGAACTGGGGACGCATTGTTTGCGCCGCAGGTTATAGTGGTGCAGTAATGAATGCAGATAAAGTTAATTTGTCAATCGGCGGCGTACGTTTAGTTGAAAATGGTATGAACTGTAATATACCGCTGACAAGCTTGACTGATATCATGAGTGAACATGATATCACAATGACCATTGATATGGCGGCAGGGAATGAGTGTGCTACAGTCTGGACCTGTGATTTCAGCTATGAATATGTCAAAATTAATGGTGAATACCATACCTGAGATTTGTTGACGTACTGAGTCGGGAGCTTTGGCCGCCTCAAATTTATAAAAATAACAAAAGGCAGTCCAGGGCCCGGTACTGCCGTAAAAACAGGAGGAACTGTCAATGTTACGTAACGAAGAAATTAAAACTTTAGTGGAAGCGCTGCCATATCTGCGCGATTTTAAAGGAAAAACTGTAGTAGTAAAATATGGCGGTAACGCTATGCTTAATGATGATATTAAGACTAAAGTGCTGCAGGATATTGTTTTCCTGCAATGCGCCGGATTACGTCCTGTAGTTGTACATGGAGGCGGTCCTGAAATCACTGCTATGCTTGGCAAGGCTGGCAAAAAAACACAATTTGTCAGTGGTTTGCGCGTTACTGACGCAGAATCCGTCGGGATAGCTGAAATGGCCCTTGTTGGTAAGATCAATACTGACCTTGTTGCCCGTTTAAATGTTCTGGGTGGACGCGCAGTTGGTTTGAATGGTAAGGATGCCGGACTTATCCGTGCTAAAAAGCATTTGGCAGATGTTTATGAAAATGGTGAGGTAAATTTAGTTGATATTGGCTATGTCGGCAATGTCGAAAAAATCAATACAGAGCTTTTAGAAGTACTGCTTGATAATGATTTTATACCGGTTATTGCACCGACTGGAGTGGGTGCTAATGGAGAAACTTATAATATTAATGCAGACAGTGTTGCCGGTGAGATCGCAGGTGCACTGAAAGCTGAAAAATTACTGGTTCTAACTGATGTTAAAGGTATTTATGCGGATTATCGTGATGAAGCAAGCTTTATTTCGACGCTGAGCTTTGAAAAAGCACAGGAACTGATCATCCGCGGCAACATCGACGGAGGTATGATTCCAAAAGTGAAGGCCTGCATCACGGCGCTTTCCGGCGGTGCGAAAAAAACGCATATTATTGATGGACGTGCTGAGCACACAATCTTAATGGAGATATTCAGTGATGAAGGCGTGGGGACAGAAGTAGTAAAAGAGCTGTAAAGGCTGCTGAGAATAAAAGGATTAGAGGGGATCGCAATGGACGCAAAAACAATTATCGACCAAACAGAAAAATATTATTTGCCGGTCTTTGGTCGATATCAGCTGGCACTTACCCATGGTAAAGGCTGTAAGCTTTATGATGCTGACGGTAATGAATATCTGGATTTTTTAGCAGGGATAGCAGTTAATTCTTTGGGACACGCACACCCTGCACTGGTAAAAGCTATTAGTGAACAGGCTGCGAAACTTATGCACTGTTCTAATATTTACTATACTGATATTCAGGCAAAAGCTGTTAAAGAAATCATTGAAACTACAGGCTTTGACAGGGTATTTTTAGCAAATAGCGGTGCTGAAGCCAATGAAGGTGCCATAAAACTTGCGCGTAAATATGGCCATCAAAAAAATGAGGGTAAATATCGTATTATTACGGCTGTACATTCCTTTCATGGTCGGACTATGATGACTGTTACTGCTACAGGTCAGCCAAAATATCAGCAAGGATATGAGCCATTGCCTGCAGGTTTTGATTATGTTCCTTATGGTGATTTGGAAGCGTTACGAGAAGCAATGGATGAAGATGTTTGCTGTGTTTTGCTCGAGCCTATTCAAGGGGAAGGCGGCGTTCATGTTCCCAGTGATACATACTTGCATGAAGCAAGATTATTGTGCGATAAATATGACGCACTGCTTGTTTTTGATGAAATTCAAACAGGTGTCGCGCGTACAGGAAAATGGTTTGCGTATATGCATAGTGGTGTAAAACCTGACATTATGACTTTTGCCAAAGGGATTGGCGGTGGTTTTCCTGTTGGTGGTTTTGTCGTCACGGAAAGGCTGGCGCATGTTTTTAAACCTGGTGATCATGGTGGTACTTTTGGCGGCAATGCTTTAGCATGTGCGGCTATTTATGCGACCTTAACTACAATAAAAAATGAAAATATTGTAGAACAGACGGCAGAAAAAGGAACTTATTTCAAAAAGAAACTGGAATTTCTGATGGCTAAGTATCCGGATAAGGTTATTGAAATACGCGGCTGCGGCTTGATTTTAGGCATGGAGTTGGCTAAAGATGGCAAAGAGGTTGTCGAAGCTTGTCTTAAGCGCCAGGTCATTGTTAATTGTACGGCTGGTAACGTTATTCGTTTAGTTCCTCCTTTGATCGTTACAAAAGAAGAAATAGATCAGGCAGTAGCTGCTTTAGATGCGGCATTGGCTGAATTTTAACCAAGTTTGTGAGGGTGGAGAATGGGTTTAAGAAATAAAGATTTGATTTCTATTCACGATTTATCGGTGGGTGAAGTTGCGACTATTTTAGATGTCGCTAAAAAGTTAAAGCGTAAACAAAAAAATGGCGAGCCGCATCAATATCTTAAAGGCAAAACTCTTGGGATGATTTTTTCCAAGGCATCAACACGTACACGTGTTTCTTTTGAGGTTGGTTTCTGGCAGCTTGGCGGTCACCCGATTTATTTGAACGATTCTGCTTCTCAGATTGGCCGTGGTGAACCAGTACGTGATACGGCAAGAGTCTTATCACGTTTTGTTGACGGGATCATGATTCGTACCTTTTCACATGAATCTGTTTTAGAATTGGCTAAATATGCAAGTATTCCGGTCATTAACGGTTTAACGGATATGCTGCATCCCTGTCAGGCTTTGACTGATTTATTTACTATTATGGAGTATAAAGAGGTCCTGAAAGGCAGGAAACTTGTTTATGTAGGTGATGGTAATAATATGGCTCATTCACTGATGTATGCCTGTGCAAAAGTTGGTATGAATATGGTCTGTGCTTGTCCGCAGGGATATCAGCCAGATCCTGTTATCGTTAAGACAGCCCAGGAAGATGCAGTCCATACAGGCTGTACGATTGAGGTTGACGATGATCTGTTCAGAGCCTCGAAAGGTGCTGATGTACTTTATACTGACGTTTGGGCGAGTATGGGTCAAGAGTCAGAACAATCTATCCGTCAGGAAGCTTTGGGTGAATATCAGATCAATAAAGAATTGCTGGCAGTGGCCCGGCCTGACGCTATGGTTTTGCATTGTTTGCCTGCACATCGCGGGGAGGAAATAACTGAGGATGTTTTGGAAGGACCGCAATCAAAAATTTTTGATCAGGCAGAAAATCGTCTGCATGTACAAAAAGCGATTATGGCACTTTTGATGAGTGATGAAGTGTTATAAGTAAAAATACGGTATACATTCATAAAAACTCTTCCATTTTTTGGAAAATGTGGTATAATCATATTCGTCATTACAAGTTTATGCATGAAATCTTACATATTTAAACATCTTAGGAGGCTGTATCTACAATGAAAAAAGAAGACATTAAAAAAGTCGTGCTTGCTTATTCTGGTGGTTTGGATACCTCGGTAATTATTCCCTGGCTCAAAGAAAACTATAATAACTGTGAAGTTATAGCAGTTACGGCAGATCTTGGTCAAGGTGACGAACTTGATCCCGTACATGATAAAGCACTTAAATCAGGTGCCAGCAAATGTTATATTTTAGATTTGAAGGAAGAATTTATTGCTGATTATGTTTGGCCTGTTGTCAAAGCCGGCGCAGTTTATGAAAAGAAATATTTACTTGGTACTTCTTTTGCACGTCCTCTGATCGCTAAAAGATTAGTAGAGATCGCTGAAAAAGAAGGTGCTGATGCTGTTGCTCATGGTGCTACGGGTAAAGGTAATGACCAGGTTCGCTTTGAACTTTCTGTAAAAGCACTGGCTCCGCAGCTGGCAATTATTGCTCCCTGGCGCGAATGGAGCATCCGTTCCCGTGAAGATGCCATTGACTTTGCGGAAGCACATAATATTCCTATTCCTGTTACCAAGGAACATGATTATTCTATGGACCGTAATATGTGGCATTTGAGCCATGAAGGTTCAGATCTCGAAGATCCCTGGAATGCTCCTAAGGACGCACTTTTTATTGTAACTAATACTCCTGAAACTGCGCCTGACAAAGCTGAGTATGTAGAACTGGAATTTGAACAGGGTGTGCCGGTTGCTGTTAACGGTAAAAAAATGAGTCCGGCCACTATCGTTGAAAATCTTAATGAGATTGGTATCCGTAACGGCGTTGGTATTTGTGATATGGTTGAAAATCGTCTGGTTGGTATGAAATCCCGTGGTGTTTATGAAACTCCTGGTGGGTCTATTATTTATTATGCTCATAATGAACTGGAAAATCTTTGCCTTGATCGTGCTACTATGAGCTATAAACAAATGGTAGGCATTAAATATTCTGAACTCGTTTATGACGGTATGTGGTTCTCTCCGCTGCGCGAAGCTTTGGCAGCTTTTGTTGATGAAACACAAAAAACTGTTACAGGTACAGTACGTTTGAAACTGTATAAAGGCAATATCATTTCTGCAGGCGCTAAATCTCCGTATTCCTTATACAGCCAGGAATATGTAACTTTTGGTGCTGATGAAGTCTATAATCAGGCAGATGCCAGCGGCTTTATTAACCTGTTTGGCTTGCCTTTGACTGTACGTGCATTGATGAAACAAGGAAAACTGAAATAATGGCTAAGCTTTGGGGCGGCAGATTTAGTAAAAATACCAATGAACTCGTAGATGCATTTAATGCATCTATTGAGTTTGATAAACGGCTGTATCATGAAGATATCCGAGGCAGTATTGCCCATGCGCAAATGCTGGGCAAATGCGGTATTATTCCTGCTGAAGATGTGGAAAAGATTGTAGCCGGCTTGGAAACTATTCTTGCTGATATCGAAGCCGGTAATTTTAGTTTTGAAGTGGCTTTAGAAGATATTCATATGAACATTGAGGCACGCCTTACTGAGCGGATTGGCGTTGCTGGGGCACGTTTGCATACTGCCCGCAGCCGTAATGACCAGGTTGCTTTAGACATGCACATGTATATGAAACGTGAGATTGTAGAGATCGGTGAATTGCTGCTGCAGTTTGAGAAGGCGCTTTTGGCAGTTGCCCAAAAACATGACAGAACGCTGATGCCTGGTTACACACATCTATAACCTTTGCACATCATCTGCTGGCCTATTTTAATATGCTGCAGCGTGATTTTCGCAGGTTGCAGGGGGTGTGGTCTGGCGCTGATATGATGCCTCTTGGTGCAGGAGCCATTGCTGGAACTACATTCCCTATTGATCGTTTTGATGTGGCTGAGCAGCTGAATTTCGGCAGTGTTTATGCCAACAGCATGGATGCTGTCAGCGATCGCGATTATATTATCGAATTTTTGTCATTTGCTTCCGTTTTGATGATGCATATGAGCCGTTTGAGTGAAGAGATTTGTCTGTGGTCAAGTACAGAATTCGGGTTTATAGAACTGGATGATGCATTTGCTACAGGTTCATCGATGATGCCGCAGAAAAAAAATCCGGATATTGCCGAGCTTGTGCGTGGTAAAACAGGTCGTGTTTATGGGCATCTGCAAGCGATGCTGGTTACAGCCAAAGGTTTGCCGCTGACTTATAATAAGGATTTGCAGGAGGATAAAGAAGGTTTTTTTGATGCGGTCGATACTGTTAAATTCAGTCTGGCCGTATACAGCGATATGATTTCTACGATGACTGTCAATGTAGAAAAAATGGAGCAGGCTGTCAGCAAAGATTTCTCTAATGCTACTGATCTTGCTGATTACCTCGTTCGGAAGGGGTTACCTTTCCGACAGGCCCATGAAGTTGTAGGTAAGTGTGTGGCTTATGCTATCCATCAGGGAAAATTCTTGTCGGAGATTTCGCTTGAAGAATATAAAACTTTTTCAGCGTTGTTTGAAGAAGATCTACTAGAGGCTTTGCAGCCGGAAAACTGTGTTGCGGCAAGAACTTCTTATGGCGGACCTGCTTTTTCTGAAAATGCTAAACAATTTTCACGCGGAGACGTACTGTTGGCAGAACAGCAGGTAGTATTAGATGATTTAAAAGCAAGAATATAATTAATTTAAGAAATTTTTGCAAAATATATTAAACTCGTGCATTTCGCATAGCGAAGTACACGAGTTTTTTGTTATAATATATATTAGAATATTGTTGTCTAAAAAATACTTAGGAAACAGGTGAAGAGTTTGTTATTGCAGCTGCAGGGATTATTAAAAACGATAAGCATTTTAGATGTTTTGGATATTTTAGTTGTTGCTTATTTCCTTTTCCGTATATACTTAATGTTAAAAAACACTCGGGCCGCAACTTTAGTCAAAGGTCTTTTGGTCTTAGCTGTTATTTTATTTATCAGTAAATGGCTGAATCTGCATGTTATTACCTGGCTTTTGGAAAAAAGTATGACAGTAGTCATGGTCGCGCTGCCTGTAGTTTTTCAGCCGGAACTGCGTCGTGCGCTTGAGCAGATTGGTCGCGGGCGTTTATTTCATAAGCATAACGAACTTGATGAAAAAGAACTGGAAGATATGCTGAATGCTGTTACTAATGCTACGGAAATTATGAGTCGTAGAAAAATAGGCGCATTGATGGTTTTTGAACGGGAGACAGGTTTGGAAGAGAGAATTGAAACCGGCGTGCCGATTGACGGTTTGATTTCAGATAGTTTGCTGCTCAATATTTTTGAACCGGATACACCCTTACATGATGGCGCTGTTGTTATACGCGGTAATCGTATCGTAGCAGCAAGCTGCCTGCTTCCTTTAACAGAAGCACGTAATCTGAGCCAGGAGTTGGGAACGCGCCATCGTTCTGCTATCGGTATTTCCGAACAGTCAGATGCTCTGGTTTTAGTCGTCAGCGAAGAGACCGGCACGATTTCTCTGGCCCGTAACGGTGAATTGCATCGCTATCTGACCGGCGAAGATATTAAAAGCTTATTAAGAGCTGCTGTAGTACAGCCTTCTCTGAATTGGAAACAGGTTATCAATGATAAAATCAAAGAGATTCGGGGTGGCAAATGATGGGGAATTTCTTTGATCGTGAAAATATGTTGGCACGGGTCATCGCGTTTCTTATTGCCTGTGCGTTATGGATGTATGTTATGAATGAACAGAACCCACTTGTAGAACGTAATTATGTGGTTAATTTGGAACTGCGTAATGTCCCGGAAGGTATGATTGTACTTAATACTCCTGATAAAGTGCGTGTTAAGGTTCAGGCTCAAAGAACGGTTTTAGGTGATATAACGGAAAAAGAAGTTACGGCCTATGTTGATTTTGCTGACAAAAATATAGGACAGCAGGCCTTGCCTGTTAAAGCACAGTTTAATCAGGGGACCGTGTTGGAAGTATATCCCAATAATATTTATGCTTATCTTGATTCTGTTACAGAAAAGGTAATGGAGGTTGATACGCGTGTTATCGGTATACCTGCTTCTGATTTTACTTTAAGTAAACGAGAGGTCATTCCTGACAGTGTAACTGTAAAAGGTGCTACGCATCGTATCAATGAGATGGCTAGAGTTGTGGCACCTGTTGATGTCAGTGAGCGAGAAAATGATTTTCAAGTTGAAAGTACATTGATAGCGATGAGCGCTAATGGTTTGGAAATGCCTGATTTGCAGATTTCACCTGCTAAAGCACAGGTAAAAGCTTCATTAGTACGTCAGATGATTACAGTTGAAGTACCGGTAGTTGTAGAAACTACTGGAGCATTAACTGGCGGAATGACCATGAAACGTGCAGTCTGTGAACCTGCAACAGTGAAATTGACAGCCGAACCTTCCATTTTGCAAAGTATAACAGAAGTAAAGACACAGCCAGTAGATTTAGGTAAATTCAGTGCTAATGGCAATGTAGAAGCGGTACTTTTGTTGCCTGAAAAAACAATGGCTGATACTCATACGGTAAAGGTACATATTGAGGCGGAATGAGAAAGGATTACTAATGAGGTTAAAGGTGAATAATGTCAGGGTTTCGCTTTTGGAGGAAACATCTGTTAAAGAGGCAGCCGCTAAAAAACTGGGATTAAAAAAACAGGATATTGAGAATTTGCAAATAGTACGGCGGGCAGTTGATGCCCGCCGTAAAAATAATATTTCCTTAAATTACCATGTTTTGATTGATTTAGAAATATCTTCTAAGCAGTTAGGTAGATTGGTTAAGGATAAAGATGTCACTTTATTGACAGAAGAAAGTCTTGTTGAACCTGATTTGGGTGTGGAAAAAATAGTTGGACGGCCGTTGGTTATTGGAGCGGGGCCGGCTGGTTTGTTAGCTGCATTGGAGTTGGCTCGGTATGGTTATAGGCCCTTGATACTGGAACGTGGTAAACCTGTAGCACAAAGAGTGGATGATGTGCAGCGTTTTTGGAAAGACGGAAAATTTGATCCAGATTCTAATGTCCAGTTTGGTGAGGGAGGCGCCGGTACTTTTTCCGATGGTAAATTGACCACTCGTGTCAATGATCCGGTGATGGGAAGAATTTTAAAAGATTTTGTGCAGGCGGGTGCTCCTAAGGAAATTTTATACGAACATAAGCCGCATGTGGGCACAGATCAATTACGTGTGATGGTTATGGGCTTGACAAATGAAATACGTGCCTTTGGCGGTGAAATACGTTATAATGCCCATGTCGTTGATTTTATAGTTAAAGAAAATAGTTTGAGCGGAGTAATTCTTTCTGACGGTGAAAAAATCATGAGCAATGCGGTTATTCTAGCATGTGGTCACAGTGCGCGTGATACTTATTCCAGATTGCTGCAGCTTGGAATTGGTATTGAAGCAAAACCATTTGCCATAGGGGTACGGATTGAGCATCCGCAGGAACTTATAGATAAGGCACAGTATGGTGATTTTGCAGGACATCCACGTCTGGGGGCAGCAGATTACGCATTAGTCCATCATACTCCGGATAAGAGTATGTCCGCATAATCACCCTTTGCAGAAATACCATTTCCAATACTGAAC
>OHAY01003527.1_pt1 | contig 10659 bp, 6 predicted proteins | sample 1577191 | NCBI WGS metagenome assembly OHAY01 (sample SAMEA3541504, study PRJEB24748) | human gut metagenome | biome: human gut; feature: human-associated habitat; material: faeces | place: China | collected 2012 | reverse complement strand
TCCAATCACCCGATACCACACGGTATACGTTCCGGCATCGGTGCCGGTAGGGATGACCTGGCTGTATGTACCGTTCTCGGTCAGGCTGTACTGCATAGTGCCATACTTCGTCACGCTGCCTGCGGTAATCAGCGCCTGCTCCTGGCCAATATAGGTCAGGTTTTCCTGCGCTATGGGCGGCGTGATGAGGTTTGCGCTGATGTTGGCCTTTTGTACCGTCACAACAATATCCTGGCTCATCTTCTCGTAGCCGTCGCAAGTGGCGGAAAAGCGGAAGGTGTGCTGGCCTGCGGACAGCTTTTGCGTAAAAAGATCAAATTTATTGCTTGTTATCGCGCTGCCGACCGCTGTGGCATTGCCGCCCTCCACCTTGTACCACTGGAAGCTTACAGCGCCTGTGCCGGTTTCCTTCTCTACCTTGACAAGAAGCGTCCCCGCACCGCCATAAGTCATGCTCATCTTGGTCGGATAGTCCATGCTCTTGATGGGGATCTTGGCCATAGAAACGTTGGTCAGCTCCGTACCGCTAAGATCGCTTATCCAGGTACTGCCGCTCTTGAACGCGCAGCCCTCCGGCAGCAGGGATGCCAGCGTGACATCTCCGGTGACGGTCAGCTTTGCCGCCGTCTTACCGTTCAGATTCAGCTTGAGCGGGCTGTTGATGGTAATCTCGTCTGCATTTGCCAGCAGCTTCACCGTACCGCCGCCAGCTGCGGCGATGGCCTCGTCTGTCGTCCGATGGTAGGAAATGCTGCCGTCCGTCTTTGTTACCTCAGCGGCATAGCCGCAGTAGGGGCAAACCTTCCCGCCGGAATGGTCATCCGGGTGGCTGCACTTCACAACAGTTACGGCAGTATTCTTCTTCATCTCCGACAGCTTGAGCAATGCGCCGTCTTTCTTCCGATAAGCATATCCCTCTGCCAGCAGGGACTGATAATCTGCGCCATTCTTGATTTGGATGCTGTCAAAGGATCCGCCGGACAGGGTCACTGGAATACCGCTATTATATCCCAATTGCAGCAGATCCGCGCTACCGCCGGACATGGTCAGCGTTCCCTCCGTGTAGATGCCGCCGGTGAACGTGCCGCTCGTTACCACAGCTTCGTTCCCGGTAAGGATGAAAAGCCCAAATCCACGGACGCCAGTTCCGCCGCCTACGCTTCCCTCCAGGGTGACATTGTCCAGCGTCAGCTTTGCGCCTGTGTGGTCAAATTTTCCAACTTCCACCGCATTAGCGGACTTGGAGACACAGGTGCTTTGCACCTTGCCGTTTGTTATGGCTACATTGGAGCCGAGGATACGTAGAGGCGCCTCCTCACGGGATTTACTCAGGGTGAATCCATTCAGGTCCAGTATAATATTTTTGCTGATCTCGATAGGCTCTGCGTTCTCGATCGCCAAAGGCCCCCGCAGAGTGATCGTGTCACCGTCCTTCGCGGCAGTCAGCGCGTTTTCCAGACTGGTGTATCGTGTGCCGCCGATTTCAAATGCCTCCACCAGCGCATGGCAGAAGGTGCAGTAACCGGCGCTGTTCACCTTGCCCACATGGTCGCAGATTCTGCCGCAGGCGCATTTGCCGTTCTGATATTGGTCGGTATGCGCGACCACCTTGACCGCTCTATTAGCAATATCTACATTGGAAACGTTCAAAATTTCGTCGCTATCAGCGTCTGCAAAGGCATATCCGTCCGCCAGCAGAGCCAGGGCCGGCTCACCAAGTTCTACATTGATTCCACGTTGGAACGTGCCGCCCTGGAGCTGGGTTTTCCCGAGGAAATTCACCTGACGCTCAAACACGCAGTCGCCCTTTACCGTCAGGGTAAACAGGTTATTAACGAGACCCCGGCCTATTGTAACGCTGTCTAATATCAATACCGTGGGGCCTTTGGTGGCAATGACCTCTCCAATGCCCTCTATCGTGCCGTTTTTGATGGTGACGCTGTTGTACGGGCAATCTTGCAAATCCAGCGCCTTGACCTTGTGGCCCTGCAGGTCCAGCGTAAGGTCCTTTTTGTTGGTCCCATCACCTCCTCCCGCACGCAAGATTGCGTCAATATCCCGCACAAAATAAAAGGTTCCGCCGGAAATCAGCCTGCTCCCAACCATGGCCTGATTGTTCCCGAGTTCAGACGAATAGGGGATACCATCTTCGTCAATAAAGAGCACTTCCTTGCGACACGGTTCGCCGCACTGTTGGCATTTGCCATCGTGGGTGTATTTTGCATGGGTGCAGGTGTTAATGGTAACGGTGACAGTTTTTGTATCTACGGTATAGTTATTATAGGACAGCTTGCAGTAGACCTGGCCGCTGTACTCCCAGTCCCTGCCCTCCACTGGGGTCAGGTTGGACTTGGTCAGGACGATTTTATTATAACTGCCGCTGCCTGTGCCCTGAAATTCTTTTCCGTTCACATACCACTGATAGGTAATATTACCGGACTGACCGCTTGCCAGAGAGGCGCTGACATCGACAACCGCTACACTTTCCCCATCTAATTTCTCATATACGACCTGCGGCTGCGTTCTTATGGTAATGGGGTTTTTGGGCGCGGCGGCGACGGTGACCGTTGCGGTGGCGGTCGCCTTGTTAGGATTGGTTCCTTCTACGCCGTCTGCGGTCAGCTTCAGCTTATAGCGGCCCTCCTTGACATTGTTGTCCGCGGTAACGGTGATGGTCGCGCCGTTATCGGACTTTTGGAACGCCAGACCGGTGTGCTCGCCCACCCATTCCACGTTCAGGGTATTCATCTGGACCTTGCTGCCGGTCACGGAGAAGGTCGCCGTCTGACTACCTAAGCTTTCCTGCAGGGTTCCCTGCTGCGCGCCGACGGTCAGGCTTGCGCGGGGCCCCATCTTGGCGATGTAGATGGTCTTGACGTCCCCTTCTCTTGTCGTATCGTCCGCTGTGCCGACCGACATATCGTCTGTGTTTGCATTCTGACTTTCCGAATACAGAATGGTCAGGTTTTTGTTGATGTTTCGGGCGTTTCCATACCTACTATTCGAAATCGCACCATATTTTCCGGTGGCGTAAAGGGTTCCTCCCTTCATGGTCAGGGATGCAGTGTTAATACCCCAACCGGAATTTAGATTCAGCGTTCCATTCTCAATCACGATGGTTTTAGCGCTCAAGCCGTACAAACCGCCGTTGGTGGTTATCTTTGCCCCGTCTTTTATGGTAAGTGTCCCGCCGGCGGTGTCGCTCCAACTGCCGTCCTCAATACCCCTTTTCCCTTTAGGAACATTGACCGTCAGACTGCCGCTTCCCTGAATGGTCAGACTGTGGGAATACATATCCAGAGCGGCGGTATATGAGGTCTCGGTAATCGTAATGGTATTCTCGCCTTCCAGCGTGATTGTTGTGTCGCCATTCACTATCACCGGGGTAGTTATGTTTTTGTTCTCCCAGATAACATTGCCGGAGATGGTTTCCTCGTCTGCCGCAGCTGCCATCAGGGGCATTGCCTGCTCTGTTCCCTTGCAGGCAGAGAGATCCGCATCTTCCGCAGAGCAGACCGGACAGTCGGGATTGACCGCCCCCTGCTCACAGCGGGTTTCGCAGATGCACTCCGCCGGAGCATTCCCGGACACGCCGGGAACAAGCCCGTTGTCCTGAGAATTGCACAGTTCACAGGTATACCCGCAGGGCGTCCCCTCTGTGGCCGGGATGTAGCCGCAGCTATCGTCATGCTCGCCGCGTTCATGAGGACAGCTTAATTTTTTTGTGATACAGCCGCTTTCCTCACTGCATTCATGGGTACACTCGGTCGGCTGGACCTCCTCTGCTTCAGATGAGGTCGCCGTATTTTCTGATACGCTGCCTTCCAAAACAGGGTAACAGCTTTCGTCATGTTTATGGATACACTTCTCCACAAGGGTGTAGCAATCCTCAGTATGTTCATGTTCACAGGCTGCCCCTTCGGTTCCTTCCGTATATCCGCAGTCCTCTGTATGTTCCGGGTGATGCTTGCACAACCCCGTATGGACGGCGGATACACCCGCTTCCACCGCAGATGCCGGAACTCCCGGCATCGTAAAAATCATTGCCGCCGCCAGTAAAAATGCGGCCGGCCGTTTCCATTTCCATATCATTTATTCATCCTCCTCACGCGGTTCGTTCCTTCTCGTTGTTTTCTGAAGCAGCTGGGATACCGCCTCCCGCAGCTGATATTCTGTCACAGGCTTTACCAAAAAGGTGTCCGCCTGCATCCTGCGGCTTTGGGGTTCAAATTCTGCCTGATCGCTGATCCAAAGGAGCGGGACATCCCTGCTGTACCCTCGTATGCTCATGCAGAAATTCATTCCCCTGGCTCCGTCCTCCATGACCACCACAGCGTCATAAGGCCCATCCCGCTGCATGGCATAGGTACAAAACACACCATTATCAAAGCGGTCTACTTTGCCCAGCTTCATCAGCAAAGCGGTTTCTTTTTCTTTCTGGCTATAACTGCATAGCGCAATTCGCATTTTCACACCTCCATTTTGTAATGGATTTTATCGCCTCATATAACTCCTGATCGGAGCAGTCTGTCGGAAGGAACGCAGGGATACGCAGGTGATATGCGATCAGGGCGAAGTTTTTATCATCGCTCCACCAGACAAGCGGTGTTTCCGGTGCCAGCTGCTTTGCCTGAATGGCAGCCTCCAATCCCCTTGCCCCGGTCATTGCGATGACAACCGCATGGTAGCGGCTCCGCCGCAGTGCCTGAGATAGCTGCTTCTCATTCCATAGCTCGTCGATGACAAGCTGTCCGTCCCCAGCAAAAAGGGAGCGCAGCCTGCTCTCAAACCATTCTGCATTCCTTAATTCCGTACAAAGTGCGATTTTCATGCTGAGCCTCCTTTCCTGAAAAGAAAAATAAAAAAACCAGACCTTCTCATCGGAAAGTCTGGTAGTATAATTAGAGTAGCATCTTGTCAAGAGAAATGCAACCGACTTTGTTTAAGACGCAGGTTTCCTGTTTAAGACGCAAGTTTTTTCCTGCGGTTTTATGTTATACTAATATTGGATTATTGTGCAAAGGAGATGGCACGATGCAGATTGCGATTGTGGATGACAGAGCAGATGACAGAGCAGAACTGTCTGCCTGCCTGGAAAATTATATGAAAAAGCATCAGCTGGACTATACGCTGACAGAATTTGAGGACGGAGAGAATTTTCTGAAAGCTGCCGCCCAGGTCAATTTTCAGCTTGTCTTTATGGACATCTATATGGAGAACATGGATGGAATAGAGGCCGCCAGAAGGCTGCGCCAGAAAAACAGGCTTTGTAAGATTGTTTTTCTGACCATTACAGAAGATTATGCCCGGATGGGGTACAGCCTGTCCGCCAGCTATTATCTGCTGAAGCCGCTTTCGATCCATCAGGCAGATTTTGAAGAAGCGATGGAACTGTGCCAGCTAAAACCGCCCTATGAAGTGATGACACTTTCGGTTATGGCTGACCGTCAAAAGCTGGAACTTCCCACAGAGAAGATTCTATACATAGATTATCAAAACCGTATGACACGGATTCATACGGCGGAACGCGTGATACCGGTAAGCGGAGGCTTTCAGGAGGTTACTGCCGCATTGCAGAAGGACAAGCGTTTTTTGCCCTGCTACCGGGGCATTTTAATCAACATGGATTACATCAGCCAGGTTGACAGTCAGACCTTCCGTTTGATAAACGGGGAGGAACTTCCGATTGCCCTCCGCAATGGAAAACAGCTGCGGGAAACCTACCGTCAATATGTTTTCTCTGGAATGGGGGGTATCGTATGAGAATGAAGCAAATGCACAGGCGTATTCTGGAGGGCTGTCTGGCCTGTCTCCTCTGCTTCACCTGCAGTATCCCAGCATTTGCCGCCGAAACTGCAACCCCATCCAATGCCGATGAAAGAAGGGAGAATCCGCCGGGTTTAGAAAGCGAGGCTTCGGAGACACTGAAGAGCGGAACCCCGGAAACACCGGAAGCATCGGAAGAAGTATCCCTCGTCCTTGTCACAGAAATACAAAAGGAAGACGAACTGCTCTCCCTGCCAGATTTCACCCTGCCCCTTAGAACCACACCGTCTGATGATGACCTGGAGGACATTTATCAGCTGGCCCTTCGGTATCAAACCGTCTGCGCCACTGTAACAGCAGGTGAAGAAATCCGGCAGGAAACATTTTCTGTCGCATGGGATTTTTCGGCCATTGACCAGACCACTCCAGGCAAATATACCGCAGCAGGCCGGATTGAACTGCCGGAGGGGTATGCCTTTGGTGAAGCTGTCTTGCAGGAGCTTCAGATTTCCGTCCGGGTGGAAGAAATGCCGCCTGCTGTCATTACCTCCATAGAGCAATGGTATCCTTATACGGACGCGTTTGCGGTTCAACAGGGCAGCGAAACCGAAACGCTGGAAAATTTGTTTGCCTTTTCCCCTTACTATCTGGAATGCTATGCGGAAAATGGAACCAGCTACACCGCTGTGGTGGAATGGGATTTTTCTGGTATTGATTTGAATACTGTGGGACTGTACCATGCAGCAGGAAGGCTGACTGCACCGGAAAATACCATATTCGCGGATCGTGTCGATTTCCCTGAAATTTCAATTCCTGTTTCTGTTCAGGCTCCGGGCAGCCCAGACATCAACTGCTTCCTGGTTCGCAGAGGAAGCCTTTATTTTCCCTGGGTCACACCGCCGGGGAATCTGGACAAGGTCAGTATATGGCTGTCCAAAAACAACGGTTCATGGAACCGTCTGGAAAGTGGCGTTTATGTGGGTCAGGAAATGCTCTCGATTGCTACCCGTCTGCTGATGCCGGGCAGCAGTTACCGCCTTCAGGTGGATTATGACGGCGGACAGACCGGCATCCTCTCCTTTACCTACGCAGACGAAATTGTCCTTGAAGGGTACCATGAAGGCGACCGGGATGGAGGGGATGCAGGCGGAAATCCTCCCGATACCATCATTCAACCGCCTCCTGAAGATACCGACGATCAGGATGACGGTTTCGCAGACAGGCACTCCACAAAGCCTCCAAAACCGCCTGCAACAAATGGCGGTGGAACGAATTCCGATGATTCTGAAAAAGCACCACCGGTCAGCGGAGAAAATAAGCCTACGGATCACAAGCCTTCCGAGCCATCCTGGGTTGGAAAGGATGATTCCATAGATAAAGAAGAATTCCCATCGAAACAGACAAACGGTGATGCAGAGGAAGCATTAGAACCAGACGCTGGTTCCGATGAACCGACTATACCGGAATCGAAAAACAGGAAAGATTCAGTGCAAAGCGCTATGACCGTTCCCCAGGAAGTCGCAGATTCCCAAAACTCTGCTTTTTCAGAGTTCTTCGATGAAACCACCGACCGGATTTCCGGCACACGCTTTTTGATGATGCTGCAAACAGGGGAGCAAAGAGCCATCTTTTCCAAACAGGGAATCACCATCAGCATACCAAAAGACGCCTTGCCGGAGGGCATCCAAAACGAAGATCAGATTGAAGTCATCATCCAAAAGGATACGGACGGCGGTTTTTCTTTTTCGTTTTCCATCAATGGAACTGCGCTCAGCTCCCTGCCGGATGTTTCTGTCATGCTGCCCTGTCCAAATGACCCGGCAGCCGGCACATGGTTCCTCTGTGATGAAAGCGGCGTGGAAATTCCCATGACCGGTTATGACGATGCGGCAAAAGCCGTCTCCTTTCAGATCAGCCATACAGGGGCATACACCATTGTGGGAAAGGAAGATGCCGTTTCCCTGGCACAGGCCGCCGACACAGAGCATAGCCGGTCGCCCATACTCCTTTTGATTCCGACCTGTCTGCTTCTTCTGTCTGCCGGTGTGTTTTTCCTAAGGAGGAGGCGAAAATAAGATGGTATCTTCTGCGGTAAAAAAATATGCTGCCTTATGTATGGTCTGCCTGTGCTCATCCCTGTTTTTTCTTGGCCTGTATCAGTTCAATAATAAATATAGCCAGAACACAATCCAGGCGTCAAATGGGATTCTGGCGCTTTCTGAGGAAGAACTTCAAAAGTCACCGGTGCGCTTTCTGGTATCCGGCTGGGCATTTTATCCTGACGCGCTTTTGACCCCGGAAGAAATACGGGATGAAAGCCATTATATGCGCTACCTTTCCATCGGAGAGCAGACCAATTTCTCCAGCCCTGCAAACCCTTCTCCCTATGGCTGCGGGACTTATCAGATGACATTCTTTCTGCCGGAACGGAAGGAAACATATGCGCTGGAAATCCCGGAAGTGTTTTCTGCTTACAACCTTTATCTGGATCATGACCTGATCCTGCAAATGGGGGAACCGGCACAGGGGACACCATTGGTTCAAAACCGCATGGTCACTTTTCATGGCGGAAAACCGGTCACACTCACCATAGCGGTCAGCAACTATGACCACTTTTACGGAGGGATTGTCTATCCGCCTGCTTTCGGAACGATGCTGGCGGTCAATACAACCAGAGGAATCCGGTTTGCATTCTGCCTGTTCAGCTGTACAGTTACCTTTGTCTGTGCGCTGCTGTCCTTTTATTTCAGCCGCCGGATGAAACAGAAAAATACATTCCTGTTCGGACTGATCTGCCTTGCCATGTGCGGCCTGTCATCCTATCCTGTGCTTCATATGCTGGCTGCGGTTCCCGTATTTCCCTGGTACACGATTGAACTGTTCTGTATCTATCTGGTTACCTGGCTGATCGTAGTTCTGCAAAACCGGATATGCAGGCCGGGCTTCCTGCCTGCGGCCATCAGTAATGGGGTGGGCGCTGCTTTTCTGGTATATGCGTTTGTGTATGGCATGATGGCTTCCCATCTCTCCCTTGGAGCCATTCGCTTTTTCTCTGCATCGGTCTTTTGTTATAAGGCGGCATCTGCGCTCTATCTGCTTATCATCGCTGTGCTTGCCATTCACAGAGGAGAAAAACGGAGCAGGCCGATCTTCTATGCTGCGGCAGCCGCAACCTGCGCCTTTATATGGGATCGCCTTCTGCCGGTTTATGAGCCGGTTATCGGCGGTTGGTTTTTGGAATGGGGCAGCTTTTTCATAGCAGCAGCCATCGGTTATTCCCTCTGGCGCGATGTGATAGAAGGATATGGAAACAGCCTGATTTTCCAGGAAGAACGCAAGCAGGTCATCCGTCAGCTTTCTATGCAGACCGAATACAGCCGTCAGGTTTCTGAAGCAGCGGCAGAAAACAGAAGGCTGATCCACGACATCAAACACCATCTGCGCACCATAGACCGCATGGCCTCTGAACGTGGGCAGACGGAGATCTGCTCCTTCCTGTTACAGGTAGAGGAACAGGTTGCGGCATCATCGGGTCACTCCCCTGCCCAGTTCTGCAAAAATCCCGTCGTAAATGCACTGATTGAATACTACTACGGCATGGCGCAGACACAAGGGACAGAATTTCAGGTACGGCTCGATCTTCCCGATCAGATGCCGCTTACCGATGTGGAACTGTGTACGGTGCTGGGCAATCTTTTGGACAATGCCGTTGAGGCGTGCAGCCGCCAAAAGCAAGGGGTGCGCCGCGTTTTCATTGCAGGCGAAACCAGAGGCAATATGTACTTTTTGAAGATTGAAAACACTTACGACGGTCTGGCCTTGCAAGAGGGAAAAACATTTCTCTCCCGAAAGGGTACATCTGCTGATCATGGAATCGGGCTTTCCTCTGTCCGAAAAATCATTGAAAGCCATGGCGGTGATCTTGATCTTGTTCCCGGTGAGGAATCCTTTCTTGTTGGAATTACAGTGGGTTTATAAACATTGCTCATACAAAAGGACACCATTACTTACATTTGCATAAGCAATGGTGTCCTCTCTATTTTCCAAGTTCTTCTTCCATAATATTCCTAATCGCTTTAATATCCGTAAAAGTCAATTTTATTCCACGATTATACATAGCCAGTACTTCATTCAGATTTTCAACAAGTACCTTATCCAACTTTTTATGTATCGTTACAGGCTGTTCCTGAATCGTATGAACATGGTCAAAGTATTTTTCAATAACAGGAAATGTATTCTGTATCAAAAAAGCATTTTCTTTCCCTGCAAATAATCCAATCACTATCGTATTGCATTTACCATATCGTTTCTTTTTCTTTTCAACGATTTCCTTGTATTTCTCAGCTTGTGAGCTAATTGGTATCATCCAATACAATTTTGGATTTTTTCTATCCTGAATTGCATAGTAATGAGGACGATAGTTCCCCTGTTCCTTATTACTCATCAAATATTTATCCTGAACCAAGTCAAAAAATTCATCCTTGATATGATACGAATATCCCTGTTGTATCTCCATAAATAACCTTTCCTATGTGATAAAATTCCCCATCAGCATTCACTGATGGGGAACATTTACAAACTATACTATTTTTATCCCACCTGTATAGCAAGTGGCTTCATTTACGAACTGAATTATTTATACCCCGCACCATCAGCAAGCGGCAAACATTTACTTCTATCTTTAGTATATACAGTTTCTCTGAATTTAGCAACCTGTTTTTTAAGTTTAGAAATATTTTTTACTATATCATAGCTCATCATTTGTCGTAAAATACATGCATTTACTTTCTTAATACAACTTTGCACCTGCCGGAATATGGTTATCAACCATAAGAAGATGAAGTTCTTCATCCTCTGAATCCTTAAGATTGTTTACTGCTGAAAGTAACATAC
>OHAY01003526.1_pt1 | contig 10670 bp, 10 predicted proteins | sample 1577191 | NCBI WGS metagenome assembly OHAY01 (sample SAMEA3541504, study PRJEB24748) | human gut metagenome | biome: human gut; feature: human-associated habitat; material: faeces | place: China | collected 2012 | reverse complement strand
GTGACGGGCATATCCACCATAAGTGTCTACGATGATCTTACGTCCTGTAAGTCCACTGTCACCATTTGGTCCGCCGATAACGAATCTTCCGGTTGGATTGATAAAGAACTTGGTATCTTCATCTACCATATCAGCAGGAAGAACTGTATCAAATACATACTTCTTGATATCTTCATGGATCTGTTCCTGTGATACTTCCTCGCCATGCTGAGTTGAGAGAACTACCGCATCAAGTCTCTTTGCTTTTCCATTCTCATCATACTCTACTGTTACTTGAGTCTTACCGTCTGGTCTGAGATATGGAAGTGTTCCATTCTTTCTTACTTCTGTCAGTTTTCTTGCAAGCTTATGTGCAAGTGCGATCGGATATGGCATATATTCCGGTGTTTCATTTGTTGCAAATCCAAACATCATACCCTGATCTCCGGCACCAATCGCTTCGATATCATCATCGCTCATCAGATGCTCTTTTGCTTCTAATGCCTTATCAACACCCATTGCAATATCTGCTGACTGCTCATCAATTGCTGTGATAACACCACAGGTATCACAGTCAAATCCGTATTTTGCTCTGTCGTATCCAATCTCACGGATCGTCTCACGAACGATCTTCTGAATGTCTACATATGCTTTTGTTGTAATCTCACCCATTACAAGTACAAGACCTGTTGTGATCGATGTCTCGCAGGCAACACGGCTCATTGGATCCTGCTCCATCAATGCATCCAATACTGCATCGGAAATCTGGTCACAGATTTTATCCGGATGACCTTCTGTTACTGATTCTGATGTGAATAATAATTTTTCCATCATTTCCTCCTTGTATAAATACTATCTATAGTTACTGCCATGCGTATTCGTTCACATAGCTTTTGATTTTTCTTTTTTCAGACAAGTTATCCCCACCTGGTTTTATGCAAAAGAAAAATCCGCTCTGAGCGGATTGATAAAATCAAACCTCTCATTGTTCGACGTCTGCATATCACAGACTCGCTCAGGAAGGCACCTTCCATACAGGTCTTTCTTTCACCTGTTCCGGGGTTGCCATGGCTTCATAGTCCCTTATGACTCCACCATTCTGAATAAGAGCATTTATAAATATTTATTTGTATTCAAACTGCAATGCAGTTCTGAAACAGCTATACTCTAACTGATATATTTCCATAAGTCAATAGGTAATTTCTGTTTTGCGACAAAAATTCATTAAAGCTATCCTATAAAACCGCCTTGCTGAGCAGGTATAAGATGAGCAAATGTGCCGGATAGAACACATAAAATGTATATTTAAGAACTTTATTCTTCCGACCATACTCTCCGTTGTACAGACTGATCGGCAGGATTGCCAAAACTGCATAGAGCTGCCTTATTCCGTAAAACAGGAAATACAGCACTGCCGATACGATTGCAAACCCCATATTCTGACGCAGCTTCCAGCCAAACGGATAATGTCCGGTCACAAGACCGGCATTTCTGAATACTTGTTCCGCCGTGTCATCCTTGGTCGAATAATAAATTAATACGATCAGAAGAATGCCCGCCATTCCATAATCAAAATGCAGAGCCTCTGAAACTACCATAATGACAACAATTCCGATGACTGCGCCCATCTGATTCCATTTTGCTACTTTTCCAAGATAAAGCACAACCAGCCCCGCCGCAAGTGTAAAGAAAATATTCTGCTTCTGCAGATCAAATACCTGTCCGGTCGATGCCAGATCAAATGGAACTTCCGAAATCAGCGCAAACAAAAAGAGCCGGATAAAATATTTTCTGATATCCGACGTATGCCTGTACCCTTCTACCAACAGGAATGCGAATATAGGAAATGCGAGCCGTCCTACAGCCCGCATTATCCAGTTATTATTCATTAGAACAAGTCCTACATGGTCACATAACATAAATATGCATGCCAGAAGCTTTAACTGATTTGAAGTTATCCCTGTCTCTGTCCTTTTATCCATGTTTTCCTTAAATTCTCTTACGAAGTGCCTTTGACAACCGATCCAGTTCCTCATTGTCTGACTGACCCGGAACCCATGTAACTGTAACCGTATCCTTAATGAATCTTGGCACAAGATGCATGTGAAAATGGAATACGCTCTGACCTGCGCACTCTTCATTATTTTGAACAATATTATATCCGTCGCAATCAAGAACTTTTGTTAATTTATTTACCATCTTTTTAGCAAGAATCATCGCTTTTGCAACTACTTCCTCATCAATATCATATAAATTGCGGTAATGTTCTTTCGGAAGAATCAATGCATGACCTTTTGATGCCGGTCCAAGATCCAGAATTACTCTGAACTCCTCATCCTCATATAATGTTGCTGATGGAATCTCTCCATTTGCTATTTTACAGAAAATACAATTATCATCTCTCATGATCTTTCCTCTTTCCATTTTATTTTATCTGTAGTATAGACCATTTTTCAGAAAAAGAGAATACATTTTTCAGACACCAGATCGAAAAAGGTCGAAAATAGTCGAATGATTTTTATTGAATGCTGTTTTCGGTGGTGCTACACTCTTAGCGAACTCAAGAAAATCTAACTATTAGGAGTAAGTATTATGTTAACAAATATCGATCTTGAAAAAATGAACCACCTGATGGAAACAAACAAAGATGCAAAAGAGATTATCACCCAGCTTCTGAAGAACCATGATGCTGCTGTTGCTACAATTGCGCATGAGATCCGCAACCCTATGACGGTTCTTTATTCTTCTATGCAATTAATGAGCTCTCTTTATGCTGAAACTGCCAAAGGTTCCTGTGTCTGGGAAGAATGCATGGATGGCGCCAGACATATGTGTGATTTACTGGATGATCTGACAGAACTCAACAACGGAAACCAGTTAAACCGTGCTTCCTTTCCTCTTGGACATGTTCTTCGCAACTCTGCTGTTCTGTTCGCCATGTCTCTCAACTTTGAGAAATCAAAGATTGAGATGACTTCCAGTATTGATAAGAATATAAAAAGATTCAATGGTGATCGCACCAAATTAGAGGAAGTCTTCTTAAACATACTTACAAATGCCAAAGACGCTCTTGCCGATTGTAAGTATGCCCCACGTCTGCAGTTTCGTGCAAAGAAACTTGACGATAAAATTCTGATTCAATGCCAAGATAACGGCTGTGGTATTCCAACGGAAATTGTTGATAAGCTTTATGAACCATTCTTTACAACAAAAGAAAACGGTACCGGCCTTGGTCTCGCAGTTTCCAAAAGAATCATTGAAGCACATAATGGAACGATCGACATTACATCTGACCATACCAATGGAACAATCGTATCGATCACACTTCCTGCGTAAAATATCAGATATCATTAATATCAGATTCCGTTAGGATCTTTTGATCTTTTTCTTCGATAGGTTAGTATCGCTGTCAGGAAACCGCAAATCAATCCTCCTACGTGAGCTAGATTATCTACGCCTGTACTGGTAAATCCAAAATAGAGACTCAGTACAACCATAATCAGCATGCCTCTTCCTGACAGCGTTCCGAGCCTTCCCCTGTTTGCAAATACAATCCAAAGCAACCCTCCCATTAGTCCGAAAATTGCTCCCGATGCCCCGGCAGATACAATCTGTCTGTCGTGCATGGTATTCCAGTATAAAGACAGCAGATTACCGCCTATTCCGCTGATAAAATAACAGAACAAAAATCGAATTTTACCGGCCTCTTTTTCAAAAATCGATCCAAGAGCCCACAAAAGCACCATGTTATTTAACAAATGTGAGATTCCAAAATGCAGAAAAAGACTGGTAAACAGCCGATAGTATTCCTGATTTTCTATAATATACGGTTCATACATGGCTCCATGCTGCAACATAAAATAACCATCCTCTGTCCGTCCGATCATGGTAAGAGCAATAAACACCAGAATATTGATTCCTATCAACATGATCGTCATTATTTCTTTTGGTCTCTCTTTCATTCTTTCTGACTCCCTTTTGACTTCTATGATATGTTTTTGAATCTGCGTATACTATACCACATCCTATATATCATTCATAGTCATCGGCTTCTGTTATCAGATCTTCCCATTCTCCCCATTTTCCAGACTTAAAGCGTTTTGCAAATTTCTTGATCGGACCATATCTCTTTTCTTCCATCACTGCATAATTCCCTCCCGACTTGCTATAATAGCTGTTTTCCTGTACCTCAATGTTTTGATTTTCTTCCATTTCTATTCTGTCTTTTTCTCTCTTACTTTCTTCTCTGATCTTCTCTTCTTTGGACTTTTCTTCCCTGTTTTTTGCTTCTTCCTCATACTGCTGCAGTATGCTTTCCAGATCATAGGTTTCTTTTAGCGTTTCTTTGTGAAGCATGCAGGCAAGTTGAATACTCTCCAGATCCTGATAATCAACTTTCTTTACAAAATATTCCGTCAGCTCATGATAAGACACCTGCCAGGTCTTCTCATTCTCTGGAAAAAAACAGAAAAAATAGTTTTCATTCTTTTTAAAAATATATTTTTCTGAAATCATCAGATAATTTGGTTCTAACATATAATCTTTCATTTTTTCCATAACACTGAGAAATTGTCTTGTCAGTTTTAATATCTCTTCTGCTCTGATATCTTTATTTTTATAATACGTTTCCAACGACTGTGAATGTCCTGTATGATAATAATATCTACTTGCGCCTTCCATTCCACATCCACTTACTCTCAATAATCCGGGAATCCGATTATTCTTAAGCATCCGCATCTGATAATTCTCCCGATACGGTTGTGCGCTGTCTATTATGATTTCAGACTCTGCCACTCTGCTCTGCTGATTTATCTTTTTTTCTTCCATCTGATTTTCTTCTCCCTTCACTTTTTCAGCTTTACAGAAGTCTATTTTTTCCATCTGACTTTTTCTTCTGGTTTCACCTTCGTTGCACGTTGTATCAGATGAATCTTCATTCGTCCTTTTGATGCAAAAACTTCTACCTCTATTTTCTTCCCAGATAGATCAACTCTGGTTGTTATATTTTCTAGAAAAATCAATTTTCCACTCGTCCTTTCTTGGAAAAAAGCATCCAGATCTACATCTTCTATCTTTTTCCTGTCCATTTCAACTCCTGTCACAGCCGTTTCCGCTGCCGCTGCGTTTAAAATTGCCTTATCATGAAAGTAAAAACTGATCGTGATGAGCAGAAAAAATAAAATTAAGCAAAAAGGAATAAGGTAAGACATCTCTACCACTGTACTTCCTTTCACGTATTTTTTCGTATATTTTTCAGTAAACTCCACCAATCATGCCTCCCAGATAAGCAACTGTCAGAAATGGAATAAACGGAAATGAATTTTTTCTTGTATACTTCTTTCGTGCGATCATAATCCCTCCGTAAACAGATGCGATCAGAAATGCAGCAAACAGAATCCAAAGAAGATTCCATCCACCAGATAAAATTCCAAGGATCAGAATCAATATGCTATCTCCGTAACCAAATGACTCTTGTGTGAACCAACTAAAAAAAAGAAATACTCCTCCACACAATCCACCGGCTACCATCATCCTGAGTTCTCCTTTGCTGCATAGTACCTGACATAAAACTGCAATCGCAAGCAAAATCAAAAGACTTCTTACACTTACTTTCTTCCAACGAATATCTATCACAGACAAAATCAACAGATACACAGCTATAACAGCTTGAAAAAACATCCATAGATTTTCCCTTCCATTTTGCCCGAATACATTCATTATTTTGCACATTTAGAACATCCTCCTCTTCCTGCAACTTCGCTTTTATGAACTGCACGTATTGTTCTCTTCAGAGAACTACAATTCAATGAGTTATGATACCGGTTTCCATAACTGGTAATATATACACCATTCATTGCCTGTCCATAAACACATTGCTCACATTTATGGTATTTTCCTCCGCCTTCATTTCTCATATTTTGTAATTCTGAGTATTGAACATATTGAATAAATAATTGAAGATAGCTGCACTGATAATCTGAATGCCACACTGTTCCTTTTTCTGTGATATAGACAATCTGTCCGTCTTCATTTCCCTTTCTATCCTTTTGATAACCATTCCATGCACTGACTTTAAATTCATCTTTCAACTTCACCGAAGGACTTTTCAGTAGTGGAACCGGAATCTTTATCTTGTACTCGATAACAACATTTATCTCTTCTGTTCCCGGAATCCAATAAGACTTCCAGCAACTGATCGCTGATGTGCCACCATTCAGAATACTTCTCTCAATTCTTTCTTCTCCAATCAGATTCACCAGATCTGATTTTAATTGGATTGTATTCAATACAGGAAGGACAGCCGTTGACTCTGCTGCCTGTTTGGCTGCATCACTTCCTGCTGCATGGATACAGCCTCGTATACTCTGGATTTCAATTAAAAAAATCAAACTTAATACTGCAAACATAAAGAGGGGAACTGCAAATGCAGCTTCTATTGTTACACTTGCTCTTACCCCCGGTGCAGATGCCCTTTCTCTTGTTGGACTGGTATTTTTTACCTGTTTATTTGACATCGCAGCTTTTCCTTTCTAAAGTGTGTGGGTTTCCTGCAAGAGGGATTGCAGGATTCTGAGTGTACGTTTTGGGGTGTACAAAAGAAGGTCAGAAAGGGCATCTGCACCGGGGGTAATTCTGGCTTCATTCATATCCGAAATAAACCGGATATTGGTAACTTAGATTTTTATAAACGATTATCTTATTCTGTATTTCTAATTTAGTCACACATTGATCTGCCTGAAATAAAATATGTTTGGAATGGAATGCCTCTTCTACACAATCTAAAGTCCGCATTGTAATTTCCGGCACTGATTTCAAAAAGAGAAACATCCTGATATAATCGGAATATCCGACTCCTTCTCCGGAATCATTCCCCCTTACACTTCCACCATCTGTCAGAAGAAGTGGCAGCTGTGACAGAGAAACAACCCATTTATCTGCACTTTTTACCAATGGAACTTTTCTTCCATCCAAAAGACAACGAAGATCCATAACACTTTCTCCTCCTGCCCACGCAACAAGTATCATCTGTTTCAAAGCTTCTACCGCTTCAGGCATCAGTAGTAGTGCAGATATTGTCACAGCCAGCGCTTCTGCCTCTGCCACTCGTCCCATATCCTTTGCCAGACAGCCATAATTTCCTGATATTCTCAGAAGAAAAAGACGAAATAACACGGATTCCAAATTTTCTTTATCTGATCCTTTTCCTTGTAGAATATATTCCAGTTCGTATGCTAAAGCATCCGACCGGTCAGACTGCCATTCCTTCTCTCCACTCTCATCCGTTCCTTCTGATGGTTCTGAATCCTGCCGAAATGCATAGCCGAATGTTTTGAGAAGATATTCGTTGTACAGAAGTTTCTCCGTTGTCTGATCAAGTCCTTTTCTTGTTGGGAATGTCCCATATCCTTTTTTCAAAGTTCTCTTTGATGCCTGCCCCGACAAATGAACACTCTTTTCAGACACTTTTTTTCCTTTCGGAATTACAACAGAAAGAATTCCTTCTTTTTTTATCTTTTGCATAATACGAAACGGATTCTCCTCATCTGGCAGACTTGGACTTTCTTCCACGTCTTCTCCTTCCGTTTGACTGCCGGATGCATCAAGACTGTCATTCACCTGTTCCATTGCATCTGTCATTTCATCTGTTTTCTTCTCCATATCAGATTCTTCTGTCTCTGTCTGTTCCCATTTCTCTGTTGTCCCGGTAAACTTTTTTACCAGATCCATTCCATACCTTTGTTCCATATAAGCCAGCACCTGTTCTCGAAATGCCTGTCCGGATTGATCTGTCAAATACTGAATTCCCTTGATTTGATGATCTGTAGAACCCGAATTGTAATAATGCAAACGCTGGATCAGATTTTCTTCTTCATAATTTCCTGTCCTGTAACCAAGATCAATTCCAAAAACATGATATTGTTCCATAAGTTCCTGATGATATTCTCCGAAAACGGAATAGATTGCCCGATCTGTGTCAATTCTGCTGAGATTTTTTGATCCTTGAATCACAGCAGACTCTAGAATTCCAAAGATAAATGAAAGTAACAAAGTAAATGATAAACTCAAAAATACAGTAATTTCGCCTTTTACGGACCGCATGCTATATGCCAGAGCTTTCTGATGTCACTTTCTCAAAAATCGTAGTGATCAAACTAATCAACTGTTCTTTAAAAATCAGCAGAAGCGCAATTAATATAACCAGAATTAAAACCAGTTCAATTGTTGTGATCGCAGCAACATATTTCTTATCTTTATTTTTTCTTACCAATAATTTTCTCATCTTGTATCTCCTTCTTTTCTCTCTTTTTTCTCAAATCTGAATCGTCAAAAACGCTGGAACAGTCACGATCACGAACACGACTGCCAACATAAGAAACAACGGTATCATCAACTTTGTTCCTGCCTCTTCACCAAGTTTCTTTGCCATATTTTTCCGTTCCTCAAAAGCTTCCTGCGCCTCTCTTTGTAACAGATTCATCAGTCCCCTGGTTCCTTTTCTTAAATTCTGACTTAAAAGCATTCCGAACTTTCGGTAAACCGGACTCTCGCACCTCCTTCCAAATGCCTCGTAGCATTCACTTTCCGGCCTTCCATTCTTCAGTTCATTCATTGTATATCTCATCTCTTCATACACTGTTCTTTCTCCAAGATAGTGTTTCTCTTTGTCATATTCTTTTACAATTTGGATCCAGGCTCTTCTCACTGTCATTCCTGCCCCTATATACAGACTGAATTTATTGATCAACTGCGGATAATCAAACTGCATCTGTCTGATTTCTTTCTTTCGTTGTTCTTTCTGCTTTTGTTTCTCTGCCGTAAATTGGAATACAATCATCACTCCGCCAAGTAAAAGAATTCCAAATGCTCTCATTTCCTTCACAGGCTTCCATGATAATTTTCTTCCATCTACCTGATCTGGCAATATCAAGTAATCCTTTTCCCGCTGTTCCTGATCTGCTTTTTCTACTTCCTGGGATATCTTTTTCAGAATCCCCTCCTTCTTTGACAACGGTGTGGAAAACAGGTGTGCATAAAATTCACAGGACATTTTTTCCTCATCATATCGAAGGACAGCGGTTAATTTGACGAGTGTTCCTTCTTCCGTCAGCTTCTCCTGCTTTAAAACACCTCTGCTGTTCATAACCTCATAGTTATCAAGTTCCCATGACACGCTGATTCCCGTATGTGGAATTTCCATAATAAGATTCAGGTCTGACCTGACCTCATCCAGACTTTTGTTTTCACCAAGGATCTGCGTTGGAAGTTCTTCTGCCGCCTTAGAAAGCTGTTCTCCAATCTCTTCTTTTGCATACTTCTTTTCCGAAATCTGAACCTTTATTTTCTCTTTCCACTCGCCTGTCTCCATCTGGATGTTTTCTGTCTTTTTTCCTTCTCCCTGTCCTTTTCTTTCCAAAATCCGGTTTCCATTTTCATCCTGTGCTAATTGACGATGATTATCTGTGACATACACTGCACTAAACATTACGATTGACAATAAAAGAACGATTCCGGCCTTTTTATAGATTCCATATTTTCCTTTGTCAGGCTGAAGTACTTTTTTCCACTTCTTTTTAAATCTCAATCTGTAGCAACCTCCTTCCAAACCTGTATGCTCCAAGATAAAGCACAAGACAAATGCTCATTACGATACATCCGGTCCATGTACCATACAGGACACTTAAGAATTCACCAAATGTCATCTTCATGTAGAGAATCATTATAAATGGGATTACGCTCATGATTTCAAATTCCAGCTTTTTCGCAGCCAGCATGGTCTGTATCTCACGTTCTGTATCAATCTTCTCTCCGATTGTTCTAGCCGCATCTCTGATAATCGCAATGGAATCCCCACCACTGACCTTAGCTGCTGCATAAACTGTAATAAAATTCGTCACATCCTCCTGCTTTACTTCAGCCGCAAATTCATTCAATACAGTTACAACTGACAGATTCAGATCCAGCTTCCTTACCATCTGACCATATTCTTTTCGAATCCTTGTATTCGCATCATACATTCCGATCAGATCACGATTTGTTTCCCTGATTGCATTCTCTACAGAATATCCTGCCTTAAGTGCCCCTGCCATTGTCTGGATACTATCTCTGAACTGCCTTCTGAATTCCTGTTCTTTTCCGATTGCTTTCTCTTCCATCCACTCTTTCATGTATAAGAACCATAACGGGAACAACAGAATTGCCGGAAGTATTGATTCATAAAACAAATACAAAATCAGAAGAAATCTCACCGTACATTTTATGATTCCGACAGTATATTCAGACGGTGTGATATCCTGCAGCCAGGAGTTTTTCTTTATTCGTGATTTCATTTTTCTTCATAAGGCATCCCTGTATCTTTCCATTCTTCATCCCCTCCTCCTTAAATTCATAAAGAACCTTTGTCTGAATCCTTCCATCTTCATAACCTTCCACTTCTACAATCTGCAAAACCTTTCTTGTCTTATCTCGAAGTCTTCCAAGATGAATGATAATATCAAGTGCCGATGCAACCTGTCTTTGAATTGCCTGTAACGGAAGATCAATCCCCATCAGCATCATTGTTTCCAGTCTGTGTAACATATCTGTTGGATTATTGGCATGTCCTGTTGACATTGAACCACTGTGACCATTCAACAGTGCCTTTATATGGACTCCCTATGTTCCCATCATGCAGAAATACAATATCTTTACTC
>OHAY01003524.1_pt1 | contig 10680 bp, 9 predicted proteins | sample 1577191 | NCBI WGS metagenome assembly OHAY01 (sample SAMEA3541504, study PRJEB24748) | human gut metagenome | biome: human gut; feature: human-associated habitat; material: faeces | place: China | collected 2012 | reverse complement strand
CAACCACGAGTATACCTGGCATAGCATATGCACCTCTCTTTATTAACTATTCATCCGATTTTTGTTTGGACAAAAGAACAGCAGTCTACACATGCGTCAATACCATTGTTGGAACACATATCGTCCGCCTCGTAACCCGAAAAAGAATACATATCATTATCATTCAACAAGTCATGATTATCGCTCATTTCAAAGCTCCTCCTTGTTGTTTTTATTGTCCTCAGTATCATCTATTTCATTGTCAACAACTTCTCCTATCAATATTTTGTCAAAATCACTTTGATACAGCTTATCCTGTTTTACTCTATATTTTTCAAACTCGGTAAGTGCATGTTCTTCTGCTATCTTTGCAGATATACTACCTGCATTTGTTAATATTTCTTTCTTACTCAGTCTTAAAATCCCTTCAAACTGTTCAGCCCAGTCTTCCATAGTCATCGGAACTTCTTCCTCTGCCCTCAGCTCTGCTAAATCTAGGTATGCATTGACTATTCTTGCCATTGAAGATAACTCTTCTTTTGTCAGATAATTCTTAGCAATAACCACATCAAACCTTTGAATTTTACCATCTGGAGCATCCTTCCATGTTGTCAGCCCCATATTTTCCTTATCACTATCTGCTCTATGATAAATTGTTTCTGCAGCAGTTTCTCCATGAATTGCCCAATGAAGCTGATTCTGTACTCTTGCGAAGAATTTTTTTGTTGTTAAAGAATGTGCATCATAATCTATACTTGTTGCATATATATCTGTTATTTTTTGATAAAATCGTCTTTCTGAGAGGCGGATTTCCCGTACTCTTTCTAACTGCTCCTTAAAATAATCTTTTGTTAAAACAGTTCCAAAATTTTTTAATCTCTCATCATCCATAGCAAATCCTTTAACCGCAAATTCCTCAATTATATGATTTGCCCACTTTCTGAACTGGATAGCTCTCGGAGAATCCACTTTATTTCCTACCGCAATGATTGCACTCAGATTATAATGATTGGTATTATATGTTTTTCCATCAGCGGCAGTTATTCGAAATTTTCGAATAACTGAATTCTCATCTACTTCTTTATCCATAAATATTTTTTTCAGATGATAATTAATCGTATTTGTCTCTACATTATATAATACCCCCATCATTTTCTGGGTAAGCCATACATTTTCATCAGAATATATGGCATTAACATCTCCTTCTCCAGTTGCAGTTATAAATGTAAGATACTCTGCTGCTGAAGAACGAACAATGCTAATTTCACGCTTGTTGTCTTTCATCTTGTCACCTCAATTTTTAATCGACTAAACTGCTTTATGAAGATTCATATATCTGTCTCTCGCATCCGGTATGCTTCTTTCATCCATGCCCTTTTATACGAAGGTCAGCTTATATGGATCAACTGTACCATTATCTGCCTGCTCTCCAACTATAACCTTCTCGACCAGGCTTTCAAATACCACTCTGTCAAATTGGTCAAGAACATCAGCGTTCTTTAGCTTGGCTCTGATAGCTTTTATCTTATCTGCAATGTTTTTCTGTGATAATGCACAGTCAGAGAATATTGCTCTCTCTTCCTCGCATTTGTCCAGTTTATTTCCTAGCTCACTGTATTTATCGTCATAAGCTTCTTTAGAAATTTTATCATCCAGATACATATCAGTCAATTTCTTTCTTTTCTTTTCAAGAGAGCCATTTCTTGGATTTACGATACAACAAATAACATTATACACATCTACTAGGTAATATAATTACCAATCCATAAAAATGTAATGATGCGTTCAAAGAGGATAATTACTTAATCATTTTCATTGCAAATCACAATCAGATGACATTAGCAAATTTTCTAATTTATTCTGAGCAAATCTCTGAAGATAAAAATACTTATCAATAATTTTATAATTCATATTTCTATCAATTTGTTCAAAGCAAAAGTCTATTAACTCTTTTATAAAACTTTCACCAGACAGATAGTAATCCTGCAAGATTATATTATTCTCTGGAAAGTGCAGATAATTATAGATATATTTTTCATCAATATCCTGTTCAATGATTCCCTCACCTGTTTCTGGCATTTTAGGAACCAGTCCTGCCCCCAAAATAGATATATATTCAGGTTTTTTTGCAACTATTTTATATTTTACTGATGATATATTTTCTAAAACTGCTTCAGCAATATAATCATCTATAACAATACGAGGATGAATTGCTATTTCTGACTCCATCTTATACGCCTTATTCACCGCATCTCCAAAAAACATACTTTTTGAAGGGTCAACATAAGCATCACCATAAGATATTCCACCTCTAAAAAGAATTCTTTCTTTAATGAATCGTAAAAATATTGGCTCACAATTACACAATGCCACTTTAAATAGTTCGCCCTCATCTTTACGTTCATCAGATATTCCGTCTTTAAAGCCATAGAAAATATAAGCACAATCAGAAAATGTATATATTTTTCTAAAATACACCGTGTGCATCATATCATTTTGCTTGTTTCTTTCAAGCTCTTCATGAAAAATTTTGTTAATTTTATATGTCTCTTGAAAATCAACTCTATTTTGGCTTCCAAGAATATCTACAAATATGACTAAATATTTAGCGAAACCATTTGGCTCATTACTCATCAAAATCCACCTCTACTATTGTCCTTTTTCATTTAACTTCTTTATTACGCAAAGCTGTATCTGTTATAAACCTCGCCCATCCAAATACTGAATAGCTGTTGAAATCAAGGATAAGCATCGCTTATAAAAATACTCATAATGCCTTTTATCCTGAATATCCGTTTTTGTTGTTTCATGGTGTCGAATTCTAAAATTATTGCCAAGTATGGTAAGCTCATGAAATTCCTTTTCAAATAATTCTAAAAACGGCTGTTGATTATTACCCATATCCATTATAATCTTATTAACTGATTTCTTCTTATCTACAGTCGATGAGCAGTAATATGTCTTTAGTCTCTCAAATGCATCCCAAAGTTTCTCCACTGCAATTTGCAAATTGTTTTCATCATAATATTTTGAAGCCTCTTGTAATAACTCTTTCAGTCCTACTTCTTGAACAGACACTAATGAATTTTTATTTATCTGGGTATCAAATGTATTCATTAGCTTCCCCTTGGAAAGCTGAAACGGTATCTCATTCAGTTTTAATATAGCATTAATCTGTGGTTCAAAGTCATCTGAGATACTATGTTTCGCAAAAAACTCTATTGCGTCCAACACGCAAAATGGAGAATTAGAAAGTATGAATGCTTGCAAATCAGCAGTTTCAACATATTCTTTTTTATCATTATAACACTTTGGCACATAAAATTGCCTTATTTCATTGAAAACATCCTCTGCTACTGTTGTATTATAATTCCATCCCGTTTCGTCAGTCGCTTGATATACGATATTATATCGCTCCAGAAACTGATAAATTTGATTTCTCGCTTTCCGCTTTATGGACAATACTATCTTTTTTGCTTTTATGTCCTTTGCATTTCGTTGAGAATATGGAATAAACAACGTATTATCTTCTTGCCGATATATTCTCCATCCATAAACATCACGATTGGATATTTTCTCAGCAGGGTAAATCTCATAACCGTCATTTTGTAATAGCTTGTTAGTTGCCACTAAAAATTCTTTCCAATATCCCTTATCATATCGAACAGCAGGGTGAAATACTTCGCAAAGAAATTTTAAATATACTTCATCGCTACCATCTTGTAAATTGAATCTTTTGTCTTCAAAAACCCTGCAGTATGGATAATCATCATTATTCACTGTATGTTGCCAAATATCCTGTTCTGCATTTGCAAATCTTGAATCAAAACTTGGCATTCTCTCCAAATCATATAATCTTTTAAGAAAATCTATTTCTTCAAGGCGACCATAATAATTATAAGTAACGGTTCGGGTTTGAAAAAATTCGTCTATCTCTAATCCATTCTGAAATAAATCTAAAATATCTCGCTTTGTTATTTCTGTAATACGGTTCACTCCATTTTCCTCCTTTCAAGCATATTCAGCACTTATATATTATTTCCCAAATATTTTAAAGAAAAGCATACCACTATTTTTAATGATACGCTCACCATTATTAAATCACTTCAAAATGCTTCAACGCATCCTTTATCGCTTCCACTTTCTCTGCTGTCGGATGCTTCCTTGGCTGTTTCAATTCTTCTACCGCATTAGGAGCATCATACATCGGCAAGCCTAAATCTCTCTTTACCTCTGCGATATATGCGGTATGTACTTTGAAGCCATATTTAGCTTCTATGTACTCCTTTATCATTTTGTAGGTCACTCGTTCTTTGGGCTTATATTCTTCGGCTCTTTTAGCGATATTATCAAGCGGAACTTTTCCCTCACCCTCACCAAACTCAACTTTTACGTTGATATGTCCGTCTGGCTTTTTGTGGGAAAGCAGTACAACCGTCTCCACATGCCCCGTATTTGGAAACATATCCACACAGCACCCTTTCTTAACCTCATACCCGCTCTCCTGCAACATAACCAGATCTCTTGCAAGGCTTGTAGGCTTGCAGGAAATATACACCATTGACTCCACACCATAGTCAATTATCTTCTTAAGTGCCTTTGGATTGATACCATCTCTTGGTGGGTCGAGGACGATAAAGTCCGGCTTGTCCTTAATGTTATCGAGAGCATTAAGCACATCATCTGCGATGAACTCACAGTTATCAAGTCCATTTATGCCGGCATTAATCCTGGCTGCTTCTACGGCTTCTGGAATTATCTCAACGCCGATGACTTTCTTTGCAACCGGGGCTAACATCTGTGCAATTGTTCCTGTTCCACTGTACAGATCAAAAATCACCTTGTCTTTGGTTGTTCCTACATAATCTCTTGCCTTTGAGTACAGTACTTCAGCACCAAGTGAGTTAGTCTGGAAGAATGAAAATGTTGTAATCTTGAATTTAAGTCCAAGAAGCTCTTCTTCAATATAATCCCTTCCGAATACTATCTCCGTCTTTTCATTGATTACTGCATCGGCAACACTGTCATTGTAGGTGTGCAGGAAGCCGGTTATCTCTCCGTCAAGTGACAGTGCTTTTAATCTGTCTGCAAGTTCGTCCATAGGGATATCATTAATTGTAGTTGTCACAATGTCCACAAGGATTTGTCCTGTCTTTACGGCTTTTCTTACAAGCAAATGTCTAAGATACCCCTCGTGCTTCATTTTGTGGTAATAAGTGAGATTTTTCTCAAGTGCATAATCATATACACACTTGAGTATTTTTCTGTAATCATTATCCACAATCTTACAGCCTGTTACTGTTACTATGTCATACATACTGTTTCTCTTATGTAAACCAAGGGCTATCGGACCATCTTTTACCTCATCGCCAAATGAGAATTCCATCTTATTACGGTATTCACTTGATACAGGGCTTCCAATTATTCCCTCCCACTCATATTCTGTATTAATAACAGGAGCAAGAAGCTTCTTCACTGCATTTTCTTTCATCTTTAACTGTTCTTCGTACCTTACAGTCTGATATACGCAGCCACCGCATTTGCCAAAATGCTCACATCTTTCGTTAGTTTCTGTATCTGCCTGACAGACAACTTCAAGAAGCCTTCCTTCACATTTACCGTGCTTCTTCTTGTTTACCATAAATTTAACTGTCTGTCCCGGTATTGAATTCTTTACAACAGCCTTTTCCTTTATAATCTGTCCATCTTCCTCTGTCTTAACTATTACATTTCCCTTATTAGGAAAATCCACGCTTTCTACATAACCTGTATATATGCCGCCTTTTTTCATCTTTTATCTCCAATCCTTCTATATAATCAATCAGGAAACTAACCCTGTCCTTATTCTTTATCAATTTTTTATACGAACCAATCACCAGCTAATAATTAACCGATTATCTATTCTCCTGTTATTATTATCTTTTTATAAAACAACTACGGACTAATTTTCAGCTAACCAACCTTCCTCCCACATCACCGAACATCTAAAAAACCACTGGCTGTAAGCCAGCCAGTGGTCTTTGTCTTAATCATTCTTTAATTGGCAGAATAATTAGTTCTCGAATTCATCATCATCATCTTCAAAGTCTTCATCAAAGTCGTCATCATCGAAATCATCATCAAAATCATCAAGATAATCTGGTGTGAAGTATCTATAGATTGCATATACGATAGCTGCTAATGCTGCAACCGCTCCAATAACTGCTAATACTATGATAATTACATTACTTTTCTTCTTGCTCTCTTCTACATCTTTCTTGTGAAGAAGTTCATTGAGCTTGCTTGCCGCAATAAGCTCTTCAATCTTATCCTTATTCATAACAACCGCTCCTTTCAAAACACTTTTAAAGTAAATATATTGTATCACAACATATTTTATTTGTCACCATATTTAGGCTTTTTTAAGCTTTGCAAAGCCTGCAAGCATTTTCTTTAAACCATACTCATCAAATGTTACAGTTACCATATAATCTCTTGTGCCATTATCAATTGAAATTACTTTTCCTTTTCCAAATTTGGCATGAACCACGGTATCGCCAACACCATATCCAAGTCCAGATGTTCCACCAGCACTGCCAGCAAAGGCAGTCGAACCCGCCGTGCCATATGAAGTACCTGCATAACTTCCGCCTGATACAGATTTTCCACCAGCTGTCAATTTACTGCCAATTCCACTGCCTCCAGCTCCAGCAGCCTTCGATGACTTCTTTAAATCAAATATATCCATAGGAAATTCTTTACCAAAACCAACCTTAGTATTCGCCTTTCTCACAGAAGACCTGTAACCTGTTGAGGCTGAGCCGCCGATTGATACACGTTTTGGTTCTTTATAATTCACATTGCCTGAGCCGTATCTGTTAAGAGCGGCTTTGGCATTGGCTCTGATATTATACGAAGGTGTTTCCTCTGAGTCATCTTTTCCTCCATATGCAATCTTACCTTTATTATATCCTGAACTATTATTTTCTATGTGCATATATTCTTCGGGAATTTCTTTAATAAAGCGTGATACTTTATTCATCTGTGTTTCACCGCGTACCATACGCATCTTCGCACTGCTTAAGTTAAGTATCTTCTCTGCTCTTGTTATTCCTACATAGCAAAGTCGTCTTTCTTCCTCTATCTCTGCAGGGTCATCTGACACTATTGTCATATAACTTGGAAAAAGGCCATCTTCCATTCCTGTCATATACACAATAGGGAATTCAAGACCTTTGGCACTATGTAATGTCATAAGCATTACCTGCTTATCTGACTCATTAAGATTATCAATATCTGCTATGAGTGCAACTTCTTCAAGGAAACCACTTAATGTAGGAGTCTCTTCCTTCTGTCGGCAGCTCTCCTCATAGCTTACTATTTTGTTAATCAATTCATCTATATTTTCCTGTCTTGCTTCTATTTCTTCTGCTGTTTCGCTCTCTGCAAGACATTCTATATATCTTGTATCACTTACAACAGTTTCGGCAAGTTCTTTTATGCTCATAAATTCCTGCTTTGCCTTAAGTGAACCTATAAGTGTAACAAATGGCTCTAACTTTCCAACACCTCGTTTTATCGTATCGATATGCTCAGCATCGCACAGAGCCTGCCAGAATGTTATGTCATTCTGGTCTGCATATTCTTGAACTCGTTCAATTGTTGTCGCACCAATTCCACGCTTTGGAACATTGATAATACGCTTTACTGCCTGTCCGTCCATACCATTGTCTATAGTCTTTAAATATGCAAGTATATCTTTTATTTCCTTACGCTGATAAAAGCTTATTCCGCCATATATACGGTATGGTATATTCTTTAACATAAGTTTTTCTTCCAACGCTCTAGACTGTGCATTAGTCCTGTATAATATGGCAATATCGTTGTAATTCCAGCCGTCCCTTACCATAGAACTTATGCTGTCAACAACACCCTGTGCCTCATCATATCCATTTTCATAAAGTGTATAATTAACCTTTTCACCCTCGCCATTCTCTGTCCACAGACTCTTTGCTTTTCTTCCTATATTATTGCTTATGACCGCATTGGCTGCATTAAGAATTGTCTGTGTTGAACGATAATTCTGCTCAAGCTTTATTACTTTAGTTCCTGCAAATGTATTCTCAAAATTCAATATATTGGTAATATTGGCACCCCTGAACTTGTATATTGACTGATCATCATCCCCAACCACGCAGAGATTGCCATATTTGGCGGCAAGCATTGATATAAGCTTAAACTGCGATGTATTAGTATCCTGATACTCATCAACCATAATATACTTAAATCGTTCCTGATAATAATTAAGTACTTCAGCATCATTTTCCAATAATTCTACAGTCTTGTATATTAAATCATCAAAATCAAGTGCATTATTAAGCTTTAATGTCTTCTGATACTCCCTGTATACATTGGCAATTCTCTTGCCGTTGTAGTCACCACCAGCCTCAAGCTCCATCTGATCCGGACTCATAAGCTCATCTTTGGCGTGCGATATCGCATTCATAATTGTCTTTTCCTTGAGCATCTTCGTATCTATATTGAACTTCTTACATATATCCTTTATAACACTCTTGACGTCATCTGTATCATATATTGTAAATGTATTGGAATAACCAATTCTATCTATATAACGCCTGAGAATCCGCACACAGGTAGAGTGGAAGGTGCTTACCCACACTTCGCCAGCCTGCTGTCCTACTGTCGCATCAACTCTCTCTCTCATCTCCCTTGCCGCTTTATTAGTAAATGTAATAGCAAGTATATTATATGGCGCCACACCACAATCATCTATAAGATAGGCTATCCTGTTAGTAAGAACTCTTGTCTTTCCAGAACCTGCACCCGCTATAATAAGAAGCGGACCTTCTGTCCTTTTAACCGCTCTTTTCTGGCAGTCATTTAAACCATCTAAATTCATATACTCTCCAATCCAATGTGTGATTATACTCACACTATCTCCACTTTAACTTACAAATGCACTTAATTAAAATCAACAGTGCATCTAAACTTAACCTTCACATACTGTGCATACACAGTATCATAATTCAGTATAACAAATGTTCGATATTTTTTAAAGCAAAAAATCAGAAACCATTGCCTGAATTAGTATATCATTAAATATATTTATCCAGTTATGATTTCTGATTTGCAATATATACTTTATTATATATTTCATAAGTATATAGTTTTTATATTCCACAAACATACATTTTCCGTATATTCAACAAATATATTCTTATATCCTACTTCTCTGTTATGACTGCATTATCCATTACTAAATTCTGTGCCTTCTTAACAAGCATAGACTTAACAATAGTTTCTTTGTCATATTTATCTGTAAATGTATCTACCTTTGAATAACCGCTGTCCTTAGCGAACTGCTCAAGGTCATCCTTGTATTCATAATCTGTAATTGCAAGTCCTTCCTTTTCTGCAATTGCCTGATATACAAGCTGCTGTCCTGCTGATGCCTTAACGAATTCATCAAATGTCATGCCATAAAGGTTCTGGCAATATTCATCATTAGTCTTTCCCTGAAGTGTGCTGTAAAAGCTTATTGATTCCTCAAGCTTTGATGACTGCTGTGCAAGGAATTCCTCTGGATAACCTGTAACCTTGCATTTGTCAAGGAGCTGGGTAAGTATTGCTTCATTCTTAGCTTCTGTTATCTTAGTTTCTATTGTTCCACTGACATCATTCTTAACATGTGCCTTATATGAATCAACTGTTTCGCAGTTGAACGCACTCTTAACAAAAGCATCTGTAAGCATAGGAACATTAGCCTGCTGTACATAACTCATTGTAAGCTCGAATACAACTCTCTTGCCAGCATAATCAGAATACTTTGAATTCTCTGGAAGTGTGATTGTTATTACCTTAGTCTGTCCTGCAACCATTCCATATAATTCTTCATCTAAGCCAGTTCCTGCAACAGGGAAAGCATCCTTACCAAGTGTCATACTATAATCAGAACCAGTAAAATCATCTATTGAAAGTCCGCCTGATGTACCAGTATAACCAAATGTAACCTTATCGCCTTTCTGTGCTTCCCTGTTAACATCTGTATATGTTGTCTCACTTTCAAGCTGTTCTGCAATCTTATCATCTATAACCTGATTAGTTATGGCTGTTACATCAACCTCAGCCTGAATTCCCTTATAATCTCCAAGCTCTACATAATCAGTTGGATTGTATCCATAATCTACCTTTATCTTACTGTTACAGGCTGTTGTCATCATAACTGACATAACCATAGCTGCTGTAACAGCATATTTTACAACTTTATTCTTTAATACTTTTCTCATAACCTGTCTCCACATTAAATATTGCCGTAACACCGACTTATAAACTATACCACAATATCACATTTAAAACCAGTATTATGCAAATGTTTCACAATATTATCACAAAAAAAGGCAAAAAGCCCAATCTGATATGCTCCCGAATTACTGGAACACATCAATTCGCTTTCTGCCTTTTATATAACTGGTATTAATACCAATATAAATCTTAATTAAGCAAGCTTAGTCTTAGCTACTTCTGCTAACTTAGCAAATCCTTCTGCATCGTTTACAGCCATCTCAGCTAATACCTTTCTGTTAAGGTCGATGTTAGCTAACTTTAAACCATACATAAACTTGCTGTATGAAAGACCGTTCATTCTTGCTGCAGCATTGATTCTTGCAATCCATAACTGTCTGAACTGTCTCTTCTTCTGCT
>OHAY01003521.1_pt1 | contig 10686 bp, 13 predicted proteins | sample 1577191 | NCBI WGS metagenome assembly OHAY01 (sample SAMEA3541504, study PRJEB24748) | human gut metagenome | biome: human gut; feature: human-associated habitat; material: faeces | place: China | collected 2012 | reverse complement strand
GTAAAAAGATATTAATAGCTTTAGATAATCATTTAGATATAAATAAGTTTACAGAGTTACTTGTAAATTATAATGTTGATATTAGTACTTCAAGTAGTATAGAGGAACTTACAGAATTACTTAGAAGTGATAAAACATTTGATATAGTATTTTTATCTAATACTATATCAGGTATTGAAAACTATAATATTACTACCAGTGAAGAAAGAAAAAGAACAATGACTAAGTTATCCCTAATAGCGGGATATAAACTACAAATTATTATGGTAACACTTGAAGATTACAAAGATAGTGATACTGAATATATAAAGATGCCAATATCTAAAGTAAAACTTGATGATATAATGGTAAAATATCTAGGTGAAAAATAAAAAATAAATATTTACAAAGATATAGATATTTGCTATAATATATCTTGTGAGAAAGGATTGATATAAATGAAAACATTCCAAATCATCAGAAATGAAGTATTAATAATCGACGATAAAAAAGAATATTGTGATACATTAGATAACTGGTGTGCAGATAGTGGTGTAAGTACCATAATGCCGCAGATGGTAATCTATAATACGGACGAGCAACATTGTGTCATTGACGGAGTATACTGCGACTATCCCAATCCAGAATACAATGGATATATTGCCGATATTGATGCATACATAGCAGCTAAGGAACAGCGAGAATATGTACCTCTGACATTAGCAGAGTTGCAGGCACAAGCTATAGCACAAGCTTATGCTGCATATCAAGCCGAAAAATATGCCCCTGTATGGGTCGGAGATATTGGGTTCTTGACTACAGATGAGGGGCAACAGAATTGGCAGACCGGTATTGCATTACTGACCGATGGTCAGACGGAATTGCAGGTACTAATCGATAAGAATGATCTCACAAAGAAGGAAATCCGCACAGTAACACAAGCCGATATGCTAGAGGCCGGGAAAGCGGCACGTGCCAGTCAGTATGCGGCCTACGAGAAATTCCAGGCGTTGAAAGAAAAAATTAAGTTATGCGATACTGTTGCCGCTGTCCAGGTCTATATAACGGAAGAACCCGCATAGATACTGGTATGACAACTGTTATAACTATTAATACCAATCTAATACCGCCCGCAGGCTCATATAATAGTGGCTTGCGGGCGTATCTATTGCAGCGGTTAGTCCCAGGTTAGTACCACTATAGCAGATCAATCGCGCGCCGTAGGTCGCGTATGGCCATGTGGGTGTAGACCTGCTGGCGACCGTTGCGGCTGATCTTAATGGCATAAGGGCGGCGACGGTTGCCGTCTGCCCGGTACACAATACTACCGTAACCATTGGGGAGTTTACGATGTTTTTTTATTTTCATAATATCACCTCTTGACTTTTTGGCTACATAGAAATATAATTATCGTGTAGCCGATAAAGAGAGGTGAAATTAAATGGCTGAAAAGAAAAAAGTCGGTAGACCAATATCTTCAAACCCAAAAAATATCCAGATGCGAATACGACTAACGGAAGAAGAAAGCAAGATATTGGAAGAATGTGCTGAAAAGTTACAAACTACAAAAAGTAACATATTCATTATTGGCATGCATAAGGTCTACGCCGACATAAAAAAATAGAGCACCGGAACCCTGAGAAAGTATCGGTACTCTATCTAGTAAAACGGCGTTTCCGCCTATGAAATATTATATCATAGCGGAACGTCCCAGGTAAAATAGAAAGGGGACTTTACTATGAACAGTTTACAAAATTTAACATTGGATAGTCGGGAAGTTGCTAATATGCTTAATAAAGAGCATAGGCATTTATTAAGGGATATCAGTGTTTTCAGTAATTATCTTAACGAGTCCAATTTTGGGCTGGTTGAATTTTTCCAAGAATCTACCTACCGAGATGCAAAAGGTGAGACGAGGAAATGCTACCTCATCACGAAAAAGGGCTGTGAATTTCTGGCTCACAAGATGACTGGAAAGAAAGGCACGTTGTTTACCGCAGCGTATATCAATCGGTTTCATGAAATGGAATTGATGTTGCAGAAGCAATCCACTCCGATAATCCAGCCAGCCGCGGAGAAGATCACCACGAAACACTATCAAGGTAAGCCGGTCATGACGACAAAGGATTTGGCTCCGATCCTGGGCATTCAGCCGTGGAATGTGTTTAACACGCTTACAGAAATGTAGGCGTTTTTATTTTGCCTCTTGACTTTTTGTCGCTCACAAAATATAATAAATGTACGGCAAAAAGTGAGGTGAAAAAGATGAGTGCCAAAATGGGGAGGCCTAAGTTAGACAATCCTAACTCCATAAAACTCTCTATTAGAATCAGTGAGAATTTGAATAAAGAACTGGAGCTTTTTTGTTCGAAGAACGGTGTATCCAGAGGGGAAGTTGTGAGGAAAGGATTAGAAAAAATATTGGCCGAAAATAAAAAATAGATTGATTGCCGCCGTAGGAAGCTTACAATCAATCTATTTCACACCAACTACAAGAGTTGATAAATATATCATATCACACTCTTGTAGAAATGAACAGGAGTGTAAAAATGAATAATTTAGTGGAAATTAGGAACAATCGAGTTGTAGTATCCAGCAGACAGGTTGCTGAGGCATTTGGGAAAGAGCATAGGCATGTTTTAGAAAATATACGTGAAATTATCAGAGCCGAAAATTCGGCGCTGACCTTCTATCAAGAAAATACGTATACAGCTGGCACCGGCAAACGGTATCCAGAATACCTAATGAACCGGGATGGCTTCTCTCTGCTGGCGATGGGGTTCACGGGTAGGAAAGCGTTGGAATGGAAAATCAAATACATTCAGGCGTTTAACGAAATGGAAGCAGCGTTACAGAATCAATCCACTCCGGCGATTCAGACAGCCGAAGAGAAGATCACCGTTAAGCGGTATCAGGGCAAGCCGGTTATGACCACACGGGATCTGGCTCCGATCTTGGGTATTCAGCCGTGGAATGTGTTCGCAGCCATGAAGAGATGGTGCGTGGAAAATGCTGATTATGCACTGTTGACAGGTCTTGTTTTACGGCAATTCAAAGAAGCGAATGGCGGACAAGTTCCACGGGGTATTTCTTCGTTGACGATTATCACCGAATCGGGAGCGAGAAAACTCTGTAAGTTGTATGAAAAGCCATTTCCGCAAGAGCTGTTTTGGGAGAAACGCATTGCAACGTCATCGAAAGATAAGATGTTAACAGCTATTGAAAAATTATGCAGTCAGCTACGGACGATTGAGGGCGTTTTGCGGCACTATCCGGAAACTGTGTTGAAGGGTGCGGAGAAAAACGCGATTCTAAGCACTGCGCAAGATATGAGTTTAGCGTTATCTGTTGATGTTTACCGGTTTAAGCAACGATACGAAGTACAAGAAGATTAATAGTAAAGCCGTCTACGTTTGTAGACGGCTTTTGTTATACATTGAAAGGAGGTGATTATAATGGCGGAAGAAAATATCAAAAGGTTGTACGACAAGTTGGAAGAGCTGCAATCTACTGTAATCCGTATTGATACCAATATGGCGCATATGCAAGAGATTATGGACTGTATGCAAGCGGATAATCGCATGCGTGACACCCATATCCACAGATTAGAAATCGCCAAGAGGGAAGCTTGGGCGATTGCTGGATTTTTAGGGTTTGTCATAGGATTATTATTGCAATTAATCAAATAAGAAAGGAGAAAAAATGGATAAACTATTAGAAAAAGCCAGAGAATATCTAAATAAAGTAATGACAACTGCAATTACGATGAAAACGCCCCTACTATGGTTAGTAGGGGCATATCTATTATCCGTATTCTGCATTATGTTGATATGGACGGCTGCATGGTTGTGGCAGACCATCCATACCGGTGTACCGAATCTGGATATCTTGCTGCGATTCTTAGACGTGTTGATCGGCCCGGCGATGATTGGTTTTGTAACCTTTATTGGTGGCTGCTTGATAGACAGCAATGGCAACGGAATCCCGGATAGAATAGAAGGAGGCGTGCAAAAATGAGAGAAGTAACCTTACAGGAAATCTATGATAGTGCAAGAGGCGCTTACCATGAGATATGGCAGGCGGCACGAGATAATGGTCGCGATGTTAAGTTATATCTGCACTGGACGGCAGGACGGTATGATCAGACGTATGGCGATTACCATATTAATATTACCGGAGACGGTCGTGTATGGCTGACAGCAGAGCTAACCGATATACTGGCGGCAACGTATCGGCGTAATTCCGGATCGGTATCCATTGCGCTGTGCTGCGCCTATAACGCAGTACCAGACGATTTGGGAGCATACTCACCAACGGACGCGCAGATTAATGCAATGTCGCAGGTAGTAGCTACGTTGGCCAACGCACTGGATCTTACGATTGATCTCCGCCACGTGATGACGCACGCAGAAGCGGCAGACAATCAAGATGGGCTGTATTGTCATGATCCATACGGGCCGCTGACTACATGTGAGCGGTGGGATCTGGACATATTGTGTAATGGTCAGGCTCCGCATACCGGTGGTAATGAGTTGCGGGGCAATGCCAATTATTATCGAGCGCAGTGGCAGGCGGGAGGTAGATGATGTGGCGGATAAGAGACAATATATACTGGCTGGCATTGTTGCTGTTGCTGTGTTGGGCGTCGGCTATTGGATCGGTATCAGCCGCGGAAGCGATGTACCAGATTTCCGAGACGGAGCTGACAGCATTAGAGGACAACAATCGGCGGCAATCGGAGCTATTGACGCAGCTGGAACAGCGCTTGAGCATGTCGAGACAGGAATCGGCAACCTTGCAAGCATCAATCAGGACATTGAGAGCACAACTGACAGCCTCGAACAATCAAGTGACCGCATTACAACAGGACTTACAGACAGCGCAGCAATCGTTGCAGACCTCCAGGCAATCAATAGAGAGAGCGCAGGCATACTTGCAGGCATACGAGCAAGAGGCACAGGCAACGCAACAACGCCTTAGACGGCAGAGGACTATCTGGGCTGTGGTAGCGGGAGCGCTTGCCTGTGTGGCGATTAAATAATAAAAGTAGGGTAGCCGATATTGGCTACCCTGTTTTTTTTTGTGACGGCACAAAAACGGCACAAAAAATATGATGGTGCATAGTTTTATTTTTAAATCGTAGACCACGATAAACCAGAAACACCGCATAAATACTAGATTCTTAAGACTCTGTGGTGTTGCTTTTAGCACCCCCATCACTCTCCCGAGAAAGCGGCGTATATCAGCTAAGAATCTGATCGATGAGCGCGCAGATGTGTATCCGCATCACGTCCAGTTTTTCCGCCGGCAGCGTGATGCCGTCAAAAATCAAGGGAAGCTCAGTACAGCCCAGCACAATGGCTTCTGCATGTTCTTCTCGAATCAAACGGTCGGCTATGGTTTTAAATCCTTCTTGTGTGTCCGATGCAATGATGCCATACTCTAATTCTGTTTCAATTTTCTGTCCAATATAATTTTTTTCGGATTCGTTTGGTGTAATGACGTCAATGCCTGCTTGCTGGAAAGGCTTTTGAAAAAAACTGCCATTCATAGTCGGAGTTGTACCCAGCAGTGCAATTTTTTTGTACCCTTTTTGCAGCGTATACTGGCAGGCTGTCTGCACGATACTGACGATGGGAATAGGGGAAGCCTTCGACACTTCATCATATACAATATGGGGCGTTATCCCGGTAAACGCTGCAAACTCTGCTCCCGCAGCCGCCAGATTCTGGATTCCTTTTACTAGATAGGAAGCGAGTTCGTCATACTGCTTCTTTTCACAAAAGCCGAGGACTTCAAAGACGCTCAGACTTTCAATGGAAAGATGAGGAAATATATTTTTTTGAAGTTGTTTTTGAACGCCGGACGTAATCTCCTTATAGTAAATGATGGTGGATTCGGGACCGGTTCCGCCGATCAGACCTAATTTTTTCATAATATCCTCCTAAATGGTTATGGAAAGACAGCAGATGTATCGCGTTCGCTGCCTGCATCAAATTATTGGCATTATACCTTGCGGATTTTTCGTTGGCTTGCCTAAACCTAGTATACTGTGAATGGTTTTCCGATGCAATGACGTAGGAGCGGTTAGGACAGGCGGTTCTTCCCGTCGTGCAGGCGGGAAATCTGCGGCACTTCCGCCAACGCAGAAGCTGCTTGCGTCCGAGAGAGGAGAGGGGGCAGTATCCCGAAAAGAAAACGGATACCCCTTGCTGCGAAAAAGAAGGTTTTCCATAGGTTCGAGCTGACAGGCGCTGCCTTTCACAGCAAAAACAGGGAAGGGAGAAACAAAAAACCGACTGCTGAAAGCTGCCTGCCGTCAGAAGTCGGTTTTATATATGAATTATTTATTTTCTTTTTTAGCAAGTACGGCATTTGCCATATCTGCCCGATCCTGAATGACTTTATTGCCGTTCTGGATTTTTTCCGGCCAGAAATTGCTGACATACTCAGATTTTTTCGTCTTTGTCCGCATTTCTTCCAGCTGAATCGTCTGCTCATCTACGTTGTAAACGTATTTGCAGTAGGAAACGGAATCGCCGATAGTTTCGATCGTGTCAAACCGAAGCACCTTCATTCCTTTTTCCATTTTTACACTGGCAGTTTCCATATCTACCTGCGTGTAATCGTTGTACTGCCATAAATTTTCTGCGCAAACCGGTGCTGCCATCAAGCCGGCGAGACAGAAGGCCAACATATATTTTTTCATACCCATTGAAGTCACCTCTATTTAGAAAGTATATTCATTATTATACAAGGTTTCTGCGCTTCGTACAACTAAATCAGCGGAAAAACTAGATATTATTCTGGGGAGATTACGCTGGGAGTTTTAAGGAATGTATAATCCGGATTTCTTTCCACCACCCAGTTCGCCTGCCATTCATTGCTGATAAGCAGTACGATGCGGTCGCGGTTGTCCTTGACGACCATCGCGCTGTCGATCCCTTTCAATTTCGTGTGATCGACCGGCTCCGCCGATTCCTGGGTTACCCAGCGGGCAACGCTGTACGGCAGATGCGTGATTTCCAGATCTACCTTGTATTCGTTTTTCAGCCGGTATTCCAGCACCTCAAACTGGAGCTGCCCAACTGCGCCGATGATATAGCTTTCACCGCCGGAATGGGGCTGCTCAAAGATCTGCACTGCCCCTTCCTGAGCCAGCTGCGTCATGCCTTTGACAAACTGCTTGCGCTTCATCGTGTCTTTGGCGCGGATGCGGGCAAATAACTCCGGAGGAAAGACCGGGAAATCGGCAAATGTAATGGCTTTGCCGCTGTAGAGCGTATCGCCGACGCCCATCGTACCCGGATCAAATACCCCGATGATATCGCCCGGATAGGCTTCGTCGATAATCGTCCGCTCCGTTGCAAGGAACTGCTGCGGCTGGGACAGACGAACCGTTTTGCCGGACTGGCGGTGCGTAACCGACATGCCTTTTTCAAATTTGCCGGAACAAATGCGCATGAATACGATCCGATCGTGATGCTGCGGATTCATATTTGCCTGGATTTTAAAGACAAATGCGGTAAAATCCTCGGACAAGGGATCGGCAACGCCTTCCAAAGCTGCGCGCGGCTGCGGGCAGGGGGCCAATTCCAGGAACTTTTCCAAAAACGGCTTTACGCCGAAATTGGTCATGGCAGAACCGAAAAACATCGGCGTCAGCTGACCGGATTTTACCTTTTCCATATCAAACTCATCGCCGGCTACGTCCAGCAGTTCGATATCATCGATCAGCGCCTGATGGATATCTTCGCCCAGAAGCTGCTGAAACTCCGGATCATCGGCAGACCCTTTGGTGGACGCCAGCTTTTTCTGACCGTGCGTCGTGTCCTTTTCAAACAGCTCGACCGTAGCCGTTTCCCGGTCATAAATCCCCTGATACTCGCCGTTGATGCCGATCGGCCAGTTCATCGGATACGCTCGAATCCCCAGCAGATTCTCAATTTCTTCCATCAGATCAAAGGGATTGCGTCCGAAATGGTCGATTTTATTGACAAACGTAAAGATGGGAATCCCCCGCTCCTTACACACCTGGAACAGCTTTTTCGTCTGCGCTTCCACGCCTTTTGCCACGTCGATCAGCATGACCGCGCTGTCTGCCGCCATGAGCGTGCGGTACGTATCCTCGCTGAAATCCTGATGGCCCGGCGTATCCAGGATATTGACCCGGCAGCCGTCATAATCAAATTGGAGCACCGAACTGGTTACGGAAATGCCGCGCTGCTTTTCGATTTCCATCCAGTCGGACACCGCGTGCTTTGCGGTTTTGCGCGCTTTAACGGACCCAGCCAAATGAATGGCGCCGCCGTAGAGCAATAATTTTTCTGTCAGCGTCGTTTTCCCCGCATCAGGGTGAGAAATGATGGCAAAGGTACGACGATTTTTTACTTCTTGAATTAACGACATGATTCACCTCATTGTGAAAAAGTAAACTATAATAACTAATTTATTATACCCAAAAACGCCCGCCCTCTCAAGACTTTGCCTTGCATGAGACCCAAAACTCCGATATACTATAATGTACCAATATACTCGAAGAATCCGTTTGCTTCCGAACCGGCGGAACAAGCCGGGCAAACGGACGGAAAGACAGGACTATGATGCGTGTATTCTTGTGCGAAAAACCTAGCATGGCCAGAGAACTGGCAAAAGAACTGCCCGGCGAACATCGGAAAAAAGACGGCTACATCGAAGCCGGCGCAGATATCGTAACCTGGGCGTACGGCCATTTGCTCGAACAGGCGGAACCGGGCGACTACGATGAAAAATACCGGCGCTGGCAGGAAGCGGATTTGCCGATCATACCGCAGAAATGGAAACTGAACGTAACGAAAGCCAGCGCAAAACAATTTGCGGTAGTCAAACGGCTGATCGAAAAAGCGGACACCCTGGTGCACGCCGGAGACCCGGACAGGGAAGGGCAGCTTCTGATCGACGAAATTTTAGAATACGTAGGCAATACCAAACCGGTGCAGCGGATACTGATGAACGCGCTGGACTCCAAAAGTATCCGGCAGGCGCTGGACAATCTGCGGGGCAACGAAGAATTCCGGCCGCTGAAAAACTCTGCGCTGGCAAGGAGCCGGGCAGACTGGCTGATCGGCATGAATCTATCCCGCGCCTACACCCTGGCAGCCCGCCGCAAAGGCTATAAAGTAACCTTTCCCATCGGCAGGGTAAAAACGCCGACACTGGCGCTGGTAGTACGCCGCCAGCGGGAATTGGAATCCTTTGTGCCTGTGCCGTACTATGTATTGAAAGTCGAATACGAACACGAAAACGGCCGCTTTGCCGCCGTGTGGAAACCGTCGGACGAAACAAAAGGTCTGGACAGCGAAGGCCGTCTGCTGGAAGAATCCGTCTGTCAGGAACTATGGCGGCGCATACAGGAATCGCCGCAGGGGCAGATCGAAAGCTGCACCAAAACAAAAAAACGCGAATGGCAGCGGCTGCCGCTTTCTTTATCGGCGCTGCAGATCCTGGCAGGGAAAAAATACGGCTATGATCCGCAGCAGGTACTCAATACGGCGCAGCAGCTGTATGAACGAAAATATACGACCTATCCCCGCTCCGACTGCGAATACCTGCCGGAAAACCAGCGGAAAGACAGCCGGCAGATCTTGAAAAACCTGGCGGCAGCCGGCGACGATACGCTGGCAAAATGGGTGGGAGGCGCAGATATTGCTATCAAAAGCCGAGCGTGGAACGATAAAAAAATCACGGCGCACCACGCGATCATACCGACGACCGTACCGTGTCCTCTGGCCAAACTGACCAAGATGCAGCAGGACATTTACAAACTGATCGCCCAGTCCTACATCACGCAGTTTTATCCCGTTCATGAATACGAACAAGTGAAAATTACGATCCGGCACCTGGATGAATTGTTTGCGGCAGCCGGCAGAACGACGATCATCGCCGGCTGGAAACTGCTCTGGCAGCAGCAGGCGGCAAAAGACGACGAAGAAGAAAACGCCGTATTGCCGCCGGTAAAAAAAGGCGATCCCGTACGGGCGATAGGCGGGGGAACCGAGAAAAAAACGACGAAACCGCCGGCACGCTTCACCGAATCCACCCTGCTGGGAGCGATGAAAAATATCCATTATTTCGTCAAAAACGAAACGCTGAAAAAACAGCTCAAAGAAGTAAGCGGCATCGGTACCGAAGCGACGCGGGCAACGATCATCAAAGAGCTGGTGCAAAAGAAACTGCTTCAGGAAGAAGGGCGCAAAAAATACCTCGCGCCCACCCCGACAGCCTACCTTCTCATCGACGCACTGCCGGAAGAATTGACCTATCCGGACGAAACCGCCGTATGGGAAGAAAAACTCCACGACATGAGCCAGGGAAACGGTACCGTAGAGGACTTTTTGCAGCAGCAGATCCTCTTGCTGACCCGTCTGGTGGGACAGACAAGAAGCGGGGAAGCCGTCATAGGCGACGCGCCGGCGTGTCCGGACTGCGGCAGCCTGCTGGTAAAGCGCAGCGGAAAATTCGGCGCGTTCTACGGCTGCTCCAATTATCCCCGCTGCCGCTATACCCGGCCTGCTGAGGAAAAAACAGCGAAACCGCCGCCGGATACGGAGCCGGCAGCGCTGCCGGCAGGCAGGGAAGCAGAGCGGACGCCGTACCCTTGCCCGCGGTGCAAAACCGGCTGGTTTGTCCGAACAACCATAAAAGACCGGCCCGTCTGGCTGTGCAGCA
>OHAY01003520.1_pt1 | contig 10687 bp, 4 predicted proteins | sample 1577191 | NCBI WGS metagenome assembly OHAY01 (sample SAMEA3541504, study PRJEB24748) | human gut metagenome | biome: human gut; feature: human-associated habitat; material: faeces | place: China | collected 2012 | reverse complement strand
CGAATGCCGTTTCCGGCAGTTCTGAAGCGGAAAGCGTCAGCCAGTTTTTCCACATCCTCACGAGCGTGGAGCAGCAGCGCGGCTGCTGTGAGCTGGACGACGGTCAGTTTGAGATCACGCTCTATTCCAGCTGCTGCAACGCGGATCAGGGCATCTATTACTACACGACCTATGATAACCGCCAGATCACCGGCGTGAAGCTCCACGCAGCCGACCTCGACAGTGCGCGGCTCACGGCGTATCCGCTCGCGGACACGCAGCAGATCCGCTGGGAAAACTGAATCCAAACGCATGGAAAGACCGGGGCATCCGCTGGGATGCCCCGGTTTTCACAAGAGCAGATGCCGCGCATTTGCGCGGCATTGGGTCAGGTTTTGGCTTTTTTCTTTCTCGGCTTTGGCAGCGGGGTGCACGCCGCAAGCACGGGGATGAGCACGTCGAGCAGCGCGGCGTTGTCGATGTCGAGCATGTAGTGCGGCCGCGCGCCGTCATAAGGCGTGCCCGTCCCGGCGTCAGAGAGCAGCGCCGCCGCTTCCGGCAGGCACTTGACAAAAACCGTATTGTCGCACACGAGCAGGATCGGCTTGTCGTCAAGATAGACCATTGCGTCGCCGAACATTTTCCGGTACCGCACGGCGCCGAAGCGCGCGATCTGTTCGCAGACGAAGGTGAGATATTCTTCCGATGTGGCCATATGTGTACCTCCCTGATGTTTGCGCAATTATAAAGGATTTGCGCCCCGTCTGTCAACGCGGTCTGCCGGGCGGCGGAAAAAAATTCTGCGATCCGGACACTGCATCTTGACAGCGCGGCTCAGTCCCGGTATAATTTTCACATCGCACGGTGTCCCGGCCGTGCAGGTGCTGCGCAGCGGCGCGTTTTTTTGATCCGAGAGTTAGATGAGACTAACCTGACTGCATGTTTTTGGAATTCGGCGTCAGATCAAGCTGACGGTATGTCCTTTTTCTTTGCCCACAGATTAGATGCATCTAACTAACATGAAAAATCCGTGACATCCGCGCGGCAAGACGACCGGGGATCTTCACATGAAAGGAAAGGTGTTTGAACGAACATGAAGCAAACTGCAACCAGATCCATGCCGAAGCTGCTGAGCTTGCTGCTCTGCTTTGCCATGGTATTCTCTCTGCTGGCGCTGCCCGCACAGGCGGCAAAGGCGGATGCCTCGAGCGTCGACGGCACGTACACCGGTACGGGCACGGGGCGCAACGGGGATATTACGCTGTCCGTAACGATTGCGGACGGTAAGATCACACAGATCGAAAACATTTCCAACAAAGAGACGCCGAAATACTGGGCGGAGGCGGTCAAGCTGTTTGACAGCATCCTCGCCGCCAACGGCACGGACGGCGTGGACGCCGTCTCCGGCGCGACTCTGAGCAGTGACGGCATTCTTGCGGCTGTGGACGATGCGCTGGCGAAGGCCTCCTCGCAGCTCTCCGGCAGCGGCACGGAGGCGGATCCCTATGTGATCTCCAGCGCCGCGCAGCTGCAGGCGTTTGCGGCGCTGGTCGATGCGGGCAATACCTACGCCGGGCAGTATGTGGCGCTCGGCGCGGACATTGACCTCTCCGGCGTCGACAACTGGAATCCCATCGGCGCAGAGGCCAAGAGCGACACCTGCCTCGACAAGCTCTTTGCCGGCACGTTCGACGGCCGCGGCCACACCGTCTCCGGACTGAAGATCCGGGTGGCGGACGCTGCGAGCGAGACCAATGTCGGCCTGTTTTCCACGCTCAGCAATACGGCTGTTGTGAAAAATCTGAACCTGACGGACGCGGACATCAGCCTGACCGGCACCGCAGACTCCGTCCAGTGCCGCGCTGGTATTCTGGCCGGTGACACGGTCAACGCCGCAGCCAAAGACAGCGGCAGCCGCAGCCATGACTCCATCGGTGTGCGCATCGACAGCTGCTCGGCGACCGGCTCGGTGAACGTAACCGGTCAGAACGGCATGGTCTGGGCGGCCGGCCTTGTCGGCCGCAGCCAGATCGGCGTCTGCATCACCAACTGCTGGACGGACGCCGCGCTGCGCGCCGAGTCGCTCGGCGGGACGAAGTCGGCCTATGCCGGCGGCATCACGGGCCACACCGGCAACTATGCCGTACTCGCCAACTGCGCGGCCTTCGGCACGGCCTATGCCAGCTCTCCGATGAGCACAAACTTCGGCGGTCAGGCCGGCGGCATCGTCGGCATGTCGGCGGCCAAGCAGTACAACACCTATGCCGTCGGCGATGTGACGGTCGGCAACGGCGGCACGAAGCACACGTGGGTCGGCGCGCTCGCCGGTGAGATCACGTCGAGCGGCATGTCCAAGGACAGCAGCGGCAGCTACACGGTTTATCCCGAGCAGGGGGCGTTCCGTATCGGCAACTACTTTGCCGGCGACGCCGTGCTGAAGGTCGAGACCTATGACGGCGATACGCTCAAAGATACCAGTATCGTCGAGCCCACGGTCGACCGCGGCTTCTCGTCGACGCTCAAGAGCGTGGATATGGCCATGACCTCCGTTGCCATGACGAAGGCGGACATGGCCGCGGCTGCGTTTGCCGGCACGCTCAGCGGCAACATTCCGGCGGTCAACGCCGTCCTCGCAGCCTACGGCATCACCGGCGTGGCGCTGCGCGAGTGGCAGCTTGACGGCGGCCGCGTCCTGCCGACTGGCGACGTCTGGGTCAGCGGCGAGGTCGACACGGGCATCTTCGCATCCGGCGACGGCACGCAGGCCAGCCCCTATCTCATCCGCACGGCGGATCAGCTGCGCGCGTTCGCCGGTTCGCTCAACAACAAGATCAACTACGCGGGCAAGTATGTCGCGCTCGATGCGGATATCGACGTTTCCGATGCGGCATGGACGCCCATCGGCGGCAGCGACTGGGCCTTTGCCGGCACGTTTGACGGCCGGGGCCACACGATCTCCGGCCTGACGGTCGGCTCGGCATCGGCGCCGCTCGCGCTGGATGGCGATAATCTCTTCATCGGCCTGTTCGGCGTGCTGGAGAAAACGGCCGTCGTGCGCGATGTCGCGCTCAGGAACGTTGCGTTCTACACCAGTTATGAGGCCACGGCCTATGTCGGCGGCATCGCGGGCTACCTCAACGGCAGCGGCGAGTCCAACGTCTTCACCGGCGCCGTTGTGGACGGCTGCTCGGTCTCCGGCGTCATCTCCCACACGTCCGCGAAGGGCAACCAGTTTGTCGGCGGCATCGTGGGCATGCAGTATAAGGGCGCGGTCATCAACAGCGCTTCCTTTGCGGATCTGTCCTGCACGGTCCTAAGCGGTGACCTCGCCGAGGTTGGCGGGCTCGTCGGCCTGAACAACCGCGGCCTCGTGGCCAACAGCTACGCCGTCTGCAGCGTCTACGGCAGCGGCAGCCGCGAAAACGGCAACGAGGGCATGGCCGTCGTCAGCGCGCTCGTGGCGTGCAATGCCGGAACGGTCGTCAACTGCTACGGTTCGGGCGACACCACGACCAAGGAGTATTCCACCTATGTCGGCATGGCCTCCGGCTGGGTCACCGGCATCGGCAAGACCTATCTCTGCTGGTACGACCTCGACAGCACCATGCTCATCGGTAAGGACACCAGCACCCCGCAGCTCGTCAGGCCTGTCGAGTCCATCGGCACAAAGGTCTCCTCCGGCGTCAACGACGAGGGCGACCAGTATACCGGCGGCCTTGTCGACCGCATGACCGGCTATGACGCGGCGGGCTACGCAGCCATCGCCGCGGCGCTCAACGCCAACTTCGCCGCCTTCCCGGCGGACATCACGGTCTACGGCCTGACGGCGGACGCTCTCAGGACCTGGACCTACGACGCGGCCCGGAAGCTTGTCGTTCCCGGTGCGGATGCGGCTTCCGTGACCTATGTGCAGCCCGCGTGTGAAAAAGTGACGAAGCCGGAGCTCAAGCTGCTCGACGGCGTCTGGTACGGCCGCGACGCCGACAAGACCACGGTCGTGAAGATCACGGTCGCGGACGGCGAGATCACCGAGACGGCGGTCGTCTCCGGTGAGAGCAGCGGCGCTGCCTACGATGCGGCGCTTGCAAAGGCCGAGTATAAGGCGACCTATGGCGACTTCTCGACCTACGACGCAGCCGACCCGACGAAGTTTGCCGGCGGCAGCGGCACGCAGGCCGACCCTTACCGCATCGCGACCGAGGCACAGCTGCGGTATCTGGCTGAGTCCATCAATGCGGACGTCGACTGGTGCGGCGCTTACTTCCTCCAGACGGAGGACATCGCCCTCAGCGGCGAGTGGCTGCCCATCGGCTGGGCGCTCAACGGTGAGGTCAACGGCAAAAAGACGGCCATCGCCGCCTACCCGTTCCGCGGCAATTATGACGGCGGCGATCATACGATCTCCGGCCTGCGCATCGGCAGCAAGGACACCCCCGCCGACCAGATGGCCTCCGGCCTCTTCGGCCTGACGGCGGGTGAACTGTCCACGAACGACCTGCCGACGGATCAGCGCATGGTCACGCTCAAGAACATCCATCTTGAGGATATTGGTATCTACGTTTCCACCCGCTACGAGACCTTCACCGGCGGTCTGGCCGGCAGTGCACAAAACGGTATTTATATCGACAACTGCTCCGTCACCGGCGTCATGAACGTGACCACATCCGAGAGCTTCGCCCGCGCGGGCGGTCTGGCCGCCAGTGTGCTGCGCGGCGCCGTGACCAACAGCTGGACGGATGTCGACATCACCGCCGCTACGGACACCAACCACGTCTATGCTGGTGGCCTGTACGGCATGGACAACCGCGCCACGACGGTCAACTGCTACGCGCTCGGCAGCGTGACCGGCAACTCTACGAACAACAACAAGGTACATATCGGCGGGCTCGTCGGTCAGGCGGGCGGCGTGCACATCAACTGCTATGCAGCGGGCAATGTCGTCTCGCACAAGACCACGACGGACGTCGGCGCGCTCAACGGCCGCTCCGCGGGCATCGCCGTGGACTACAACTGCTACTTCAACAGCGAGGCGCTGCAGCAGCAGGGCGATACCGTCAACGTGCCCGCCGTGGCTGTCGGCGTCAACGCCAACGACAGCGCCATGCTCAAAAACGTCTCCGGCAAGACGAAGGCCGAGCTCGGCAGCGAAGCGTTCGCGCAGCTGCTCAATGACAACGCCGCCCGGATGGCGGACACCGTCACGGAGGTCGATGCCTACCTTGAGACGCTGCAGGAGCGCGGCTTCGTGCACAAGGACTATTACACCGGCAATGACCTGCTGACCTGGCGCGCGCAGGACGGTGTGGTCGGCTTCTTTGCAGAGTCTGCGCCCGAGCTGCCGTTTGACGATGTTTCTGCGGGCAGCTGGTACTCTGACGACGTGGCCTTCGTCTTTGGCAAGGGCCTGATGGTCGGCACGGGTGGCAATCACTTCGCACCGGCGCTCGCCGCGACGCGCGGCATGGCCGTGAGGACGCTCTACAGCATGGAAAACGAACCTGACGTTACCGGCGCGTGCCCGTTCGCGGACGTGGCGTCCGGCAGCTACTGTGAGGACGCGGTCACGTGGGCGGCTGCCAACGGCATCGTCAGCGGCTACAGCGCCGCGGCGTTCGGCCCCAATGACGGGATCACCCGCGAGCAGATGGCGACCATGCTCTATGAGTACGCAAAGTATAAGGGCTATGACGTCACAAAGGCGGCGGATCTGTCCGGCTTTGCGGATCAGGGCGGCATCAGCGCGTATGCGGTCGGACCGATGCAGTGGGCAGTCGCGCAGGAGCTGATCTTCGGCGTCGGCGGCAATGCCCTCGCACCGAAGGACACGGCCACACGCGCCCAGCTTGCTGCGGTGCTGCACCGCTTCTGCGAAGCGTTCGCCTGAGCGGACAGCGCGTGCACTGCAGTCAGGCCGCAACCCCCTTTTCAAAAAAGGAAAACTTTTTTGACAGTCTCAGCCCGCCGGAAGGCGGGCTGTTTTTTGCCCATTTGCAGGGGATATGTGCGGAAACGCATCTTCCTGGCCGGATTTTATTTAAATTGACGCGAATGCAATACTGTTCTGAATCACACACAGGGGTAGTTTTTTGCTCTATGTAACCGGCTGTCTGGAAGAAGCCGGTGTAATCCTCGTCCGTACAGCCTTTCCTCCTTGCCTTAAGCTGTCTGTTCTGGAATGATATCCAGAATATCATCTATGGAGCAATTTAACACTCCGCATATTTTAACCAAAACCTCTACTCGGACATCTTCGTTCTTTCCCAGTTTTGCCATGGCATTTGTACTAATTTTTGCTGCCTTAATAAGTTCCGTCTTGCTCATACCACGGTCAATCAGAATTTTCCATAATTTATTATAACAAACAGCCATGTTTCAACCTCCCACAAACGCAACTTCTCAGGTGAACTTCTCAGGTGAGCTTCTCATAATTTTGTGCTATAAAAACATTATACCTCTTTTTTCTCAAAATTCAATTTCAAATTGCAATTCTCAATCGACAAATGTTTTGATCCAATCCGCATTCCTGCCATCCTACCATATAGCTGAATTGTCAAAAGCACAATTCTGGAACTGCCATAAATACAATTCAAGAATTAACCCATCAAAAAAATAGAGCCGACCTGTTACAGTCAGCCCTAAGTAAAAATTCTATATTCTGTTAGCAAAAAATCAGTTCTGCATTAATGATTTCCTCCGCCTGTTCTTTTAGACTACTCATGTGCTGCACCCAAGCAAGCTGTTGGATTGACTTATCCGGAACCGGATTTCTCTCCAGAAGTTCAGTCATTATCTGTTTTACTCTACGGTGAGCTGTTTCGTCAATTTCCCATAAGTGCGGAAACAAGGTCTCCGTCAGAATCATGTCATCCAAGAGTATTGGATTGTTTTCCGCAAGAAACGCTCTGCGCATTCTGCCATATTTGCCAAGGGTGTGTATTCCCATATGTGCCAATCTGATGTCAGGGATGTAGTAATCGCCGTATTGGGTGTAAGTTAAATTCTGAACCATAATAGTACCTCCAATCAATCATCTGTTTTCACTTTGATTGTAGCTTATGCTGCGCAAAAAGTGAATGATGTGGATGGGTATGGCTCAGAGTATCAACCATTCTCTGATATACCTTTCTGGACGGCCTACGATGCCCCGATTCGAGCTTATAGTAATAACTTGGGATAACCCCTATATGCTCCGCAAAAGCTCTCTGAGACATTCCTATGCTCATACGAATATCCTTTAGTGCTTCACTATATGGAGTGACAAGGAATACTGCAAAATCGTCATACAGAAGGTCTGCATTTACATCCAACGCATCCGCAAGACTATTGGCCACATCAAACGGGATCGGGTGCTTATTTCGTTCATACATCAGGATAGTTGCGGGTACAACATCTATTTGCTCTGCAAGCTGTCTGGTAGTCAGAGACTTTCTCTGTCTGTAATACCTCAGATTGTCACCGGGCAGATTACTTGTGGGCTTTTCCTCAAAAGGTATCGTGACCTGGAGCAAAAGCCTTCCTTGGTAAAATTGACACAACGATGTGTGATTGAAAATACCATTGCAAAGGCGCGCAATGGTTATAATATCAAATATTTTTGTGATATTTCAGCGGACAGGATCCGCTTGTCCCGAAAGGATGTTTTCCATGGCAACCGTTTCTGCGCCGGTCAAGCGTGCGCGGCGGCTGCGCCCGGCCCCGCTGTGGCTAGGCCTGCTGCCAGCGTTTCTGGCGTATTTTTTTCTGGATTTTTCCCTGCGCCTGTTCTATGGCGCGATGAGCAACGTGTCGCTCTGGGCGTGGCAGCCGCTGGTGTTCACCCTGCTGTGGTCGGGCACGATGACGGCGATCGCTGCGCTGCTGCCGCGGACGGGGCGGCGCATCTTCCTGCTGGTCACGTTCGTGCCGTTTGCGCTGCTGACGATCACGCACTGCGTGCTCTATCAGCTGACGGGCACGTGCTTTTCCTTTGCCGATCTCGCTTATGCGGGCGACGGCGCGCGGTTTGTCAGCGCGGCGTATTTTCACCTCAAGGTGGGGCAGTGGCTGAGCATCGCCGTGTGTCTCGCGCTGATGCTCTGCGCCGTGATCTTCACGCCGCAGACGCGCGTTGGCCGCCGCGGCGGGATCGCGGCCGCTGTGCTGGCCGCTGCATGCGCAGCGGGCATTTTTGTCGTGCACACCACGCAGATGCCCCGGGGCGGCATCATGGAGCACAATGAGTATCTTGCGTGGAATGATGCCGAGAGCCACGACACGCTTGCAGATGCCTATGCGGAGTTTATAAATGCCAATCGCTGCCTGATGTTCTCCGGTCTGTACCAGTACACGGTGCGCGGCGCGGTCGTGACGATCTGGCCGCAGACGACGGCGGACACCGAGCGGATCGCGGAGCTGGACGCATATTATGCCGCCCACCCGAAGCAGGCGGCCGACACGCCGATGACCGGTGCGTTTGCGGGCAAGAACCTGATCCTGATCATGATGGAATCCGTCGACGACTGGCTCGTGACGCCGGAGTATATGCCGAATCTCTACCGGCTGGAGCAGGAGGGCGTGTATTTCCGGAATTACTACGCGCCGATCTTCCTCGCGGCGGCAACGTTCAACTCGGAGTTTACGGCGAATACCGGCATGATCGCGCCGGAGTATCAGGTGCGCAATTCGTACTACAGTGAGCATGTGCTGCCGTATTCGCTGCCGAACCGCTTCCGCGATGCGGGCTATTGCGCACGATCCTTCCATGCGGCTAATCCGAACATCTATAACCGCGGACAGATCCATCTGAACTTCGGCTACGAGTCGTACAACGACGCCTCGGTACTCGATATGGACAGCTATATGCTGGATGCGCAGATGCTCAACGGATATGACCGGATCGTCTCGGATGAGCCGTTTTTCAGCTTCATCATCACGTATTCCGGCCACGGGCCGTACACCGAGGAGCAGGACACCATCTCTGCGCCGCACCTCGCGCGCGCCCGCGCGGTGATCGACTACAGCACCGTGCCGTACACGACCGAGGCGCAGAAGGAGGAGTACACCCGCGCCGTGGCGCAGGCCATGGAGACGGACGCCTTTATCGGCGGTCTGCGTGAGCGGCTGGAGGCCGACGGTCACGCCGAGGACACGGTGCTCATGCTGTTCACAGACCACTACTGCAAGTATTTTTCCGATGCCGAGTTCATCAGCGCCATCAAGGGCGAGACCGATCGCAACATGCTCTCGAACGTGCCGTTTGTGATCTGGGCGGAGGGCATTGCGCCGCAGGTCTATGACAAATATGTCAGCACGATGGACATCGCACCGACAGTCGTGGATCTGTTTTCGCTGGACGCCGACCTGCGCTATTATATCGGCAATGACATGTTCGGCTCGGACGGCGGCGTGGTCTACTTCCGCAACTACGCGTGGTATGACGGCAAGACCTACGACACCGGCAATGACGCCTCAAGCAATCCGGCCGTGCTGGCCATGCGCGAGCAGGCGCGCGAGCAGCTCGATGTCTCGCAGGATACGTTCCGCTATGACTACTTTGCCTGTCTGCAGCGGCGCGGGATCCTCAATCCGGATGAATAGAAACGCAGCAAAAAGCGCCCCGAATGCATTGCATTCGGGGCGCTTTTCCGATTTTCGGGGTCATCCGTTCATGCCGGGGATCAGGTCAAGGATCGTCTTGGATTCCTTGACGGTGACGGTGCACGCGGCGGAGTGCGTTGTGCCGTCGGCCGCGGTGATCTGCAGGATCACAGACGTGGAGCCGACTGCGGCGGCCGTTGCGGTGACGGAGTAGATATCGTCCGTGCCGTTGCCGGTGCGCACCGGCTGGCCGAGCGAGACGACGCTTCCGTCAGCCGCGTAGACCTTCACGGTGTCCTGCAGGCTGTCGAGGTTCTGTCCGCGGACGTGGAAGGTGATCGTGCCGGTTTTTGTGCCGTTGAGGTCGAGCGTGGCGGAGTCGGTCTCGGCCTTGACGCTGTCCACGCGCGAGGGCGCTTTGACGGTGATCTGGCACGTGGCGGTGCAGCTGCCGGCGGAGGCTGTGATCGTCACGGAGCCGGCGCTCGTCGCGATGACGATGCCCTTTTTCACGGTGGCGATGTTCGGGTCGCTGCTGGCCCAGGAGACAAGCTCATCCGGGGCGTTTGCGGGCTGCATGGTCGCCTTGAGCGTGAGCGAATCACCGATCTGCATCTCGGCCTTGTCCTGATCGAGCTTGAGGCTCTTGACCTCGATGGCGTCGTTCGTGACGGTGACGGTGCAGTCGGCCGAGCGTTTGCCGGCTTTGACGGTGATCTTGGCCTTGCCCTCGGTCACGCCGGTGACGACGCCGTCCTTCACGGTGGCGACGGCGGCGTTGCTGCTCGACCAGGTGAGCGTCTCATCCTTGAGCTCCTGACCGTTTGCGTCGAGCACGGTCGCCGTAAGTGTGAGCGTGTCCTGCGGGGCGATCTCGGCCGTCTCATGATCGAGCGTGACCGAATCGACGCCGGACTTGCCGCCCTGCAGCGCCATGATCAGAATCAGCGCAATGAGCGCCACGACGACGAGCGAGCCGAGGATGATGGCGACGGTCTTTTTCGAGCTGCGCTTCGGCTGCGCGTCCTCCGTCTCGACCGGCACGGCCTTGCGCTGTGCCTTCGGCTTTGAACCGGGGAATGTGCCCGCTGCGGCGGGCGCGGGGGCGGGCGCTTCCCGCCGGACGGGCTGC
>OHAY01003516.1_pt1 | contig 10694 bp, 6 predicted proteins | sample 1577191 | NCBI WGS metagenome assembly OHAY01 (sample SAMEA3541504, study PRJEB24748) | human gut metagenome | biome: human gut; feature: human-associated habitat; material: faeces | place: China | collected 2012 | reverse complement strand
TCAACCAGCTCCCGGGCTTTGCTCCTGAAATCCAGGGTGTCTATGTCCAGGAAGGTGAAGACGGCCTGAAGCACGCTTACGGATATGTCCTCAAAAAGGAATTTGAAAAATAATACAGCAAGGGTGGAAATGGGCTTCCACAACGGAAGCCCGGATCCCTCCCAATCAAGGAGGTAATCATGAGTAACAGCTCAAATAAAATGAGCGTATTCCAGCTGACCATTTTAACAGCGGTCAATATGATGGGCTCCGGCATCATCATGCTGCCATCCAAGCTGGCACAGGTCGGCGCGCTCTCTATCGTTTCCTGGCTCGTAACTGCAGTAGGTTCCATGTGTCTGGCATACGTTTTCGCAAAATGCGGCATGTATGCTAAAAAAGGCGGCGGCATGGGCGGTTATGCCGAATACTCTTTCGGGAAAGCCGGCAACTTTATGGCAAACTATACTTACGGCGTTTCACTGATTTTTGCAAATACTGCTATCGCTATTTCTGCCGTAGGTTATGCGCTCGGGTTCCTGAATAAATCCCTCGATCCTATTATGACCTGCGCCGCTACCATCTTCACACTCTGGCTGGCTACCGTCCTGAACTTTGGCGGCGCTAAATACACTGGTCGCGTTTCCTCCATTACTGTATGGGGCGTCATCATTCCATGTATCGGTCTTGCACTGATTGGCTGGTTCTGGTTCTCTCCTTCCTTGTATATCGCTAACTGGAACGTACATGACATGAGCTTTGGCAGCGCTGCTATCAATGCTATTACCATGACCCTGTGGGCATTCCTCGGAATGGAATCTGCATGCGCCAATGCAGATGCCGTTGATAATCCGGAAACGAACGTACCGAAGGCCGTTCTCGGCGGAACACTGATTGCCGCAGCCTGCTACATCGTTTCCACCAACATCATCTTCGGCATTATTCCTTCTGAAGATCTTGTCAGCAGTTCTGCTCCATTCGGACTTGTATTTGCTCACATGTTCGGACCGACCGTCGGCCGCATTATCATGGGCCTCATGGTTCTCTCCTGCTTCGGTTCCCTGCTTGGCTGGCAGTTCACCATTGCCAACGTATTCAAGGCAGGCAGTGATGTAGGATATTTCCCGGCATTCATGAAGAAAATCACATCTACTGAAACTCCATTGATCGGCATGGTAACCATTACCGTTATTCAGTCCCTCTTCTCGCTGATGACCATCAGCCCGACACTGAATGATCAGTTTGAAACACTCGTCAATCTGGCCGTCATTACGAATATCGTTCCGTACCTGCTCTGTATGGCAGCTATCGTCGTCATCATGAAAGCAGTCAACCACTTGGGCTCTGAACTGAAAACGACTAAATTCATTGCATTCGTTGCTTCCATTTATAGCTTGTATGCCTGCTATGCTTCCGGGTTCGAAGCAATGACATACGGCGCTATCGTTACCTTCTTCGGCTGGACACTTTATGGTCTGGTTTCCGATAAATTCGATCTTGATAAAGCCGAAGCCGACAACAAGGCCATTGAAGAAGCCGCTGCAGAAGCAGCAAAACAGTAAGCAATAGTAACTTCAACTAATCAATTACCATCATCTCCATCCTTTATAAAGCATCGCCCTCTCGATAGGGCGGTGCTTCTTTTTTGTCCGATTGATTCTTCGGATTGATTTCAGGATCCTGACAAACTAAAAAGACGGCATCACCTGAATGATGATGCCGCCCTGCTGATGTTATTTATATAGTTTTTCGTATTCCCTTGCCAGGACATAGGCATAGGGTGTTATCTTTCCATCAGGATCTTTTTCCCTGTAAACGCCCTGCAGTTCCGGTTCAAATCCGGGAAAGACATTCGCAACTTCCGCAAAATCGAGGAAATAATCCAGCGCAGTTCTTGTCCATCGTTCACCTGCCTGAACGCATGTAACTCCAGGCGGATACGGAACAGCCGCCTGAAGGACTACACGTCCTTCCACTTCACGAAGAGGAATCAATTCTCCCTGCCCTTTGACCAGTGCCCAGTTTGCCTGCTGAGGGCTCATGAAATATTCAGGAAAATAGGCTTTCTGGAACATTCTCTTCTGCAGGATGTTGATCTTTCTGTCTTTATAGAAATCATGCATTTCCTGGCAAAGTCTCCGGATCGTGTATCCTCTGTATTTCTCTTCATACTTTCTATATATAGATGGAATGACTTTTTCCATGGGGGAATCCTGGTCGATATGCTTTTCAAAACGAACGAGCTTTGCAATCAGGTCTTTAAGCTTTGTCGGTGTTTCTGCCGGCGTCATCAGGAAAAGGATATCATTCAAATCGCATTTCTCCGGGATGACATCGTTATCCCTAAGATAATCTGCCAATATGATCCCGGGAATACCAAAATCTTCATACTCCCCGTTTTCCATATTGATTCCCGGAGTCATCAGCTGCAGTTTCATAGGATCAATGAAATACTGACTCTTCGTATATCCCTGGAAAGAATGCCACTTTCCTCCCGGCTCAAAGGCAAAGTAGGAAATATCATTGGCCATATCCTCCGTGTCGCCATCTTCCCACTTGCTGCCATGAACAACAGGAGGCACAATCGGGCGAAGATATTTACAATGACGGATGACAGATTTTCTTGCTTCAATGGCGTTGACTATACATTCATGCCAAAGCAGCTTTCCGCTCTCCCCTTCCTGCATCTTTGCATTCATATCAAGTGATGCAAAGATCTGGTAATTCGGTGAAGTCGAAGAATTGACCATGAAAGAGTTATTCAGGATCTTATGCGGCAGGTAGCGCTTCTGGCCTTTGATATGAGAATCTTTCTTCAGTATCTGCGAGGCCTGCGAGAATCCGGCCTGCTGTTTATGAACAGACTGCACGACAATAATTCCCGGATCTTCAGGTCCCAGATTCAGGAGAAGAGGACTGCAGTCTTTCATCATGGGAATAAACTGCTCGTATCCGACCCAGGCCGAATCAAAGAAGATATAATCACAAAGATGCCCGATTTTATCCACGACCTGACGGGCATTATATATGCAGCCGTCATAATTGCCAAGCTGGATAACGGCTGCCCTGAGCGGCCTGTCCATCATGGCACGCTTGGGGTCTCTTTCCGCAATCAGCATGCGTATATACTCTTCATTGAAGCAATGATCCAGCACACCGCCAATAAGGCCGAACGGATTCCTTGCTGTTTCCAGATAAATCGGAATAGCTCCCGCCTGTATCAGTGCGCCATAGCCTATCGATTTATGGTTGTTTCTTTCATAAAGAACCAGATCTCCTGGTGCTAAAAGCGCATTTAAAACAACCTTGTTCGCTCCGGATGTCCCGTTCAGCACAAAATACGCTTTATCCGCATGGAAGACCTTCGCTGCATGTTTTTGGGCGGCGAGTGCCGGTCCCTCATGAATAAGAAGATCTCCCATAGCGACGTCTGCATTGCAAAGATCAGCGCGGAATGTGTTTTCTCCATAAAAATCATAGAAGATTTTACCGCCCGGATGTTTTCTGAAATAAGCTCCGCCCTGATGTCCAGGGCAGTCAAATTCAGAATTTCCGCGTTCTACGTACTTCAGCAGACTCCCGAAAAATGGTGGAAGAATCTCTTCTTCATATTTTTCAGCTGCATTTACAATCTGGCGTTCATAGAAACCATGCTCTCCATGCTGGAGGTCGATGATTCCTGAAGCACACTCTATGAGTTTCTCAACATTGCTCTCGCCTGTCAAAATCAGAAATACAGGAACACCAAAAGCACGGATCTTTTCATTTTCGGCAAATTCCGAATCCAGATCTGTAATGATGAGTGCCGACGTATCTGTAAAATCAGTTTGTGCCGCCTTAATGGAATCCCTTCCATTAACTGTTCCGAATATTTCAAATGCCCTCTCGGTATAGGCAATCTTTAACCGTCTCGGCATATAGATTCCCTCCATTTTTCCCTTGGCAAAGCTTTGAAAAAAGAGCTCGTTCAAGCTTCATGCCATTATTTTCCATTACTTTAAGTATATCAAATTTTAACCGTTAAGGCACGGAAATTGTCGAAGAAATCAGTCGAAGAAATCAATGGTTCTCGGCATTTTTAATTACACAGGCAAACCTATTCACTTGCGAAATATTTCCATAAAATACTGCGTAGAATCATGCCCGGTCAAGCAGGCTGAAACATGCGCCGGTTAAGGTAAAATTCAGCTTGCTTTCCTGTCCTTTATGCTATAATGACTTAGATAGTTTCACTAACTACCAACACTAAAGATCTGAATGACAGAAGACAGGATTTCTTTCCATATGACTGCCCTTTTCCAAGGGTCTTTTTCATGTCAAAGTACTGCTTTCCATCCAAATTCACATTCAGAGGGAGGTTTCCATGTTGAACCAGTTAAAAATCGCTTATACAAAGAAAGCTCTGGAAATTTTTGGTTCCATCAAAGGCCGTGACATTGTTGATGTCAATGATACTGATTTCACCGACATTGCATCTGTCGTTATGACGGATACTGATGAAGACCGTTTTGTCTTCGATAAAGAGATGCTCTTTTCTTTCAATATCCCTGTCTTCTTCATCAAAACGAAGGCTGGCCTTGTAGATGATTCTGTCATCGGAAAGGTATACCGCGTCATCGATCTCAATGATACGGATCATGCTTTCTATGACCGTCAGATAGAAAGCGCTGCTTCTCATTACGAAGACGCTATTCTTCCTCCTTTCTTCAAGGATCTCAAGAAGTATGTTGAAAACGGTTATTCCCAGTTCGACTGCCCAGGCCATCAGGGCGGCGCTTTCTTTAGGAAGCATCCGGCCGGACGCGCTTTCTATGATTTCTTCGGTGAGAATACCTTCAGGGCTGATCTTTGCAACGCCGACGTTGCCATGGGCGATCTCCTCATCCATGAAGGCCCGGCTCTCGCTGCACAGAAGCATGCGGCACGCGTCTACAACGCTGACAAGACATACTTCGTTTTGAATGGCACTTCCACTTCCAACAAGGTTGTACTGAATGCTGTCCTCACTCCGGGCGACATCGTTCTCTTCGACAGGAACAATCATAAGTCTGTCGATCACGGCGCTCTTGTCATTGCCGGCGCAACGCCTGTTTATCTGGAAACGGCAAGAAATGCCTTCGGCTCCATCGGCGGCATCCTTGACCACTGCTTCAATGAGGATTACATCAGAAAGCTCGTCGCGGAGAAGGATCCTGTCAAGGCAAAGGCTAAGCGCCCGATCCGCCTGGCTGTCATCCAGCTTGGCACGTATGACGGATGCATTTACAACGCACGCCAGGTTGTTGACCGCATCGGCCATCTCTGCGATTACATCTTCTTCGACTCTGCCTGGGTCGGTTATGAGGAATTCATTCCGATGATGAAGGACTGCAGTCCGCTTCTTCTCGACCTTGGTCCGGAAGACCCCGGCATTTTCGTCAGCCAGTCTGTCCATAAGCAGCAGGCCGGTTTCTCCATGACGTCCATGGTCCATAAGAAGGATGCCCACATCAAGGGACAGGACCGCTACGTCCCACATAAGCGCGTCAACAATGCTTTCATGATGCATGCTTCCACTTCCCCGCTCTACCAGCTCTTCGCAGCTCTTGATGTCAATGCCAAGATGCATGAAGGCGAAGCAGGCAAAAAGCTCTGGGCAGATGCTGTGAAGCTTGTCATCAATACGCGCAAGCAGGTCCTCCGCAACTGCCATTACATCCGTCCGCTCGTTCCGCCTGTTGTCTATGGCAAGAAGTGGGAAGACGGCGATACCGACAAGATGGCAAACGATATGAACTACTGGGCTTTCGAACCGGGTGCCAAATGGCATGGTTTCGAAGGCTATGCCAAGGGCCAGTACTTCATCGATCCGATGAAGCTGCAGTTCGTTACGGCCGGCATTGATGTGGAACATGGCGGATACGAGAAGTTCGGCATCCCGGGCAATATCCTTGCCAACTATCTGCGTGAAAACGGCATCATTCCTGAAAAGTGCGACCTGAATGATATCCTCTTCCTCATGACTCCGGCTGAAACAGCGACCAAGATGGATGACCTCGTCGCCAAACTTGTCCGCTTTGAAAAGCTCATCGATGAGGATGCTCCGATGTCTGAAGTGCTTCCGAGCATTTACAAGGCTTACCAGGATAAGTACAAGGGATACACCATCCGCCGTCTCTGCCAGGAAATGCATGATTTCTACAAGGACCGCGAAGTGTCCACGCTGCAGAAGGAACTCTTCCTGAAGGATTACTTCCCGAAGTATGTCATGAATCCTCAGGAAGCACAGTATGAATTCATGAGAGGTCATGGCGAACTCGTAGATCTTGCCGAGGCTGAAGGAAGAACAGCCCTGGAAGGCGCTCTCCCCTATCCGCCAGGAGTCATCTGCGTACACGCCGGCGAAGCATGGACCAAGACGGCTGTTGCCTACTTCTTGGACCTCGTGGAAGGAATCAACCAGCTCCCGGGCTTTGCTCCTGAAATCCAGGGTGTCTATGTCCAGGAAGGCGAAGACGGCCTGAAACACGCTTACGGATATGTCCTCAAGAAGGAATTTGAAAAATAACAGCAAAAGCACCGTTTCCCAATGCGGAAGCGGTACTTTTTGCGTGTAATGATTCAGTTCAAGTGGTGCCTGAAAAGATAGGCGGCCACGGAGAGTGTTACGGCGGAAATAACACTAAGCGGAATGAAGTTCCAGAAGAGCTGTCCGAAGGTAAGGCCCTCAAGGTAAATGCGTCGGATGAGTTCCAGTGCAAAGCGGAGCGGATCCGCATACGTAATGATCTGGAGGAACCGCGGCATATTATTGATCGGCGTGACGACGCCGGAGAGAAGAGCCATCGGCACCATCAGGACTACGACATAGACAAGCACCTGCTGCATGTTCTTGGAAATGGAGGAAACGATGAGGCCGCAGCCTGTCGAGCTCAGCACGTAGAAGAAAATAGCCGTGTAGAACATGCCGAAGTTTCCTGCAAACGGCACATTGAACCAGAAGTAGCTGATACAGAAGAGAATCGTACACTGAATGAATCCAACGATCATTGGCGGCATGGCTTTGCCGATCAGTATAACTGACGGGCTGACAGGAGCAACAAGAAGCTGCTCGAAGGTGCCTTCTTCTCTTTCTCTTGCCACCGAAAGCCCCGCCAGAACAAAGACCTGCGCAAAGCTCAAAAGCCCGATGATTCCCGGCATGAAGAACCAGCGCGTGATCTGGTTCGGATTGTACCATGTCCTTGTAATGACCGTCACAGGTGCCGAGACGCCTGTCCTTTCCTGATTGAAGCTGTTTACGATACGGCCTGCGTAGCCGGTAACAAGGCCGGCGACCATCGTATTTCTTCCGTCGGATATGATCTGGACGGGAGCCTTTTCTCCCTGATCAAGCCTATCCTGGAAATCCTGCGGAATGGAAATCGCCATGACAGCTTTTTCCTGCTCTATGTACGGCGCGATTTCATTGGCATTCGACACGGTCGCCACGCGGTGGAAAAGCGATGTCCCGTCAAAGCGGGAAAGAAGGTCTGCCGAAGCCCCGCTCCTGCTCTGGTCAAGGACGACATACGGCGCATTTTCCAGATTGTAGTTGGCCGCATAGCCGAAGAGGAACCCCATCAGGATACAGGGAATGACGACAATCCTTCTTGTCGCGGGATCTTGCCAGATGGAGAGGATTTCCTTCTTGCAGATGACGGCAAGCTGCTGCAGAAAAAGCTGGAAGGTGCTCATCATTCCACCTTCTTTCTCGTGATGCCAAAAGCGATGCTCACGAAGCATACAGCATAAAGGATGAGAATGCCGCCCTGCGTCAGAAGGATCGTCCAGTTATTGCCGGATAAGAAGAGCGAACGGATGCAGACGAGATAGTGGCTGAAGGGAAGGATTTCCCCTACAGCGCGCACGACGATCGGTGTCGATCGTAAATCGAAAATGAACCCTGACAAAATAAAGCAGGGAAGGAAACTGATCAATAGCGAAAGCTGGCAGGCCAGGAACTGGTTCTTCGTGACGGCTGAAATCATCAGCCCGATGCCAAGCGCAACCAACAGGTAAATCATGGATATGCCAAGAATGGCGGAAAGTGAACCGACCATGGGGACGCTGAAGAGGAACCTTGAGAGAACAAGGCAGATGCCTGTACCAAGGAGTGCGATGAAGAAGTACGGCACCATCTTGGCAAGGACAAGCTCCATCGGCTTTACCGGCGTGACGAAGAGGGATTCGAATGTCCCCCTCTCCCATTCACGGGCCATGACGACCGAGGTCAGCATGACGCCGATAATCGTCATGATCAGCATGACGAGGCCTGGGATGAAGAACCATGTACTGGAATTGGCATTGTTATACCACATGCGCGGTTCGACTGTCACTGTCCCGAAGGATGCAGCGCCGGACATATGGCGTGCTTCCCAGGAGGCGATAGAGGTATCGACGTAGGTCTGCACGCTCATGGCCGTCGCTGTTTCCACGCCGTCAAGAACAAGGAGCATCTTTGCATTCCCTTCGTGGAGGCGCGCTGCGAAATCCGAAGGCACATCGATGATGGCATTCACCTTCCTGTCTGTCATCATCTGCTCGGCTTCCTTGAAACTTGTGACATAGGTTGGCGTGAAATATTCCGACCCGTCCATGAAGGAAAGGACATCCTGGGAGGCCGGCGAAGGGTCTTCCAGGACAACGGCGATCGGCACGTTCTTGACGTCAAGAGATATGCCGTATCCGATGATCAGGATCAAAATGATTGGAAGAGCAATCCCCAGAAGAAGGGAACTGGAGTCTCTGGAAAGCTGGAGAAACTCTTTGCGGATGAGCGCTTTCATGCGCCGAAAGAATCCGGAACTCATGATTTCTCCCCTTCCTTTCTCGACCGCTCGACGATTTCAATGAAAATCCTGTCCATGTCAGCGCCCGGCTGCCCAAGTTCCTCGCGGATTTCCGAAGGACTTCCGATGGCCAGAAGGATGCCGTTGTCCTGGATCATGAAACGGTCGCAGTACTCGGCTTCTTCCATGAAATGCGTCGTGATGATTATTGTCGTGCCCCTCGCGGAAAGGGTCGTGATTCTTCTCCAGAAATTTCTTCTGGCCAGCGGGTCGATGCCCGAGGTCGGTTCATCGAGGAAAAGAATCTGCGGCTCATGAAGAAGCGCCGCTGCCATGGAAAGACGCTGCTTGTACCCGCCCGGCAGGTCTTCCGCCAGACGGTCAAGGACATCTTCCAGATCGAACTCCTGGCAGAGCTCCCTGATCCTTTCAGAAAGTCTCCCCTTCGGTACGCCATAGATGCCGCCGAAGAATTTCAGATTATCCAGGACGGACATATGGCTGTAGAGGGAAAACTTCTGCGCCACATACCCGATATTCGCACGCGCCTGCGTCCTTGCCTTTCTAAGGTCGACGCCTGCGACGGAAAGAAAGCCGCTTGTTTCAGGAAGAAGGCCGCAGAGCATTTTGAACGTCGTCGTCTTGCCTGCACCGTTCGGCCCTAAAAGACCGAAGATTTCTCCCTTATGCACTTCAAAGGATGTATTGGAAACAGCCGTAAAGTCCCCGAACTTCTTGACGAGGTTCTTTACGACGATATTGACTTCACTGGACGGTCTTCCGCCCCGGTCCAGCACGTCTTCTGCTTCTTCTGGTGGTGCTTCATGGCCTTCCGCTTTCCGAAGGAGCGTCATGAAACCGTCTTCCAGTTTGGCCGGAACGGGCGTGGGCTCAAGGTGATGCCTCTTGAGGTATGGTATTTCATCGACGCCCTTTTCCATGATGAAATGGGATATTCCAGAAATCCGTTGGTGCTTAGCCTTTCGTTCGATAATACTTCCGTCTGGTACCTTGATATAGAAAGCTAGTTCTCCATACGTGAAGTCCTCGGTTTCATTTGAAAACTTGATTTGATCATGAACCCCTTCATACGTATCGTTTGTATTTGGGGGTAATTCCGGTGTTATTTTATCATCCGAACATCCGGCAAGGATGATAAAGAAAAAGTATAGGAAAAAATAATTTGTCTTCATAATATAAATTTGTTTCTAGAATTATCATGCCATCCATAATATTTTCTCGGTACTTCTCAGAGAGACCTTGAAATTTCCCAATCTTCCAGCTTTACGTTATAGCTATGGGAATGCTTGCTACCTTGTATAGTTTGTCAATCCTCTATGGGGCATATTTTGCGAACTGGAAATAACATTTTCCTGAATGCAAGTAGGGTAGCATTTTATTCTCCGAGCTATATGTGCCACCCAGAACCCAGACCGGTTGCCGGTTTGGATCATGATCTCCCGTGAAGTCGAATCCTTGGTAAATATTTTTATCTTCTCTGATTGGTAGAGGGATAGACGTTGCCCCAAAGTCTTTGCCTGTACCGGGCGAGATATAGATATGTGTCAGGTTATTCTTGTTGCCGTATCCGACACCTGCGTTTCCAAAGCGGACATAGCCCCCGTTTACGGCCCGGTAACATCTCCCGTGGCTTCCGAGGTTTCCTACGATCCCTCCCCGATAGTCGGTACCAAGCGTGCTGGTCGCTTTTTGCTGTCCGTTGATTTCTCCCATATTGTAGCAATCCAGTACGTAACTGTCGTCGTTATCGTTAGCCTTTTCTATGCTACCCACGATACCTCCAATGCCATGGCTGTCTTCTTTATCTTTCGGATAGTCTATATTTGCCCGGTTACAGCAGTAACGGACATGTGCTCCCCCTTGCTTCACATACCCCAAGATACC
>OHAY01003514.1_pt1 | contig 10695 bp, 6 predicted proteins | sample 1577191 | NCBI WGS metagenome assembly OHAY01 (sample SAMEA3541504, study PRJEB24748) | human gut metagenome | biome: human gut; feature: human-associated habitat; material: faeces | place: China | collected 2012 | reverse complement strand
ATGATTTGTTGGGCTCTATACCTTTTGAAGGATTGCGATAGTTGGCACGAACAAGAGCATTGCGGAAATACCAAGAGTTGTCGGCAAACAAATCGTTGTCCACCTTGAAACCGATAGAGCGCAGATATTTGATGACAAACACGGCCGTTGTTCGTGTGTTGCCCTCACGAAACGGATGGTTCTGCCATAGCAAGGTGACGAAATCTACAATGTGACTGATGATTTCATCCGTTGACAGTCCTTTATAATTAAAGTCCTTTTCTTGCTGAATGTCATATCGCAACGCCATCATAATGTCGGCAGCACGTCCATACACAACAGTATCTCCTTGCAATATCCATTCCTTCTTGCTGATGTCATAGGGGCGCACTTCACCAGCATGTTTGAATACACCCTCAAACAAGTGCCTATGGACATTCAGAAATTCCAATGCTGTAAACGAAAAAGACTTCTCGCTCAGTAGCTTGGCTATATTGGCAGCCACACGGTCGGCCTCTTCCTTTTCGGCATCGTCCTCATCATGAGTAGTTTTGTTGACATAATACGATTTCAACTGTTCGCGCACATCATCAATGGTAATATCGCCCTCAATGTGTCTGACAGCCGTCTCTTTCAGATAGTCAGACACCTTCAGTCCGTCAACATCTTGCAGACCGATAGCCGTGCGCCATGCCGAAGCCCTTTCGCGCTTATGAGGCTCTGCCACACGCTCGTAGGCTTCGAAGTCAAGGTATAGTTGTTTGTTTTTATCAGTCATAATTATGTCTTCTTTAGACCATTTGTCCGAAATAATTCAAATAGTATCGGACAAATGGTTTCACTTCTCATATTAGTTCAGATAATTTTCAAGCACAGCTTTCTTTCGCTTTGGACAACCAGTAATTATTTTATGAGCCATATTTATTTGCTCTTTATACTCCTTAACTTGATTAATAACTTGCTGTTGCTCTGCGAGAGGAATTACAGGAATCTCATATCGCATTATATTATCTTTATTGCCTCTTGGCATTTTCATGCCCTTCACATCTGTCATCACATAATCGAAGAATTGCTGACGAGCCATAACATGGTAAACATATTCCGGCAAACAATCATGAGAATCAAGTCTTATGACTAAAACATCAGGGCTACAACCACCATCTTTGTCTGCAAGCCAAATCTTCTTTAGATATGGGCGAATGTTAGATAACAGAATATCACCTTTTTTATATTTAACTGCCGAATTTGTATTCGGCACTCCATCATATGGTTTTACGCCCTCGCAATTCTGCAAGAGATTATCGGTACTAATATAATCAGCAACTGACATTTTGCTCATACTTATACGTTCATTAGAGTAATAACATATTTGCTTAAGCATTTTTACCCCCCCCATTTTATCTTTAGTAATAACTTCAAGTTTGTTAAAGATATCGCTAATCTTTTGGCGGTAAGTTTCAATAGCCATGCGACTTGTATTATACTCCGCATCTATGGCCTCACATTCAGAGATAATTTTCTTTTGAATTTCGATGGGAGGGACAGGTATTTGAAGAGACTCTATATCAGCCTTATTTATACTTGGATATTGTCCTTTAGGCATTTTCTCTATTATCTGCTCCATTAAAGGCTCTAAATTCATGAAGTAAATATAAATGAGCTTATTAAGCAACCGTTTTTCGTCTTTTGATCTCAAAATAGCAAAGCCAGTTGAGTAAACGGCCTCCTTATGCTCTTCAGATATGTATGCAAAAGCTCTTAAATTAGGACGGACTGTCGAAACAAGGGTACTGCCACTTAAAGCATATCGTCTAGCACGACTTGGAGCGTTTTTCCCTAATAACTTATTGTCATAAGAAACTATACCAGTTCCATTCTCTACAGAAGAAATATCTACATAAATGAAATTCTTGTCAGGGCTTTCTGTTGGATTCTTATCTTTTTCATTGATAAGTATCAAGTCTGATATCTTCTTTATAGGATAATAACTATGTAATACAACTACTCGTTTTGTAATGAGTCCAATAGCTTTATCAAAATTACTTTTCGACCAATCAAATAAATTCTTCAAGGTCGCATTATGTGCATAGTTCATCAAAACATCTGACAAAATAGTGTCTGCTCCTAAGAAAGAATTACGCACAGCACAAGCAAGAGTACCACGAGCGAATCTGTCTTCTTGATTGTACAGCTTTCCACCAGGAGTATTGATTATGATACCTTCTGCTCCCTTTCTGTTACTCCAATCATAGCCCAAGAATAATTTTTGTTCTTTATTGTCAGATGGAGCCGTAATGATCAAAGTTCTTTGTTCACGAACAAGTGCAAAATAATACAACTTGTCTTTTTCTACATCAAGCGCAAAATCATAGAATTTTTCCAAACGGATGCGCTTAGCCTCTTCTTCCGAACATTTTTTTGGCAAAGAAATAGCCATGCCATTAAAGGCATCAACATATACCTTGGTATATTGATTTGACGAAAGCTCAGCCAAGTTTAATCCACGCCGAATGAAGTGAAAATAAATATCTTCACTAACATTTTGCATTTGCAAATACTCTGCAAGAATCTGTTTGTCTTTAAACTCTGAAATATCCTCACCACTCATAATGGCATCAACGCTATCTTCTGAAAGTTTGGCAATGCATGGTGGTTCTTTGTATCGTTCAAGGAACAATGTTACAGTATTTGTCCCGGTAGCCCCAAATGTTTTGCTGCCAAAACTGACAATGGCACGAATGTAGAAATTCTTCAGTAAATCTTCACGAGCAGCGATGTAGCTGTTTGATGGGTTGCTGAGAATTGAGGCCGGCAAGACTACTGCCGCCAATCCTTGCGGACGCAGCAACTGAGCAATACGCTCTACAAAGAGCGTTTCTATTTCCTTTCCGTCATTTGTGATGACATCGAGCAAACGGAAATCATTATTTCGCAACTTTAGATGTGACTTAAATCCACTGACGGAATATGGTGGATTTGCCACAAGAATGTCAAATGCCCTATTTTCTATGCCTTTATCCTTGTAGTTTTCAAGTCCATCACCGAATATTATGTTTGCGCCACCAGCTCCATTCATAAACATGGAAATCTTTGACACACGTGCCAAGCGATAGTCTTTTTCTATGCCATAGATATGTTTTTCAACCCATGAGTTTTCGTTGTTTTTTCGCACGGCATTGATAGCTTCAACGGCCTCGGTCAAGAAGTGTCCAGCTCCGCAAGCGTAATCGATCACATTGGGTAATCCATGATTTGAAATGTATGTTTGCAAGGGAAGACAATCCCAGATAAAACGAGTTATCGGAGTTGGCGTGAAGAATTGTCCTTCATTTTGTTTGAAACCCTTATTGAGAAGTTGCTCAAACAAATCTCCGAGAAACTGGTGTTTACTTGGATATACAATACGATAAGGTTGAAACAGCTGCACTACCTCAACCAAAATTTTGCCATTCTGAAAGAACAGCTCTTCATTGTGAACATCCTTGAAAGCAAAATCGTTGTTTGAATAGAACTTCAATATACGAATTGTGTTATTCAAGTCTTCAATCGCCTGCTTGCGTTTTTTGCCAGTATATTGCATGAATAACCGTTCTGCATAATCAGCTGCGACATAGAAGATTTTCTCTTTCATGAATTCTTCCATGCCTTGCGTATGAAGACGTTGCAACCTATCTTGAAGTGACTCGTATGTGTCTGTTCCCGGCTTGTACTGAAACTCCACCTCCTCAAAATCCTGTTTCTTTATCTCGTCAACAAGTTTGCAAATAAAAAGAGCTATGAGTCGATTGAAAGCATTTTCCTTGTCTGAGACATTGTTGTGGCGCAAAATTTCTTCAAAGCGATTTACAATTTTGTCATCAGGAGTAAAATTACACAATTTATTTTTCCGCAATGGGGGAATGCCTATGTTATAAGCTTGACTATCATCGTCAAAAATAACATTATCAAGCCAGGCTTTATTATAGGTTTCATCCCAAACATTAAAGCGTTCTTCGTCATTATGAGCATTACAATAGACAAGTACATTCTTGTCCTTCTCTGCCATTTTAATGATATTGGCATCATCAGAGCAATTTATAACTTTCGATTTTACTACAATATCACCATCTTTCCAATCAGATGTATACAAAGCCAACCAGCGGGCCGCATTTTCTTGTTGCCAATAACTGAATAACTGACCGCCATATTCTTCCGTATTTTTGATTTCCTTATTATACTCTGCTCCAGATGTTTTACATTCTATTATAATCAGGGCACTGCCATTTTCGTCCTTGACAACAATATCCGCCTTGCCACTTTTCGCATCACGTCCAAGTTGCCATTTTGGTTCAAGTTCAATATGTTCTGGACGGTAACCTTTATCCAGCAAACGGCACACGCATTCAAACACAACAAAATTCTCATTGTGCGAAAAGTTACTCGTCGTTCTATCATTAACAACAAGACCTTTATCTTCAGGATATACTAAGGTCTCGTTGTCAAAATCTACATGAATACTACATGTTGAATATATTTTGGAATAGTATTCACCTACAGTTTCTTTTTCAAAGCCGAGAAAGGAAAGTACCTTTTTGAGATTATCTTTTGTTATCATATTTTTCTTTGGCTAAACGTACATTCAATTGCGTGCAGTTTACTTCTCATACCCCTCATAATAATAGCTCTGCTCAATTCCCTTGAATATCACCTCGCGGCTCTCCGTGTCTGAAGTTAGGTTCTGCGAGAGGAGATAACGCAGTTCGAGGTCATTGATGGGAGAGCGTTCCATGGCCGAGAGGTATTGGTCTTTGTCCACATACTGCCAATTGACCACCTTACCGAGGGAGCGTTTCAGTATCATATCGAGCCAAATGCGGGTGGAACGACCGTTGCCCTCCATGAAAGGATGACATACGCTCATCTCAACATACTTCTCAATGATGTGCTCGAAAGTGTCTTCAGCCATTTTCTCTACGGCAGCGAGGACTGCTTCAAGATAAAGACTATTGGCAAAGCGGAAACCGCCTTTGGCTATATTCTTATCGCGGATGACGCCAGCAAACGGGTATAGCCCATCAAACAGATAATGATGTATCTGCTGAAGACCTACTGTAGTTCCAACTGGAATTTTATCTATATCGCCCGACTCATAGAGGCGGTGTGCGTTATCTAACGATTTTTCGTCTATTTCCGTTGTTGTCATAATCTTCTAATTGTATTCATCTTACTGGTTTGACGGAATATTAAGAAGTTTTTCCGCTTCTATCTCAATGCGGCTTTTCTTTGTCTGCACGATGAGAGAGCGGACATCCACATCAAGAGCCTCTGCCACTTGTACAAGAGTTTCGAGGCTTGGTTGCGAACTGTTGGTACACCACTTGCTCACGGTGGCTGGGTCTTTACCCAATTCGTCTGCCAGCCACTTGGCTGTCCTTTTGTTTTCAACCAATACTATCTTGATGCGATTGATATCTTTCTTTGCCATATCCTTTCATTTGTTTCTTGGTCTACAAAGGTAAAAATTATCTTGGATAATCAAGAAAGATTACGGAAATAATTATCCATGTTATTGCGTTTTACATCTATTTTTAAACAAAATAGCACCAATTCAAGGCTCTACAATCAAAATCCAACTACTTTCTGCTCGATTTTCATTGATTATAACTACCTTTGCCATATCAGAGCTGCCGACAAAGAGTTCTTATCAAGGATACACTCACGGAGTTTTTTACGATAGAATAATATCTTACTCAAGTTGTCCGAATAGAAATCTGTTCCCACCGAAAACTCTGTACTGAACAACACCAGATCGCTGTAGGTCTGATAATAATCCTGCAAGTCCTGTCCACTCAACTCTCGAACGTCGATGCTGTCTATCAGCGTAGGCATGATCAAAAAGTCCAGCCACAGAAAGTATATGTACCAAATTGAAGGTACTCTCGGTATACAGTTTCTTATTGTTCAACTGCTTGGCAATAATAAAGTTCCGATTCACATACTTGTATGCAGAATCGTACTTGAAAGCCAGGTATTCATCATAGAGTCTATTGTTGATGGCATATTCCTGCTCCAAGGTGATAGAAGGTACAGATAATCCCTCCTTGATAATCTTTATTTTGCGCTCTTTCTCTTGGGTCAGTTCTTGCTGCTGTGCAAGCAGTTGATCAAGTTCCTCAAAAAGAACTTTCTCGTCGAGTTCCTTGCATAAAGAAACCTGCCAAGCACAAAACAGACAAACCAACAAACAATAGACTCTATTCATGACAACAGATTATTATTTTTACTTTTTACTAAAAGTCCCATTTCACACCTAAGCAGGGACGGCATTTGAAGCCACCTGTTGAGCCAAAGTTGTTGCTCAACTCTACCTCGCCTCCTACACTGAGGTTCTCGCAACCGAAGTGCTGACCTACATTGTACCAGAGCTGTGGCTCGGTGATGAAGACTGTGTGCTTGGTTGTAGCAGAACCATCCTCCTGATAGTCGACAGCATGAGTCTCCCACCAGAAATCGGCAAAGCCGTCGAACTTCAAACCCTTTACACCAAAGATGTCGTTACAGGTCCAGACAGCAGTAAACTGCAAGGGTACATTCTGATCAGTCTGACGGATGGTCTTGTATAGAGCATTCAGAGTCAAAGTGTTCTTGTAATTCTTGTCGTGCACGAGGTATTCCACACCGAAGAGCCATGCATTGTTGATGGGATAATTCTTGGTGATACCACCATTGTACTCCACATGAAGGCTCCAGTTCTTGAACTGAGTTTTCTGCCAGAAGTTGAGTGCACGTGAAATCTCTGTATAGGTTCCTCCCTGGGCAATATTCTTCTCGCCCACTACCATTTTGTCGTAGTTGAAGTCGTGGTCAACAAAGAAATAAGTACTACCCCACTTGTCCTGCTTGAACATTTCGAGGGTAAGGGTGACAAACTTACGGTCGGAACCGAAATCATACAAAATCTGAGCGTTGGTCTGTGCCTTTGCCACTGAGCTGCAAGCCCAAAGAATCAGCAAAGCCATAACTAATCGCAAATGTCGGAGTTGGTTTAAAATCATTGTTTCTTATTATAGTTTTAAATATGTACAAGAAAGCCTCCTGCTCTCTAATCGTTTGCAAAGTTAATAAAAACTATAATAAGAAACAAACAATCTTAAATAAATATTGAACTCAACTTTCGAAAATGGGGAAGTTAAAGAAGTTAAAGAAATTAGAGAAGTTAGAGCCATATACTTTACAGCTAAATCTTCAACTAAAAAGACTGTTGGCTATAACTTCTAACGCCCGAAGGGAGTGATAACTTCTTTAACTTCTATAACTTCTGAACTTGGAATGTTCAATTTATCAGAATTCAAGTATCATTGCCTGACGAGGACGAAGCTTTACGTTCTTGTTGATAAGAACAGTGCAGCCATTCGTCACATCAGTAGCCTTTTCATGCGAACCGATAATCTCTGCATAACGTGTCACATCCAACTCATTGGCTTCCTTCTTGCCATTGATGATGGTCATGACTGTTTTACCCTGATACTGGCGTGCGATGACATACACACCCTTATAAGGACAGAACTGAGTCTGCTTGCCTTTGGTAACCACCTTGTTACCCTGGCGCCAATGCAGCAAGTTGCTGAGCCACTGGAACATCTGGTTCTCAGCCTGTGTTCTTCCTTCTTCGGTGAAGGCATTATGCTTGTCGCCAGCCCATCCACCAGGGAAGTCTTTACGCACGTTGCCGTCGGTTACACTCTTGGTGCCATTCATCAACACTTCTGTACCATAATAGAGCTGCGGTGTACGGTTGATGGTAAGCAAGAGCGCCAAAGCCTGCTTCAATGCCACGGTATCCTTGCCCTCGCCGAGGAATCTGTCGGTATCGTGATTCTCAATGAATGCCATCACGCTCTTTGGGTTAGGATAGAGATAATCGTAGCAGAACACATTATAGAGACGGTTCATTCCGTTCCACCAGTCATCGGTTTCCTCGTTCTTGGCACTGTTGATACGGTCGAAGAAGGCAAAGTCCATCACTGTTTTCAGATAGCTGTTCTTCTCTGAGAGCTTGCTGTCTTTCTGCCATGCAGCAGTATAGGCTGGCTCAGTAACCCATGTCTCGCCTACGGTATTGAAGTTAGGATATTCGTTGTTGAGCGTCTTCATCCACAAAGCCATCGCATCACGGTCGGCATAAGGATAAGTGTCCATACGGATGCCATCAATTCCCACGGTCTCTATCCACCATTCGCTGTTCTGGATAAGGTACTTGATGACATGAGGGTTGCGCTGATTGAGGTCAGGCATAGAAGGTACAAACCATCCGTCTACCGTCTCTTCCATATCCACCTTGCTGGCGTATGGGTCGAGCACAGGAGTCAACTTATAACTGGTCTGTCGATACATATCGTTCACTGTTCTTGCTCCGTCCACAGTACCGATCTTCTTCACATGCTCAGGAGTCTGATACTCAGGAAGAAGCCATTCTGGACAGTTGAACCAGTCTTTTGAAGGCATGTCGGCAATCCAGGGATGCTCGAAACCACAGTGATTGAAAATCATATCCATCACTATCTTCAAGCCTTTCTGATGTGCCTCGTCAATGAGTCGCTTGTACTCAGCATTGGTTCCGAAACGAGGGTCAACCTTGTAATAATTGGTTGTGGCATAACCATGATAGCTGCTGCTCTTGCCGTCGCCTGGACTGTCATTCTCTAAAACGGGAGTAAACCAAAGGGCCGTGACACCCAACTGGTTGAAGTAATCCAAGTGCTGACGGATTCCTTCCAGGTCTCCACCATGACGCAGACTTGGAGCATGACGGTCGCAATTCTTGTCGCGCATCGTCTTGAGAACATCATTCTTAGGATTTCCATTGGCAAAGCGATCCGGCATCAACATATAGAGCACGTCTTCGTTGGTGAAGCCCATGCGCTTTTCGCCAGCCATCTCTCGGTCTTTCAACTGATACTTCACCTTCTTGCTCTGCTTTCCCTGCTTAAAATTGAGAACCATCTCGCCTGCCTTGGCATCCTTCAGATTAAGATAAACCAAGAGATAATTGGGTGATTCAAGACGGGCAACGCTATCGATTTTCACGCCAGGATAATTGACTGTCACCTCAGCATTCTTGATGTCCTTACCATACACCATCAACTGCAACGAAGCGTCTTTCATACCTACAAACCAGTCGGTAGGTTCTATGCGGCTCACGTTGACTGCCGCCGTCATACTCATTACGCTACTCATAAGCAACATGAATGAAACAAATTTCTTCTTCATTATAGATCTATGTTTAAGTTATTGTATTGACTTTCGAAACTTATTTCTGATACAGTATCAATGCGGACTGGCCATCTATGATGGTTTCGTTACCCACCAATGGCATCCCGATTCCGTCTTCATTGATAACCCCATTGCAGCAAGCCACATGATACTCGCCCTGAGGTATCGCTACGGTGCGGGCTTCCTTGTTGGCATTGAAGATGACAATAATGTTCTTCCAGCTGTCTATGCCTTCCAGGTTCTTGAGTCTGAAGGCAAGCAGGCAACCATTCTTCTCCACCTGAGCGCCATCTTTCTTCTGCTCTGCAACAGGGGCTGTTGGCAAGAACTCCAAATGTTCTCTCACAGCCTCAGCCTTGGCAAGACGGAAAGCCGGATGATTCTTTCGAAGCTGAATCAGGTTGCGATAATATTCAAACACCTGTGGATATTTCTTCAGATTCTCCCAGTTAAACTCATTGATACTGTCGGGCGAGCAATAACTGTTGTGCACACCCTTCTTGTCACGCAACATCTCCTCTCCTGCCAAGAAGAAAGGCACACCCTGCGATGTGAACACAGCAGTCTGAGCCAACAAGTCGAGGCGAATCAACTCTGCTATACGTTCGCTCTCCGTTCTGGAAGCATCTTTGATGCCAGGCACGGTTGCCTTCAATCGGTCAACAAGACACATATCGTCGTGACAGCTCACATAGCTGATCTGCTGGGTAGGCTCTGCTGTCCAAGGCTTCTTGTCATAATTGACCAAATTCATATCTACCTGCGGATGGGCAATGCCTCCCACTATACCAAACTTCAGACTCTCTTCCTCGCCAGGAATGCCAGCCAGGAAAGCGCCTTTGGTATTGTCAGAGAAAGGACCACGAAGGGCATCTCGCATATCATCGCTGAAGGCTCCGATACCATTGAGTTTGAAGGTGTTGGCCTTCATCGCCAACTGGTCGTTTGGATAAGCGCAACTTCCTGCGCTCCAACCTTCACCATAGATATAAATGCTTGGATCAATGCGGTTTACCATCTCACGGATAGCCAGCATAGTCTCTATGTCGTGAACACCCATCAGGTCGAAGCGGAAACCATCAATATGGAATTCATCAATCCAGTACTTCACGCTCTCCAGCATAAACTGGCGCATCAAAGGCTTTTCTGATGCAGTCTCGTTGCCACAACCCGAACCATCGCTATACTTGCCTTCCTTGGTCTTGCGATAGTAATAATCGGGATAAGTACGCTGGAAGTTACTTCCGTTGATATCGAAGGTATGGTTATACACAGCATCGAAGATGACACGGATGCCCGCCTTGTGCAATGCCATCACCATCTCCTTGAACTCCTTGATGCGGGTTCCCGGAGCATAAGGATTGGTGCTATAGCTACCTTCAGGCACATTATAGTTCTTAGGGTCATAGCCCCAGTTGAACTGTGGTTTGTCCAGACGAGTCTCGTCGATAGAGGCAAAGTCGA
>OHAY01003503.1_pt1 | contig 10708 bp, 12 predicted proteins | sample 1577191 | NCBI WGS metagenome assembly OHAY01 (sample SAMEA3541504, study PRJEB24748) | human gut metagenome | biome: human gut; feature: human-associated habitat; material: faeces | place: China | collected 2012 | reverse complement strand
AACACACCGTTACTTTTGTTAAACTTCCATAAAAATAATGTTTCACGTGGAACGTTGGCAAAGTGATTGTTTCACGTGGAACAAAGGGCGATGGCGATTGCAAGTGTTAACAATAATTAATTTATTTATTTAAGACTTTTTAACGAAAATAATTTGGTAGTTTCACAAAAACGTTGTATCTTTGCATCGTGTTTAAGAAACAATATAATTTTAACAAATAAAATTAGGTAATTATGAATGAGAATTTTAATGAGACTGTTTTTAACTGTATCACTAGTGTTAACGCTTTAATGACTTCAAACGAAGTTGCCAAAGACGATAAGGCGATTATCAAGTTGAACCGCTTTAAGAAGTGGTTGAATGATTTCGCAGCAGCTAACGGGGTGAACGAGGTAGAGTAATACAGTTCAAAGGCAACAGAAGTTTAACGTTTAAAAGTTTAAAGTTATGGCTAAAGGTTTTAGTTTCGCTAGTACTTTCAATAAGACTAGTTTCGGTATTGATACGACCGATTTTCCGTTTGTAAAGTTGACTGATATTTACAACAGTGAAAAAGATGGTGGCGATGATGTAGTACACCCTATCAACGGTATGTACGTTCACAAATCACAGTTGGGTGATTCACCTGTAATCATTGACGCAGAAAACAAGCGATTAGTGAACTTACCACAGTTCACAGGCGACACAGTTAGAGAGATTCTCGCAAATAGTGATGCGGTGGACGCTATCAAAGCCAACAAAGTTGGTTACACGATTTATGAATATGAATCGCACGCCAAAAAGTGTTACGGTATTACCTTTGTAGATAAGTAGTTTCGTAGGGTAAAGGGTGAATAACGTCACGGGGGTAAACAGTAATTTAATTTATTGTTACCCCCCGTTTTTGTTTCATTTAAAATTTTAGTAAGTTATGTCAAAGAAAAATCCTATAGGTTTTAGCAAAAGAACCTTTTCATTCACGGGTAGAATTCACGTGAAAAGCGAGATTTTAACCGCTTTGGAATCAGACCCAGTTTTGCGTAAAGAGATTGCCCGAACTTTTCAACAGGCGAACCGACGCATACAAAATATTGAAAATTCGGGTATTGTTTCGCCGGCGGTTGTTGCTCTTAATAAAGGTGACGTAAAAGGGTTTGCAAAGTTTTCAATGAAACACGATTGGAACGATTTAAAAATTGAATATGCCAAAGCGGTGGCGTTTTTGCAACAACCTACATCAAGTGCAACGGGTACAAAAGAATATGCACAACACCTAAAGAGAACGTACAAACTAAATGATGATGAATTTAGTTTGATGGAAAATAAATTAATGGGTAAGATTGCGAGTGTTTCTGATGAAAAGTTTTTGGAACAGTATTTAATGCAATATAAAGACTTTACGGGTGAACTTGAACAGGAAAGCAAAGATGTTTCAGACCAAATCGAAGACGATGCAATAAAAATAGCAGATTCGTTACAAGACGATTTGAACGAACAGGCTAAAGCTGTCGAAGAAGAACAGGAACGAATGAGAGGTTTACTAGACGATACTCTCACAAAGATTCTAAAAAGTTTCAAAAAATTTGGTTTATAATGAAAAAGATACCCTTTGAACTTCACAACGAAATTTACACGCCTAAAGACATTACAAAGGTTTTATCTTTGGCGGTGAACGATAAGAATTTTACAGGAAACAATAAGGGCGAAAAGTTCTTAAACGTTCCTGTATCTTTCGATATTGAAACTACATCATTTTACCGTGATGAAGACGGGGAAACATACAGTTACGAACGCTATATGAAATTAGGTGGAAAAGAAACCAAAATGGAAAAGTGTTCTTTAATGTATGTTTGGCAATTTGGAATAAACGGTTTTTGCATAATGGGGCGCACGTGGGACGAATTTTTGCAAATGTTATCCGAAATAGTGGATATGTTGGAACTTTGCCCAAAGAAACGGATTATTATATACGTTCACAATTTGGCTTATGAGTTCCAATTTTTCCGTGAGTTGTTGGAATGGGAAAAAGTTTTCTCTATTGATTTACGCAAACCAATTTACGGAATAACGAAAACAGGTTTAGAGTTCCGATGCAGTTACTTATTATCGGGTTATTCTTTGGCGAAATTAGGCGAACAATTACACACATACAAATGTGAAAAATTGGTGGGTGATTTGGATTATAGTTTGTTACGTCACAGTAAAACCCCGTTGACACAAAAAGAAATTGGTTATTGTCTGAATGATATAAAAGTTGTGATGTGTTACATACAGGAACTAATAGAACGTTACAAAGGAATAACCCGTTTGCCAATTACAAAGACGGGGTTTGTGCGCAAATATTGCCGTTCTGTATGCTTTAAAACAACTGACGAAACAGACAAAACGATTCCAAACTTTAAATATATTGATAAGATTCATAACTTAAATATAACAGGTATGGAAGAATTTGCGATGTTACAACGGGCGTTTTCGGGTGGATTTACGCACGCCAACGCAAAATATACTGATGAAGTAATTGAAAACGTAGATAGTTATGATTTTACCAGCAGTTACCCGTATGTGATGATATCAGAAAAGTTTCCAATGAGTACAGGCGTTATTGTGTCGATAAAGTCAATGAAACAATTTGAGTTTATGACTAGCAAATTTTGTTGTGTCTTTGATGTGGAGATAACAAACATATTTGCGAAATCAGAAAACGAAAATCCTATATCGGTTAGTAAATGTTTCGTGAAAGAAAACGTTTCCGAGAATAACGGACGATTGGTTTGCGCAAAGAAAATATGTATGACGATTACCGAAATAGATTACAAAGTGTTTTCACAGTTTTACACATGGGAACAAATAAGAATCGGTCGAATGATTTGTTATAGAAAAGAATATTTGCCAACTGAGTTTGTAGAATCTATTTTGCACCTGTATGAAATGAAAACAAAACTAAAAGGTGTAAAGGGTAAAGAAGTAGAGTATTTGAATAGTAAAGAAATGCTTAATAGTTGTTACGGTATGTGTGTTACAAACCCGTTGCGTGATGAAATTTTGTGCGATGGTGAAACGTGGGACGTTGAACACCTTACAGGCGAAAAGCAGTTAGAAATGTTGAATAAATACAACGATAGTAAAAACCGCTTTTTGTTTTACCCGTGGGGTATTTATGTAACCGCTTATGCACGTAGAAACCTGTTTACGGGTATTTCCGAATGCGGTGACGATTACATATATAGTGATACCGATTCCGTTAAAATTATGAATGGTGATGCACACAAAGACTATTTCAAAGCGTACAACGATTTAACACAACAAAAATTGCGTGCCGCCTGTAAGTTTCACAAAATACCCTTTGAAAAGGTTGAACCTGTAACGATAAAGGGAATCGCAAAACCGTTGGGGGTTTGGGACTATGAGGGACGTTACACCCGTTTCAAAACTTTAGGTGCAAAACGTTATATGGTGGAAGAAGAAAACGCCTTAACAGTAAATGGCAAATATTACAATTATTCTATGACCGTTTCGGGTGTTAACAAAAAATCTGCTATCCCCTATATGTTGGAAACATTCGGGGAAAACGGAATCTTTGACGCATTCACAAACTATCTGGACATACCCCCATCTGCAACAGGTAAGAATATACACACCTATGTAGATTACGAACAAAGTGGAACTATTACCGATTATTTGGGGACGGTTTCAACTTATGACACAAAGACAGGGGTACACCTAGAACCTACAGGGTACACTTTGAGTTTGTCAGTACTTTATATAAATTATTTAATGGGAATCAGATTAAAGAAAGAATAATATGAAACAGAAGAAAGAAAAGGTGGAAACACCGAAATTTTATTCTTTGTCTAGAATCTTAGCAAAGAATGCCGATTATAACGTTATCTTTGGTGAACGTTCAAACGGTAAAACTTATGCTACCTTATTGTACGGTATCAAAGAATATTTGCGCACAGGAAAACAAATGGCTTATATTCGTAGATGGCGTGAAGATTTAAGGGGCAAACGTGCCGAAAGTTTGTTTAGTAATCACGTTGCAAATGGCGTGATACAGGAATTAACAGGCGGTAAGTTTAACGAAGTCTTTTATATTTCGGGTAAATGGTTTCTTTCGTTTTATGATACCGAAACCAGAAAGCGTGTACCCGATAACACACCGTTCTGTTTCGGGTTTTGTCTTTCAGAACAGGAACACGAAAAATCTAGCAGTTATCCAAACATAACTACAATAGTTTTCGATGAGTTCCTAACAAGACGTTACTATTTACCCGATGAATTTATGTTATATATGAACCTGTTGAGTACAATTATCAGACAGAGAAACGATGTTAAAGTTTTTATGTTAGGTAATACGGTGAATCAGTTTTGCCCTTATTTCTCAGAAATGGGATTAAAACAGGTGCGAGTGATGGAACAGGGAACTATTGATATTTACCGTTTCGGTGAACACGGGGCAACGGTTGCAGTAGAATATTGTAGTACGATTGTTAAACATAAAGCTAGTAACAAATACTTTTGTTTTGACAATGAAAATCTGCAAATGATTACGGGCGGTAAATGGGAACTCGCTGCATATCCACACCTACCTGTAAAATACAAACCGAATGACGTGTTATTTGTCTTCTATATTCAGTTTAACGAAATGACCTTACAGGGCAACGTGATACAGATTGAGGACAAAGAAAACGGGGTGAATAACTTTATTTATATCCACAATAAAACAACCCCGATAAAGGACACAGACAACAGTTTGATATATTCTTTGCAAATGAACGGCAAACCAAACTACAAACGAAAGTTGTTGAGTACTGCAACCTATCTGGAATCACAGATAACTAGATATTTCGCAACCGATAAGGTATTTTATCAAAATAACGAAATTGGCGAAATAGTGCGTAACTATTTGATGGCAAGTGCAAGAAGTAACATTATTACTTAACATCTGTTAACGGGGGTTAAAAATGTTTCACGTGGAACACTTTTTTTCCCCGTTTTATTTGGTGTTACCAAATAATATTATTATCTTTGCATCGTAAAATAACAAAGTTAAATTTTGCTATATGGATATGAACGCAATTACATCTCTAGTTAGTAACGTGGGTTTTCCTGTTGCGGTATGTATTGCCCTTTTCTTCTATATGGAGAAACAGAACGAACGCCACCAGCACGAAACCGATAAGTTAAACGAAACCGTGCAAAGTAACACTAAGGTGTTGACAGAACTTAGTACCTTAATTAAAACGATTGTTAAATAATGGATAAAGAAAACTTATATAACAGATATCAAACAGAAGTTAAAAACAAAGATTCTGCATTATTCACATTTATGCAACGTGTTCTTTGTATGACTTCAAAGATGTTTGAGTACACGGGTACACCCGAAACAATACCACCTGTAGAACTTGAAAAGATTCTGCAAACATCGGGTAACGTTGGTATCGCAAAAGTAAACGGGGGACTGTATGCTTTACAGGGTACACGGGGCGGTGAATGTGATGCGTATTATCACGGCAAAGATTACGTTGTTGCAAACCCGTGGTTAAATTTGAACAAAACGTTTAAAATTGATTCTGATATTGTCGTTATCAACAACACACCGTTTGCGGATTCACTTTTACCGATAATTGGCAAATATGGGGTTTTATATACCGATGCAACAATAACGCTTAATTTGGCTAGTATTTTAACACGTATCACTATGTTAATTTCTGCTAGTGACGATAAGACCAAACAAAGTGCAGAATCTTTTTTGCAGAAGATTTTAAACGGTGATTTCTCAGTAATCGGGGAAAATGCCTTTTTTAAAGGTGTTAACTTACAAACTCCACCGACACAGGGAAACCAGCAAATCGGGCAATTAATAGAACTTTTGCAGTACTACAAAGCGTCAATGTTCAACGATTTAGGTTTGAATGCAAACTATAATATGAAACGTGAACGTTTGAATACGCAAGAAGTTTCGATGAATATTGACGCTTTAATGCCGTTCGTTGATTCAATGTTAACAGAACGTGTTGAGGGTGTAAAACGTGTTAACGAAATGTTTGGCACAGATATTACGGTAACGTTGGGTTCTAGTTGGAAGATTGAGCATGAAAATTATTTATCGCTGCTAAAAGCAACAGAAGACGGACACGACCACACCGAAACAGAAGACGTTGACCCTGTAAAGGAAAACGAAACAGAAGAAATGCAAGAAACAGAAGAAACAGAAACAGAAACAGAAGAAACAGAAGAAACAGAAGAAACAGAAACGGAAACAGAAGAAACAGAAGAAACAGAAGAAACAGAAGAGGAAAAGGAGAACAAAGAAGATGAAGATTAAAGAATTTTTCACGGTGGATAACGGATTGTTTGAAACCATATTTGAGCCTAATTTTCCTGTTTTGTACAAATCGATTTTCGGTGAAGATACACCAAACTTAATCGATATTGATTTGCGTTTCAAATATGGAAATAGGGAACTAGTTGACGCTATCACAAACGAAACTGCAACCGATATTATTAAAGGTATCATTACAGTTAAGTTTGACGAATGGCAAAAACAGATTCAAGTGTTTAATAACGAATATGATGTGTTAAATCCTGTCACGTCAAAAGAAACAGTTACAGAAAATAACACAGTTGACGAAACAGGAAATAATAATACGGTCGATTCAAGTGTAACGTTTAATAGTGGAGATTTCGGCAATGACACGAAACAGCAAAGAGATTCCACAGGGAACAGACAAGAAACACGAACGAAGACAAGTGTTAAGAGCGGTATTCCGTCTAGCGTTCCTACTAGTGAAATTATTCAAGAAGAAATGAATCTCAGAAAAACCAACTTTAAAACACAGGTGGTAACAGAGATTGCAAAAGAAATTAGTTTAGATATTTATTAATTCTTAAATTTTATATAAAATGGAAGTAAAACAAATTTACACGCTTATTAATAGCGTTTCATCTGAGGTTTTGGGTAAAACTGATTTGGTACACGAAGACCTCACAGGTCTCGTTGATTTGGGTAATGAGGTGTTTAATCAAAATGCCGTTGACAATTACGTTAAATCACTTGTAAACCATATCGGCAAAGTGATTTTCGTAAACCGACCTTACAGTGGTAAAGTTCCATCGGTTCTTATGGATGCTTGGGAATTTGGTTCAGTGTTGGAAAAGATTTCCGCTGACGTTCCAAACGCAGAAGTGAACGACACGTGGAATCTTACTGACGGTAAGGAGTACAAACAGGACGTGTTTCACAAACCGACCGTTTCTGCTAAGTTCTTTAACTCAAAGGTGACTTTTGAGGTTCCTGTTTCTATCACAGAAAGACAAGTAAAAGAGTCTTTCAGCAGCGCAGAACAGTTGAACGGCTTTTTGTCAATGATTTATTCAGCAGTTGAGAAGTCAATGACTATTAAGACCGATGCTCTTATTATGCGTACAATTAACAATATGATTGCCGAAACTTTGGACGCAGACAAAGAGGCATTCGGTTTTGTTGCATCAACACGCGAAACTGTAGATTACGCAAGTGCATCAACAGTTCGTTGTGTAAACCTGTTGAAACTGTATAACGATAAGACAGGCACACAGTTGACAGCAGACGCAGCAATTACCACACCCGATTTTATCCGTTTTGCAGCATATACAATGGGCTTGTACTCAGACCGTTTGCAGACCATTTCAACCCTGTTTAACGTAGGTGGTAAGGAACGTTTCACACCAAAGGACGTTTTGCACACCGTTCTTTTGTCTGATTTCGCAGCAGCTGCAAAAACCTATCTGTATGCTGACACGTTCCACAGTGAGAACGTTTTGTTGCCACAGGCTGAAACCGTTGCAAGTTGGCAAGCATCGGGCAAAGATTACGCTTTCGCCAACGTTTCAAAGGTAGATGTGAAATCTGCAAGCGGTGCGACCATTTCTATCGGTGGAGTTTTGGGCGTGATGTTTGACCGTGACGCTCTCGGTGTTACAAACTTAGATAAGCGAGTAACAACCAACTACAACGCCAAAGCAGAATTTTTTAACAATTACTACAAATTCGATGCTGGTTACTTCAATGACACAAACGAGAATTTTGTCGTGTTCTTTGTAGCCTAATTTGATTGTTTAACTGTTGGGGGTGTTCCTGTAGTTGATAGTACAGGAATGCCCTATTTTAACTTTTAGTGGTATGATTAAAATTAAAACTTTCGTTTACAATGGCAAACCCAACGAAGTAAACAAGAATTTACAGGCAAACGAAGAATACACGGGCGTATTAAATGCAACGTTCAACGTGTTAACGCCTGTTGTTCGTTTCAGAACTCGCACGCCTGTTACGTTTAATTACGTTTACATCGAAAGTTTGAATCGTTATTATTTCGTTTCAGAAAAACAACAGGATGGCGATATTTGCACCGTTCGTTTGCGTGTTGACGTTCTGCTTACTTATAAGGATATTATCTTAAACAGTTCTGCAACGTTGACGAAAAGCGAGAACGGAAACAAATATCTTTCAAACCGTTCAAATGTGGTTGATGTTCGCCCTAATATCAGAAAACTAGATTTTCCGAATAAAGAGTTGTTAAACGAAACGGGTAGTATTATTATGGTAACAATTAAAGGTAACGTTTAATTATGAAAATAATTTATAACATATCAGACCAAACAGCTGTTATAGGTGACAAACCCGAAACGATAGAAAAAGGTGAAACTTTAAGTTTGACCTTACAGGCAAACACGGGTTATAAATTTGAACCTGTACCGTTGGTAGCTATTAGGACATCAAGTTTTCAGTATATCAACACAAACTTTGTTTTGGATTCCACAGGGAAAAAAGCAACGATTTCTTATGAAATACCGTCCAACGCATCAACTTGTACGGTTAAGGCTTTCACAATAGAAAGCGCAGAACCCGAACCCGAAACCGTAACAGTCACAAATACGTTGTCAAATTGTACTAGTTCGTTAAACGATGGAACGGTAAACAAAGGGGAAGAGATAACAATAACTTTAACCGCAAAAACTGGGTTTTCTTTTTCGGGTGTTGCACCAACTATTGACTACGAAACAACGGGCACACCGTCAACGGTTTTTAATGTAGCGAGTGACAGGTTAACGGCAACAGTAACAATTACACCAAACGACAATTTTACAATTAATGCCAACGCTTACGAAATTAAAACTTTTGTGAACGTCACATATAATTTGGCAAATTGTATTTCAAGTTTGACGGGGGAAACTGTAGAAAAGGGCAAAGAAATTACGGTAACGGTAACGGCAAACGAAAACGCAATATTTGACGGAATCACGCCAAACGTTTACTATCTAGAACACGGAATCCCGAAAACGGTAAACTTCACTTTAGATAACGAAAAGAAAACGGGGACGTTAACATTTACGCCAAATTACAATTTTACTTTGAATGCTGAGGCAAACATAATTGAACCCGTTGCAAGAAATTACGGTGCAATTAATGTTTATAAAGTAAGTTTAGAAAATTTAGATGAATTCAGTAAGAAACGTTTTTCTAAAGTAGTTGACGAAACAACAGGTGCAACGCAAACCGTTAATTTGGGTGTTTACGTGAACCGAATAAAGCGTATTTTTGCAAACGTTCCTGTAAGTGGTACGGACAATTTGAAATGTGGTAACTATGATACAAAAATAGTTGTAGATTCACCAAAAACCGATATTTTAACAATAGATTTTGGAAACGTTACCCTAACAGGGTCAAACGGTAATAATGCCGATTACGATTCAAAGATTTCGGTTTTTATCCCGTGCCGTGGTTTTGTTTCTGTTGATAGTTCATACATCAGTAAAACGGTTAACCTATCTTTGAAAGTTAACATCATTACGGGTGATGCCGTGGCGTTCCTATCGTGTGACGATGTAGTATTTCAGTTTGAAAGTTTTTCTTTGTCACGTGATGTAATATATCGAACAGGTGATAATGATTTAAATATCGTTGGCAGTGACAATTGGAACGAACAAATTTTGTACGGTTTAGAACCTTACGTTTTAATTACTGAGAATTTAACCGTAAACGTACCTTTTAACAACACGCAAGAAAACGTAACTATTGGGGACGTAACAGGGTTTGCACAGTTTGAAAACGTTAATTTGAACACGGTTAATTTGTTGGTAGATGAGTACAACACCATTATTTCAGAACTTGAAAACGGTGTTTATCTATAAAAGAAAAGGGACGGTAACAAATACCGCCCTTTTTCTTATTTGCTATAAAATTCGTTCATTAAACCTTTTTTGTAAAGGAAATCAAAACATCTGTTTTTGATACCCTTTTCGATATCAAGACAGTTAGAAAGATATTCGATAACTTTCTTTTGCGCCTGTAGGGTATCTATTACAGAGTTAAGCAACAAACCGTTATTACCTGTAGTGTTTTCTGCTACAAACTTTAAATTGTCAATGGAAACTGAAATAGAATCCTGTAAAACCTTAAAACCTTTTTGCATAACTTATTTCTTTTCTAAGTTCATAATAACCTGTTGACGTGGTTTACCGTTACGTGGTGCAACTGAAACGTGAAACCAAAAACTTTTAGAGCCTTTGCGGTGTTCTTTGATTAATTGGTCAAAACCGCCTGTTTCTCTCAGAACCTTTTCCAAAGATTCCATATCAGCGCAAATCAAATCAGCGGCTAAACCCTTTTGATGTTGACTGTTAGAAACACCCCCTACAGCCTTATTTAACACAGGACATCTAAAACCGCTAGAAATCAGAATCGGTT
>OHAY01003496.1_pt1 | contig 10728 bp, 9 predicted proteins | sample 1577191 | NCBI WGS metagenome assembly OHAY01 (sample SAMEA3541504, study PRJEB24748) | human gut metagenome | biome: human gut; feature: human-associated habitat; material: faeces | place: China | collected 2012 | reverse complement strand
ATAAGGAATCTTGATGAACTGGGACTGGGACAAGCTCCAAGAGAAACGGCAGAGGCAGAACTGGGGTAACAGCAATAACAACAGTAATAACAACAATAATAACAATAAGAACGACGAAGAGCCTCCTTTCGGCAGTGGGAGCGGCAACGGCGGCGGCAAGGGGCCGGACTACGAGAAGTTCTCCGACGCCTTCAAGCGCCTGCCCCATCTCTCCGCGCCCGCCGGCGGCAAGGTCAAGTGGATTCTTGTCGCGCTCGTCGCCGTATGGCTGCTTTCCGGCATCTATATCGTCAATCCCGATGAAGAGGGCGTTGTCCTGCGCTTCGGCAAATACGACCGCACGGTCGGAGCCGGCCCGCATTACGCGCTGCCCTTTCCCATAGAAACCGTCTACAAGCCCAAAGTCACGCAAGTCCAGCGTGTGGAAGTGGGCTTCCGCTCCGTAGGGCAGGGCCGCACTTTCCAGCAGGGGGCGAACCGTTCCCTGCCCGAAGAGTCCGGTATGCTCACGGGCGACGAAAACATCGTCAACGTACAGTTCAGCGTCCAGTACCAGATCAAGAATCCGGTGGAATATCTGTTCAATGTGACGGATCAGGCCGCCGTGGTCAAAAACGCCGCGGAAGCCGCCATGCGCGAAGTCATCGGCAACAGCCTCATCGACTCCGCGCTGACGGACGGCAAGCTCCAGATCCAGACGGAAGCCACGCAGCTTCTGCAGGAAATCCTCGACCGTTACAAGGTCGGCGTGCGCGTCATAGCTGTCCAGCTTCAGGACGTCCACCCGCCCAAGGAAGTCAGCGACGCCTTCAAGGACGTCGCCAGCGCCCGCGAGGACAAGAGCCGCATCATCAACGAAGCCGAAGCCTACCGCAACGAGCTCATCCCCAAGGCGCGCGGCCTCGCCGCCGAGGTGGAGAACCAGGCGCAGGCCTACAAGGAAACCCGTATCCGCAACGCCGAGGGCGAAGCCAACCGCTTCCTCGCGCTCCTCAAGGAGTACGAGCAGGCCAAGGATGTCACGAAGCAGCGCATGTATCTTGAAACTATGGAAGAAATTCTCAGCCGTCCCGGCATGGAAAAGCTCGTTCTCCCGAAGGACGCCGCCGATCGCGTGCTGCCGCTGTTGCCGCTCATGCAATCCGCCCCGTCCGCCGGGAAGATTGCGCCCCAAGAACAATCTTCCGGGACCCAGCTTCCGGAAGCAACCCTGAGCAGACCGAGGGGGAATAACTGATGGAAAAGCGTTTTCCCTTTCTGATCGGCCTGATCATCATTCTGGTTCTGATCGGTTCCCAGAGCATCTTTATCGTCAATCAGACGGAAAAGGCGCTGGTGATCCAGCTCGGCGATCCCGTGGACAAGGTGTTCGGGCCGGGCCTGCATTTCAAGATTCCGCTTATCCAAACCGTCGTGCGTTTCGACGCGCGCGTATTAGATTATGAGGCAAGGGCCGCAGAGGCCTTGACCAGCGATAAAAAGGCTATAGTTCTCGATAACTACGCTCGCTGGCGGATCATCGATCCCTTGCAGTTCTACAGATCGGTGCGCACGATCCCGGGAGCCCAGGCCCGTCTTGACGACGTGGTGTACTCCCAGTTGCGCGCCCAGGTTGGTCGGCACAGCTTGACCGAGGTCGTCTCGAGCAAACGCAGCGGTATCATGGCCGACGTGACCCGCCGCGCTTCGGACATCATGAAAGAGTATGGTATTGAAGTTGTTGACGTGCGCATCAAGCGCACCGACCTGCCCGCCGAAAACCAGCGGGCCATTTTCGGAAGGATGCGGGCCGAACGCGAGCGCCAGGCCAAGCAGTACCGCTCCGAAGGTGTCGAAGAAGCGACAAAACTCCGTTCCGAAGCAGACAGGGAACGGGCAGTTATACTGGCAGAGGCCAACCGCCGTTCATCCGTCATCCGTGGTGAGGGCGATGCGACGGCGGCACGGGTTTTTGCGGAAGCTTTTTCCCGGGCCCCGGACTTCTATAAGTTTCAGCGCGGGCTTGAAGCGCTCAAGAAGGGCTTCGAGCAAAATTCCCGCATTGTGATTACGAACGATGACCCTTTCCTCGCCCCCATCAGATAACCCCGGGGGTATGGAGTTTTTCAATGACGTTTTTTCAGGAAGTTTATGACCGCATCCGTTGTGCGACGAATGCCAGAACCCAAACGGAACTGGCCGCCGTGCTTGAAATACGGCAGTCAAGCATTTCGGATGCGAAGCGTCGGAATTCGATCCCTTCCGACTGGTACATGAAACTGTTCGAAAAGTTCGGGCTCAACCCCGATTGGATCAAGAGCGGCACCGGCCCGATGTTCCTGAAGATCGATCAGGTATACACGCCGGTCGAAGGCCCGCCGGAAGGGTTCCACGAGGAACCGGCCCACTATGCGGACCCCAACGCCATCAGCACGCTGACTAAGGTCTATTCGACGCAATGCGCGTATGAAGAGGGGCATCCCGCCCCGGATTTGCAGACTTCGGGCAAGATTGCCCTGCCGCAGTCCTATGTCAATGCGCAGACGCTCGTGTTTCATATCGAATCGGATTCGTTTTCCCCGCTGGTCCGCCGCGGGGCTTATGTCGGGGTGGATACTTCGCGTACGCACCCCATTTCCGGCGAAGTGTACGCCGTATACATGCCGCATGAGGGCGTGGCGCTTAAGCGCCTGTTCCTCGACGGCGATCATGACCGTTTCATCCTGAGGACGGAACAGCCCGCCCATCCCGGCGTGGCGTTGCCTCAGGACTGCCCGGGGCGTATCCTCGGCAGGGTGTCCTGGGTGTTGCAGAATGTGTAAAGCATAACCGGGGGAGGACGCTCCTTTCAAAAAGCGCCCTCCCCCGGGCCCCCACCCGCAAAACTTCACGTTTATCGAATCCCTGTTCGCGGCTTTCCCTGTTGGTCTTTTGGGCCTGTGGAGAGGCCGGGAGCAGGGATTTTATGGACTGGGAGGATTGGAGGGGCGGATAACGTTTAGAAAGACGTGGTGAGCCGTCTTTTTTGAAGAGGGTCGTTTCCCTATTCAATGCAAAAACAGGAGAGTGTTTTGGAGAGTTCCGTGATGCGGCGTACTTTGAGCGCCGTTTTGCTTTTGCTGGCGTTGGCTGGAGCGGGGTGCGCGCAGAACCGGATCGTGTACGCGCAATCCGGCGTGCAAGTGCAGCCGCCTCAATATCCGTCCTATCAGGGGTCGTACACGAACGGCGTGATCCCCTCGGCATGGCTGCCTCTGTACCAGCGCTTGCGTGCCGACGGTCTGGACGGCCCGGATTTGCCGGCGCTCTTCGCCTCAATGGGTAGGCCGTCGCAGGATCCCATGGGCCGCAAGATCAAGGAGCTGTACACCAAGGCCTTCGCTCCCAAGCCGAAACCCACGCCGCCGTCCTCAAAGCCCACAACGCCCGCCCGGCCCAAGCCGCTGGTCTATCCCGGCGTGATCACCGCCGGGAACGTGGAGAAATGCCGGGCCTTCCTTGAGGCCAACAAGCCGGCCTTCGATTATGCCGAACGGACGTTCGGCGTGCCGCGTCAGATTTCCGTGTCGCTCCTGTTCGTGGAAACCCGCCTCGGCACGTTCTTGGGCAAGGAGAAGGCGTTCTACACGCTGGCGAGCATGGCCTCATCCCGGCGGCCCGAGGCCATTTCCACGTATGTGGCCCAGCTTCCCGGCTCCACAGCGGCCGATCGCCAAAACTGGATTCAGCAGCGCATGGAGCAGCGTTCGGACTGGGCCTACAAGGAACTGGTCGCTCTGCTCAAGAATATCCGCTCGTCCGGCGAGGACGCGCTGGCCATGCCGGGCTCCATTTACGGGGCTATCGGGCTGTGCCAGTTCATGCCCACGAATATCAGCCACTACGGAGCCGACGGCAACGGGGACGGCGTGGTGAACCTGTTTACCGTGCCCGACGCCGTGGCGAGCCTCGCCAACTACCTCGCGCAGCACGGCTGGAACAAGGCCGCGACCCGCGCCCAGAAGCAGAAGGTCATCAAGACCTATAACCGTATAGATATCTACGCCAATACGATTCTCGGCCTTGCGGAGGCGCAGGGATACGTGGCGGAGTAAGTTTCCCTCCTCCGTCCAAACGGGGGAGGGTTTTCGTTTCGTCCTTCACGGAATTGTATCCGTCCGTTCGCCAAGGCGTCACGGAAGCGGCGTATCAGTTGGGCCTGTCTCTAGACGGGCCAAACTTTTATTCGGAGAATGAAAATGACGTATCGACTTTCCGGCAGGCTGTTGAACAAGGGCCTCATGGGTGCCGTGGCCGCACTGCTTCTGCTGATGAGCCTGCTGGCTCCGGCACGGGCCGAGCTGGTTCAGTTTGTCTATACCTCTGACCAGCATTACGGGATCACCCGTAAGGCATTCCGTGGGCTGGACAAGGTGTCCTCCCGCGAAGTCAACGCGGCGATGGTGCAGGCCATCAATACGCTTCCCGGGATCTCGCTTCCCGAGGACGGCGGCGTCCGGGCCGGACAGCCCGTGCAGTGGGCCGATGCGGTGATCTCCACCGGCGACATCGCCAACCGCATGGAAGGGACCGACGAGCGCCTGATCCCCTCGGCCACGGAGTGCTGGGACCTGTTCGAGAAGCAGTATATCAACGGCGTTTCGCTCAAGGACCGTGCGGGGAAGGCGGCTGAAGTGCTGGCCATTCCCGGCAACCACGACGTGACCAACGCTGTGGGGTTCTACAAGGCGATGACCCCGGCGAAGGACAACGGCTCTCTGCTCGCCATGTACAATCGCGCGAACAACACTTCGCTGGCGCCCGAAGCCTTTGACGCCAAGCGGGACAAGGTGTTCCTGAACCGGGAATACGGCGGCGTGCGTCTGCTTTTCGTGCAGATGTGGCCCGACAGCGCGGCTCGGGCATGGCTCGACGCGCAATTGGCCAACGTCCCTTCCGGAAAGCCGGTGCTGCTGTTCACCCACGATCAGCCGGATATTGAAGCCAAGCACCTCATCAATCCCAACGGTTCCGGGGACATCAACGCCAAGGACAAGTTCGAGAATCTGGTTTCCGACGTGTCCAGCGTTCAAAAGGCCAAGGAAATCCCGGTCAAGGAACACCGGGAGCTTGCGGCGTTCCTCAAGAAGCATCCCTCCATCGTTGCGTATTTCCACGGCAACGAGAATTACAATGAGTTCTACACGTGGGGCGGCCCGGACAACGACATCGCCATGCCCGTGTTCCGCGTGGATTCTCCCATGAAGGGCAATGCGTCCAGCAAGGACGAGAAGCTCCTTTCCTTTCAGGTGGTGAGCATTGATACCGACGCCCGGAAGATGACCGTGCGCGAAGCCCTCTGGAACGCCGATCCCAAGCATCCGGCGATTACGTGGGGGGAAAGCAAGACCATCGGGTTTTAAGCGCTGAACGTTGAAAGAGTGTGAAGATATTGGGGAGGGGGAGGAGAAACTTTCTGAAGAAAGTTTCTCCCTCCCCCAAACCCCCTTCTCTCCCGCTTCAAAGGCTTTCATCTTTATTGAATCCCTGCCGACAGGAGGGGAACGGGGGAAAAGGCCTGTGATAGTGCATGATTGATGCAGGAATAGTGGCTTCCTACCCTCAAGGGCGTATATTCGGCTATGGGAGGAAACCTCCTTGCTTTTTGGGGTGACGGATACGGCTCATCCCGTTTTTCCTTTGATCGGAAGGAAAGCGAAACGGTGCCAAAATCGCCGTTGAGTTCGATCCTGCTTGGTACGCTCGCACGCGAACGGCCATTGCCGTAGACCGTTTGCCTCATGTTTAGAGGCGGGTGGATTTCGCGTATCTCGGCGAGAGCTATTTTATGCCTCATGAATTCCTGAAACAGATAAAGGGGGTTGAAGTGCGACGTCCAGTTTTGGACTTTGATGCCGCCGTCCGGAAACTCCAGCATACCGTTTTCTGCGTCGATGACGTATCCTTTGGCGTTCACCCTGAAGAGAAGCAGGTTCACAATGCCTATTGCGATGAAAAAAATAGGGAAAAATGTCATGTATGCCTTGCTTCGACATGCCGTACGGGACAAGCAGGCCTATCACCGGAAAGGACACCGCACCTAGGAGCGAACGTGTCACTTTGGCCCAATCAACCACGCTGCGGCTGCAACAGAGATTGTCTTGCACCATGTCAGCCATGACACGCTCCCCCCTCACACGTGAAAGCATAAAAGCGGTACGATCGTATCTTATTTTGTTTATTTCGATACTATCGTATCGAATTTCTGTCAATACATTGTGTACCTTGATGGAATGAAAACCTATCCTCATTTATTGGAAACCACTGGCATTACAATCGAAAAAAATCCGAAAAGAACGAAAGATGACCAAAACGGCCCTCGCGGCCTTTTCGGATTTGCAGGATTGCTATGTCCGTGGAATCATAAAAGGAAAAAGGAATCCCACCATCACCGCGATCTATTCCATCTGTGAAGCCCTTGGCCTTTCTCCTCTGGAGTTTTTCAAGAGGGTGACTGATGAATTGAACGGACTGAACAAGCCAAGAAAAAATCTCCAGTAAAGGCAAGCGACAGTACGGAAACGCCCTTTCATGATCACAGTGTGTTGTGGAAAAAGGGAAAAGGCTCCGCACGTGTGTTCGTGCAGAGCCTTTTGCGGCGGAACTCTTGCCGCGCGGCCTCCCTGTCGCAGTTTTTGCGGGGAGGGGCTTTTGGGAAAAAGCCTCTTTCTCGGTATCTGTTACGCCTTCGCCTTGTGCTCCGCCGTGCAGGAGGAAATGGTGGCCTTGGCGACGTTGTTCGAATGATAGCCGATGTGCTCGATGATCCCGAGAATATCCACATAGACAAGGCCCGTTTCGGAGTCGCATTCCTGCTTGTCCAGCCGCTGGATGTGGCGGTTGCGGAGTTCGACTTCGAGGCCGCGCAGCTTCCCGGCGATGGGGGCGACTTCGCGCGCCTTGTCGGGGTCGTCGTTGATGAAGCCGTCCAGCGCGGTCACAATGGCGTGATGGGCTTCGGCGTACATGCCGGAGAGTTCCGTCATGGCCTGCTGGGAGAAATCCTTCGGCCTGTTCTGGCGGTACGCGTAGTACTCAAGGAGCTTCTTGCCGTAGTCGCCGATGCGCTCGATGTTCCCGGAGCTGGCGACATACAGCGTCAGCACGCGGGCCGCGTCATCGGAGATCCCGGCCTGCATGATGTCTTCGGCATAGGCTTTGACGGCCTTGTGCAGTTGGTCGATTTTGGCTTCGGTCTCTTCGATCTTGGGGATGAGGTCTTTCTTGTCGTTGAAGAATACTTCCTGAACCGAATCAAGAAGGTGGATGACCAAAAAGCCCATGTAGGCACATTCGTTTTTGACCGCTTCCACAGCGATGCCGGGGGTGGCTTCGATGAGCTTGGGATCAAGATACTGGGCCCCTTCGACGACCTTATGGGCCTTGTCGGGCAGGAGCCTGCGGATGAGCGCCGCGAACGGCTTGACGAAGGGCAGGAAGATGATGGTGTTGAAGACGTTGAACAACGTATGGGCGTTGGCGATCTGGTGGGCGATGCCCGTAGCCGTCATGGCGATCAGCTCTTGGTAAAGCGGAAGAATGGTGAGGAAAATGCATACGCCAATGACGTTGAAGAGCACATGGGCGGCACAGGCCTGTTTGGCGGTCCGATCCGTGCCGATGGAAGCGAGGACCGCGGTGATGGTTGTTCCGATATTGTCACCCAAGATGATGGGGATGGCCGCGTGGAGGGGCAAGAGGCCCTGTACGCCGAGGGCGATGGTCAGGCCGACCGTAGCGGCGCTGGATTGGACAAGGAGGGTAAGCAGCGTTCCGGCCAGAACCCCCATGAGCGGGTTGTGGCTGAACATGAGGAATAATTCCTTTTCATTCCGGAGGAAACTCATGGAGGATTCCATGGTCTGCATTCCCACGAAAAGCAGACCAAAACCCAAGAGGCCGTTGCCGGCGTACTTCTGTACCTTGGAGCGTCCGAAGAAGGAGAGAAGCACGCCTATAATAATGAAGAGGTAGGCGTAGTCTTGGACTTTGATGGCGAGGATCTGGCCCGTGATCGTGGTCCCGATGTTGGCGCCCATGATGACGCCGATGGCTTGCGTCAGGGTCATGAGCCCCGCGTCGACGAAGCTGACCGTCATGACCGTGGTGGCGCTGCTGCTTTGGATGAGAACGGTGACGCAGGCACCCACCAGCACGCCCATGATCGGCGTTTTGGTCAGTGTTCCGATAAGCTGTCGCAATCGGTCCCCGGCTATCAGCTGTAGGGCCTCACTGATCAGCTTGATGGCGAAGAGGAAAAGCCCAACGCCGCCAAGAAGCTGAATGATGCTTTGTACAGACATGAAGACGCTCCTTAGAATTTGGTTCGACTCTTGCCCCATGAAAAGATGAACTGTCAAGGAAATTCCCGGCGAATTCGAATACTCGGCATTCCGAAAAGGGGGAACCGTATTTTTTTAGAGTATCATGATAATAAAATACCCTTTATTTATCGCGTGTTATTTGCCAGCGTCGTTCGTGGTGTGGAAAAAATGCCGATTTTCCCAAAAAAAAGCTTGCCAGCCATCCTGAATTTCGCTAGTTACATCGCTGCACGACGCGGAGAGGTGTCCGAGCTGGTCGAAGGAGCACGATTGGAAATCGTGTGTACTCAAAAGGTACCGGGAGTTCGAATCTCCCCCTCTCCGCCATAAATTTTGAACCCACTGGAAACAGTGGGTTTTTTGTTTTTGGCATGAGCTTTATTCCCGTGGATACAGTTCAGGGATACATTTGGAGCTCACCATGCCATCTGTCGGGGCATCTTCTCACTCCCGGTACCGTTCCTACCTGACGACCCATCGCGGTATTCTTTATTTCCGCATTCTTGTACCCAACCACCTGCAATCATTGATTGGAAAACGAGAGATCAGACGTTCTTTAAAGGGTCTGGACAGCCGTACCGCCCGTACCAAGGCGTTGCGGCTCTCGCTTGCTGCCCAACATTTTTTTGCCCTGGCTGACGATCTTGCCCATGAACGGATACATTCTGCACAGGAAAAATCTGTTCAATTATTTGGTATTACAAAAGAAAACATCAAATCCGTGGGTACATTTCTATTCGATTCCACATTGAAAAAAGACCTGTCCCCCGCTTCTTTGACCCTCCTGCTCCCTTCTTTTTTGAGGGAGCAGGAAGGAATTGTCTCCTCTACAAAAATTTTTTCTGAAAAAGTTGAGGCTACCGAGACTGACGGGGCAGGGAAGGAGGACTTTTCTTTTCCAAAAGAAGAAACACCTTCCGTGGAACCAACAGAGACAGTTCGCCGTAGAATCAAGTTGGAGGAGAAGGGTAGACTTCCGAATCTCAGGGAAGCTTTTGATGTCTACGTCAAGGCCAAGACGCTTACATGGTCAGCCGCAAGTGCCAAGGACATTCCTCCTCAGGTGCGGCAGTTCGTGGAAATCGTGAGGGAACTGGAGCACGGTCGGGATATTCGCGTGGATGAACTTTCTCGTGAGCACATCCGAAGCTACTTCGATACGCTGAAACACCTGCCCTGCCGCCTTTGCGGACAGAGGCAGTTTACGGGCAAAGGCTGGCTTCAGCTTGCCGATATGGGCCGCTCCGGGCAGATCGAATGGCTTTTAAGCGTGAAGACGATGGAAGTCCGCCAGACAAACGTGCGAAGTTGCGTCAACTGGTGTGAGTTGGAGTATCGCGGAGCTGTACAGGCCAAATACGTGAACTCAGGGTTCCCGAAGGTTCTCTCCGACAAGGACATCAGACGAAAAGGCGTGAAGCGAGAGGCGTTCACACAAGATGAGCTGAAAGCCCTTTTCGGGGATATGGGAAAGTACATTCAGGCAACGGAAGGCGTATCATCACGCTTCTGGGCTCCGTTGATTGCGCTGTATTCCGGGATGCGGCTGGAGGAGATTTGTCAGCTCCATCTTTCCGATATCGTGAAGGTGGATGGAGTGCTGTGCTTTTCCATCAATGAGGAAAGCGGGAGCTCCGGGTATGTGAAGCACGTCAAGAGTTCAGCCGGTATCCGCAAGGTGCCTGTCCATCCTCATTTATGGGATGAACTCGGACTGGAGAAGTTCGTTGCTTCCAGATGGGCGAATATTCCGAAGGAAAAGTACACATCGACTCTGCTTTTTCCTGATTTACAGGAAAGAGTAAACGCCGTGAACCATGCCACCGTAAAGTTCGGTTTCCGTCCTGACGCACTGGTTTACGCGCTATCGCTGTTCTGTAGGAGTGGGTGGTCAACATGGTGAGCCGAGCACCAAGGCTTTCCATAGCTTCCGCCATACGGTGATCGAGTATCTGCACAAAGAAGCCCGTGTGGACCTTTCTATGCTTCAGGCCGTTGTTGGGCATGAGATGGTGGATATGGGGGTAACGGAGAACTATGCTGGTGACTGGCCTGTGAAGACGTTGTTGACGGATGTCATGCAAAAATTGAATTGGATTTCGTTTTTCCGGAAAAAGTTAGAACAATTATCTAGTTAGAATAATAAAGAAACGTTGTTCTCCACACTGAACACAGGTGCTTGACATTAGACGCATCGCACGCTATGATTAAAAAATAAAAATTTATTTTAACTGTGAGAATCTACATGATGTAATCGTAACATTTTATTTTAATTATAGAATACCCAGATGCTACTTTAGCTATCGTTAGGGTTTTCTGAGCCTCAATGAGCAATTTTTAAATTGTTCTTTGGGGTTTTTTGTTTTTGAAACTTTGTTGGCTATTT
>OHAY01003489.1_pt1 | contig 10737 bp, 8 predicted proteins | sample 1577191 | NCBI WGS metagenome assembly OHAY01 (sample SAMEA3541504, study PRJEB24748) | human gut metagenome | biome: human gut; feature: human-associated habitat; material: faeces | place: China | collected 2012 | reverse complement strand
GGAAACCGGCTTCCGGCGCACACGCCCGCCATTCCTGCCATGCAGCAACTTTCATCTCACGCATTGTAACTTGTACGTAACGCTTTGTTTTTCTTTTCCTTATCTGGCTTCAATCCGGATTGCGGTTGCCTTGCCCGGGTTCAGCTCCACGCTCAGTACCAGTTTGCCGCTGACGTTGGTCTTCATGCCACCGACCGATACGCCGTCTACATATACCTCATACTCACGCTCATCCTCTAACTGAATGGTAATCTGAGCATCCTTCTCGCCCTCAACCGAAAACTGTACGGAAGTATCTCCCGCCTGGAAATGATTGACTGCCGTGCCCGGTACCGACTCATATACGAACATTCCGTTGCGCTCCAGCTTGGTAATCTCGCCGAATGTTTTTACCTTATAAAGATCGCCCTGAAATTCAAAATCCTGCAGCTTGGACTTTGCTGCTAACATATAATTGCCAAAACTGATGGTTCCGTCATCCTCGATGCGGATTAACTCGCTAACTACTGGCATAATGCTTTATCCTCCTAGTATCCTTTTAATCAATATCGCAACTGCTCCGCACTTACACAGTTACTCAGTAGTATCATTTTAACACACTTCGACCGGGTTTACCAGTCTTTTCGCTTCCAGCCCTTTAGACCGTCTCAAATTTCAGCTGATCGCCATCTTTTTCAATCCGAACCTCTGTTTTTTTCCGGATCGTGCCTTCCAGGATCTTCTCAGAAAGCTGATCCTCGATCTGCGTCTGGATCGTCCGGCGCAACGGTCTTGCACCATATTTGGAATCATATCCCTTGTCTGCCAGGAAATCGATCGCATCATCTGTGATCGTGAGCGTCATTCCAAGCTGATCCTCCGTCCTTTTCTTGATGCCGCGCAGCAGAATGCCCGCGATCGTCTTGATATTCTCCTTCGTCAGAGGATGGAATACTAAAATCTCATCGATTCGGTTTAAAAACTCTGGCTTAAACATCCGGCGCACTTCCTCCATCACGCGTTCTTTCATAAACGCATAATCCGCTTTCTCACCGCTCTCCGACGAGAATCCAAGCCGCTTCGGGGAAATAATATTTTCAGCGCCCGCATTGGAGGTCATAATCAGAATCGTGTTCTTGAAATCCACCTTCCGTCCCTGTGCGTCCGTAATGTGCCCGTCATCGAGGATCTGCAGCAGAATGTTAAATACATCCGGATGCGCTTTTTCAATCTCATCAAAGAGAATAACCGAATATGGATTGCGACGCACCTTCTCGCTGAGCTGTCCGCCCTCCTCGTAGCCAACATATCCTGGCGGCGAACCGATCATCTTGGAAACGCTGTGTTTCTCCATGTACTCCGACATATCAACGCGGATCATCGCATTTTCCGTGCCAAACATCGCCTCCGAGAGTGCCTTGGAAAGCTCTGTTTTTCCGACACCCGTCGGCCCCAGGAACAGAAACGAACCGATCGGCCGCTTCGGATCCTTGAGTCCCACACGACCACGGCGGATCGCACGCGCCACGGCGGATACAGCTTCCTCCTGTCCGACCACACGCTCATGCAGAATGGACTCCAGTTTCAACAGCCGCTCTGACTCTTCTTCTGCCAGCTTGCGAACCGGGATCTTCGTCCAGTCAGAAACAATGTCCGCAATCTCATTTTCACCGACCACTAACTTGCGTGAATTTTTCTCTTTTTCCCATTTTTCACGAATCTTTTCAATCTTTTCCTGCTTTTTCTGCTGCTTCTTCTTGATCTCACCGGCTTTCTCATAGGCTTCAGCCTTGATCGCCTCTTCCTTCTGGCCTTCGAGTTTTTTGATCTCCGCTTCGAGCTTTTTGATCTCCTCCGGCTCCGTATATACAGTCAGACGCAGCTTCGAGGATGCTTCATCGATCAGATCGATCGCTTTGTCCGGCAGGAAACGGTCATTGATATATCGGGCAGACAGGCGCACCGCTGCCACCAGTGCCTCATCCTGGATCGTCACCTTGTGATGTTCCTCATAGCGGCTGCGAAGCCCCTTCAAAATCTCGATGGATTCCGCCTCCGTCGGCTCATCCACCATAACCGGCTGAAACCGGCGTTCCAAGGCCGCATCTTTTTCGATGTATTTGCGGTATTCTTCCAGCGTCGTCGCACCAATGAGCTGAATCTCGCCTCTCGCCAGCGACGGTTTCAGGATATTGGAGGCATCGATCGCGCCCTCCGCGCCGCCTGCGCCGATGATCGTGTGAATCTCGTCAATAAACAAGAGCACATTTCCACTCTCCCGCACCTCGGCAAGTACCTTCTTAATCCGCTCTTCGAACTCACCGCGGTACTTGGATCCTGCGACCATGCCGGACAAATCGAGGCTGACAACCCGCTTTTTCGCGATCGTCTCCGGTACATTGCCGGAAACAATGAACTGCGCCAGACCTTCCACAACCGCCGTTTTTCCGACGCCTGGTTCCCCGATCAGGCACGGATTATTCTTCGTCCGGCGGCTTAAAATCTGAATAACACGTTTCATTTCCCGTTCCCTGCCGATGACTGGATCGAGCTTTCCGTCCCGCGCCATCTGGGTCAGATCCCGGCTGAAATTGTCCAGATTCGGTGTATTGCCTTTCTCCGGGCGCACCCGTCCTGCTGCCGCATCTTCCGCTGCCTCGGACGGCGCATCATCGCCCATAGCCCCCATCAGATCCACATATAATTTCTGAATATTAACATTCATTGTATTGAGTAAACGGCACGCAGTTGATTTTCCATCCTTGATGATGGCAATCAGGATGTGCTCCGTTCCAATCAGAGGCGCTTTGAAAAAAACCGCCTCATCATAACTCGCCTGCAGCACGGCGCGCGCCCCCGGCGTATACTCAATCTGTCCCTCTACCTGAGTCGCCACTGCCGGGCTTATCAGACGCTCCATCAGTTCCATGACACGCTCTTCTGTCACATCATGTTCTGCCAAAACCGCTGCCGCCACGCCAGTTCCCTCTTTTATCAGTCCTAAAAGCAGATGCTCCGTCCCCACATAGCCGTGTTCCAGCTCCTGCGCTGTCTCGACTGCCAGACGGATCGCTTCTCTGGCCTTCTGAGTAAAACGATCGATCATTTTACTGTTCCTCCTGTTTCTTTTTACTTTACACCAGCTTCGGCAGTTCCTCACGCAGATACCGCGCCCGCTCTGCCTCCAATTCCTCACGTCCCAGCGGCTTGCTCGAACGTTTCTGTAAGTTTGCCGGCTGGATGCCGATCATCAGGCGGTAAATACTCACAAATTCTGCCGGTTTTAACAGCCCGTCCGCGATGCCCGCCCAGACATGAGATAGAAATGTCATCGCTTCCTTGAGCGTCATCCGGCGCGCATATTTCAGAACGCCGTAGGACTTGTACGCCTCATCCTCCCGCTCCAGGCGGTGCCTCGACAGAGAAACCTCGCGGAACTGATTTTCCTGCGCCGAGAGCTGCCCCGCCACGTTAGCTACCAGCTCCAGAATCTCTTGTTCGGTGATGCCGAGTGTCTTCTGATTGACTACCTCGTACAAATCGCCGTAGTTTTCATTGCCTCTGCCATAAACGCCGCGCACGGTCGTGCCGAAACGTCCCATATCGCCCAGAAGTTCCTGAAATTTCTTATTCATCGTCAGAGACGGCAGATGCACGACCACAGACGCTTTCATTGCTGTTCCGACATTCGTCGGATAGGACGTCAGATATCCATATTTCTCATTAAATGCATACGGAATCTTCTCGTTGATATAATCATCCAGCGCATCCGCTTTTGCATAACATTCTTGCAGATCGAGTCCCGATGCCAGCACCTGTAACCGGATATGATCGTCCGCATTTAATACCATGCTGACCCGCTCATCCTCCGAACAGAGGATCCCGCCCGGCGTCGTCTTCTCCGCCAGCGTGCGGTTTAAAAGCCGCCGTTCCCGCAATGCGGTGCGGTCAAGCTTCTCCATCAATTCCAGATCTTCATATTCATAAAACTGACCGTCCCGGTCACCCAGATCGCGGAAATTCTGTTTTAAACGGGCAATCATCGTCCGCGCCTCATCCGGCTCCAGACGGCTCGGAAATTTATATTCCTCCCAGTTCCGAGACAGACGCACCCGACTGGAAACGATATTGGACGCATCATTCGCCACTTCCTCAAACCATTTCGTCATGTCTCATCTCTCCTTCCAGACTGTGTATCTTATCCCGGCAGGCAGCAGCCGTCTCATAGTCTTCTTCCTGCAACGCCGCTTCCAGCCTGCGTTTCAGCTGCTTAATCTGCTCTTCCGGGCTGAATTCCAGTTCTCCTTTCTTCGTCACCTCTGCAGCCGCCTGACTGCGCGGCTGGATCTTCGGATGTTTGCCGGTATGGCTCGAATTTTCCTGCAATTTCTTAATTTTCTCTCCAAGCAACGGATCAAACACATGATAACAGTCCGCGCATCCGAAACGGCTGTTCTTGATAAATTCTTCATACGTCGTGCCGCAGGTCGGGCATACCACATCCTCTTTCGGTGCCTGGCTGGCAGACGCATCCGTCAGTCCCAAAAGGCTCGAAAGCAGTTTTCCAAGCGGAAATTCTCCCTCAATCAGTGCCGAGTACGGTCCCAGATCCATCTCTTTCGCGCACTGGGCGCAGAGATTATGCTCTGTCTTGACGCCGTTAAACACTTCTGTATATTTAATATTCGCTTCGCGAATCCCACATTTCTCACACAGCATAATTTATCCTCCCAACATACACATCCCGCAACGGTTCCAATACACAAAAATCATCGCCCGCAGCCGGAACCTGCTATTCCGCTGTAAATGCGTCATAAATGGAATCCACCAGATCGTGAACCTCCTCGCGGCTCACATTTTTACAGACACCTCTTGCCAGAATTACACTGAGATCCCGGCGCATCTCCGAGATCGTCCGCATCTTATCCGTGTCAAGTGCAATCACTGCCCCGCGGCGGCGGTCCACACGCAGAAAACCTTCCTGTTTCAGTACAGAATATGCCTTGTTGACCGTGTGCATGTTAATTCCGATGTTATCCGCTAACTGGCGCACGGATGGCAGCGTATCGCCCTCCCGGATCTGGTCGGTCGCAATCCCGATGATGATCTGGTTTATGAGCTGAATATAAAGCGCTTCCTCACTGTTAAAATCAATCTCTACAATCATACTCCACCATCTTTCATTCTGACGGCAGACCCCGTTTCTAAATACAGTCAGCCGCCTGTTTTATCATTTGTTATATAGATTGTATAACAAACAGGTGTTTTCGTCAACTGTAAAACTATGTTAATTGTGTGAACTTGTTACAAAAAACCGATATAAAAGAAAAGACAGATACCCGCCAGAAATCTCCTGGACAGATATCCATCTTTTCCTCTTTTATTTACTGCGGATCGTCGATATACTCAAATCCATCCTCATCACGCCGATCCCGCTCTAACCGGGCTTTTGCCTCGCGGGCGCGTCTGGAACGCTCTGATTCCGACTCATATCTCGTTGGGCGATCACCGTATTCCTCCCGTTCCAGCGTGTAGTAAAGCTCCGAGCGGGATGCCGGGCGCACATAAATCGCCGGGCGCGCATTCCGGCGTTCTCCCGATGCTGCAGACTCTTTCGCCGCACGATGCGCCGATGCAGGCGTGTAATCGCGCTGCAGGCGGCTTTCTTTTGCTGAAACGGCACGTTCCCGTTCTGTGCGTCGGCTTTCTGCCACTGCCTGGCGTTCCCGCTCTGCACGGCTTCCGTCTGCCGAAGTTCTGCGAGGACGCTCAGTACGGCTTTCCTCTGCCGCATCTCTGCGGGTGCGCTGCAGACGTTCTTCTTCTGATGCCTCTCTGCGGACACAAGCCGGACTGCTTTCTTCTGGCATTTCTCTACGGACGCGTTCGGAACGATTTTCGCTTCCTGCTTCCCGGCGGCGTCTTTCCTCCGGCATCCGTTTTGCGCGGTCTGCCGATGCTGCTGCCTCCATACTCCGCTCCCGGCGAACCGGCTGGGACGCGTGCCCCTCATCCCTTGTCCGGCGGACCGGCGGCGTCTCGCGCTCCTCTTCCCGCTCCCGGCGGACCGGTCTTGTCTCCAGCGTCTCTTGGGTTCGGCGCGCACTCCGCCGCCCTTCCTCCATCCGCTCTGCGGACGGGCGGCGTCTGTCATCCGCTGCCATGCGCTCCTTCTCACTCCGCGCTGCCGGTCTTGCCGGCATCATTTCCCCATCTTCTCTCTTGTCGCGCCCAGTGCCTCGTTTCACCCGTGCGTCTGCCGCCGGTCGTGCATTCGGCGATGACGGACGACGCTTGGACCTCTGTCTGCCTCCGGCTGCCTGCGCTTCCTCTCTCCACTCTTTCCGCTTGAGCAGAAGATTGATCACGATAAAGAACAAGATTACACACGCTACGCCCAGAACCGCAAGCATGACAAAGCGAATATTATAATCCCTGCAAAGTGCGTTGTACTTATCTACAATCTCTTCCACTTGTGCATCATCGTATTTAGTTGCCAGAGACGGATCTTCAAAATACCGTTGGAAGGTCTTTTCTGCAATATCATACCGATACAGCGACTTCTCGCCGCTCTCATTCATACCATATACGACACAATACTTCTGCTGTTCATCGCTCTTCCACACCCAACCCTGCACTTTATACGTGCCGTTTAACTGAATGGTCGTCTCCATAAATCCATCCGGAATCTGAACCGACTCATCCGGTGGAAGCACCAGAATCGACTTTGCTGTCACATCGATCGTCACATACGGCGATAACACACCGGATTCCGGTATATAAATATAAAACGCACCATTTCCATCGGCACCCTGCAAATACAGAAGCGTCAGGTCATTGCCATTTCCACACTGGACCTCTGAACCGCCATAAGTACAGGTAGACTGCGTATATCCTTCCGGAAGCAGGGAGGCATCAAATTCCGTCGCCACCGTATAGGAAACGCCGTCTATTTCCACATCCAGCCCGTTTGTCACAACCGGCGTTGTCCCAACTGCCTCTGTTTCAGCCTCTGTCTCCGCCTCTGACGGCACATCGACCGTATCGAGCTTATTGACTGTGATCGTGTAGCTCTTAGTTGTCTGTCCATCCTCCGCCGTCACCTTGCAGACAACGGTATTAGCACCTACCTTTAAGCCGGAATCACCGCTGACAAGGACTTTCGCCTTGCTGTCCTTCGCACTCGCGCTGACCGCCAGCTTATCGACGCTGGCTCCTACCTGCGCCGTATAGGAAGTCACATTTGGCGAAAATGCAGGGGAAAGTGTTCCTGGAGAAATCTTCAAGGACGAAAGCGCCGCTTCCGCCGAGGAGGTTGCCGGTGCTTTTACTTTGACGCTCGCCGTCCCCGTTTTAGAAACTGTGACTGCCTGTGCATCTGAGTCATAGACTTCATAACTTCCCACAGAGATCGACGTATTTCCCGCCTGCACTGCCTTGAATTTCAGCGTATAGGAAAATGCCTTCGTCGAATTGGAATCCATCGTTCCAACCAGGCGGACGGAACCTGCACCGCCGCTTGCGTTATTTCCGCTCACAAACTCAATGACCGACGGATCATAGGAAAGTACCACGTCGGATGCCCCTAGATTTCCATCCTGAGAGGAGATCTTCACATTGACGCTGAACTCCTGCCCCACCGTCGCACTCGGATCGGAAAATGAAATTTTTGCGCTGGATGCATAGGCGCTGATCCCGCCAACCGGCGCCGCCACCGTCAGCATACCTGCCGCAAGTATACCTAATATGATATTTTTAAACCTTTTCATTCAACTGCCCTATCCTATATTCTTTATTGGTAACGGTTCCATATCTGCACCGTTGCCTTTCTTTACAAATTTTCACGTACCCGCTGCCATCTCTCAAGACCAGCCGCAGGTACGTGAAATATCCCTACAGTCCCAGAATCTTCTTCTGCATCAGAAGAACATCCAAAATATCTACTTTTCCATTTCCATTGAGGTCGGCGCGCGCGATTTCTTCCGCTCTTAACTTTCCAAGTCCCAGTATCGACCGCTGTGTCAGCAGGACATCCATGATGTTCAGCTTACCGTCGCCGTTGACATCCCCGCGCACCAACGATGCCGCATGCGTTCCCGATGTGGACTGGGATGGTACCGCCGCGCTGGTCGGCGACTGGCTCCCCTGCGGACTGCCGGCGCTCCCGACAGACTCCCCATTTGGCGCAATCAGGGTTCCGGAACCGCCGCTCCCAAATCCATTCACATTCGATCCCGGTGCAGGCTGACCGGAAGGAGAGCTTCCTGAACTGCTTCCCGAAGAGGTCGGACCGACAATCTGCACATCCGAACCGCCGGAGGAAGAATTTCCTGAACTGCTTCCTGAAGACATGCCCGGTCCCGTCGCTGGACCGCTAGAGCTGCTTCCAGAGGAAACGCCGCTTCCAATCGAGCTTGAGTAGGTCGGACCGCCTGACTGGCGCACTACGTGAAGGACGTAATTTCGCAGATTTCCATTTGCCGCTTTGACCGTCACGGTGATCTCATTGACACCGCTCTGCAGATCGACCGTTCCCGTTCCGGCAATCGTTGCCTTGGAATCAATCGCGCTCGCTGCTACCGTCACGCTTGCCACCGACGGATCCACGATCAGATCGTAGGACTCTGTATCTCGGTTAAAGGTCGGTGTCAGTGCAAATCCATCGACACCCAGCGCCGACAGCTTGTTGTTCGGGCTGCCGTCCAGCGTCGGTTTGACGCAGGCGCCCGCCGGCATGTTTTTATACACCGGAATCGAGAACTCAAGTGTTGCATTTGCCAATGCCGTGATCTTCGAAAGCGTCAGTCCTTCGGCAGCTGCCGCCTGCACGTTCGTCATGTACTGGTGTTTATAAAGGTTGCTGCCCTGCACATTAAATTTCTTTAAGTACAGCGTATCCTGCCCTTTTTTTACATAATTCTCGCCATAATAAACCGAACCGCCGCGGATCGATTTCTCGATGCTGTTCCACGGGCGCAGATAGCTTCCCGACTGGGATGCCCACCAAAGTCCGCGTTCTACCGCACTCATCGAGCCGGACTGATATGCCTCTATATTAAAGAAGTTATAATATCCCTGATAGCCGGACACCGTTCCGGAAATACTGCGTCCGGTTCCCTGGCTGCCCTGTTCCTGCAGAATCATCGACGCCAGAATATATGGATTGACTCCCGATTCGGATGCCGCATTCATGATGATATCTACATAGGAAGTACCGATTGCAGACTGCTGCGCCACTCCCGCGGAAGTTCCCGAACTGCTGTAAGTGCCACTTCCCGGTGCACTTGTTCTTCCGCTGCTAGTTGAACCAGAAGTTGTTCCGGTTGTGCTGCTTCCCGGTGCGCTTGTACTGCCACTGGTGGTTCCAGCCGTGCTGCTGGTTGTCCCCGATGACTTATTCGATGTGCCGCTGCTGACCGGCGCCGTCTCCCCGTCTGCATTGTTGGAAGAAAATCCATCTCCCGCCATGCCCGGTCCATTGGTCGCTGCCACCCGCTCCGTCTTATGATCGCTGATCGAAGCAATCGGAGACGACAGACCGGCGCTGCTTCCGCTCGAACCTGACGAACTTCCCGGTCCCGTCGCTGAACCGGAAGAAGAGCTTCCTGAACCGCTTCCCGTACCGGCCGACACCGTGCCGGAAAGGAATGTTCCGCTCACCATGTTCTGCAGCCCCGTCTTCGTGTGAAGCGAACTGTCATACGACTGTTTCATGAACTGGTAAATATATTTATCATTTAAGAAATTCCGCGGATCCATATAATAGGCGATAATATCCGAAGACGCCTGTACCCAGGAGCTTCCGTCAAAGCCCGGCCAGGTTCCGGTTCCCCAGTCATACGCACCTGTCTCGGTCGATTTCCAGGACGAAATGCTGCTGCTCGCAACCAGGTTCCGCCCGATCACGCTTTCATTTTTCAACGCTGTGTTCCAATCCAGATTTGTCTGGAACGCCGTGAACGTCCAATTCGGATATTGTGCATGCAATTCCCGGAGCCCCTGTTTATAGCTCTCCGGAAATCCCTGCTTTGTCAGATAGCTTTCAAAATCCGAATCCGATTTGATCGCAGTCGGAAACTTTATGTATTTGCTCGAAACATAACCCGTCTGCTCACCGCCGCTTCCGCTATATCGTATCTGATACCATACGACGCCATCCGTTCCCGTCTGCTCACCAAGTACTGTAACTGGTGCGCCCTTGGACAGCTTCGCTAGTGCCTGATACGAAGTGCCCGGACCACTCCGGACATTCAGGTTTGTCGCATTGACCGACGCGGTTCTCTCTTCCGCATAGCTGACGATCCCCAGCAAAGACTCTGCTGCAGTACCTGCCAGCCCTGGGTTGACCGCCATCACAGCGCCCAGCAGAAACGCCGCCGCCCGTTTCCCCAATAACTTCCATTTTTTCATCCGTCTATCTCCTCATTCTGCTGCGGTTTCTGCAATTCATCCTCCGCAGCGGAATTCTTATTCTGTCTGCCGCCGTATTTCCAGACAGCCGCTCGACTATTTTCCATCTTTTTCACGTTTTTACAATCGTATCTATTATAATGAAAAAAGACCATATGTGTCAACCTTACCGAAAAAACTTCGCAAAATTTGGGGTCTTTGCGTGAAATTGTAAGATTTTCTTAATTTTTAGAAGCAGTATAGGTTGGCTTCGAAATGTTTTCCAGATACATGATTTTTGAATGCATGACCGCATGAAAAAGAATGTGCCTTGGCACATTCTCGCGCCGAGCGCGGTCGCTTGCGACA
>OHAY01003488.1_pt1 | contig 10741 bp, 6 predicted proteins | sample 1577191 | NCBI WGS metagenome assembly OHAY01 (sample SAMEA3541504, study PRJEB24748) | human gut metagenome | biome: human gut; feature: human-associated habitat; material: faeces | place: China | collected 2012 | reverse complement strand
CCCTGCAGCGGATCTACGGCATCGCCTTCCCCAAGAAGGAGGAGCTGGACGCCTATCTGGAGCGCATCGAGGAGGCCAAGCGCCGGGATCACCGGAAGCTGGGCAAGGAACTGGGCCTGTTTGCTTTCCGGGATGAGGCCCCCGGCTTCCCCTTCTACCTGCCCAAGGGCATGGTGCTGAAGAACACCCTGATCGACTACTGGCGTCAGGTCCACAAGAAGTGGAACTATGTGGAGATCTCCACTCCTCAGATCATGAAGCGGACTCTGTGGGAGACCTCCGGCCACTGGGATCACTACAAGGATAATATGTATACCACCGTCATTGACGGCGAGGACTTTGCCATCAAGCCCATGAACTGCCCCGGCAGTATTCTGGTCTATGAGCTGGAGCCCCATTCCTACCGAGACCTGCCCCTGCGGTACGGTGAGCTGGGCCTGGTCCACCGTCATGAGCTCTCCGGCGCGCTCCACGGCATGTTCCGTGTCCGCTGCTTCACCCAGGACGACGCCCACATCCTGCTGGCCAAGGACCAGATCAAGGATGAGGTCATCCGCATCGCCCGCCTGTTCGACGAGGTCTACTCTCTGTTCGGCCTGCCCTACAAGATCGAGCTGTCCACCATGCCCGAGGACCACATCGGCACCCGGGAGGACTGGGAGAAGGCAGAGAACGCTCTGGCCGACGCCATTACCTCCATCGGCAAGGAGTATGTGGTGAACCCCGGCGACGGCGCGTTCTACGGTCCCAAGCTGGACTTCCACATTCAGGACTCTCTGGGCCGTACCTGGCAGTGCGGCACTATTCAGCTGGACTATCAGCTGCCTGGCCGCTTTGATCTGGAGTATACCACCAGCGACGGCGGCAAGGACGTGCCCGTGATGATCCACCGTGTTGTGTTCGGCTCCATCGAGCGGTTCATCGGCATCATCACCGAGCATTTCGCCGGCGCCTTCCCCGCATGGCTGGCTCCTGTTCAGGTGAAGATCCTGCCTGTCACCGACCGTGCGCTGGATTATGCCAAGGATCTGTCTGACGCATTGGACGGCCAGGGCTTCCGCGTGGAGGTGGATGACCGCAACGAGAAGATCGGCAAGAAGATCCGTGAGGCCACTCTGGAGAAGGTGCCCTATATGATCGTTGTGGGTGACCGGGATATGGAAAACAAGACGGTCTCCGTCCGTACCCGCGCCGGCGAGGATCTGGGCGCTATGAGCCTGGAGGACTTCACCGCCAAGCTGAAGGAAGTTGTAGACTCCAAGGTGATTCAGTAAGTTGCTCTTAGTTAAACTGCACAAAACACGCCCCGCTGGTTTTCCTGGCGGGGCGTGTTTTTGCAAGACGGACATTTGTTTTGCAAGACATTTGCGGAAAAACGCAGAGAATAGCGTGAAAATGCAAGATGAATACTTGAACATTGCAAAAAATCACCAAAAAGAGAAAATGACCCTTGCAAAATGAATGATATACATGTATACTATGCACATACTTACGGAAACACCCTTGAAAAAAGCACCGGGCGTTTCCACCTAATTCAACTGTGAAAGAGGGATTTGGAATGAAAAAAGTGTTTTCTCTGATTCTGGCTCTGGGCCTCATCGCTTCTCTGACTGCCTGCGGCGGCGGTAACGCCTCCGGCAATGAGACTGGCGACAGCGCTCCCGCTGCTTCTACCGCGAAGCTGCGCTTCGTCACCGGCGGCGAGTCCGGCACCTACTATGCCTTCGGCTCCGTTATCGCCCAGCACGCCACCAACAATACCGATGTGTCTGTCACCGGTCTGGTTGGCAACGGCTCTAAGTCCAACGTGGAAGAGCTGGCAGACGGCAACGCAGAGCTGGCCTTCTGCCAGTCCGACGTGATGGCCTATGCCTACAACGGCACCAACCTCTTTGAGAACCCCATCGACTGCTTCTCCACCGTGGCCGCCCTGTACATGGAAGATGTGCAGATCGTCACCACCGATCCCAGCATCAAGACCGTGGCTGACCTGGCCGGTAAGAACGTGTCTGTCGGCGCTGCCGGTTCCGGTGTGTACTTCAACGCTGTGGACATCCTGAGCGCTTATGGTCTGGGCGATCTGGACGCTGACGGCAAGTTCACCAAGATCAACGCCACCTATCAGAGCTTCGGCGACAGCGCTGACTCCCTGAAGGACGGCAAGATCGACGCCGCCTTCATCGTGGCCGGCGCCCCCACCACTGCCATCATGGATCTGTCCACCACCAAGGCTGCTTATCTGGTGTCTCTGGATGACGCCCATATCGACGAGTTGCTGGCCGCCTCTCCTTACTACACCAAGCACGTCATCCCCGCCGGTACCTACAACGGTCAGGACGAGGATGTGACCACCGTGGCTGTGGGCGCTGTGATCCTGGCCCGTGACGATGTATCTGAGGATGCTATCTATGCTCTGACGGCTGACATCTTCGACAACGCCCCCGATCTGATCAGCAGCCACGCCAAGTACGGCGAGCTGTCCACCGAGTTTGGCGCTTCCATCACCTCTGTGCCCTATCATCCCGGCGCTGCCAAGTACTTCGCCGAGAAGGGCTTCGATGTGGCAACCAAGTAAAGATCTGAACGGGATCTTTACAGCATCACCGCCATTTCCATACCTATAAGTATGTCATTCAGGCTGCGGCGGAGAAATCCGCCGCAGCCGTGAGTGGTTCTAAAGAGAAGCACAGCTCTCCGGAACGGAAGAACAGAGCGCTTGCTGCGGACCAATTTACAAGAATTTACCCCGATCCCCGGTTGAGAAGGACAGAGATCCGCTGCCCCTGTCAACTGCGGATGTGAGAAAACGATCAAGGAGGAGACCATATGGGCCTGTTCAAGAAAAAAGACCCCATTGTTGAAGTGGAAAAGGCACTCGACCACGAGGTGCACGAGATGGAGCATGATATCCAGGCGGACGTGGATGCGGTCATGAAGAAGTATGACCGGGAATCTAACACCCGTATCTGGGAGGGGGCTCCGAAAATCGCCCTGCGGGTGCTGATGTCGGCCTTCTCAATCTATTGTATCCTGATGACCCTGTTCAGCAAGGCACTTCCGGAGCGGCGGCTGTCCCTGTTTCTGGGCTTTATCATCATTATCGGCTATCTGGTGTATCCCGCCAGAAAAGGTGCTGCCCGGGTGAACCATGTGCCCTGGTATGACTGGATCCTGATGGTTCTGGGCGCTGGCAGCTTCTTCTATTTTGCCATCAACGCTTTCTCCATCATTCAGTTGGCCACCAAGCTTCAGCCCATCCACATCATCGTCGGTGCCATCGGTATTGTGGTACTGATCGAGCTGTGCCGCCGGTGCGTGGGCCTGCCCATTCTGGTGGTGCTGGGCCTGCTGCTGATCTACACGTTCTATAACCAGCTCAGCTGGGACCCCAGCTTCTACAAGGCGCTGAAGAACATCGTCTATAAGCTGTTCTACACCACCAGCGGCGTCATCGGTACGCCGGTAAGCGTCTGCTACACCTACATTGTGCTGTTCATCATCTTTGGCGCATTTCTGGAGCGCACCGGCATCGCCAACTTCTTCATCAGCTTCGCCAACCGTCTGGCGGGCTGGTCTTCCGGCGGCCCCGCCAAGGTGGCGGTCATTTCCTCCGCCCTGTGCGGCATGGTGTCCGGCTCCTCCGTGGGCAACACCGTGACCACCGGCTCCGTCACCATCCCCATGATGAAGAAAACCGGCTACAAGCCGGAGTTCGCCGGCGCGGTGGAGGCCGCCGCCTCTACCGGCGGTCAGATCATGCCCCCCATCATGGGCGCAGCGGCGTTCCTGATGGCAGAGTACATGAATATCCCCTATGCGAAGGTAGCTGTAAAGGCCATCCTTCCCGCCGTGCTGTACTTCACCGGCATTTTCATTGCCGTCCATCTGGAAGCCAAGAAGCTGGGACTGAAGGGTATGCCCAAGTCCGAGATGGTCTCCTGGGGCGAGCTTGCCAAGCGTGCCTATCTCATCATACCTCTGGCCTTGCTGATCTTCCTGGTCTCCTCCGGCAGCCGCACCATGCAGTTCTCCGCGGCGGTGTCCATTCTGGCCGCCATCGTGGTGGGCTTCCTGAACAAGGAGGAGCGGCTGACCTTCGGTAAAATCGTGGAGGCACTGGAGGCCGGTGCCAAGGGCGCCATCACCGTGGCTGTAGCTTGCGCCATGGCCGGTATGATCGCCGGCTGCATCACTGTCACCGGTCTTGCTTCCATCCTCATCAACGCCATCGTGCAGATGGCAGGCGACGCTACCATGATCGGCCTGCTGCTGACGATGATCTGCTGCATCATTCTGGGTATGGGCGTGCCTACCACCGCCAACTACTGCATCATGGCTTCCACCTGTGCCCCCATTCTGGTGCAGATGGGCTTCCCTCTGGTGGCGGCTCACTTCTTCGTGTTCTACTTCGGCATCGTGGCGGACATTACGCCTCCGGTGGCTCTGGCTGCCTATGCCGGAGCTGCCATCGCCAAGGCCAATCCCATGAAAACCGGCATCAATGCCACCAAGCTGGCCATCGCAGCCTTTATCGTGCCCTACATCTTTGCGTACAGCCCCGCTATGCTGTTTGACAACGTGAGCAGTGCATTTGAAGTGGTGCAGATCGTAGTCAGCGCCCTCATCGGTCTGTTTGGTGTGGCTGCGGCTTTGAACGGCTTCGTCTATAAGAAGATCCCCATGCTGTTCCGTCTGGCGATGGCTGCCGGCGGTCTGTGCATGATGATCCCCGGCACCGCATCGGATGTGGTTGGCCTCGTGATGGTCGGCGGCATCGTGCTGATCCAGCGCATGAGCACCCGGCGGCTGGCTGCCTGATCTCCTGAAAACAACAAAAGTGACCGCACTGCCCACAATCCCGGGCGGTGCGGTCTGCTGTTATCAAAAAGTTTTTGCAAAAAAGGAAACCTTTTCGCAGTTGAATCCGTCTATTACAAATGAAAGCGGTTTTGATGGAATTTGTTACTGTTTTGTTGTTGATTTACCCTATTGGCTATATTAACATCAGTGAGCGAAGGTGAATATGCCTGTCGGCAGCCCTGTTTGGGCGCTGACAGCACTGGATCGGAAACAAGCGGGCCTCAGCCCGGAGAATCGTAAAAGGAGAATATGTCATGGCAGAGATCATGGAAGAGAAAAAGGAGCTGACCCCGGCGGAGACAGCCGCTCCGGCGTCACCGGAGACCCCGGCGAAAAAGCCGGAAAAAAGCACGGCAGACAAGAAAAAGCGGCGGCGTACGATCCGGCGGATCGTTGCGCTGGTGGTCGTGGCCGCCCTGATCGCAGGCGGCGTGAAATTCTTCAAAAAGAAGGACGGCAGCAGCGAGGTAGGCATGGCGACGGTGTCCTACGGCGCTATCAGCTCCGAGGTGGACGGCAGCGGTCTGGTAAAGGCCAAGAACAGCGAGACTATCAGCCTGACCACTGCGGGCACGGTGATGGATGTATTCGTGGAGGAGGGACAGAAAGTGGAGCAGGGGGACCCCCTGTTTACCATTGATTCCCCCAATGCTGCCACGGAGGTCCAGAAGGCCCGCGATGAGGTTGAGGGCTATCAGAAGCAGATCAATACGCTGCAAAAGGACATTGCGGGGCTGAATCTTTCTCCGTCCTACGCCGGAAAACTGATGGATGTTGTGACACTGAACCCCGGCGACGAGATTAGCAAGGGCACCAAGGTCGCCGTCCTCGCGGACGATACCCGGATGCGGCTGGAGCAGTATTACAGCTACGCCTACGCCGGGGAGCTGAAGGCGGGGCAGAAGGTGCAGGTCTCTATCCCTGCCCTGATGACCACCGTGGAAGGCACGGTGGAGGCTGTTCACATGGTCAGCCGTATTACCCCGGAGGGTTCTAAGCTGTTTTCCGCCGAGATCGTGATCCCCAACGAGGGTGTGCTGGCCAAGGATATGGTGGCTACTGCCACTACGATTGTGAACGGCGATACCGTGTATCCCTACGAAGCCGCTAAACTGCAATATTACCGGGTGGGAGATTTGAACTCCACCGTCAGCGGCACGGTGATCTCCAGTAATCTGGTGGACTATCTCGCCGTAACGCCCGGTCAGGTTCTGGTGCGGATCGACGGCGAGGACAGCGAGACGGAGATCTTCACCGCACAGCAGAATCTGGAAGAGGCCCAGAAGAAGCTGGAGGCCGCCCAGAAGAATCTGGACAACTGCAATGCGGTGGCTCCCATTTCCGGTCAGGTTATCGGTCTGTCCGTGACGCCGGGGCAGGAACTTCAGGCAAACAGCACCCTTGTGACCGTTTCCGACACCTCCACCGTGACCGTCAGCGCCACCGTGGACGAGCGGAACATCAGCTATATCAAGACCGGCATGCCCGTGAACCTGGACCAGTGGGGCACCAGCGCCTTCGGCACGGTGGAGACGGTGAGCCTTTCCAGCACTGTGAATAACGGCGTGGCCTCCTATCCCATCACCATCTCCGCGGACAACACGGACGGCAACCTGCAAGTCAACAGCTATGTGAACTATCAGATCCAGGCCAGCCAGAACGACAACTGCCTGATGGTGCCCATCCAGGCGGTGCGTACCGTGGGGCTGGAGGATGGTTCTTCCGCCACCGTGGTCTATGTGCAGGCAGACAGCCGGCCGGACAACGCGCTGGAGCTGCCCTATCAGGACGAGGAGATCCCCAGCGGCTTCTATCCCGTTCAGGTGGAGATCGGTATTCAGGATACATATAACGTGGAGATCAAGTCCGGCGTAAATGACGGCGACACCGTCTTTACCCAGATGATAACCGATCAGGCGTGGGGTTAAGCCATGGCGAAACTGATCGAACTGCGGGACGTCTATAAGATCTACGGCGAGGGCCTTGAGAGCGAGGTCCGGGCCCTGGACGGCGTTTCGCTGGATATTGAAAAGGGCGAGTTCGTGGCGGTGGTGGGCCAGTCCGGCTCCGGCAAGTCCACCATGATGAACGTGCTGGGCTGTCTGGACATCCCCACCCGGGGCACTTACCGTCTGGACGGCGTGGATGTCCGGGAGCTTTCCGACAAGGAGCTCTCCCGCATCCGCAACAAGCAGATCGGGTTCATTTTCCAGCAGTACAACCTGATCCAGAACCTGACGGTGCTGGAAAACGTGGAGCTGCCGCTGATCTATCAGGGCATCGATCCCATTGACCGGCGGGAGCTGGCGATACAGGCGCTGACCCGCGTGGGTCTCGCCGACCGGGCGCAGCATAAGCCTACCCAGATGTCCGGCGGCCAGCAGCAGCGTGTGGCCATCGCCCGGGCCATTTCCACCCATCCGCCCATCATCATGGCGGATGAGCCTACCGGCGCGCTGGATTCCCGGACGGGCCACGAGGTGCTGGGCTTCCTCCAGCAGTTGAACAAGGAGGGCAGCACCGTCATTCTCATCACCCATGACAACGGGATCGCCGCCACGGCCCGGCGCATTGTGCGGATCGCGGACGGCAAGATCATCGAGGATCACCCCCAGGAGGTGAATTGGTATTGAACATCGGGCAGGCATTTAAGATGGCGTGGCGGTCCATCTGCGGCAAAAAGGGCCGCAGCGCCCTGACCATTCTCTCTATTTTCATCGGTATTGCCGCCGTTATGACCATTGTCTCCACCATGGAGGGCATGAAGGCAAAAACCATGGAGCAGTTTGCCGCCATGGGTGCCAACCGCATTGAAGTGAGCGTTTATGCCTATATGTATGATGAGGGCGGCAACCCTATCAGCAAGGACTATTTTACCGGATTGTACCGCTTTTGCTCCGGACTGAAGGAGTCCATTATTGGCATTACCCCCAAGGGCTCATCCAACGCTACGGTGGTATACGGTACGAAAAACAGCTCCACAATGGAGTGGAAATATGACCAGCAATACAACGTGGTCAGCGGTCCCCCGCAGATCTACTACGGCTCCGACCAGTACAGCGCCTGCAACAATCTGGCAATCGCAAAGGGCAGAGACCTTGCGTGGCTGGACTGCGAGAAATACAATCAGATCTGCGTGCTGGGCGCGCAGGCGGCGCGGGTCTTTTTCGGCAGCGCCAACCCTGTGGGACAGATCATGAAGGTCAACGGCAACAACTTTGAAGTGGTGGGCGTGTATGGCGCCCGCGTGGAGCCGGATACCCCTTCCGCTTACCAGACGGATAACTTTATGATCCTTCCCTACACCGCTACCCGGTTGCTGGGGGATACGGCCCCCACAGAATTTTTGGTAAAGGCCAAGGATGACGCCAGCATGAAAACCGCCATCACCGAGATCGGTGGGTATCTCTCCGGCGTGGTGGATCAGAGCATGGGCGGCTATCAGGTGCAGAAGGAAGGCTACTGGCAGGATTATCAGAACCAGCAGCTGACTATGATCTCTCTGGTGCTGGGCGGCATCGCCGCCATCTCCCTGCTGGTGGGCGGCATCGGTATCATGAACATCATGCTGGTGACGGTGACGGAGCGGACCCGCGAGATCGGTATCCGCCGGAGCCTTGGCGCACAGCGGAGCAGCATTGTGGCCCAGTTCCTCATCGAATCCGGTATGCTCTGCGGCATGGGCGGCATTGTGGGCATTATCTTCGGCACCATCGGCAGTCTGGCTTTGGGCAAGATTTTGTTCCAGATGACCATTTTCCCCGCCACTTGGGTGACGCTGGCGGCCTTCGGCCTTTCCGTGGCGCTGGGCGTGCTGTTCGGCAGCTACCCGGCGGCAAAAGCATCGAAACTCCAGCCTGTGGAAGCCCTGCGGGCGGATTAAAGGAGAGAGACTTATGAAAAAACGAATTTTGACCTGGCTGCTGGCGATCAGCATGCTGGGCTCCCTGCTGACGGTGCCTGCCGGGGCGGCGGCTGTCACCAAATTTTCCGACGTCAGCGACAGCTATACCGCCACCGCCGTGGAAACTCTGCGGCTCATGGGTGTGCTGGACGGCTACGGCGACGGTACCTTCCGCCCGGACACCGTTCTGAACCGGGCACAGTTCTGCAAAATGGCAGTTTACGCCATGGACGGCAGCGGCGAGTTGGGACGGTATTCCACCGTCACCATTTTCCCGGACGTGAAGCCCTCTCACTGGGCGTCCGCCTACATCAATATGGCGGCGAGGAAGGGGATCATCTCCGGCTTTGCCGACGGTAAGTTCAAGCCCGGCCAGACCGTGACCGCCGGACAGGCGGTGACGATCCTCATGCGGGGCCTGGGCTACAAGGACGAGGACATGGGCGGCGTGTGGCCCCAGAGCTACATGGCGGAGGCCCAGACCAACGGCCTTTTGAAGTCCACCGGTATCACCTCCGCCTACGCGGGCCTGACCCGCGCACAGGCGGCCAAGCTGTTCCTGAACCTCTTTGAGGCCAAGCACGGCAAGGGCGAGGCGCTGTTCAACTACAAAGTGGGCGAGGAGGTCTACCTTACCGCCGTGGACGGCGGTAAGGGCACGATGACTGCCGGCGGTAAGACGTATACCATGGCGCATCCCGTTGCCTCCACCAGCCTCATCGGCTCCAAGGGCAAGGCGGTCCTCAACAGCGCCGGCGAGATCCTGACCTTCCTGCCCATCACCGGCAGCAATGGCGTTTCCAATGCGGCGGTCATCATCGGTGCCAACGGCTCTGTTGCCGGACTGGACTCCATGGCGGGTAACAACAGCTACCAGATTTACAAGAATGGTTCCCCTGCCACGGCAGCAGACCTCAAAAAGTATGACGTGGCGACCTACGCCTCCGCTACCAATTCCATCATTGTCAGCGATACCCGGGTGTCCGTCTACTACGAGGACTGCAAGCCCTCTCCCAGCAGCCCCGCCACCATTACGGTGCTGGGCGGCAAGGAACTGAATGTTCTGCCTACGGCAGTGGATTCCCTGTCCAAGCTGAAGCCTGGCAAGCAGATCGTCCTTCTGCTGACGGCGGACGGTCAGGTGGCCGGTGCCGAGGATGCCAACAACACCGGTGCCCGGGGCAATGCCATGGCGGTGGTGTCCGAAAAGGGTGATGTGCAGTTGGTCTGCGGCGGTGCGCTGCTGAACATCGGCACAGCGAGCGAATACGCCGGTCAGGTAGTGTCGGTGTATGCCGACAAGAGCGGCCTGAAGCTCAACAAGATCTCCGGCGGTGTCGGCGGTGACCTGCTTCCCAAGGAAGGTACGCTGGGCGGCAGAAAGCTGGCGGACAACGTTATGCTCTTTGACGGCGGCAGACAGATCGCCCTCAGCGAGCTGAGCCAGACCGGCGTCAACTCCGGCCGCGTCTCCTATGCCCGGACCAACTGGGCCGGTCAGGTGGACTTGATCGTGCTGAATAACGGCCTTGCAGGCGATATGATTTTTGGCCGTGCGATTGTGGACAGCAAGTATGATCCGACAACCGGCAAGGAGACTGACCGCACGATCACGATCGTTTGCAGTGATACAGAAAAATATACGGTTTATAGCGGTAACAGTGTCAGCACTGGTGCTTTTGTGGCTGCAAGTATCAAAAAGAGCGTGAATGACAGGCTCATGTTCACCAGATTTGATACCATGAGCAAGCTGAGCAACGTCTCTTCCAGTGCCTGGATCGGCAAGACGGCAGTGAACTTCGGCAGCCGGACCTACGAGGTCCCCTCCAATGTTCAGTGCTACAACGATGACACCGGCAAGTGGATGACGCTGGATGATGCCAAAGCCTACGGCGACACCATGAACCTCTATGTTTATGACGGCGTGGTCCGCATCGTAGAGATCAAGGCGTAAAAAAACCTGTGGCCTGACGGCTC
>OHAY01003481.1_pt1 | contig 10771 bp, 8 predicted proteins | sample 1577191 | NCBI WGS metagenome assembly OHAY01 (sample SAMEA3541504, study PRJEB24748) | human gut metagenome | biome: human gut; feature: human-associated habitat; material: faeces | place: China | collected 2012 | reverse complement strand
TCAGAAGAAGCCCTACCCAGTATGCAGGCATCGCCGTTGTCATAAAAACAATCGCCCGCATGATGCGGTCAAACACACCATCCTTATAAACGGCACAGAGCACTCCAATCGGAATGCTCAGTACCAGAACCATCACAAACGATACACCCGCAAGCTGCAGAGTCGCCGGAAGACAGCGCATCAGTTCGCCCGCAACTGTACGGCTCGGATTGACATAACTGATTCCAAAATCTCCCCTCAGACAGTCAGCCAGCCAGGAAATATATCGTATCAGATATGGTTTGTCCAATCCAAGTTCCGCCCTTACCTGTGCCACCGCTTCTTCTGTAATAACCGGTACCTGGCGGACGCGCAGTGCCACCTCCGCCGGATCGGATGGTATCAGGTTAATAAACACAAAACACACAAACGAAATGATAATAAGAAGCGGAATTGCCGACAGGATTCGTTTTATGATATATTGTTTCATTTATTTTTCCTTTATTTCTTCTCTCCAAAATAGAAATCAGCGAACGGAACCTCATACTGAGTCTGTGTAAAATGAAAGCCCTGCAGATCCGAACGGTAGATTGCCTTATTGCACTCATAAGTAAGCGGAATATAGACCGCATCCTCATGCAGACGGGTCAGCACAAATGTATACAGCTCCTGACGCTGCTCTTCATCCGTGGAAACCAGGATCTCTGTAATCGCATCATCGATATCTGCCTTATCTTCCAGTCCCTGCTGTGCCGCAAAATCTCCATAAACCGGAGCGCGCATCGCCGCCAGGGAGGACTGCGGGTCATACGGAGTTCCCCAGCAGATATTAAATACCATGTCAAAGTTTCCAGCCTTCATACTATCACGGTAAGACTGTTCTTCCTCTCCATGAATGTTCAGGGAGACACCCAGCTTCTGGTATTCGCTCTGGAGGTACTCCGCAATCGCTTTTTCCGTCACACTATCGCTGTTATAAAGCAGCTCCAGTTCCATTTTCTGGCCGTCTTTTTCACGTACGCCGTCTCCAGCCAACGTCCAGCCTGCTTCCTCCAGCATCTTCGTTGCTTCTTCCACATCATACTCATATGGGGTCAGATTGATATCGCAGTAAGGAACGGTAGATGCAAACAGTGTATCCGCCGGCTGTTCCAGACCATAAAAAATACCTTCTGAAATCGCTGCTTTGTTTGTCGCATGCTGAAGTGCCTTACGCACTTCCTTCTCATCCAGAATATCACGGGTTGTATTCAGTACAATCTGCCGGGTCGAGGTCGGATCCGATAACGCAACCGTAAAATTGTCATTTCCCGTATACTGGTTAATTGCATCCGCATCAATCATATTTTTACCGAAAATCAGATCAATTTCCCCTTTTTCCAGTGCCATGATACGCGTCTGATTATCCGGTATTACTTTTACCGTAATCTTTTTGATGGACGGCTGCTCCCCCCAATAGTTTTCGTTTGCTTCAAATACTGCATACTCATCTGTCACAAAATCGGTCAGGACATATGGACCTGTTCCAATGTATTCGTTTACGCCATCCTTTGTGCTTCCGTCCTTCATCGCCTTCGGAGAAATCATTGCAAACGGACGGGTAACTCCCAACTCTGTCAGCAGAGGATAGTACGGCTCCGACAGTTCGATCACAAAGGTTTTATCATCCGGAGCCGAAACCCCAACTAGAAGATTCATCATTTCCAGCCAGGTGTGACGATCTTTGTTTTCAATGATTGCATCAAAGTTTGCCTTGATCGCGTTGGCGTCACACACCTCTCCGTCCGAAAATTTCACTCCATCACGGATGTGGAACGTGTAGGTCTTTCCATCTTCACTGATATCCCAGCTCTCTGCCAGGCAGCCCTCATACCCATTTTCTGTAATATTGACTAAGGTCTCGTAGAGCATTTCCTGTGCATACATTTCACCTGCATACAGATGTGGATTCAGATCACGGATATCCCGGTAATTAACAAATACCAGTTCATCCTTCGTGCTCTCTGCCGATGCACTCTGCTCTGATTTTGTCCCTTCTGTACGGTTTGAAGCGTTTCCGCCACATCCAGCCAAGACAGCCACGGAAAGAACACCAGCTGCCGCTATGAGTCTTTTACTTTTTTTCATATATGTCCTCCTGTTATGCCTGACGCAGGTTTGAAAGCCTGCATCTCTTTTATCTACTTTGTTAAAACAATTCGTTTTTACCGGCAGATAAAAGGATAACATAGTTACGCACAACTAACCACTATCGTTTTACAGGGGGATTGCTATAACGATTTGTTATATCTAAACAATTAAAGCATTTTTTTGAAATGTTCTAAAAACCACGCTGCCTCCGCACTCAGCTTTTCTTCATTCTGGTAAATATATCCGATTACCAGAAATGGTTCACTATTCCGGATCTTCAGATTACGGATTGGATATTGTTTATAATCCTCATATAAAAAATCAATTCCCAGGCTGCAGATATCGCTCTGCATCAGGAGATTCATTGTCATATGATCGCTATTGGTATGTACAACCGTATTCAGCATATCCGTGCTGATCGCTCCCAGGCTCACATGGTTTAAATGATGCTCCATTGAGAAAAAATCCCGGATTCCGCTGACGAATTTTAACTGCGGAAGCTCGGTAAAATCGATACTCACATCCTCATAACGCGGATGATTTGGTCCCACATAAACACAGGCAGGTTTGACATCCAGTTCCTGAAAAGACAATTTTTTGTGGGACAAAATATGCCGGAATGCCGGAACCTGTTTCTGTGCTACATACACAATCCCCAACTCCGAAATTCCCTGGGATACCTGATCACTAATCTCCTCCACACTGCCTTCCCGGTGGGAAATCTGGCACTCGCAGCCATATTTCTTATAAAAATCTGTCAGAAGCCTCGCAATCATGTTGCTCGGGTAGGTAGAAACGGTAAATTTCCGTTCCTGCGTATCTTCTGCCAGCGAGTTAATAAGACTCACATGATTTAAAATATTGTGTGCATACTCCCGGACCGTTTCTCCATATGGGGTAACCCTGAGCCCTCTGCTTGTCCGCTCAAATAACGCACGCCCCAGCTCCTGTTCCAGCATCCCGATCACCTTGCTGACATTCGGTTGGGATGTGTATAGGCATTCTGCTGCCTGATTAAAACTACCTTTTTCACAGGCAACCATAAAATATTCAAGCTGTTTTAATTCCATTGAAGTCCTCCTTCTGTTGTTCTCCATTCCACCTTATGTTAGCTGTAACTAACCAAAATACAAAAATCAAGAGGCACACAGCTTGCACAGCCTATGCACCTCTCTTTCGGTTCCAAAAGTGCCTACCCGCGGACAGTAACCCCTTTTTCGCTAAAAAACGATCCGCAGTACAATCACAATTCCCAGATAAGCCAGAAGAATCAAGTAGGTAATCCGGTCTCTCCTCTCATAATGCAGCGGTTTCATCTTCGTGCGCCCACTTCCGCCCCGGTAGCAGCGCGCCTCCATCGCCATCGCCAGATCCGTCGCGCGGCGGAACGCCGATACGAAAAGCGGTACCAGAATCGGGATCATGCTCTTTGCCCGCTGTACGAGATTGCCAGATTCAAAATCAGCGCCTCTCGCCATCTGTGCCTTCATGATCTTATCCGTCTCCTCAATCAGGATCGGGATAAAGCGCAGCGCGATCGACATCATCATCGAGATCTCATGCACCGGCACATGGAGACGGTTCAAGCATCCCAGACTCCGCTCCAAACCGTCCGTGAGCTGGTTCGGGGTCGTCGTCAGCGTCATGACAGAGGAACCAATCACCAGATACATCAGGCGCAGACCCATGAAAACTGCCAGCCGCAAGCCCTCATGCGTCACTTTTAAAAATCCAATCTGGAAAATAACCCGTCCGCTCGTCAGAAACAGGTTAAAGCTGATACTGATAAGTAACAGGAACACGATCGCCTTGAGTCCCCGCACGATAAATTTAAATGGTACGCGTGAGGCACGGACCGCCATCGCCAGAAATACGGTCGCTACCGCATAGCAGAGCAGGTTATCCGCGAAAAATAATGAAATAATGTAGATCAGCGTTCCAAACAGCTTGGTACGCGGATCCAGCCGGTGAACCACTGATTCGACCGGATAATACTGTCCGATTGTGATATCCCGTATCATTGTTTCTCCCTCCGCTTGTTATACAGCGCCAGAATCGCCTCCCGCGCCTCTTCTACCGTCGTGATCGCGTCGTCGATCGGAATCCCGCGCTCCCGAAGTCCCTGCACCACATAAGTGATCTGCGGCGCAGCAAGACCGATCGCCTCTAACTCCTTGTAATGGCGGAATACCTCCTTCGGCGTATCGTCAAACATCTTCACGCCGTCGTTCATGACCATGATGCGGTCCACGTAGCGCGCCATGTCCTCCATGCTGTGGGAAACCACCAAAATCGTCAGCCCGTGCTCCCGGTTCAGGCGCTCGATCTGGCCTAAAATCTCATCGCGCCCCTGCGGATCGAGTCCCGCCGTCGGCTCGTCGAGGATCATCATCTCCGGACGCATCGCCAGTACACCCGCGATCGCGACGCGGCGTTTCTGTCCGCCGGAAAGTTCAAACGGGGACTGCTTATAAAATTTTTCATCCATGCCGACCAGCTTTAAGGCATGGCGGGCACGTTTTTCCACCTCTTCCTGCGGAAGCCCCAGATTTTTCGGTCCGAAACAGACGTCTGTAAAAATATCTGCCTCAAAGAGCTGGTACTCCGGATACTGGAACACCAGCCCCACTTTACTCCGCAGATCCTTTAATTTATAACCCTGGCTGTAAATGCTGACACCCTGATACTTAATGTCGCCGCTGGTCGGCTTGATCAGACCGTTTAAATGCTGGATCAGGGTTGATTTTCCCGATCCAGTGTGACCAATCAGACCGACAAATTCGCCGTCCTGAATCTCAAAACTCACGTGCTTTAATGCCTGGCGCTCTAACGCCGTGCCCTCGCCGTAGGTGTAGCACAAATCTTCTACCTGTATTGCCATCTCTATTCCTCTTTCAAAAGCGGTACCAGTGCGTCCAGAAGCTCCGATTTGCGAAGGATTCCATCTGGAAGCGGAATTCCCTTTTTCTTAAGCTCCCACGCAAGCTCCGTCACCTGCGGCACATCCATCCGGTATTGTTTTAGTTCCTCCACGCGGGAGAAAATCTCCTTCGGCGTGCCGTCCATCACGATATGACCGTCATCCATGACGATCACGCGGTCTGCATCGACCACCTCTTCCATATAATGGGTGATCAGCACCATCGTGATTCCTTCCACCCGGTTTAACTCATGGACGGTGCGGATAACCTCCTTGCGTCCGTTCGGATCGAGCATCGCCGTCGGCTCATCGAGCACGATACATTCTGGTTTCATCGCCATGACGCCCGCGATCGCCACACGCTGCTTCTGTCCGCCGGACAGATGGTTCGGGGACTGCTTGCGGTACATCGTCATCCCGACTGCCTTTAAGCTCTCATCCACTCGCTTCCAGATCTCCTCGGTCGGAACTCCGATATTTTCCGGACCAAATCCGACGTCCTCTTCCACTATATTTCCTATGATCTGGTTATCCGGGTTCTGAAAGACCATGCCCGCATTTTTGCGGATATCCCACAGATGCGCCTCGTCCCTCGTATCCATCTCCGATACAAAAAGCGTACCGTCGGTCGGGCTCAAAATGCCATTGATCTGCTTGGCAAATGTGGACTTGCCGGAACCATTGTGTCCCAGGATCGCCACAAAGCTGCCTTTCTCAATCTCCAGATTCACATGATCCAGGGCGCGCTTTACTTCCTCTACCTGCCCCTCTTCATCGCGTCTTATATAATCAAATACAAGATTGACCGCTTTTATGATATTCATGTATTTTTCCTCCACAGTATGTCCGCCTGACCGGACATTACCGTTCATTGTAGAAGAATTTTCCCCGGTAGTCAAGCGGTTGTTCCGAATTGTTATCCTTTTTTAAAAATAAGTTTACTTTTTATCCACCCGCCCCAGGTACAGACTACCTATTTGATCGCATATTCCGCGTAAATCTCAAAGAAATCCGCGTCATTTTTCTCGAACTCCGAGGTCAGATCCAGACTGTCCCAGAGCCCGCTGCTGTAAGAAACGGAGATCGTATTGCTGAACCGGTCGTAGATCTCCTGAAAGGCGCGTTTTTTCCGCTCCTCGTAGATGCGCTCCTTGCGCGCCGCCGTCTCGTCCTCGTCATAATCGTCCGTACATTTGAGCACATAGTACGCGTCGTCCGCATGGATCACCTGGCTGACTGCGCCCTCGGCAAGGGAAAATGCCTCTTTCTCATAGGCATCCGACTCATCACCGCGCCCCAGCACCCGGTCACTCACCGTCAGCCCCGCCTCCTCGGCACAGGACTGGAAATCGGCATCTTCCTGCGATGCCGCCCGCTGGAAGGCGTCTGCCTCGCTCTCATCCGATGTCTTTATCTGACTGACATGGATCACCTTTGCCTCACTGTCGCTGACCTCCAGCGCCACATTGTCCGTGAGCTGTCCCGCCAGCTTCTCCGCCAGACCATAATCCTCATAGATATGCTGGACATCCGCCTCTGTCACGCCCATCGAGTCAATCGCCGACTGCGGCAGACGCCCAAAATACTCGGCTGCTGCCCGGTCCATCGCCGCCCGCTCCTCTGAAGTCAGGGAAATCCCCCGATCGGCTGCCAGCAGGTTCATGATTTTCAGCTCATCCATAAACGAACGGATCTGTTTTTTTAGATACGTTTCAAAATCATCGCCCTTTTCTCCAACTGAAACGCCCCAGATCTGATCCGTACAGACCTCCTCATAGCGTTTTTTCTCCGTCATAGCGATCACCATCACTTCCGCGCGGGAATAACCTTTTTCATTCTTCTTTCCCACCACGATCGTGCTGCCGTCCGAGCCGCATCCAGTCAAAAGCCCCAGGCTGAGCGCCAGCCCCGCAAGCAGGGCACACGCCGCCCGATGGATATGGTTTGTCTTCCTTTTCTGTTTCTGCATGGATACTCCCTTTCTCCTGCATATTTTAGCAATTCCTGTCACATATTCTCTCTGAGCGGCTGATTTATCTCAGTCGAGAAGACTCCCACCTCTTCAGGTGGTGAGTAATAGCAAATTTGTCTCAGTGGGAGTCCATTCTCCGACTGAGATAAACGCTCCGCGAGGATGCGCAGTGATTCTGTAAAGAATATGTCAGCTTACGCTGACCAGAATCACGCGCCAAGTCTCACGGACGTTCGACTTGAATAGAACGCAGAGATAGAGAGGAAAGAGGAAACATGCCCTGTTTAACAGAAAATTATGATGTAGCGGTCGTCGGGGCGGGACACGCCGGCTGTGAGGCGGCGCTGGCAAGCGCGAGACTGGGACTCGAGACGATCGTGTTTACCGTCAGCGTGGACAGCATCGCCCTGATGCCGTGCAACCCGAATGTCGGCGGAAGCTCGAAGGGCCACTTGGTGCGCGAGCTGGATGCGCTCGGCGGCGAGATGGGAAAAAATATAGATAAAACCTTTATACAGTCCAAGATGCTCAACCAGTCTAAGGGACCGGCGGTGCATTCGCTCCGCGCGCAGGCGGACAAGCAGGAATACACCCGCCAGATGCGCCGTACCATGGAAAATACCGATCACCTGACGATCCGTCAGGGAGAGGTGGCAGAGCTGATCGTGGAAGAAGGTCAGATCAAAGGACTGAAAACGTACTCTGGCGCGACGTATTACTGCAAGGCGGTGGTGCTGGCAACGGGAACGTACCTGAAAGCGAGATGTATCTATGGCGATGTGAGCAATCCGACCGGACCGAATGGTCTGCAGGCGGCAAACCATCTGACAGACTCCCTGAAAAAGCTGGGAATCGAGATGTTCCGTTTCAAGACGGGCACACCGGCGCGTGTCGATAAGCGCAGCATCGATTTTTCTAAGATGGAAGAGCAGTTCGGCGATGAGAGGGTTGTGCCATTTTCTTTTTCCACCGATCCGAAGTCGGTGCAGAAGGAGCAGGTGTCCTGCTGGCTGACCTATACCAATGAGAAAACACATGAGATCATCCGCAACAACCTGGATCGATCGCCTCTCTTTTCGGGTGCGATCGAGGGAACAGGTCCGCGTTACTGTCCATCGATCGAGGATAAGGTGGTAAAATTCCCAGATAAGAACCGTCATCAGGTTTTTGTCGAGCCGGAGGGAATTTATACGAATGAAATGTATCTGGGCGGTATGTCCAGTTCCCTGCCGGAGGATGTGCAGTACGCGATGTACCGTACCGTGCCGGGACTCGAAAATGTAAAAATTGTTCGAAATGCATATGCAATTGAGTACGATTGTATCAATGCACGCCAGTTAAAGGCATCGCTGGAATTTAAGGCGATCCGGGGATTGTTCAGCGGCGGTCAGTTTAACGGAAGCTCCGGTTATGAGGAAGCGGCGGTACAGGGCTTTATGGCGGGTGTCAATGCGGCGCGCGAAGTGCTGGGAAAAGAACCGATCATCCTCGACCGTTCCCAGGCATATATCGGTGTCTTGATCGACGATCTGGTTACCAAAGAAAACCATGAACCGTACCGGATGATGACGTCGCGTGCGGAATACCGCCTGCTTTTGCGTCAGGACAACGCGGATCTGCGTCTTTCCCCGATCGGGCATGAGATTGGACTGGTCAGTGATGCGATGTATGAGCGTGTCCTCTGGAAAGAAAAAATGATAGAGGAAGAGGCAAAGCGTCTGGAGAAGATCAACATTGGCGCTGGAAAAGAAGTGCAGGAATTTTTAGAGCGCCACGGAAGCACCCCGCTCAAGACCGCGGCAACGCTGGCAGAGCTGGTACGCCGTCCGGAGTTAAGCTATGAAGCACTGGCAGAGCTGGATCCGAACCGTCCGGAACTTCCGGAAGATGTGATCGAGCAGATCAACATCAACATCAAGTATGACGGCTATATCCGCCGCCAGCTGCAGCAGGTTGCACAGTTCAAGAAGATGGAGAGCCGGAAGCTGGATGAAAACTTCGACTATTCCACGGTTGGAAGCCTGCGCCGTGAGGCAGTACAGAAATTAAATCTCTATAAACCGGCAAATATCGGTCAGGCATCCCGAATCGCGGGCGTGTCACCGGCGGATATTTCGGTGCTGCTGGTACACTTAGAGCAGAGCCGCCATGCGGGGCATGGGGAAGAGAAGAAAGAACTGTAAATATAGAAACGAGCGGATTCAGAGTTACTGTACACGGGCAGGCACTTTTGGAACCGAAAGTGCCGTAAGAAAACGTGGTGGCAGCAGGAATTTGCCGTATTTAAATGCGAAGCCACGGCAAATTCCGTTACTGGGCACGTATGCGTGAACAGTAACGAGTCAGAGACTGCATGGAAACAGGTAAACGCATTGCAGCAACTCAAAGTGTAAGATAGATAAGAACCTGAGAAAAAATAGAACATATCATAAAGGATATATTTATGGCAGAAGAAAATAAAGTAGAAAGCGGTGTGGTTCTGCCTCCGGCAGACTTTACCGAGCAGCTTCAGAAAGAAGCGCAGGAGATGGGCGTCACGTTAAATGAACACCAGATCAAGCAGTTCTACGATTACTATGAACTGTTGATTCATTGGAATACGATGGTGAATCTGACAGCGATCACGGAACAGAAGGAAGTTGTGACCAAACATTTTTCGGATAGTCTGGCACTTGTGAAAGCGGTGCCGGATCTGGCAGAGAAAGAGTATACGTTGATCGATGTTGGAACGGGAGCTGGATTTCCGGGTATCCCGTTAAAAATTGCATTTCCAAATTTAAAGGTCACGCTTCTCGATTCTTTAAATAAGCGGATCAACTTTCTGAACGAGGTAATTCAGGCATTGGAACTGGAAAAAATTCAGGCGGTTCACGGACGGGCGGAGGATGCGGCACATGATAATGTTTCACGTGAAACATTTGATTTCTGCGTTTCACGCGCGGTGGCAAATCTGTCTACGCTGTCGGAATACTGCCTGCCGTTTGTCAAGGTGGGTGGCTGGTTTGTGCCGTACAAATCGGGCAAACTGGAGGAAGAGATGAAGACGGGAAAAGGTGCGATCCGCAAGTTGGGCGGCGAGCTGGAGGATGTGATTTCCTTCCACCTTGCCAATGAGGATGAGCGTAACCTGGTCCGGATTCATAAGACAGAGAGGACGGGAAAGAAGTATCCGAGAAAAGCGGGAACGCCGTCGCGGGAGCCGCTGAAATAAAGCAATCAAAAGGTGGATAGAGAAAGACTGTATATAGAACACGTAGAGTATGCAGTCTTCCTTTTTTATATAGGCGGGGTTTAAACAAAAATGTATGACTGAATATTTGTCCTGGAAGATTGTGTTCCAGAAGCCGTATCAGGCATATGACAGAGGAAATTTGGAGAAGCGGGTAGAGGCGATGGCAGAGCTGGAAATAATAGGGAAAATTTATAAAATTTGAGTTTTCGTTACAGAATATAGTTTTTTTGTGCGAAAGCCGAGGAGATCGAGTGGGAATAATGTAGAATAAAGAGGAGCATTCCGGGGGTTTTGTTTGTATATAGATAGTGCGGCGGGACCTAGATGAAACATTAGGACCGTTCCTATCAAGAAGCAACAAACAAGGCGCACGGAAGGATGACGCTGTGAATATGAAAGATACTGGAAAAATGGTATCTGCATCATGGTATGAGTATGAAAAAGGAATTTTATGGAGATGTGGGAAAGAGAGAGTAACTGTTGACGGGTAGGCACTTTTGGAACCGAAAGTGCCGTAAGAAAACGTGGTGGCAGCAGG
>OHAY01003479.1_pt1 | contig 10775 bp, 9 predicted proteins | sample 1577191 | NCBI WGS metagenome assembly OHAY01 (sample SAMEA3541504, study PRJEB24748) | human gut metagenome | biome: human gut; feature: human-associated habitat; material: faeces | place: China | collected 2012 | reverse complement strand
TTCTAAGAGACTTCCCAACCGCTTGATTAAGAAGTCTTTTAGAGCATACAACACCGGCAGCGAGCTTATACGCCTTGAATTGTTTGAGAGCAAAAGCACCCATTCGCCGTTGTTCGGCATCGGGCTTTGTTTCAAACAGGTCAGCATAGTCCTCCATAACATCAGGATCATCGTGCTTTGTGCCGTTCAGCCAGCACTCCACGATCTCAAATTCAAGGTCAATGCTGTTCTTGAACTCCTCATCGTCCTCACGGCACTCCGAATTGTTGATCATGTCGATCAGCGTTTCAAAGTTCCATTCATCTTCGGGGTACATAGCGAAAATCAGAGCAATATACGCAGTATAGAGCAGTTTCTCCGCTTTTACCCAAAAGTCATCGCCGGACGGCTGCTGAGAGGAAGAAGTGTTTTTGATAAGCACTTCCACGAATTTGAGAATGTCCTTCTCACGGTTTTTCTTGCTGATGTAAGCGAACGGATTGTAGTGCATCGACTTCGCAAAGTCAATGGTGTTGAACACCTTGATCTTGTAAGGCTCATAAACAGGGATATATCTGCCTTTTTTGTCTTTGAGATAGTTTCCCTTATCGTCCCTGCGGTACACAACTTTTCCGTTAACTCTTTTCGGGCGGCCCCGTTCAAGCATCTTACCGCACTCTACAAGCACCGTGCCTTTCGGATCGGTGACAACATAGCTGCTGTGCATCTGCATTAGGTTTGGCTTGACGAAAAATCGTGTCTTACCTGAGCCTGAACCGCCGATCACAAGAATGTTCTTGTTTCGGGCGAATTTTGGTGCAGAGGGCTTGCCCATTGTAAGAGATTCCGTCCGTGTGAGGATCACATTGTTTTCGGGGCAGGATAAGTCCATATACGGCTCAATATCCTTTTCACCGCCCCATACGGCAGAGCCGTATTCCTCGCCCTGGCGAAATTTCTTCTTGTTTTTCGACTTGACATAGAGGACTAACCTCATTACACCCGCAAGAACCAAGCCGAAAAGAAGATCAAACGGGTGTAAACTGGGAAAGATTCGTGCAAACGCCGCACCGAGATTGCTCATGAAGGGGAGAATTTTCTCCTGAAAACCGTCACCCTCCGCCGTGCGGTACGCAAAGCCGATCAGGTTGCCCACATAAGAGAAAGCGACATAGGGAACAGCCTTGATGATCAGCTTTTTGAGTTTTCTCGTGTCGATCTGCAATTCGCAGACCTTTCCTTTCTGTTGGTATCGGCACAAAAGACTGCCGTAAAAATATCATCGCCCCTTGCCCGTGGAACGGGTGCAGGCTGGAAGTGGTTATAGATCACCGTCTGTTCTCCCTTGTTTTCTCTCTCTGTTTCTGTTTGCGAGGTTTGCTCCTGAGCTTCTGTGCCTGTTGGTGCATCTGCTCACGGGTGAACTCACCACGCTTCTGTGTCTTGCCCTGTCCCTTGCCGACATACTCTGAAAATGCTCTCTTGAAATCCTCTGTTTTGGCAGCGGAAAAGAAAACATGATAGGTGGGCGGCGAGGTGCTTTTATCTCTTTTCAGGGCAAAATCCACATCGTATTTTCGTGCGGTTTTCAGGAAATCCCCGATATTCCGGTCTGAAACCTCAATGCTGTCGAGCTTTGACGGGGACTTTTCCTGCAACTGCTTGAAGGTCATTCGTCCCTTTTTCTCAGCCTTGCCCGACAAAAACTCCTGCAAAGCCGATTTCAGCACATCGGCGGTCATTTTCTCCGCCTTGATCGAAATGTCGATGGTTTTCTTCGCACCGTTCTCATAGTCGGACGGCATTACGCATCACCGCCAGACTTGATCTCATAGACCGCATAGGCTTCACGGTTCAGCCATTCATAGAGGTCTTTGAGTGCAGCTTCTGCTGCTTCGGGTGTTTTGTAGTTACCCATAGGAATCTGATTACCGCTGGTATCAGTGCCGATCATTTCATAATCGGGAGTGATAATACCATTCTCGTCCGGCTCTGCATCTTCCCAATTTGTGATAACGCCGATCCTGACAAGATTATCATAATTCAGAAACTCACCGTACTGCGTAGCGATAGTCTTAGCCATGATTTTTCACCTCTTTCCGTAAAAGCTCATGGAGCTTGTTGTGATATTCCTCCTGAAGCCCGTCATAATAAGAAAACATGGTGTTAAGCGTTTTTCTGTCTATCCTGTCACCAAGCATATCCATGACGATTGCTTCAAATTCGCTGTGAAAGCTGTAAAATAGGTCGTTTACTGCCTTTTCTACGTCCACAGACTTTTCAGGCATAGGGGCAAAATAACCGAATGTCTCCCAAACGAGCTTGTCAGGGCATAAATATCGGTACTGATTACCCTTATCGGATTTTACAGCGATACCGAAATGCATAATATCCTCACGAAGAACACGCTTGAGAAATCGCTCACTTTTCCCGGTAGCCTTAGCGATCTCGCTGATCGGTACATCTCTGCCCGTAAACCTGGGGAATATTTCAGCGATGATCGTTATTTCTGATGCAATCATACGCACCACCTCCTGTATTTATGGTCAGACAGCGTAGCCGAAATCTCTTGCCACAGCCTGAACAGCCCATCGGCTTTCGCAGCCTTCGTTGAAGTGATATGTCAGAACCTCGTTGTAGAGGGAACTGATGAAATATCTGCGGAAATCCTTGATATTATCGACCTGAGCCATTTTTACAAGAACGCTCTCGACCATGTAGATATTTGCTTGGAGCATCTTGGACTTTATCACGCTTCTGGGGAAACTTGTACCTCTGAGTGTGGTGTACGGCAGAGGGGAACAGATCTCGTCAACGATAAAGCCGACGATATTATCTGCTTCTGCATAGCCGTCCCGACCGTCAGCGGTCAGCCAGTCTCCGAGATAGCCGTAGTCGATATTCTGTTTCACGACTTCCGTGTAATACTCAACTTCTTCTGCGTTATATCCCTCATTCTTCTTTTCAACATTCCCACCGTTGAAAACTTGTGAAATTCCCGCAGAAGGAATGATAGAGGATTTATCGCTCAGTAATTGATTTTTCTGTATTGTATTGTTGTTATTATATTGTCCCTGATTTTCAGACAGCGGACTTTCAGCAGGCGGATTGTCCGGATACGGGTTTTCCACCCTCTGTTTTTCACCTGAAGAAGAAACAGCAGCTTTCGCCCGTCCGCCTTCACGGATCGTGATCGCCTTACGTCTGGTCTCTGCATCAAGCTCATCAGCTTCTTCCTTGCTGACAGGAACATCGAAAAAGCTGTATACATACTCAAAGCAGTTATGAATACTCTCATTAGAGAGAAGCTGAGTGCGAACAAGGTATCCCATATCAATGAGCTTGTTCACAGCGTTATGAACCGCTGTCTTGCCCTCTTTGCATATCGCTTTCAGTCCCGACATGGAGAAATGCCAGTAGTCAGGCAGAGAAAGCACTTTGAGAAGAAAGCCGAGGAGCTTATTCGGAATTTCCTTGTTCCGCAGGAGCTTGCTGCTGATCATAGTATAGTTATCAGTTTTCTTGACACGGTTCAGCACAGCATTCTCGACCATGAATGTTTCAAGTTCATAATCATACTGCGGGATAGAAGTATCCCTTGCAGAATACTCATAGAAACTGTAAAGCGGCTGTATCCTGCCGGTAGATGATTCATTCGGCATAAGCGTTTTTATTTCCAAATAGCCCCATTCTTTCAGTTCTGAAAGAGCGGTGTCGATAGCAGTTTCTCCGTCAGGACATATTGCAATAAGTCCAGCCTTAGAGAAATTCCATTCATGGGGAAAATCCATTACTCTTGCAAGCAGACCAATCGCGCTCCAACTGAGATTGGTAGACCGCACGAAGCAGTTGCTCAGAACGGCATAACCGCTGAATTTATGTATCTCGCAGACGGCATCGTCCACGGTTTTCTTTTTCCTGTTATGCTTGTCCATTTCCATTCCTCCCTCAGCTTATCTGCCGTACACAAATTCCATGTTCGCTATGTACAGCTTATTTACCGCATAAACACAGCCATACGGCTTATCCACTTTCAGGAGAAACTTTCTGCCGTTCAGCTCAGATACAGCATTTTTGATCTCATCACGGGTGAACTTCGACAGCTCATCGTGGTCACACAGTTCATCGACAGTGGAATAATCCTTTTCGACCTTGTTGAGCATTACGGTAAGAACCGGAACACAAGCCTTAGCATCGAAGTTGTAGTTTACCCTCGGTAAGCTGATTCTTGTAGGGTTTGGCATAGAAAAACCTCCTTGACATAGTTCATCTGAAATAAAAAATCGCTCCTCATTGCTGAGAAGCGATGTACGGTATTCAATTTTGGGCATAAAAATAGCGGACAGCGCTTCTGTTATGAAACACCGTCCGCTTTTGTCCATTATCCAGTTTGATTTGTCAACAGGCTTTCTACCGTTTTAAGGCTGTTTTCGGCTTCTACCAAGTTTCTACCAACTTTTATCCAGTTGGTTTTCTACCGAGTTTCTACCAGAATTCTTCAAAATGCTTGTATTTTCAGAACAGCGCTGTTACGCTGTTTTTGGGCTTTCTACCACCAAAAAGCCCCATGGAATCGGAGTTTTAGTGTGACTCAGTGTGACACGGTGGTACTCAGTGTGAAATTGGTTTGGTAATACCATATTCCCAATCGAAAAACAAGAATCGATTCCACAAAAAAACAACAGGAAAGCCATCCAAGCTCTCCTGTTATCCTTTTTATTCCTTAAAATAAATCTGCCTGCCTTTGTTAATAAAAAGCTGAGCCGCCTCGCTAATAAAAAAAGAGCCAGTTGTGATAAAAAATTTCGAGCCACTAATCGTGATTTAAGGTTGAGTTGATGCAGTAAGACAGTCGAAATTTGGGCGAGAGTCGTCGTGCTTTTAGGTACAGCCATTTTATGTTACATTATCAAATATCATACTAGTCATAGAATAATCATCTGTTTTCACACCATTTATAACTAATATGTCGGCGAAAGGAGAAACACTACGACCGATTTTTTGTGCTAGATCGTGAATATTATCTTCCGCATCATTTCCAAACTTCTTTCCACAAAGTATATATAGTCCCTTTATATGCTCGGTTTCGTTTAAGGTACTGATGGAAAATAGATATTTATATACTAATTCCTGTAATTGATGAAGTCGTATATTTTCAGGTGTACTAAATTTTGCATCCAGGATAATATAGTCAGTTTGATTGCTATATTCAATTTTTATAATATAGTCAGGTGTATATGTTTTTCCTTTATTACTATTTTCCTTTTTGGCGTTTGTTGATGTATTTCGGAATATATTTAATCCATTGAATGCTCTGCTGTCACCATAAACAACAGGTTGAAAATATAAGGTGAGCTTAGTAGAACCATTATCAAAAACAAATGTGTTGTTATATTTAGTATCCATATAGTAGGTATTCTTTACACGATAAGAAATGCGTTTCGATTCTATAAAATCGTAATTGGTGTTTTTGGTCATATGGCATAACATTTTTATAAGACAATAGTATTCATATATTTTACTTGTAGAGATAAAACTTAACAACAACTCATCTTTTCCAAGATCATAGTTACCAATAGAAAACCAGTTATGTATAACTGTGTATATCTGTCTGTAAGCGTTTATGGAACGAAAAATAGGAGTAAAAACAGGTACATTTCTGATCGCATCTGCTGAGATATTGAAAAGCTGAGTATAGAAAAAATACAATTGCTGATATTTATTATGCAGAGATTTCAGAGATTCTATATATCCATTGATTCGTTTGATGCTCCTTGAAAAGATCTGATACATCGAATCAACATATCCTTCTTGCGTAGAAGATCTGTTTTTAAGATATGTTTTCTCCAATAAACTTTTAATTGTTACATTGATCTCGGATGCAAGAGTTTTTAAAAAGCCTACAATGATACGGTTTTCATAAACATCATATGAATATGAATTTCTCTCCACCAACACTCTGTTAGGCTGATAATACTGATTATTATACCTTATGCCTGTATCATAATTAACGACTGCAAGTTCATCAATATTATTTGTTATATACCGTATGGTTTTCTGTGATATAGATTGTAGTTTATCAAATGAATCTACAGCCTCTGTCTTTTCAAGTTTACAGTATGGATTAGTTTTCAGATACTGATATGATTTTTTATAAATTTTAAGTGTTTGTTCCAGAAAAGCTATTTTTGCCTCCAGAGAGATGATTTGATTTGGTTTAATTCCTGACATTATTGTAGAATATTTATGCTCTTCGTAAAGATAATCTTCGCAGTTCTCATATATATATTCTATCATATTTGTAATGCTGTTGTTGATATCAGAATTAGACACCAGTACAGCAATACTTTTGGAGTAGTACTGTTTTTCATTCATCCATACTTCTATCCTTACAGCTCCAAAACTCTGCAAAAATGGTCTATCACAACCTTTTAATCTGAATTGGATTTCATCTACTCCTCCATTGCAAAATTCAGCATCATATGCTTCATCATTAATATATACTTTTGATGGCATAGAGGCAGCACCTGACAATAAAAACAAATATGGATTATCATTATATACCATCTCTTTGCCATTTGGTATATCAAAATAATCGCTTTCTTTGTCAGTTTGGAGTATTAATTCTATTTCTTCACGATACTTGGGTTTTAGCTTTAGTGTTATTGTATCCAAAGAAATCCCTCCTCACTCAAATCAGATACTGACAGTATCCCATATTCCGTTCCTGAGCATCAACTATTTTCATGACAGCATTTTCAGTCATAATAAGGTTGTACTCCTTGCACAACTGCTTCAGTGAGTCAAAGAAGCGTTCATAAACAGAATAGTAACCATTAATTTTAGGCAGCAATTTTTGCACCACTGCGAAATCCAAAGCCTTTTCTCTTGCAAGTGTGTTAGGCTCGTCCTCCATGATTTCCTGAGCTGCCATTACATATTTTTTTATGCCTAATTGTGTACGAGGGCTAACGCTCATTCCATAGTCATTGAATAGCTTGTATATTTCTTTCATGCCCTTTTGTGTAATAAGATTTAGTTCTGCTGTCTTAGAAAAAGTCTTAACGAAGTTTTCCCATGTGATTATCTCTGTTGATGCGGTTGAAGTATTAACGTTATATTTAGGTTCGACTTTGGGCAATTTTATGATGCAGGCTCTGTCAATAAGTCGTGGGGACAGTGTTTCGGTAGTTTGATCAGTATTGATAGTAGCTACAAATTTAAGTGTTTCAGGAACATATAATTCACGTTCTGCACCTATATTTATATACATATCATTCAACGATGATCTGTCTGTAAGGCGCATGAAATCTGCCCAATAATACTCTATCGGACTTAGATTTGCTTCATCAAGCATAATTATGAACGGATACTTGGATTCATCTCTTTCTGCATCAAGAATTCGAAGGGCATCATAAATTTTGCCATTACTCTTATCGTATTTTCTTGTTAGAGGATTATAGTATCCGATAAGGTCTCTTTTAGAAGACCAGCCACGTTCTACTGATACAGAAACAAAACGATTTGACTCTTCTCCGTACTGCAACAGACCAAGCGTTTCTGCTACGATATTGCACATTGATGTTTTTCCTGTACCGGGTTCACCTGAAAAAATAGTGATAAAGTTTTGAGCAATATTGATGTAAATATTGAGTATATCATTTCGGCTATACTCACGCCTTGCTTTAACATAATTTACGATATAGTCAATGAGGTCAGTGTCGTTTAATGATGAAGGAGTAACGTCGCTTATCATTTTCAGTTTTTCTTTATATTGTCTGTCTTCTTCTGTTGTTTCCCATGATGCAGCTTTTTTCATCATCTCACTTGAAATGAATGGATCAAAAGCTAAAGATGCCATTCCAGCTGATCCAGCAGCGTCGATCGCATTGCTTATTTCATTTTTTAAAGTTGTGACTTTTCGCTCATAGTCATCTGTTTGCCTTTGAAGATATCTTGTTGTTGTTTCCAGTTCGTTTTGTTTTGCTTTCAGTTTTTCAATACTCTCACTTGTTTCTTTTATAGTATTAAGTTCTTCTATTAATGATTTATTAAGTGCTTCAAGTTTAGTAACCTCTTCAGATGATGCTGTACCCTTCGAACTCTTGTGCAATTCTATTATCTGTGATTTGCTTTTTTCTAATTCTCTGTTCAGTTCTTGAATAGTTTTATCAGCAGCTTCGTTTTTTCTTCTTTCTTCACTGTACTTACTCTGCAGTTCTTTAAAAGCATCAGATTCGACTATCATCTTTTTAGATGGTGCCTTCTGATAAAGTTTGAGCAGAGACTCAAAAACTTCATGTTTCTTTTCCTTAAATCTCTCAACATTATTTACTATTTCTACAAGCCTTTCAAGTCGCTTAGAAACTATCTTCTGTGGTAATTTAGCAAGAAATGGAGAGTTGCTGCACAGATGAGAAAATTCCTCTGGGTTAGTTGTCGCAAGTTCTATTGGAACATCATCTGTTATTTTTTCAAGCAGTATCTCATCTGTAATAGTATCTTCATATTGTTTTTTATCCGATGAAGCATGAATAAATTTGGTGTATGTGGGATCTTTGTAATAAGCTTGCTTTTCAAGCTCTATAATATCTACATCAGTTATGCTGAAAAAAGTGACGAGGTAGCTACTTTCACTGGCTAAAGTGTTAATATAGAATCTTTCGTCATATTGCCTGCGTATTGCTTTGAAAGGTCCATAGTATTTTTCGTTATAAAATAGAACTACCATTTCGTCATCGGTAATATTTGTTTCAAGAAGATTAATATTACCACTTATAAATGTTTTGTCTGAAATACTCTCTACTTCGCTGTGAACGACCTTGTAGATTTCGCATTCATTAGCATAACGAATAATATCATGCAGTTTTTTCCCTTTAGAAACTAAATGCTGAAGATCCAGTTTGATTTGATAGGTAGAGTTATCGTTAGACTCTAAATCATAATCATCAATCTCTATTACATACACATTATTAACATACTTATCTTCATCATTATCTGTATTTATTTCATCAAGGAAAGATGCAGTTCCGCCGGAATAAGGAGTATAAGTATACGCAAGATTTATCCCTCCTTTTGTAGGATAATCGCTTCTGAGCTTGTCGGCAGGTATTTCTTTAAGAGTTCCGTTCTCAAATTCATACTGAGGAAAGAAGTTATAGAAGGTATTCCTTTTTTCTATTCGTCCTAATAATTTCATCGTATGCACCTCGTCATTATTTACATCAGTTGATGGTGTTTCAGTTCCATCTGAAGATATACTTGTATCCATTTCTGATACGGGCTCATTATTCAAGGCGGTAGATTTTGAGCTATCAATTTTTTTATCATTAAGGATATAATCAAATGTCTCAGAGTCTACAAATGAGTCGAAATATCTATCATTATTGGATGAACTGTCATCTCCGCTTTCGTAACACCACCTGAAAAAGAAAATTGCAATGTATAATTTATTGTCCTCATTAATGCTTGTTATAATATCATCATAACTGGAAGTATTGAGTGATAATGAAATTCGATCTTTAATTGTTTCAAATGCTGTGTCAATGAATAGTTCTCTACATTCACGTGACATGAGCATTTTAACTTTTTCTTTTGATGATTTTATCTTGTTTAGTTTCCGTTCTATCTTTCTATTATGGATGTTATCAATGATTTCTTCAAGCAAAGGAGCAGGTAAAGATTGGTAAAACGTTATTACTTTTATAAATCTCTTTTCTTTATCAAGCATATGAACTCGCCTCACTGTATATATAATAAAGAATAATACTATTAAATTATAACACTTTCAGAAGCAAAAGTCAACATAATTCTGTTTGAATTGACATATTCTATGCTTTTATATTGATTTTAATAATTTGCGACTTTTTATGTGATAGCCTACAAATTGTAAATGTTTTTCTTATACTTTTATTTTAAATATCTGTTTTTGACGGTAAGATGGTTATATAGATTATGCTTTAAATTATCAAACTTTTCAAGATCTTCTGTATTGCGATGATATTCATTCGTTTTAACTTCTTAAAATTCATTTCGTGTCCTTATAAATTTCTATTTCACGAACAATGTGAATTAGTGTTTTAATAGGTGTATTTTACTTGACAAAGACAAATAAGAATTTATCGATAAATCACATAACGATAATGTGGTATATCCACGCATCTATAATGCTTTATCCATGTATCCATTATTTTCATTCCGTTTCTTACGGATACATTTTGAGATGCTATATTCGTATCTCTGATAATAGAACATACTTCCGTTGCATTCAATACTTCAAACGCATACTTTTTACAAGCTTTTGCCGCCTCAGTGGCATACCCATTATGCCAGTATGACCGCTCAAAAAGATAACCTATTTCAAGTACCTCAGAATCTTTCCATGGTTGCCTTCAAAACAACTGCCCATAAACCAAAACTCCATTTTTGATAACGGTCAATTGCCTGTCAAGCCATTCATGGGCTTCATCGTCACTAAATGCACCCTCATATGCGTAGATTGTATCTTTATCTTGCAAGATTTTACACAAAGACTCAAAATCATTTTGATTCATCTCACGCAGATATAATCGTTCAGTTTCAAGTATCATATTTATCTCTTTAACTTAAATCCCAATTTATATGTTTGATTGTTATACTCAGTTTCCCTATTATACCATATTCCCAAACCGAAAAACAAGAATCGATTCCACAAAAAAACAACAGGAGAGCCACTCAAGCTCTCCTGTTATTCTTTTTATTCGATAGATTTACAATATAAGTGCAACACAAAAAAAGAATGACACATAAAGCCACTC